>Ga0247727_10007753_pt1 | contig 20278 bp, 10 predicted proteins | sample WisWelCaveWW1625_FD_202498 | JGI IMG/M metagenome (GOLD analysis project Ga0247727, IMG submission 202498) | Biofilm microbial communities from Wishing Well Cave, Virginia, United States - WW16-25 | ecosystem: Environmental > Aquatic > Deep subsurface > Groundwater > Cave microbial mat | place... | reverse complement strand
ATCCGCATCCGCACCCGCATCCGCACCCGCATCCGGAAGCCGCATCCGGAGCCGGAATCTCAAGTCCGGCCGCCCGCAGCGAAGCGAGGACGGCCGGACTCAGCTTCTATGCCCTACGGGCTCCTAGCCCGGACTATTCATGAACCTCGCTACTGCAACCCGCGATACGACGCAATCTCCGCGCGTTTCCTCGTTCCCCCATCCTCGACGTACATCCAGTTACGCCTGCGGTGGGGGAACTCCGGGACGCGCGGATCTTGGCGGGGCGCGTCCCCTTCGAGGAGGATCTGAATTCGCTTTGCGAATTCGCGCATCCCCTCGCCGTCTCGCTGGTTTCGCTACGCGAGTTCATGAATAATCCGGGCTCATGAAGCGCACGCTCTTCGGGACGGACGGCATCCGCGGGGTCGCGAACGAGGACCCGATGACGCCCGAGATCGCGCTGGGCGTCGGCCGCGCAATCGTCGCGCTGTTCCGCAAGCAAGGCGTCAGGCCGAAGGTCCTCATCGGCAAGGACACCCGGCTCTCCGGCTACATGCTCGAGACCGCGCTTGCGAGCGGAATCTGCTCGGCGGGAGGCGACGTCCTTCTCGTCGGACCTTTGCCGACGCCCGGAATCGCGCACCTGACGACCTCGATGCGCGCCGATGCGGGCGTCGTCATCAGCGCGTCGCACAACCCCTACGCGGACAACGGGATCAAGATCTTCGCCGCGCAGGGCTTCAAGCTACCGGACGCGGACGAGGCGGAGATCGAGCGCCTCATGGACGAGGGCGACCTCGGCAGCGCGCGACCGACCGCGGGGGAGGTGGGCAAGGCCTTCCGGGTCGCCGACTCGGTCGGGCGCTACGTCGCGTTCCTCAAGTCCACGTTCCCGAAGGATCTGCAACTCGACGGATTACGCATCGTCGTCGATGCCGCGCACGGCGCCGGTTACAAGGTCGCTCCGCTGGTCTTCGAGGAGCTCGGCGCGGAGGTCGTGGCGCTCGGGGTCCGTCCGAACGGCAAGAACATCAACGACGCGTGCGGTGCGCTCCACCCCGATGCCGCTGCTGCGGAGGTCCTGGCCCGGGGCGCGCAGGTCGGCGTAGCGCTCGACGGCGACGCCGACCGCGTGATTCTCGTCGACGAGAAGGGCCAGGTCGTGGACGGCGATCGCGTCATGGCCCTGTGCGGCACGCGCCTGCTTCGGGCCGGCGCACTGCCGACGGGAGCCTTGGTCGCGACCGTGATGTCGAATCTCGGCCTCGAACGTGCCCTGTCCGCCGCGGGCGGGCGCCTGATCCGGACCGCCGTCGGAGATCGGTATGTCGTGGAGGAGATGCGCCGCGGCGGCCACACCTTCGGCGGAGAGCAGTCCGGCCATCTCGTCTTCCTTCAGCACGCGACGACCGGCGACGGAGTCCTCGCCGCCCTGCAGGTCCTCGCGATCCTCCTGCGCGAGGGCCGCCCCCTCTCCGAGCTCGCGAAGGATGCGATGGAAGCGGTCCCGCAGGTACTCGTCAACGTCCCGCTGCCCGAGAAGCGCGACCTGGCGACGCTCCCGGCCGTGACGGACGTCATCCGCTCGGTCGAGTCGAGCCTGAAGGGCACGGGCCGCCTGCTCGTGAGGTGGTCGGGAACGGAACCGAAGCTGAGAATCATGATCGAGGGGCCGTCCGAGGAGGGGATCCGGGCCCAGGCGGAGTCAATCGCAGATGCCGCGCGCGCAGCCTTCCAGTCGGGGTAACGCCGAGAAGCAACAGGAGACAGGCAACAGGCAACGGGCAACGGGCAATGAAAACGCGCCCACGGCGAGGGCAAGATGTTTCGCATCGCCTGTTGCCTGTTGCCTGTTGCCTGTCTCCTGTTGCTTCTCGAAGCTGGCCTTGCTCGGGAGAGAGTCGCCCCTCGGCTAGTAGCTGTACGACCACAGCAGATCCGCGCCCTGGTTCTCGTCTCCGGCGTGGCTCTCGACGCTCCACCTCCGGCTGATGCGGTACTCGATCCGCGTTTCCCAGCGGTTCTGCCCGGGTCGCGGGGCCTCGGTGCTGGAGTAGGCGACCTCGCTGTAGAACCGGCCGAACTGCCGGCCTGCTCGGTAGCGGGCGTCCGAGAAGCCCTCTTCGCCGGGCTCGATCGCAACGATGGGGATGATGTCTGGCAGCGACTCGTGCACGCTCTGCTGCGCGAGCGCGACGCCGATTCCCTGGAGCAGCGCGGCGGTCTGACGCTCTGCGGTCTCGTCGACGGTCTGCTGTTCGTTGGTCTCGCGCGCCTCGGTCCGGCCGAGGACGAGCAGGGTCATGATCTGGTCCTGCGACAGATCTGCGGGGTCGCTGCCGAACGAGATGCGCGGGCGAGACAGGCGGCCGCTCACCCGCAGCAGGACGAGGTGCTCCGGGTTCTCCCAGATCGCGCGAACGTCGAGGAGGGGGTCGAGCTTTCCGGGCACGGCCTCGAAGGTGACGAAGCCCGTGTCGATGCGGAAGCGACGTCCGTACGCCTCTGCCTCGCCGCGCGACAGCTCGATCGTTCCCTCTAGCAGGAGGTCGCCGGCCCACGCGTACCAGAGGTTCACCCGTCCCACGAAGGCGATCCGCATGTCGTCGCGGACGAGCCACATCTCGTCTCTCAGATCGATCCGGACGACGAACACGATCGGCTCGCCTTCGAGCTCCGACGCGGTCTGGCGCGTCACGATCACGATGTCGGGGTGGTCGGCGAGCGACTGCAGATCGCGTGTGGCGCGGGCGGGGAGATCGACGCGCGCGCCGCGCAGCTTCGCGTCCATCGTGATGGTCTTTCCCTCGACGCGCCCCGACACGTCGATCCGCCCGCTCACCCGTGCGAGCGGCGCGCCTTCCCGGACGATGGGGAAGCGACTCGCATCGAGGTGAAGGCGGAAGGTTTCTGGAATCAGGTCCCGCAGCGTTCCTTCGCCCGGCGGTGAATCTCCGGCCCGGACGGCGCGTACCGTCCCGGTCCGGTCGCGCAGGCTGAGCGTCTCGATCGTGAAGCGCGATCCGGACAGCGTGACCCGCGTCTCGATGTCGGTGAAGCGCTGTCCGAATCCCGCGACCTCGAAGACCCCGCGCGTCACTGCGAGCCTACCGTTGACCTGGGGGGAGTCCTCGAAGCGCACGAGCGAGACCGCTCCGTCGAGCTGGCCGTCCATCGCGGCGACCTCCGGGATCGACGGCAACAGGCTCGAGATGCGGAAGGCGCGCGCCGACAGGTCGCCCGACATCGGCCAGCCCATGTCCGTTGCGGTCGTACCGACACCGCCCTGCCAGGGCAGCCTCCAGGTTGCACGTCCTTCGATCTCGCCCCCGGCACGCTGCTTGGCCCGAGCCGAGACGGTGAGGAGCTGTCCCGAGTAGTCCATTCGCGCCACGAACTCGGGGATCGGCTCCTCGCCGATCCGCAGTTCCTGCGCCTCGATCTCGCCACGCAGCGTCGCGTTGCCTTCGGCGACGGCGATCGAGACGCTTCCGCGGACCTTGCCGACCACGGGCTTGCCGGCGAACCAGCGCACGCGGTGGATCGGCACGTCCTCGAAGCTCGCCTCGACGTTCCAGTCGCCAAGCCGTGGTCCTTCGCGGATCGCCTCGACGAGGTCGAGTGCCACGCCGGATCGGACACGCGCGACGATGGACTCGCCATCCGCGAGGTGCCCCTCGGTTTCGAAACGCGCCCGATCGTAGCGGACCTCGAAGTGCCCGCCGAGCCCACCGTCCCAAGGCAGGGCTTCGCCGCCGACGTCGCGAACGTCCGCCTCGCCTTCGAAGGAGGGGAGGCTGGCCGATCCGGTGACGTGCCCCGCGAGAACGACCCGCGCGTCGATCATCGGGTCGAGATGCAGCTGCGTCGGCAGGGAAGACCAGTCGATCGGGCCGACGGCGACTCGAACGTCCATCGGAGCGTCCCAGAGAGACTGCGCGGTCGGCAGCGGGCGGTCGGGGGTGATCCCCAGCCGCGCGTCGTAGGAACCCTGCGCGTCGAGGGTCTGTGCGCCCGCGCGGTCCGCATCGAGGCGGAAAGCCGTGCGGCCCGACTCGTGGTGCGCCGCGAGCGTCGCCGTGACGTCCTCGATCACGCCGACACGTCCTCGATCGGCGCGCAGGTTGACGTCCATCGTGGGGTCGGCCCAGGTGCCGCGCAGCCCGACCGTACCGGTCAGGACCCCCGTCCCGGGCCGCGTCTCTCCGGGGGTGTACAGAAGGGGCGCGAAGCGATCGAGGTCCAGCGCCGTCATCTCGATCTCGAGGTTTCGTTCCCCGCGCCCCAGCACGCGCCCTAGACCCGTGGCGCCCAGATCGAGCGGCGTCTCGCCGGCGACGTGGAGGACCTCGGAGCCGGAAAGGGCGAGGCCCGTGTCGATCCCGAGCCTCCCGTTGCGGCCATCTGCCGCGAGGACGAGGTCGGCCGGGCCGAAGTTGCCGTAGCGTGCCCCGCGGATCTCGGCGGAAAGGACGAAGTCGGGCCTCCGGATCGGCCCGTCGATCTCGAGGCGGATTCCCATGCGCCCCTCGATGGCGCGACCCTCCTCGCCGAGGAACCGCTTGGCTTCCGCCAGGTCGAGGTTGTTCGCCGTGACGACGCCCCGAGCCCGGCCCGAGAGGTCGTACGTGCCGTTTGCCGTCAGCCGCGCGTCGCCCCGGACGAGCACCAGCTCTTCGATCTCGACCCGGTTCCTTCGGTAGTCGAGCCGCTTCAGGGATCCCCGGAGCGGCTCCCCGACGAAGCCCGCCTCCGCTTGCGTGACCTGTGCCGTGAAGCCTTCCGGATCGGGCCTTATCGTCGCCTCGATTCGCGACTGCCGGCGTTCGGGATCGACGGAAGAGAGAACGATCCGGACGATCCGGTGGTCCCCTCGCGCGGAGAGGGTCGTCGCTCCGAGCATCGCGCCGGCGAACTCGACCCCGGCGCCCTGGACGTCGAGGTGTCCGTCGATCGCGGGCCACTCCACGTGGGCGCGTGCCGAGACGTCCATGTCGGCGAACCGCGCCGGGCCGAACTCGATGCCCCGCCCGGCGCCCGTCAGCTCGACGTCGAGCGCTCCGGTCGTCTCTCGCCGGAAGCGGAACCTCGCGGATCCGGATCCGCCCACCCTGCGCAGACCGTGAACCAGCGCGAGGCGGCGTGCGTGGACCTCGCCGCGCGCGTCGACCGCGCCCTCGTAGGTCACGCGCCCGCGAACCACGCCCGCGAGGCCTCGCGCCTCCGGCACGAACCGGGCGATGGTCACGCCCTCGGAGTCCAGCCGGGTTTCGAGCTCTCCGCCCGGCAGGGGGGTCCCGTCGACGACTCCGGGTGCGAGCCGCCCGACGAACCGTGCGTCGAGCGTGCCGCGCGTCACGCCCGAGCCCTCGATCCGCCCCGCGATGCCGAGCGTCGACGGGATGCGGCTGCCCGGGACGAGACGCGCGAGGTCGATCCCTTCCGCCGCGAGGTCGAGGGCGTACCGGGCCGGCGGGCCGAAGGCGAAGGTGCCGCCGGCGCGCAGGCGGCCCGACTCGACTCGAAGCAGCGCCGTCGCGCGCAGGAGGGCCGGCGGGCCGTCGACCGCCACGCGGCCGCGGATGAGGCCTCCAAGCGGGTACGGGATTCCGATCGCGCGCAGATCCTCGGGCTGGACTCCCTCGGTCGACACGTGGACGCGGATTCGCTCGGGCGACACACCGAACGCCGTGTACACGTCCGATCGCCCCCACCGCGTGCGCGCATTCCCGTGCACCCCCGCGGGGCCGTGCTCCGAGGCGCCGTCCAGGTGGACCCGACCCGCCACGGCGACCGGGACGGGGCGCCGCACCTCGGCGTTGGCCCATCGCACGTCGAGAAAGGGCGCCCGGTCCACCACCCGCAAAGATGCGCCGGCCGAGATCCGGTGCGCGTCGATGTCGAACACACCCGGCAGGACTCCGACGACCGTGCCGTTCGCAACGTGGATGCTCTGCAGCCGCACGTCCGGCGTCACGGCGCCCGGGTCGGGGGGATAGTTCGGCTCGAAGGCGTCGAGGAGCGACACGTATTCGCGGTCGCCCGGCCAGAGCGCGACCCGCGGCCGCCGGACTCCGATGCGCTCGATCCGGATCTCACCCCGCAGGATCCGCCAAGGATCGACGTCCGCCGCGAGTCGGTCGACGACGATCACGGGGCGACTCGTCGGATCCAGCACGACGACGTCGCGGACGACGAGCCTCCACGGCGAGAGGACCTCGACGTGCCCGATCTCGATCCGACCGCGAAGCGCGTCGTCGAGCAGCCCCTCCGCGAGCTCGCCGGCCGCCCGCCGTCCGGTCTCCAGCCGCAGGTGCAGGGTCGCGAACGCGACGAGCAACGCGACGGTCGCTCCGCACCAGGCCAGACCCACCAGCAGGCGGAACCCCGCCGAGGCCGCCTCGCGCGCCCGGGGCGGCAGGCGCGACGGCAGCGACGACAGGCGCTGGGCGAGGGACGGGCGGGAGCTGGACGGCATCAGAATGCGTCCCCGATTCCGAGGTTGAGCTCGAACTCCCCCGCGTAGCCGAACACCTTGAACGGGCGCACCGGCTCCTCCGGGTGCTCCTCGGTCGGCAGCCGGAACCCGAGGTCCGCCCGGACGGCGCCGAGCAGCGAGTCCCATCGCCAGCCCGGTCCGACCGCGAGGTGGTGCCGCTGCACGGCGAAGCCCTCGCGCGGCAAGAATGCGTCCGCGGCGTCGGCGAACCCGACGAGCCGGAAGGGTCCGGGCAGCTCCCAGCGCACCTCGAGGCTCGCTTCCCACAGGACGAGTCCCCCGATCAGGAATCGGGGATCTTCGGCCGGGCCGCAGCCCGACACGCAGGTCCGCGGGCGGATCGCCCGGAACGGGTAGCCGCGGTTCGAGTTCGTCCCCCCGCTCATGAAGTCGAAAAGGATCGTCTGCGGCATGTCCTCGAAGGTCGACGTCGAGGCGACGAACAGGCGGCCTGCGCGCAGGCGCCCCGCCAGGTACACGGGATGCGCGAGGGGCAGATAGCCTCGCGCCTCACCCATCAGCCGGTAGAAGTCGGCTCGGCCGAAAAACGCGTCGGGCTTCTCGCCGACGGACACGGACAGCAGGGCCCCCTCGCGCGTGAGCAGGACCGAGTCACGCAGGTCCAGCGTCAACGCTTCCTCCAGCCAGGAGACGACGAAATCGTCGAAGACGACCGACGCCTCCCGGGGTTCGTCCGTGATCGCGAACTCGAAGTGGTAGTCGAGCTTGGCGCGCAGGTTCCGCGTGAGCGGGCGCGTGAACCCTTGCCCGAGCCGGACGTCGTGGACGTCGTACGCCGCCAGCTCCCGGTTGCCGGGCGGCCCGTACCGGTAGTAGCCATTGTGGAAGAGGTCCGTCCGCGCCTCGGGGACGCCCGGCCAGCGGAACGCGACCTCGAGTTGATTTCGGATGCGGAATCGCTCCGGCTGCAGGATCGAAGGCTGGATCACGTATCCCGGCTTGTCCTCGATGTCGAGGCTCTGCATGCCCCCGAACAGGTTGCGGTGCTGCCAGCCGCCGACGAGGTGGATCTCGAAGTCGTCGCTCGAGTGTTGGGCGCCGCCACCCGCCCGCAACCTGCGCATGTCGGACTCCCGGACGGAGATCACGACGGGGACCACCGATCCCGGCGCGGCGAGGTCGGGCCGGACGTCGACGCTCGCGAAGACGCCGAGGTCGTACACGTCCCGCTGCGCGAGGACCAGCTCGGTGGCCGAGTAGGGCTGTCCCTCCTCGATCCAGATCGCAGCGCGCACGCGGTCTTCGTCCACGTCCTGCAGACCCTCGATGCGGATCTCGCCGAGCGTGCACTGCACCCCCGACGCGAGCGTGAAGGTCGCGTCCGCCGCGTACTGCGCCGGCTGGACGCGGACCTCGCCCGTCACGGCGGCCCGGGCGTACCCCGCGTCGAGCAACTCGTTCGTCAGGGCCGCTTTCTGCCGGTCGTAGTCGCGCTCGTCGAAGACTTCGCCGGGTTTCAACCGATCGATCTCGCGCAGGCTCCAGACGAACCTCGGGTCGAGGTGCTCGGTGCCTTCGAGGACGACCGATCGGACCAGGACGGGCCGCCCCTCCTCGACGCGGATGACGACGTCCACCTCCTCGGGCAGCGAATCCGTCGGATCGACCGCAGCGGGATCGACCGGGATGACCTGGGTCGATACCACCCGGGCGTCGTAGTAGCCGCGGGCCTGGTAGTAGCGGACGACCCGCTCCACGTCACGCTGCAGCGCAAAGGGGTCGAGCACGCGCTCGTCGACCCAGGGGCTGCGGAAGAGGCCCAGCACCTCGGGGGTCTCCTCCGTCGCGATGTGCTCGAGGATCCTGTCCTCCTCCACGTAGTGGGCGCCTTCGATCCGGATCGATCGTACCACCTGGCCCCGGATGGCGCCGCCGCAGCCGGCGAGCGTGCAGATCTCCAGCGCAAGGGCCCATCGCGGCATCGTACGCACCACCGCCAAAGATCGCCCGGACGGCATCGGCGAAGCAAGGAAAGGGCCATGAAAAGACGAGGCTTTCGTGTATCTTCGCCTTTCGTGACGGCGGACGACCGGCGAAGCTTCCTTGGCCGGGTGGTCCTTTGGGGCACGGGGGCCTTCGGGGCCCTGCTGGCCATGCCCGTGGCGGGCTACCTGACCGACCCGCTGCGACGCTCTTCCGTTGCCTCTGGACTGACGCCCGTTGCGAGGCTCGACGCCCTGGCGCAGGGGGTCGCCACCCGCGTCTCCGTCCGGGGCGCCGTCCGCGACGCGTGGACCCGCGCGCCTGCGCGCCTCATCGGCGCGGCGTGGCTCCTGCGCACGGGCAACGACGTCCAGGCCTGGTCCGCGGTATGCCCGCACCTCGGCTGCGCGGTCGACCACGCCGACGGCGGCTTCGCCTGCCCGTGCCACGACAGCGTTTTCGGTGCGGACGGACGACGTCGTTCCGGCCCGTCGCCGCGCGACATGGATGCGCTCGACGTCGAGATCCAGGGCGGCGCGGTCCTGCTTCGCTACGTGCGCTACCGCAAGGGAATCGCAGGGCGCGAGGCGATCGGGTGACGAGGTTCCGCAGGTTCCTCGACGCCGTCGACGAACGCACCGGCTATCGCGGCCTGCTGGCACTCGCGCTGGACGAGCCGATCCCGGGCGGCGCGCGCTGGGCCTACGTCTTCGGAAGCGCCCTGGTCGGTGTCCTCGCGATCCAGATCGTGACGGGCCTGTGCCTGATGGCGGTGTATTCGCCCTCCGCTGCCGCCGCATGGGGCAGCGTCTGGTGGATCGAGAACCGTGTGACGCTCGGCTGGCTCGTGCGCGGGATGCACCACCACGCTGCCTCCGCGATGGTCGTTGTCCTGGCGGCGCACCTCCTGCAGGTCGCCATCTACGGCGCGTACAAGAAGCCCCGGGAGGCCAACTGGCTGCTCGGGATCGGCCTGCTGTCGGTCACGATGGGCCTCGCGCTCACCGGTTACCTGCTCCCGTGGGACCAGAAGGGATTCTGGGCGACGCAGGTCGCGACCAGCATCGCCGGGACCGTCCCGGTGATCGGGCGCTCGCTCGAGCGCCTCCTCGTCGGAGGAGCGGAGTACGGCACGCCGACCCTGACGCGCTTCTACGCCCTGCACGTCGGCGTCCTGCCGGCGTCGTTGGTCCTGCTCCTCGTGGCCCACGTCTACCTGTTTCGCCGGCACGGCGTGACACCGCCCGCGTCGGCGGACGTCTCGAAGGTCGGCCGATTCCACCCTGACCAGCTCCTGCGCGACCTCGCGGCGGTCTTCGTCTGCCTCGCATTCGCCGTCGGGATGGCCGTCCGGGGCCACGGCGCGCCGCTCGACGCGCCCGCGGACCCGTCGTCGGATTACGCAGCAAGACCGGACTGGTACTTCCTGTTCCTCTTCCAGCTCCTCAAGTATTTCGACGGCCCCCTGGAAGTCGTCGGGACGGTCGTCCTTCCGGGCCTGGCGATGGCGTGGCTCACGCTGCTGCCGTGGATCGACCGGGCAGAGGGCAGGGCGATCCGCGGCCGCCTCGTCCCCGTGGGGTCCATCGCCGTCGGCACGCTGGCGGTCGTCGTCCTCACGGTCCTCGCCGTGCGCGACGACGGGGGCGACGCTCGCCTGCAGGAGCGGTTTGCGCGGGCCAACGCCCTGGCCGCGCGCGCGAACGTCCTGGCTTCCCGCGGCATCCCTCCGGAGGGCGCGCAGGAGCTGCTCGCGCGGGACCCGCAGACCCGCGGCCCCGAGCTCTTCGCGGAGCACTGCGAGGCCTGCCACGGTCTCGGCGGCTGGCGCCGACCAGAAGCAAAGAAGGCCTCGGACCTGGCCGGATTCGGCTCGGCCGCCTGGGTGAAAGCCCTCGTGCGCGACCCGAACGCCGAGCGCTTCTTCGGCCACACGAAGCTGCGAGGCATGGAGCCCTTCGCGCCCGAGGACCTGCCCGACGGCGACCTCGACGCCGTCGCCGCGCACGTCGCAGGCGAGGACTCCGCGCGCGGCCGCGCCGTCTTCCAGGAAAAGTGCATCGGCTGTCACCTTTGGAACGGGCAGGGCCGCGACCTGGGCCTCGCCGACGGCCCGGAGCTGCGCGGCTGGGCCTCCCGCGACTGGATCCGCGGCCAGCTCCTCGACGCGGCGCACCCGAGCCGCTACGGCGTGGAGAACGAGATGCCCCGATTCGGCGATCGGATGGACGCCGGTGAGCTCGAGGTGCTGGTAGAGTTCGTCAGGACGCTCCGCAGCCCGCAGGAGTGACCGCTACTCGCTACCGAGGAATGCAGTGGATGTCTTCCTCGTCGCACTCCCATCCGCTGGGGGGGTCCAGGTGGTTCAGGCGGTAGTAGAAGCAGTACCCGCAATCCCCGCAGATCCATTGCTCTTCCACGCATACGCCTCCGGCGATGTTGCAGCGCCAGTCGCCGCTCGCGACGTGCTCGGTGTCGCATGTCTCCTGCGAGAGGCACGGCTCGCCCGTGATCAGGTCCTCCGTCGGGCATTCGGGGAGCCCGGAGCCCGTATCGGTGTCTGCGTCCGTGTCCGTGTCGGTGTCGGTGTCCGCGTCGACGTCCGCGTCCCCGGAGTCGCCGCCCGAATGGCTCGCCCCGCAGCCGGCTGCCAGCAGTGCGCAAAGTGTCGTCGTTCTCACCGAGGTCATCTTAACCCGATCTACCGGCAGCTCCGCCACACGCCCAGATCGTGCAGCACCGGCGACCCGCCCCGGCCGGCCGAGCGGAACTCGACCCGGAACTCGAGGAAGTCGGCGTGCACGGCCTCCTCGTCGCCGAGCTCCGAGAGAGCGGCGCGCAGGTCGATCGACGGATCGTCGGGCGGCTGCGATCCAGCGATCGCCCAGGGCGCCGCGCCGAGGTTCGCGAGGGTATCGGCCGTCCGGACGTTGACCATCAGCACCGACCCCTCCGGCACCTCCGCCTCCCAGTCCAGGGTCGCCCAGGTGGTCTGGCGTCCGCCCCCGCAGCCCGAGACCACCGTTCCCCACTCGCAGCTCGGCGTCATCCGCAGGACGTTCCAGGTCGCGAGGTCGCCGTGCGGATCGGGCGCCGCCAGACACGCCCCGTCGGGGCCCTCGCAGTCGTCGAGGACCCTCTCGGCTTCCGTGTCCTCCCAGGGGTCCCAGACGTCCGCGATCCCCGTCGGGGAAATCCCCCACATGAATCCGTCCGAATCCGCCGCGACCGCGCGCGAGGCGAAGGGGAACTCCTCGACCTCCAGCGTTTCGCCGTCGATCCGGCAGGTGCCCACGAACACCCCGCCGCGCGCGCACTCCCCGACCCAGATCGCATCGTCGTCGTCGGTGGCCATCCCCGCGCCCGTCACACCGGGGATCGGGTCCCACACGTCGGACTCGGGATCCAGCCGCGCGACGGCTCCCGCGGTCCACACGAATCCGTTCTCGTCGGCCATGATCCGCTCGCCGGATCCCGGGGCGTCCAGGATCTCGAGGCCTGCGCCGTCCTCGGTGTCGAAGTGCGCGATCTGTGCGTCCCGGCACGCCGACCAGAGACTGCCGTCCCGATCGATCGCGGCGTCGGACGGCGAGCACGTCAGCAGGTCGACGTCGCGGCCGGTCGCCTCGCCCGAAGTCGCGTCGATCTCGAGGTAACGGTTCTCCGCCTCGAGGCCGACCCAGGCGCGCTCCGCGACGAAGCCGTCGAGGCCGACGCGGTATTCGGCCGCGAGGGCGCCCGCGATCGCTCCCGGCGCACCGACGGCGAGATTCCACACGACGCACTCGTCGGCGCCCCAGGGCAGGACGTCGTCCCTGCCGGAGGAGGTCTCGACCACGCCGTCGCCGTCCGCGTCGACGCAATCGTCGCCGTAGACGCGGGTGACGCTCGCCTGGCCCCCCGGCGCCCGGTTCGCGACCAGGGCATCGAAATAGAAGAGCACCGAGGTCGCGGACGGCGCGTCCGATGCGCCGAGCGGCCCCGTCCGGTATCGCCCCGCTTCCACGCGACCCTGCGAATCGACCGCGGAGATCGTGCCGTCGCCGGTGTTCGCAATCCACAGCCCTTCGAACCTCGGGAAGAAGTCGACCGACGTGAGGTCGCCGTCGTCTTCGAGCTCGACGCAGTTCCCCTCCTCGGGGTCGAAGCGCGTCTGCCCCGACTCGTGGCCGAATCCGAGCCGATCGCACACTGGATCGCAGGTGCCGCATGCGTTGAGGTCGTCCTCGTCGACCGCTCCGTCGCAGTCGTCGTCCACCTCGTTGCACGACTCTGCCGACGGAAGGACCTGTCCCTCGCACCGTGTCCAGCGTCCTTCGGCGCACGATCGGATCCCCACCGTGCACGGAGCGACGTCCTGCGTGACGGTCGGCCCCTCGTAGCAGACTACGGGCTCGAGCTCGGCGCACGGACATCCGTTCGCCACTTCGCCGTCCGCGCAGGTCATGGTGTCCCGCGTCGTGTGACGCACCGGACCAGGCTCCGCGGCGGACGTCCCGCAACCGATCAGCGCGAACGAGCAGAACGGGACGAATCGTTTTCTCATCACCAGCAGCTCCTGTGGATGCCGATCGAGCGGAGCGTGGGAAGGGCCTCGCGATCGACGGACATGAACAGCACCCGGACCTGCAGAAAGCCCCCGTCGGATCCGTCGCCGAGCAGCGACTCCAGGTCGATCGGCGACGCGCCTTCTCCCACGTCCAGCCAGGAGCTGGCCGCGAGCGCTTCGATCGTGTCGGCCGATCGAAGCTGGATGGCAAGCCACGAGCCCGCCGGAACGTCCGACTCCCACTCCAGCCGGAGCCACCGCGTCGTCCAGCCGTCGCCGCAGCCCTCCAGGATCGTCTCCCAGGTGCACTGTGGGTCGAGCGCGTTGCGCAGCTGAAAACCGATCAGGTCCCCGTACGCATCGGGGGCGGTCAGGCACGCTCCGCCCGGTCCGTCGCAGTCGTCGAAGATCGTCTCGACCGTGTCGGGATCGTCCGGATCGATCACGTCGATCGTCCCTGACGCGGGCACTCCCCAGATGTACCCGTCGAAGTCGACAGCGACGGCCCGCGAGTCCATGTCGTACCAATCGACGTCGAGGAGATCGACATCGATCCGGCAGGTGCCGCGCGCACCGCCGTCGACGGCGCAGTCACCGACCCAGACGCTCCCGTCCCCATCCGAGACGACGCCATGACCCAGGACGCCCGGGAGGGTCGTCCATTCGTCGGTCTCGGTGTCGAAGCGCGAGACGCTCCCGCCGACCCAGATCGATTCGTACGGATCGGCGTCGATGCCGACGTTCGTTCCCAGGGGCTGCTCCATGATTTCCGAGTCCTCCGGGGTCTCGGTCGCGAAGCGCGCGACCCGAGAGTCGCCGCAGGCGGACCACAGGTTCCCATCCCAATCGGTGACGGACCCGATCGACGTGCAAGGGCTGACATCGGCTTCGACGCCCGTCGCCGCGCCGGTCCACGCGTCGAGCTCCAGATAGCGGCTCTGGCCCTCGAGCCCCACCCAGACCCGCTCGATGAGCACGCCGTCCAGGCCCACACTCGGGACGTAGGAGACCGCGTTCGCCCTCGCGCCGACGTCCCCCACCGGTTCGTTCCAGAGCACACACTCGTCCTCGCCCCACGCACGGACGTCGTCGCGTCCCTCGGAGGTCTCGACGACGCCGTCTGCATCGGCGTCCTGGCAATCCGTGGCCAGGATGCGCGTCACGCTCGGGATCCCCACCGGGTTGCGGTTCGCGACGTAGACGTCGCCGAAGTAGTCGATCGAGGTGCGCGACGGCTGCTCGTCTGCGCCCGCGCCCGTCGGGTAGCGACCCTCCTCCTCGCGCGTCCGCGTCTCGATTCTCGAGATCGTCCCGTCGGGCGTGTTCGGGATCCATGTGACGTAGATCCCAGTCGACGACCGAACCATCACGAGCCCCCCTTTCGGGTCCAGCTCGACGCACATCCCGTCGTCGGGATCGAAGGGCGTGGCGCCGTCCTGCGGACCGAAGAGGAAGGACGCGCACTCTGGATCGCAGTTTCCGCAGGCGTTCGCCCACGCGTCGTCGACGACGCCGTTGCAGTCTTCATCCCACCCGTTGCACATCTCTGCCTGCGGCAAGACCTGACCCGCGCACAGGCTCCAGCGGCCGCCGCTGCAGGCGCGGATTCCGGCCAGGCAGGGACCGACGCCCATCGTGCCCTCGGGACCCTCGTAGCAGACGATCGGCTCGGCGACGTCACAAGGGCACCCGGGCGATTCGGGCTGCGAGTCGCAGTCGGGAGCGTCGCCGGCGTCGCCCGCGGGCCCGCCGTCCGACGCGGGGTCGTGCGCGCGATAGCCGCCGCACGAGGCGAGCAGAGCGGCGCTGGCGACCGCCCGGATCAATGGCAGCTCCGGTGGACGCCGAACGAACGCAACGTGGGAACGGCTTCGCGGTCGGCGGACATGAAATTGAGCCTCACTTCGAGGAGGGCATCGTCGGAGGCGTCCCCGAGGAAGGTCTCCAGGTCGATCGGCGACTCGAATTCGCCCGCATCGAGCCACGGGCCCGCCGCGAGCTCGGCGAGGCTGTCGGCCGTCCGGACCTGGACCCAGATCATCGTTCCCGGGGGCTCATCCGCGTCCCACTCCATGCGCGCCCAGCGGGTCGTCCACCCGTCGCCGCAGCCTTCGAGGATCGTTCCCCACGCGCAGACCGGATCGTGATGGTGGAGGTCGAAAGTGATCATGTCGCCGTAGGCGTCGGGGGTCGTCAGGCAGGCGCCGCCAGGCCCGTCGCACCCGTCGAGGATCGTCTCGACGTCGCCAGGTTCCCAGGCGTCGATGAGGTCCACCGAACCGGACGACGGGACGCCCCAGAGCCATCCGTCCGAATCGATTCCGACGGCGCGCGACTCCATGTCGTACCAGTCGACTTCCAGCGACTCGAGGTCGACCTGGCAGGTGCCCTGGGCACCTCCGTCGAGGCTGCAGGCACCGACCCACAGGAAGTCGTCGTCGTAGGCCGTGACTCCCCACCCGACGACGCCGGGCAGCGTGGTCCACTCGCCGCCGTCCGGCTCGTACCGTGTCACCTCCCCGCCGAACCAGATCCCGCCGTTTCCGTCGACCGCGATCCCCGACCCGGACCCGGAGGGGAGGACCATGACCTCCCGATCCTCGGGGTCCGCGGTGTCGAAATTCGCGACGAGCGGGTCCCTGCACGAGGACCAGAGCCGCTCGTCGCGGTCGATGACGGACCCGACGGGTGAGCAGTCGAGGACGCTGACCTCGACACCGGTCCACTCGCCCTCGGCGTCCAGTTCCAGGTACGTCCGCTCGTTTTCGAGGCCGACCCACGCGCGCTCGTCCACCACGCCGTCGAGCCCGACGCGAAACTGGGCGGACACCGCGTTCGCCCGCGAGTCGACGCCCCCGACTTCGGCGTGCCAGTAGACGCACTCGTCGTCACCCCACGGCCAGACGTCCCCTCGACCCTCCGATGTCTCGATGTCGCCGTCGCCGTCGGCATCCACGCAGTCCTCGGCGAGGATCCGGGTCACGCTGCCGACGTCGCCCGGCGCGCGGTTCGCGACGTAGACCGACCCGAAGTGATCCACCGAGGTCCGGGAAGGCTCCGCGCCAGCGGTCGGCCCCGTTCGGTAGCGACCCTCTTCCTCGCGTGTCGCCGTGTCGATCCGCGAGATCGTTCCGTCCGGCGTGTTCGGGATCCAGGCGACCCGGGTCCCTACCAGGGGCGGGTCCATCACGAGGCCGCCCTTCCCGTTGACGACCATGCAGTCTCCTGGCGGCGGATCGAACGGCCTGGCGCCGTCCGCCGGCCCGAAGAGAAAGGACGCGCACTCGGGATCGGAGTTCCCGCAGGCGTTTTCGCAGGCGTCGTCCACGACGCCGTTGCAGTCGTCGTCGCGCCCGTCGCACGCCTCGGCCGTCGGGAGGACCTGCCCCGCGCACGCGCTCCAGCGACCGCCGTTGCACGCCTGGATTCCCGCGCCGCAGGGCCCTACCCCGAGCGTACCGTCGGGTCCTTCGTAGCAGACCACCGGCTCCGCGGACTCGCAGGGGCAGCCGGCCGAGTCGGGTTGCGAATCGCAATCCGGCAGGTTCCCCGCGTCGACCCCCGGTCCGTCCGTAGCCGGCGGGTGCGCGCGATAGCCGCCGCACGAGAAGAGCAGGGCGGCGCTGGCGACCGCCCTGATCACCGAAGCCCGTCGGAGCAGCTTCGCTGGACCGAGAGCGAATGGAGGACGGGCGTCGCGCCGTGCACGACCGTGGTGAGGACCGCCTGGACGCCGAGGAACCGCGCGCCCTGATCGCCTCCCATCGCAGCCTCGAGATCGACGGGAGGCGCGTCCACCGGCGCGGTTGCCGCCGTCACCCACGGCTTCGACTCGAGCGCCTCGAGCGAGTCGGCGGCGCGCACCTGCAGCGTCACGGACGTGGCCCCGTCCTCCGTCTCGGCGTCCCAGCCGATGCGGACCCACCGCGTCGGGATCGGCTCGTCGCACCCCTCGATCACCGTCTGCCAGCTTCCCGTGGGCGTCGTCGCATTCTGGAGCTGGAAGCCGCTCATGTCGGAGTACGTGTACGGCGAGTTGAGGCAGGCGCCGCCGGGGCCCTCGCAGTCGTCGAGGACCCGCTCCACCGTTTCGTCGCCCGGGCCGTCGCCCGGATCGATGATCTCGACCCATCCCTGCCAGGGGATGGCCCACAGGTACCCGCGGAAATCGACCGCGATCCCCTTCGCCTGCGCCGCCACGGGCGTCAGCTCGAGCGTTTCCGAATCGATGCGGCAGGTCCCGCCGCCCCCACAGCTGCCTGCGACCCAGATCGATCCCTTGCCGTCGGCGGCGATTCCGGCTCCGCCGCACCCTGCGATCGAGGTGAATTCGCCTTCGGCCGGGTCGTATCGTGTGCACTGTCCACCGGTCCAGACGATGCCGTCCTCGTCGACCGTGATGCCGTAATTGGAGCCGGGCTGGATGAGGACTTCGACGTCGTCGAGGTCGGTGGTGTCGAAGCGCGCGAGGTTGCTCGACAGGCAAGCCGACCACAGGTTCCCGTCGCGGTCGATCGCAGCGCCGTAGGGGGTGCACGGGGTGACGTCGACCTCGCGGCCCGTCACCTCGCCGGTCTCGCCGTCGAGCTCCACGTACTTGCGTTCGTCGTAGATGCCGACCCATGCGTAGTCGGTCGCCGCGCCGTCCTCGTCGATCCGGGTCTGCACGGCCACCGCCCGCCCGATTCCGGGGCTGACGCCCACGTCCGTGCTCCAGGCGACGCACTCGTCGTCGCCCCACGGCAGGACGTCGGTCCGGTCCTCCGAGGTCTCGAGGCGGCCGTCGTCGTCGAGATCCGGGCAGTCCCGCTCGAGGATCTTCACGACGCTCGCCTGGCTCGAGAAGGCGCGGTTCGCGACGTAGGCGTTCCCGCGGTAATCCAGGCTCGTGCGCGACGGGCTGTGCGCGACCCCCTCCGTCCCCGTCCGATACCGGGCCAGTTCCTCGCGCGTCTCGGTGTCGATCTTCGAGATCGTCGATTCGGGGGTGTTCACGATCCAGATGACGTTGAGCTGGTACGTGTCGCCCTCGAGGACGAGCGCGCCGTCTTCCCTCTCGGCGACTCCGGACGAGTTGCCCTCGTCCGCGCCGAACGGGATCTGTCCGTCGCGGTGGCCGTAGGTGACCTCCGCGCAGTCCTCGCTGCAATCACCGCAGGCCGACAGGACCCCGTCGTCGACCACGCCGTCGCAGTCGTTGTCGACCTCGTCGCACTCCTCGACTCCGGGAAGGATCTCACCCGCGCAGATGTCCCACGTGCCCTCCACGCAGCTGCGGACTCCGGGCGTGCAGACCCCGACGCCGCTCAGCGCCGGGTCTGCGTCGAAGCACACGACGGGCTCGATCGCGTCGCACGCGCAGCCGAAACCGGTCGGGTCGGCATCGCAATCGCAGCCGCCCTCGTCGCATGGGCCCTCGTCCGTGCCCGGTTCGACCCGCTCGCGGACCTGATAGCCAGCGCAGTTGCAGCCGGTCGCAACGAATCCGAGGACCGCCACCGCCACCGTCAACTTGCCGAGCTGCATCGAAGCCTCCTCGTCCGCATCGTCATCATCCTCGTCATCACTGGCGGCGGTGGGGCGGCGCTGACGACCGCCCGGATCAACGAAGCCCGTCGGAGCAGCTGCGCTGGACCGATAGCGAGTGCAGCACCGGTGTCGCGCCATGCACGACCGTCGACAGGACGACCTGCACGCCGAGGAACCGCGCCCCTTGGCTTTCACCCACCGCCGCCTCGAGATCGACCGGGGGCGAGTTCACGGGCGCGACGGCCGCCGTCACCCACGGCTTCGACTCGAGCGCATCGAGCGAGTCCGCCGCGCGGACCTGGAGACTCACCGACGTGGATCCTTCATCCGTCTCGGCGTCCCAGCCGATGCGGACCCACCGCGTGGGGATCGGCTCGTCGCACCCCTCGATCACGGTCTGCCAGGTTCCCTGCGGAGTCGTGGCGTTCTGAAGCTGGAACCCGGACATGTCCGAGTACGTGTACGGGTAGCGAAGGCACGCGCCGCCGATGCCGTCGCAGTCGTCGAAGATTCTCTCGACCGTCTCGTCGCCGGGCTCCTCTCCCGGATCGATGACGTCGACGAAGCCGTCGTGAGGGATCCCCCATATCGCTCCGTCGAAAGTCACCGCAACACCGTAGGAACGAGCGGCCACGCCCGTGACCTCGAGGGTCGCCGCATCGATCCGACAGGTGCCGTAGACGCCTCCCGCCGAGCAACTGCCCAGCCAGATACCGCCCTTGCCATCGGCCGCGATGCCCGTGCCGCCGGCGGCGATTTCCGTCCATTCGCCGAGGGCTGGGTCGTAGCGCGTCGCGTCGCCGCCGAACCAGACGAACCCGTCCTCGTCCACCGTGATCCCGTAGTTGTACTGGCCGGGGGGCATGGTGAGAACCTCGGCGTCCTCCACGTCGGCGGTGTCGAACCGAGCGACCTTGTCGGAGAGGCACGCCGACCACAGGTTGCCGTCGCGATCGATCGCCGCGCCGTACGGGGAGCACGGCGTGATGTCGACCTCGACGCCGGTCGCTTCGCCGGTCTCTCCGTCCAGTTCGACGTACTTGCGCTGGTTGTAGATGCCCACCCAGACGTAGTCGTGGGGCGCTCCGCCTTCGTCGATCCGGGTCTGGACGGCGATTGCGCGAGCGCGTTGCCCGTTCTCGGCGACCTCCGTGTTCCAGGCGACACACTCGTCCTCGCCCCACGCGAGCACGTCCGTGCGCCCTTCCGAGGTCTCGACGCGTCCGTCGTCGTCCAGGTCGGGGCAGTTGCGCTCCAGGATTCTCGTGACCGTGCCACCATTGCGGTTCGCAACGTGCGCGTTCCCGAAGTAGTCGAGGCTGGTCCGCGAAGGATCGTTGCCACCCCAGCCGGCGCCAATCGCGTCGGGACCGGTGACGTAGCGCGCCAGTTCCTCCCGCGTCTCGGTGTCGATCTTCGAGATCGTGTCCTCGATTGTGTTGACGATCCAGATCACGTGAAGCTCGTAGGTGTCGCCCTCCAGGACGAGCGCGCCGTCCTCGCGCTCGGCAACCCCCGACGAGTTGCCCTCGTCGGCGCCGAACGGGATCTGCCCGTCTCGATGTCCGTAGGTGATCTCCGCGCAGTCCTCGCTGCAATCGCCGCAGGCCGAGAGCACGCCATCGTCGACGACGCCGTCGCAGTCGTTGTCGACCTCGTCGCACTCTTCCTCCCCGGGAAGGATCTCCCCGGCACAGACGTCCCACGTGCCCTTCACGCAGTTGCGGACTCCGGGCGTGCAGACGCCGACGCCGCTCAGTGCCGGATCCGCGTCG
>Ga0247727_10007752_pt1 | contig 20279 bp, 19 predicted proteins | sample WisWelCaveWW1625_FD_202498 | JGI IMG/M metagenome (GOLD analysis project Ga0247727, IMG submission 202498) | Biofilm microbial communities from Wishing Well Cave, Virginia, United States - WW16-25 | ecosystem: Environmental > Aquatic > Deep subsurface > Groundwater > Cave microbial mat | place... | reverse complement strand
GGATCTCCGCCCCGTCGGCCGGATGGCGGCGCATGATCTTCCACTCCTCGTCGGAGAGCGGCCCGGGCTTGAAGAGGATCTCCTTGGGGGTGAAGATCTTCCCCACGTCGTGCAGCAGGATGCCCGCCAGCAGCACCTCGTCCGGCATCTCCCCGAACGAGACCCCCGTCTGCTTGAGCCGCGCGATGATCCGGGAGGCGTACTCGACGCTGCGGGAGACGTGCTCATGGGTGTAGTGGGGATCGATCTTCGAGATGACCATCGAGAAGGCTGCGACGATGCCCCGGACGACCTGCCGCAGGTCCTCGAGCGTCCTGGAGAGCACTTCGTTCGACGAGCGCAAATCCTCATACAACGAGGTGCTGACTTTCGTCAGCACCTCATCCTTCAGGTATTCCAGGCTGAAGGGCTTGATGACGTAATCGCAGGCGCCGAGCGCCTTCGCCTGCCGGATCGTCGCCTCGTCCTCCACGGCCGTGATGACGATGACCTTCATGGTCTGATCGACCTGCCGGGCTTCGCGCAGGACATCGAGGCCGTCCAGCCCCGGCATGTGGAGATCGAGGAAGACCAGGTGCGGCCGCTCGGTGCGGATGCACGACAGCGCGGTCTTGCCGTCGTGCGCCACCCGCACGTCAAAGCCCCGCTCGACAAAAAACGATTCCAACAACCGGCAGATTTTCTGCTCGTCGTCGGCGACCAACAGCTTGACCATGTCACCTCAAGGGAATATGAGCGGCATCCCCTCGGGCGGCCGGCGCGCTTGGCCGCGCCCGCGGGGTGAAGCAGTCCAGTGCCTCACTTCAACCATACCTGACGTGCCCGCGCTTGGCAAGGACAGGGCATCAAAAGACATCACCATGCATAACGCTTGTGAGCCACCCCGCCGCGCTTCGTCAGCGAGCCGGCGAGGCCGCCGCCGCGGTTTCCTCGCGCAAGACGGGCAGCCGGATTGTAAAGCAGGCACCCTGGCCCTCCGTGGAGGCGACCTCGATCGTCCCCCCGTGCAGCTTCACGATGCGCTGGCTCACGAACAGGCCCAGCCCGGTCCCCGTCTGCTTGGTGGTGTAGAACGGGTCGAAGACCTTCGTCAGCTTCGCGGCGGCAATCCCTGGCCCGCTATCTGCCACCTGCAGCTGGACGTGGGAGCCGTTGGCGGCCGCCCGCACCTCCAGCTTGCCGCCCTTCTCGCCCATTGCCTGGCAGGCATTGAGGATGAGATTCAACAGGACCTCTTGCAGCTGGTTCTGGTTGCCGCGCACCTTGGGCAGATCCGAGGCCACCGTGACCACCCGCTCCACCTTGTCCATCCGCACCTGGTAGCCGGCAAGCGTCAGCGTTTCCTCAATCGTCGCCTTCAGATCCACCGGCACCAGATCCGACGGCGCGGGCTTGGCGAAGCGCAGGATGCGCCGGGTGATGTCGGCGGCCCGCTGGCACTCCTCGATGATGCTCTTGAGCACCTCATCCACCGCGCCGTCCTGCCCCTTGAACCGCTCCAGGTAGAGCTGGGCTTCCCCGGAGATGATCGTCAGCGGATTGTGGATCTCGTGCGCCATGCCCGAGGCCAGCTGGCCCAGGCTGGCCAGCTTCTCGGACTGGATGATGTAGGCCTCGTTGTTGCGCAGCTCCTCGAAGAACATCGCGTTTTCAATCGCCAGCGCCCCCTGGTTGGCCAGCCCCGAGAAGATCGCCACGTCATCCGTCGTATAGCGCTCGCCGCCGCGCTTGGCTCCCAACACGAGAAACGCCAGCATCCGCTCGCCGGAGAAGCTCGGCACCACCAGGCGCACCTCGAGTTTGCGCATCCACGAGTACGCCCAGGCCGCCTTGCGCGTCGCTTCGTCCCCGCGCTTGGCCTCCACCTCCGCCTGCAGCTCATCGACCATCAGCAGGTCCTTGGCCTCGCGCAGCAGCTCGACCACCGGATCGCCCTGCTCGACCGTCAGCGTCATGGGCATCAGCGACGGATAGCGCACCGCCTGCAGCGTATAGCGCTGCTCCTTCGCGTCGTAAAGAAACAGCGCGGTATTGCTCAGATGCACGGTGCGGTTGACCACGTGGACGATCAGCCGGCAGAGCATCTGGATCTCCTTGACGCGGGTCATGCCGCTGGAGGCCGCGATCAGGGTGCGATGGTAGCGCCGCTGGTCTCGCAGCAGCCTCCCTTCAAGCCGCCGGACGAACGCGAGGTAGATCAGGGGCGCGAAGGTCGCCAACACCCCCATCAGCAGGGACGGAACCACCCACCAGAGCGCCTGGAACTCGCGGTTGAGCCACTGTGCGCTGACGCGCACGAAGAGGATGGGCACAAGGACCACGATCGTGTAGAGCGCGATCAGGAGGGCGAACTTGGGAAGATGCAACTGCTGCAGGCGACGGCGCGGGGGCATCGGCGGGGGACTCATGCGCGGGGGGGGCGGCGGCTTACGTGGGGCTCGGGCTGGCGAAGGCCTTCTTCACGGTGTCGAAGAGATCCCGCAGCGAGGAGAGCGGCTTGTCGAAGTGGGCGAAGGCCCCAAGGGCAAGCAGCCGATCCCGCGTCTTGCCCCCGTCGTTGTAGGCGGTGATCACGATCACTTTGGTGGCGGGATGCGTGCGGCGGACGTGCTTGAGGATCTCATCCCCGTCCATCCCGGGCAGCTTCAGATCGACCAGCACCACATCGGGGTGGTGGTAATCGACCAGCTCGATGCCCGAGGTGCCGGTCAGCGCCACGTGGACCTCGAAGCCGCGCGCGCTGAAGAACTGGTCAATCGTCTTCGTAAACTCCACCTCATCATCAATCGCCACCAACTTCGGCCCTGCCATGCGCTGCGCAGGCCCCTCAGTTCCGGCCAAGGTTCAGGAGGTGCTCCGCATTGCGGGTCGCCAGCGCCATGATGGTCAACTGTGGATTATACCCCAGCGAGGTCGGAAAGAGGCTGGCGTCTGCAATATAGAGGTTCTCCATCCCGTGGACCTTTCCGTAGCTGTCGGTCACCGAGGTGCGCGGATCAACCCCCATCCGGCAGCTGGACATCTGGTGGGGGGCGAACAACGTCATCCGGTTCGGCTCCATCCGCAACTGGTCGATCAACCGGATGTCGTCGGCGCTGCGCAGAGCCGGCAGGTCCTCGTGGTTCAGGGACACCTGTTCTGCGCCGGCTGCGAAGTAGATCTTCGCCGACAGCTTCATTCCCTCTCGGAGGCTCTGCTGATCCCATGGATGCAGCCGATAGTCGATCGAGAGCACCCCGCTTCGAGAGACGGACACCCGTCCCTGCGGGCGATCTTTCACCATCACGTAGTGCGCATTGAAATAGTTGAATCGCTCCATCACCCTCTGGTGGGCAACGCCGAACGTCGGGATAGTCAGGGACACCAGCACCGGATGGGCGCCAATCCCTTCCAGGAGGTATCCGCCCCCATCTGAGGAGTCCAGCTGATCCACGTATTCGCATTGAGGAATCCCTTCGTAAAAGTACACGGGCTCGCGCATGATCCCGATATTCGGAAGGATGGGATGCAACGTCAGGTGGCGGCCGATGTTCGAATTGAGCCTGCCAAATCCGCTGCGCAGCAAGAGGGCCGGCGTGCTGATACCCCCACCCGCTACGACAAACGTCTTAGCCCGCACTTCAATCGTCTGCGTGCCTACCGATCCCTGGGTATCGCGCTGCACAGCAATTACTGCCGTGGCATGGGTGCTCTCGCGCCGGATCTCTACCGCCTCGGTGTTCGCTAGCACCGAGGCGCCTGCCGCTTCCGCCTTAGGAATGTAGGTGCGCGCCATCTCCATCTTCCGATCATATGAGCAGCCGCAAGTGCAGAATCCGCAGCCGATGCAGTCCTTCCGGTTATGGAGGAAGCGCTGGGGCTTCAGACCGAGCCGCTCGGCGGCGAGATGGAAGATCCTGTCATTACGACTCACCTCGTCTTCCCGCATGAGCGTGACGGACAGCTCCCGCTCAACCCGCTCGTAATAGGGTGCTAAGTCCTTGGGCGCGATCCGCTCGATCCCCAAGCGGCTCCATTCCTCGAGCACAAACTCCGGTGCCCGGAAGCAGATGTTGTGATTGACAAGGGTCGTCCCCCCGACCCCCTTGCCCTGGAGGATGACGATCGACTGGTCCTTCGTCGCGCGCATGCCGGAGTCCTCAAACAATTGAGGAAACATGCGCTCTTCCCGCTGGACGAAGTCGAGCTACTTAAACCGCTTGCCCTTTTCCACGATCACAACTCGGTGGCCTCCTTCGGCGAGTGCTTTGGCCATCACGGCCCCACCGGCTCCTGATCCAATGATACACACGTCGGCGTCCACCTCACCGAAGGTTGACGATGCCATGCCCCTGATAGCTATGCGGATATCCTCGGCTGAGCCATGGCCCTGCATACCCAATTCCCGTCCAGCTCTCTTCCGATGCGTAGTAGGCTGTCAAGGCGATGCGCTTCAACGCCTGAAATCCCATCCGTTTAAACGGAATACCGCTTTGTCTCCAACTCGCCAGATATCGATCCTGCTCCTCATTTCGCATACGGGTAAAACGCTTGAATATCAATCCGAAAAGAGGGGCTCCGTACTCAAACACAATCAGCAGGAGTGTAAACTCCTGCCCCATCTGTTTCCTTACCTCAGAAAGCAATCCATCAATTTTGAGAGCAAGATCGAGCCCTTCGGCCTCTGCCCGAGGCACGATCCGGTGAGTTACGGCCTTCAAAATCTGATACTGCCGCTTTGAGAGAAGCCGAAGAGAGCGCTCGCCACTCATGTTAACTTAAGCGGCTACCGAAACACTTATGGCCACCGGAAAGTCGAGGAAAAACGTCGTCCCCTTCCCGACCGCGCTCTCCACCGAGATGCGGCCCTTATTGCGCTCCACAATTTGGCGCACGATGAACAGCCCGAGCCCCGTCCCCTTGCCGGGTTCCTTCGTCGTGAAGAACGGGTCATAGATCTTGCCCAGCTTGTCGGGAGGAATCCCGTCGCCCGTGTCAGTGATCTCGATGCGCACCTGATGCTCGCCCTCGGTGCGCGCCCGCACCCAGATGGTCCCGGGTGGCTTAATCGCCTGGCCGGCGTTGCGGATCAAGTTGAACAGGACCTCCTGGAACTGCCGCCGGTCCACGACAATGGCCGGAAGGTCCGGCTGGATCTCCCTCACCACGTCGATCTTCTCAAGCCTCAGGTCATGCCCGACCAGCAACAGTACCTCATCGACCTCTTGGGCCACGGACACCGGTTGGGTCGTCGGCTCCTTGATGGGCTTAGCGAAGTTGGAGAGCTTCTGCGTAATAGTCGTCGCCCGGTCAATCTGCTTCAGCGCCCCACGCATGATGGTGGACGTCCGGTCCAGCAGATCCTGCGAGGACTTGCCGATCAGAATGCCATCCTCCAAATCGAGCAGGAACGCCTCGCACTGAGCCTTGACGATGCCCAATGGATTGCAGATCTCGTGGTTGATCCCGGCGGACAGCGTCCCGATGACCGCCAGCTTCTCCTTCTGCGCCGCCTGTGCCTGGGTGACCTTGAGCTCCTCGACGAGCTGCGCGTTGCTCACCGCAATCGCTAGGGTGCGAGCCAGCGGCTGCAGGATATCCAAATCGTCCTTCGTAAATCCTTCATCCGACTTCTTCTTGCCTAAGCACAGCACACCGGCCAGATCCTCGTGAACCGGCAGCGCCAGCGCCACCCGTGCGTGCAACTGCATCATGCGTTCCACGATGCCGCTTGGGTACTTCGTCTGACCATCGAACCAGATCGGCTCGTGCGTCCTCCGTAGGAACGTAATGAACTGCTCCTGCTCATCCAACACCAGTTGCCGTCCATCCATTCCCTTGGTCGCAACTAACTCATACTTCCGAGTGTCCCTATTGAGCAGCAGCAGGTTGCAGCCGTCCAGCTTCACCGTCTCCGTCAGCGTATTCACCGTCATCTGGACCAGCTGCTTCAGATCCAACACCACCATCACCTCATCCGTAAACTTCTTCAACAACTCCTTGTAATCGTATTTCTTCTGGAAGAGATATTTATCGGTCACGTTGACCAGCCAGTTACGTATCGGTCCGTACACCCCTGCAATGATCGCCGCCGCCAACACGTTCGACAGCCACTTCGGAATCTGCACGAACCGAACCAAGACGTCCTGTGACACAAACGCCACCAGCGACACCACCGCCACCACCGACCCCGCCAACCCCGCAAACACCAGGGTCCGCTTGATGACGACTTCTATATCCATTAACTGGTGCTTCACAACTGCATAAGCCAAAGCCAAAACGTAAAAAGAGACCATTGGCATGGGAATAGGCGGAACCGGCAGCCGGTACCATGATAGGTAGTTGCTAATTCCACCACCAAAACCGATTAGAGTGCCCCAGAACACAATTGACACCTGCCTTCTTAGTGAAGCTGGGGCATCCTGTGAACGCATTACACCAAGCATGATCAAGTGCCCACCACCAATGCTGGCGAAAAAGTGCAGCAGATGCACAGGAAATAAAATCCCCGGTCGCGGCCAGTATGGAAAAACTAAATGGGCCTTCTCAATGCTAACCGCGAACATATCCGTGTACATCACACTGGCGATAAGAACTCCCGCTACATAGTTTGCCAGGTGAGCCCATCGGGGCAGACGCCTCTGAACCAGCTCAGAAACGAAGTGAAGGAAAGTTGGCGGAAGGAAAGAAACAAGAACCATGTCAGTCCTGAGGAAGAATTCGGCAGTCTCTCGTCGCCCTGAGTGGAGCCAAGCAAAATAAAAGAGAGACCAGGCGGCTATGGTACCTGTGAAATTACAGAAAAGGATTATAAGCTTTGAGTCACGTTTTTGAGAGAGCACCAATGCGATTATTGCGACGCACGTAAAGAAGTTAAAAAGCGCTGAGAACGTGTAGTACTCAAGAGGCAAATTAAGCAACATTTTTTATGTTTATCATTTTCTTAAGACGCACTTCTTCTCTTGCATACGAAGAAGCCATGAGTTTGTACTGCACGATTGAACCGCTAGGAAAGTCTGATACTATGACGCAATGCCCTTCTTTTTTCTCGTCACAATTAGAAAGATAATTTCTCCGGTCTTTTCCCGATCGATCTTAACTTCAAAAGCTCCATTTAGACCTTTCCTTGCCTTACCGATGAGAGCCAGGAACTCTGTTTCTCCGCGATGCACAAAATTCCAATCACAGATCCAATCAAGTAATGGAAAAAAGAATCTCTCCTTATCTTTATGCGCTATCACAAATTGTCCTCCGGGACTCACTAATTCCATGGCTCGATGGCTTATTTCACATAAGAGCTTATCTGGAAAATAATCGGCAATGCCCATTGCATAGACGAAATCGAAACTACCTGCACGTTCATGCCACTCCGATGAGTCTCTAAATCTTAGTAAGCTTTCATTACAATACTCCACTAGATTCGGCGTCTTTAGAACTCCCAGTCTGTTCTTTGAGAACCTCAAAGCCTCCTCATCATGGTCTAGATAGGTAAGTAACACCCTTTTCCTATTATTGCCAGAAAGCTCCTGATCCAGCTCAGCCCATTCGCGAGACGACCCTCCCCCGAGAGTAAAAACCCTTATAGCCTTCCTGGTAGATTTCTGAATTGCTTCCCTCAGATAGTTCTTAATCTTTTCCTTTCGGCACACAATGCAGTTATACCGATCGAAGAAATACAGGTCGAGCTCTCCAGCAAAACCACCCGTCTGACTCGTCTCTCTCTTATAACCCATCTCCATCATCATGTAATCGCCTGGGTAGCCGCGGGGCTTTTGAAGACCTCTCATGATGAAGGGGTTCTCTTTATAGCACGGGGCGAGCAGCTCTCGAAACTGCCGCTTGATAATCTTCCCGATTTGCCTATTCTTGACACTTTTAACCACCTCTTCTCCTACCTCAATAATACGATTGCATTTTGCCCGAAAAATATTTCTCGTTGTAATATAAGTTTCGGGATTTGCCCTGAGCTCCTCATCAAAACTTTGGACTTCTTCCAGAAACCCCTTGACATCTTCCGAGAAGAAATTTCGAACCGCCTTGGAACCCTTGCCGACAAAGTGGTCGATCGCCTTCTCGATTCGTTGTTCAATGGCACTGCTCGATTCGATCAAAGGTAGCACCATGTCCCCTCTCAGCTTAGCTTCTATTGCTCAAATCCTTTGAGCCACTATTTGAGCCACTAGATGGTCTCCCCTCTGAAATGAGCTCTCCAGGCGGTCGCCTATATTGGCTCCTTAATATCCGTCTTGCCACGGATCTTCCAGATGCCACAACCGTAGCTACCCCGTTTGTTCCTGTCGGGAGGCCAGCCCAATGACCTACGAAATAAACGCCCGCCTCTCCCAAGCCTTCACTAATGGCGTCGTACTTGCCTAACTGTTCACGGCTTGAGGCCCATCCGTACATCGCGCCCATATAATTTGAAGTGTACTTGATCAATGTCGGAGGGGTAGCCACGGAGCAAACCTCTATCCACTTTGAAACCCCAGGGATGAACTCCTCAACCATTTGGATCAACTTGTTCGCAATGCGATCCTTGAGCCCCTCCTGATCCCAATACGAGCGTGGTAGGTACGGGGCTCCTATGATGCACTGGATGGAGTGCTTGCCGCCCTCCAGTAGTGTTGGGTCGTGGAAGGAAGGTACGCTAAAGAACAGGAAGTCTTTATCAAGTGCCACATTCCCTTGACACAGTGCAGCGTAGTATTCATCCACGTGAGCACCCTTGAAGCTCCAAACGTTGCACTTGTATTTTGCCACTTCCTTAATGTTATGAACCACGCCGAGATGAACCATGATAGAAGAAATGGACGGTTTCAACTTGCAAAGCTGTCCACGTACTGTCCCGTTAAGAGCATTTGGCTCATCTAATAGCTTTTCATAAAATTGCATCGGATCACCATTCATAATGACCCTTGGCGCTCTCACTTCAACGGTTTCTCGTCCTCCAATTTTAATGCTAACCCGAGTAACTTTCCCAGCCTTACTGCCAATACCTACTACTGGTGATAGAAATGCTACCGTCCCGCCGTACTCCCTAATCCGTTGTACCAAGATATCTGGAAACGCTTGAATTCCACCCTTTGGATAATAACCCCCATCGAATATAAACTCCCTATACAAGAACACGCACGTAACCGCAGAGGCAAGCGTCGAAGGCAACCCCAAGTTTCCAAGTTGCATAGAGAGTAGGGATTTGAGTTCTGTGCTCTGCACATAGCTATCCAGGACATCTGAAAACGACTTGTCCTTTAAGTCAGAATAAAGCCTTACAGGGTCGGTCTTGTACATATACTCCATAAGACCATGGATACCACCTGCTTCTTTAGGAAAGTGCCTCTGAAATTCCTCAAGCAGATCCTGATAATTGGTTCTTATAAATACCTCTGATTGCTTCGTTACCATTACGTCTGATGGGTCGCATCGGATGAATTCAATACGTCTAGTAAGATCGTGATCAGCCAGTAAACGACCAAGTTGTCCAGCAGGTCTACAGCTGCTCAACATGTGCGCTGCAGCATCGAAGTAATAACCCTTCTTGCGAAATGAACTGCAGTACCCACCTGCGGTGTGGTGCTTTTCCAAGACCAAAACCTTCATCCCTGCTTTGGCCAGATAAAGCGCAGATGTCAACCCTCCAATTCCAGAGCCGACAACGACAATATCGTAGTCGGAATCTAGGGCTTCGGGGGGGGCAACAACGAGTTTCCCGTTACGACCGGATTCTCTCATTGTCCTTATGGATGGGTGGGTTCCGAGAATACAACACAAGCGTTGTTACCACCGAACGCGAATGAATTGCTAACTGCCTTTAAGACTTGCTGAGCACGGGAACTATTGGCAACACAGTCTACGTTGCACTCTTCGTCTCTCGTATTGTAGTTTATAGTTGGTGGGATTTCCCCTTTACTAACTGCTAAGCAGCACGCCACAGCCTCCAACGCACTAGCAGCACCCATGGTGTGACCAAGCATCGACTTAATAGAGCTCACGGGGATGGTTCTGGCGCGGTCTTCGAAGACGTTATGGATGGCTGCACATTCAGCTTTATCATTCGCAGGCGTCCCCGTGCCGTGAGCGCTGATGTAGTTCACATCATCGGGTGAGATCTCAGCGTCCTCTAGCGCCCGCTCCATTACTCGCGTTAGACCGTCTACATCTGGAATCGTCATATGGTGGGCGTCGCAACTCAACCCATATCCGAGAACTTCGGCATAGATGGGAGCACCACGTGCCTGCGCTCGCTCAAGCGGCTCCAAGATAAGCACGCCAGCCCCTTCGCCGATCAGGGTTCCCTGGCGGTTCTTATCGAACGGCTGGCACTTCTCCGGGGCAATGGCGAAGATGCGGTTAAAACCCATAAAAGCGATGCGCGAGAAGGGATCGACCCCTCCGGCTACCATCACCTCGGCTTTGCCAAGACGCAGCAGATCATAAGCATAGCCAATCGCGTAGTTGCCCGCCGCGCAAGCGTTCGGGATCATCAAGTTCGGGCCGTTGAGCTTGAAATGGCGCGCCACATGCGCGCTCATCGTACAGCTGGGATACTGCCGCACCCACGCTCCGCGGATATGTCGCTCGCCATTTTGTACCCATGCGGCATTGGCGGACTCTAGCGCCTGAATGTCCGCCATCGTCGTGCCGAGACAAATCCCGGTACGAAGCTGAGCGAAGGACTCTTTCGACCATTGTGCATCCTCAATCGCCAGTTTGGTCGCAGCAATAGCCATCTGCGCGCCACGTCCTAGCCGGCGCGCTTCGTCAGCCGGCATGAACTCGAGCGGATCAAAATGCTTCACCTCTCCCCCGAATTGCGCGGGATAGTCCGCGGTATCTACATAGCTGATTTTCGAGATGCCGGAGCGACCGGCAAGCAGCGAATCCCAAAAGGCCCGCCAGCCGATGCCGATGGAGGAAATGACCCCCAAACCTGTGACGACGATCCTTTGCTTCATAATTCGCTGTTTGGCTTCGCGCTCAGTCCGAACTCTCCCCGGGCCACCACGCGCTCACCAACCATTACCGTCCCGGTAAGCAAACCCGCATCGCGCATGAGTCGAATTGGAGTGACCTCAATCCGAAGCTGATCCCCTGGCCAGACCGGATGGAGAAAGCGTATCTTAATGCTACCTAAGAGGTAGGTCACATCTTGAGCTGCAGGCTGCTGGAGATGGAAAAAGACAATGCCAGTCTGGGCAACGGCTTCGCAGAGCATAGCTCCAGGGGTCACCGCGCGCTTCGGGAAGTGCCCCTGGTAGAACCATTCGTTGCCCGTCAAATTCTTGATTCCCACGACTCGTACGCCGGGCTCCGCGATGATTACGCGGTCCAGCATCAGGAACGGAAACCGCTGGGGAATGATCCGCTTGATCTGCTCGAAGTCCAGCGTCTTGGTGGTGACCGTCTCACTTGACATACTTTTTCGCCAGTTCTATCGCCCGGTTGACGGTTGTGATCTTCGGCAGGTCCTCCTCAGACACCTTGATGCGGAACTTCTTTTCGATGGACGCCAGAATTTCCAGCGCCATCATCGAGTCCATCCCGAGATCTTCCACCAGGTGCGCATCGGGATTGATCTCCGCAGGATCCATTTCGATGATCTCTGCGATCAGTTGCGTCACTTCTTGATCAATCGTGCGTTCCACCATGGCCGCTTACCCCTGTTGTCCCTGCTATAAGGTCAGTCCGCCGTCCAGCACGAAGGTCTGCCCGGTGATGTAGGCGCCGCGGTCGCTGAGGAGGAAGGCTGTCAGCGCCGCCACTTCGCTGGGTTGCCCGAAGCGTCCAAGCGGAATTCGCTGGCGGGCCTCCTCCAGCCGCTTAACATCCAGTGAGGTGACCATTTCGGTTTCGATGTACCCCGGCGCAATGGCGTTCACGGTAACACCATGACCCGCGACTTCCTTGGCCAGCGCACGGGTCAGGCCGATGATGCCGGCCTTGCTGGCTGAGTAATTCACCTGCCGTGCCATGCCGGCAAGTCCCGCCACTGACGTGATATTGACGATCCGTCCGGCTCGCTGCTTCATGAAAGTGACAATGGCCGCCCGGCAGGCGTTGAAGGTCCCTGTCAGGTTCACGTCGATGACGTCCTTCCACTCCTCCGGGCTCATGAGCATGAGGGCTTTATCCTTCGTGATGCCGGCATTGTTCACCACGCCGTCAAGGCGGCCGAAGCGCTCGATCGTCTGCGCCACAACTTCCTGCGCTCGCTTCAAATCGCGGGCATCGGCTTGGAAGGCCGCGACCTCTCGCCCTGATGCATGAAGGTGATGGGTAACCTCTTCAGCCGCACGAGTGTTGGCCGCATAGGTAAATGCCACATGGGCGCCCTGCGATGCGAGCTCTTCGACAATCGCCCGCCCAATGCCCCGGCTGCCACCGGTGACGAGGATGGCCATGCCCTCCAGCAAGGGCTTCACAGACTCCGCGCGCTCAGGACTGACGATTTGTGGCATGGCGAGTAACTCGCTTCGCTACGGTGACGGCTTCATGTGACACACCCGCGTTCACCACAATGGCAGACGACAGACCCATTGGGCCTGAGCCTTCGATCACCACACCGACCTCTTCGGCCAGCTCGCCGAGGGTCGCCGCAAGGCGCAGCACGCCATCAGCGCTGAAGGTTTCGCCGATGAGCGACTTGGTGGAACGCACTGTGGCGTCACCTGCCGTCATGGAAAACACCTGGCTCAGCACCTTGCGCTCACCGTTATCCCAACCCGGGATGCCGTTCGCGCAGGTATTGACGAGCGGCACCTCTGACGGCGTAATGCCGGCGTCGTCAAGAGCCGCTTGAATCGCGCGCGAGGCGCCAACACCCTCGCGATCGTAGCGATACATCGCTTCGGGATTGAAATGGGTTCCGTAGCCGACCAGTTCCGCCAGAGGGTGGACGCCGCGCCGCTCGGCGTCCTCAAACAGTTCAACACTGAAGAACGCGGCCCCCTCGCCCAGCAGCGTACCCCGGGCTTCGGAGCCAAACGGCGCCAGCGGCGCTGGCGTGCCATTGGATGATGTGGCCAGCAGACCAAGCTTGTAGAATCCGAGAAATGTCTGAATGCACAGCTCTTCGACCCCTCCGACGAGTAACGTCTTCACCCGGCCGAGGCGCAGCATGTCCATCGCGTAGCCGATCGCATCAAGGCTCGCCGTAAAGCCCGTTGAGATGGTAGTGTTGAGCCCCTTCAATCCGAAGCGAATGGCGACTTGGCTGGCAGGAGAGTTGATCACCGTGTTAGGGAAATGGGCGGGGTTGACGTAGCGGGGGCCTTCGCGCAACCCCTCCTTGTCGAACTCGCTGATGGAGTGGACGCTGCCCATAGTCGAGCCCAGTACGACGCCGATGTCGTTGCGGGTCTCATCGCTGATCTCAAGCTTGGCGTCCTCAATGGCGAGCTTGGCAGCGACGAGTGCCAGGAGGGTCGTGCGATCGAGATTGCGAAGGCCTTTCGGACCGAGGTACTGCTCAGGGCGGAAGTTGCTGATTTCGCCGGCCCAGCGGCAGCGGTATTTGGAGACGTCGAAGAGCGTGATCGGCTTGATCCCGGAGACGCCGGCGGCACAGTTGGTCCAAAACTGTTCCTTGCCGATGCCGTTGGGGGCAACGACTCCGACCCCGGTGATCACGATCCGCTGCTTCTCCATCGTCCCTCTCGGGAAGAACGCGCGTTACACGTTGAGCTTGAGCCCGTGACGAAGAGCGGTCTGCTTGACGGTTGTCACCAGTTTGGCGAATGAGCGGCGTTGATCGACGTATTGGATGCCAAGCTGTTCGATGGTCTGCTTATCCGCGGCTTCCAGGTTCAGGCCGTAGACGATAACCTCCTTGGGGCGATACGGCGATTCCACAATCCGTGCCGCGATCTGGCCGCAGGGGATCTGATAGAGCGAGTCGAAGTTGATGAGGACCAGATCCGGTTTGAACGACATGAGTTTCTGGAGGGCCTCGTTGATCGAGTAGGCGAATTCCACTTCGTAGCGGCCGCCGGAGCGCCCAGGGTCGGTGAAGCAGTCGCGCAGGTACTTGCTCAAACGATCTTCTTCGTTCGGCAGCACCTCAAGGATGAACAGCAGCTTACCCGACGGGCTGCCTTCCAACACCTGTGTCTTGATCAGCGTTTTCATGCGCCGCTCGGTGGCCGAGAGCACGTCGATGACCTTCTTCTTCAGCTCTTCGAGACCGATCGGCTTGGCGAAGAATGCGTCAACGCCGAGCGCTTCCGCCGCTTTCTTGTTCTCTTCATCGAAGGCGGTCACGACAAACGTCTTGACGCTGGGGTAGTCTCTCTTGATGATCTTGAGCAGCTCGATGCCGTTCATGCCGGGCAATTTGATATCGATGAGCGCCAGCGCGGGCTGTTCCTCTTTAATGAGCTTGAGGGCGGCTTCGGCTGAGGCGGCGGTCATGAGCTGGTAGCCCCGGTTGCCGAAGAAGCTGCTGAGCGTCTCCAGCATGGTCGTCTCATCGTCGACCACCAGGATCTTGCCCTTGATGATCGCCTGCTGCTCGAGGTAGGCTTCGAAGTCTTCGCAGTCGACGTAGTAGTCCGTCTCGCAGTAGTTGTGGATGTACCAGGTCCGCTCGGTGCCGATCCAGCGGTGTTGACTACCCTGCTTGACGCGGCAGAGGATCTTGCCGTTCTGAAACAGCGGGCACTTGGCTGCCATGCCACCGTCCTGGGTTTAGCGCTCGTACCGCTTGATGACGAGCGCAGAGTTCTTGCCGCCGAACCCAAAGGAGTTTTTCAGGGCAAAGTCGATCGTCGCCTTGCGCGCGACGTTGGGCACGTAGTCCAGGTCGCAATCGGGATCCGGAATTTCGTAGTTGATGGTTGGCGGAATCATCTGATGTTCAAGTGACAGGGCTGTCGCAATCAATTCGACGGCGCCCGCGGCGCCGATCAGGTGGCCGATCATCGACTTGGTCGCCGACACCGGCACCGTGTAGGCATGCTGGCCGAAGACCTGCTTGATGACGAGCGTTTCGGTCTTGTCGTTGAGCGGGGTGGAGGTGCCGTGGGCGTTGATATAGTTGATCTCGGCCGGCTTGACCCCGGCGTCTTTGAGCGCGATCTGGATCGCCCGGGTGGCCTGGCGGCCCGAGGGCTCCGGCGCGGTCATGTGGTAGGCATCGCAAGTCATCCCGAAGCCGATGATCTCCGCGTAGATGTGGGCGCCGCGCTTTTTGGCATGCTCCAACTCCTCGAGCACCAGCATGCCGGCGCCCTCCCCCAGCACGAAGCCGTCGCGCTCCTTGTCAAATGGCCGCGAGGAGCGCTCCGGATCGTCATTGCGCTGGGACATCGCGCGGAGCATACAGAACGCGGAGAACGCCTGGGGAAACACGGTCGCCTCGGCCCCGCCCATCAGAATGACGTCCAGCTCCCGCTTGCGGATAGCATTGAACGCGTAGCCGACCGCGTCCAAGGCGGAGGAGCAGGCGGTGGCCAGCGAAAAGCTCGGACCGTAGAGTCCGAGCTCAATGGAGATGAAGCTGGCCGGCGCATCCGGAAAGACCGTGAGCGCAGTGAAGGGGTTGATGCGCATCGGCCCCTTTTCCTTATAGACGTCGTGCTGCTCCAGCATGAAGGCATGCCCGGCCATCGCGGTGCCCACGACCACCCCGACCCGCTCCCGGTCCTCCTGATCCAAGTCGAGCTTGGCGTCCTTGACCGCCATCTTGGCGGCGGAGACCGCCATCTGCGAGGTCAAGTCCATGCGGCGCGACCACTTGGCATCGATATAGGCGCTGAAGTCGAAGCCATTGAGCTGAGCGGCGAACTGAGTCGGATAAGGAGAGGGGTCGAACTTGTTGACCCGCCTGATCCCACACTGGCCGGACTTGAGAGCCTCCCAGAAGGCTTCCTTGCCCGACCCGATGGCGGTGATCACGCCTAACCCGGTGATGGCCACGCGGTTACTGCTGGCCGGCATTGATCTCGACCTTCTTTCTGCGGGTTCTGCGCTGTAGGGGGCGGTTCCACTGCTGGGCCTTGAGCCACTCATCGATGTCGTTGCGGCGAAAGCGCCAATGCTTTCCGACCTTGGCAGCGGGGATCCGGCCGTTCTGCGCCAGGGCGTAGAGGGTCGGTTTGGGGATCTTGAGGTAGCTGTGAAGCTCCTCGACAGTCAAAATCTGGGTTGCGGTATCGTCCATGGGCATAAAAAATCACAACTGCTATCAGTTGCTGTTAGTTATTATATAAAAATACAGCAGCAAGTCAAGGAGAGATTTTTGACCAAAACACTGAGATCACATCAAAATCGGTATGACTATAACTACCTGTTGCGGAGTGAGTTACTTGTCAAGCGGCTAAAGAAATTGCTATAGGCAGGTGTAGCTTGACCGTAGTACCTCTATTGACGTTGCTCTCCACCCCAATCCGTCCCCCGTGCTCCTGGATGATGGAGTGGACGATGGCCAGGCCTAAGCCCGTGCCGGTGGGCTTGGTGGAGAAGAAGGGCTCGAAGATGTGCGGCAGCGCCTCGGGAGCGATGCCAGTGCCGTTGTCCTGGATGGTGACGATGAGCTCCCCGCCCTGCTGGCTGGTGGCGACCTCGAGACGGCCCTGGCCGTTCAAGGCCTGGAGGCTGTTGAGGAGGAGGTTCAGGAAGACCTGCTTGAGCTGCTGGGGGTCGCCCAGGATGGGTGGGGTGGCGGCGTAGCGGCGCTCGAGCTGGACCTGCCGGGCGAGGAGCTCGCTGTTTAAGAGCTCCAGGGTCTCCTCCAGCACGCGGGGGATCTGGAGTGGGGTGAGTTTAGGCGGCATCGGCTTGGCAAACTCCAAGAGCTGCTGGACGATGAGGTGGATGCGCTCGACTTCGCCGCCCACAATCTTCTGGAACTTGGCCCGGAAGGCGGGGTCCGTGTACTTCGCCTCCAGATGCTCCGTGAAGGTCTTAATCGAGGCCAGGGGATGACGCGGAGAATCGATTGCTCGAGGCGGCGACGGCTCAGGAGGAGACCGTTTCCGTGACGTTCAAGCCGGGCTGGAATTTCTTCGCCCTGCCGGTCATCCCGGAGGACGGGGCAGTCAGCGTCCTGCTGCCGAGCTTCGCCCAGGACTTCGAGCAGATCGCCAAGTTCGAGCCCGCGACCAACGCGTACCAGCACTACGTAGGGAATCCTAAGTTCGATGCCTTCACCGAGCTGGAGTACGGGGTCGGCTACCAGCTCTACTGCAAGGCCTCGAGTGATATCACAATCCCCCTGAAGGGAAAGCTGCCAACCAAATCGTTCTCCAAGTCGCTGGCCACTGGCTGGCACCTGCTGCCTGCTATCACCCTGCAGGATGCCGCCACCCTGGCCAGCGTGTTCAGTGGCCTGAGCTACGACCAGCTCCTGCGCTACGACCCGGCCGCCAGCCCGTCCCTCGCGGCCGCCACCACGCTCCAGAAGGGCCAGGCGTACTTCGTACGCTTGACTGCCGCCGCCCCCGCGTGGAGCCCGCCGATCCCCAGGAACGTCACCACCACCTTCGTCTACGACGGTGATGGGGGGAAGGTCAAGCAACTCACCGCGAGTGGAACCACGACCTACGTTGGCGAGCTCGTAGAGAAGGACACCACCGGGACGACGAAGTACGTCTTCGCAGGCAGCCAACGCCTCGTCGCGAAGGATTCAACCGGCGCGTTGCGCTTCTACCATGGCGATCATCTGGGGTCTTCCAATGTGATCACCGATGGGACGGGCCAGCTTGTCGAGCTAGCGGAGTACACGCCCTTCGGGGCGGTCTCCGCCCAGAGCCCCCAGCCCGCAGCCCCCAGCCCGTTTGGCTTCACCGGCCAGCGCCAGGATATGACCAATGGCCTCATCCTCTTCCCCGCCCGTACCTATGATCCCCAGCTGGGCCGCTTCCTCCAGCCTGATCCCTTTGTGCAAGATCCCAGCGATCCCCAGACGCTCAATCGGTATGCCTATGTGCGGAACAATCCTGTCAATCTCGTGGATCCAAGTGGTTTTGGGTTCCGAAGTTGGTTGCGGACTATCTTCGCTGCAGTTGCTGCCGTCGTCACCGCGATTGTTGCGCCCGAAGCATCGCCCTTCGTCTTCGCTGCGATTGCAGGCACCGCCGCCATTTCCGGCGACCAAGTTGGAGCGGCTATCGATCGCAGCCAGGCCCGTTCAAACTCCCAGACCAGTTTCCAATCCATTGTTCCACAACTTGTCCCATCTTCTCCAGTAAGTGCAGCACTCGGGCTAGGGTTGGCCTCGTCAGGAGCGACCTCTCCGACGAGATCATTCCCCCTGCTCTCCGAGGCAGAGATTGCAGCAAGTGATCTCCCACTTGAAGACTCGTGGGGACCCGATGATGTGATCTTCGTGCTGACCGGCCTGGGAGTTTCCGCCAGAGCTGCCATGACAGCGGCCAGAGAGCTTGGACCTGCCGTACTCGGTGGCCTGCGAGCGCTGGGAGAGACTGGAGCAATACGCGTTGGGAAACCACTAACAACGAATGTTGCGACCGAAGTTTCAGAAGCTGTACTGGGCGGCAACGCCAAGACTGTCGTTATTGGTGAAACAATGGACCGTGTCAAAGGTTATGCACGAAGCATTGGGGCCAAATGGTACCAAGCTTGGAGGATAGAGCCGTTTGATGAGGCGCTAGCTTTGAAAAGAAATGAACGTTGGATTCGCGGCGTCATTCGAAAGGGGTATAGAATCATCGACATGGGCATTGATTCTCAAAGGGCGGTCCGAAGCAAATTTTATGGACTGGAAAGAAGGATCATTGAAGAGTTAGGATATGCGGTAACCCGGCGTTGAAGTGTTGTCAGCGAGTCGTCTTACAGAAAACGCGGAGCGTAATTAATTATGTTTACCAACTCAGACGCGTGGGTTCTCTTGGCGATCGTCTACAACCATAAAACTGGCGGATCTGATCTTCAAAAGATCATTGCAACAGCAGACGGCATTAACCACGCCGTACTAACGTTTGAGGAATTGGGAGGAGGTCTAACGCGCTTGATTAATGCGGGGCTCGTGGTCGAACAAGACCACAGGTACTCCGTGACTGCACCTGTGATTGCGGCATACACCAAAACTCGGTCAGTGCGAGGACCTGTACAAAGAGATCTTGAAAAAATGGCGCATTTCTTGCATGCATATCGTGGGCAAGGACAGAAAACTGTGGGGTTGTTATCTGAACCGCCTTACATCATCACCGAAGATTCCTATGAGCGAGCTATTAAGAGTTATTTGGGAGAATCTAATTGAAGGTAAAAAACCCTACTCCTTTGCCTCAATTCTCGAAAATCTCAACGTAGTCCCGGTCTAGTTTTTGGGAGCAGGTCAATCAACCGGCGTCTGTCTCCCTGGTCGAAGCTGCTGTTCGTGATTGGGGTGCCTGCTTGGTAGATGATCGGAATTCCTGAATTCCGGGGACACACGGGAATTCCGAATTCCGGGGACACACGACCTAATTGCGAAGACATGAGGACACGACATGGCACGGATGGCGCGGATTGCGGTTCCCGGCCTACCCTATCATGTAACCCAGCGGGGCAATCGCCGCCAACCGGTCTTCTTTGGCGAGGCGGATTATCGTACCTACCTCCACCTCCTGAACACCCAGAGGCTCAAATGGGGCCTGCAGATCTGGGCGTATTGCCTGATGACGAACCATGTGCACTTGATTGTGGTGCCGAACAGCGAGCAGAGTTTGGCGCGCGGTCTCGGGGAAACCCACCAGCGGTATACGCGCCATATCAATTTCCGGGAAGGCTGGCGCGGGTATCTGTGGCAGGGTCGGTTTGCGAGTGTTCCCCTTGATGAGGCGCACTTGATCGCCGCGATGCGCTACGTCGAGCAGAATCCGGTGGCGGCCGGGGTGGTAGCCCGGGCCGAAGACTACCCCTGGTCCAGTGCCCGTTCTCACGTGACCGGCCAGCCGGAGCCCCTGCTCTCCCCCCATCCCTTGCATGACACGATCCGTGATTGGCGCACGTTCTTGCGCTCCGCGGAAGATCCCGCGGTCATCCGTCGGATCGAACACCAATTGCGGACGGGGCGACCCGCGGCGAGTGCAACTTTCCTGGATCACGTCGAACAGCGGTTAGGACGCTCCGTCCGAAAGCAACGGCCCGGACGCCGACCGACGCGGCGGAATTAAGTCGCGTGTCCCCCAGAAATCCACGAAGTTGGGTTGTCAGCCGCTAGCGGCGCCGTCGGTGGTGGCGTCGATAGCCATTTGCAGGGAGGTTCATTCAGCGATGGGCTATTACCAGGTACCGTCGGTGGAATACTCGGCTATGGCGCCTCTCGCGCAATCGGTGCGGTGGTCAACCGATTGGGGCTA
>Ga0247727_10007751_pt1 | contig 20279 bp, 13 predicted proteins | sample WisWelCaveWW1625_FD_202498 | JGI IMG/M metagenome (GOLD analysis project Ga0247727, IMG submission 202498) | Biofilm microbial communities from Wishing Well Cave, Virginia, United States - WW16-25 | ecosystem: Environmental > Aquatic > Deep subsurface > Groundwater > Cave microbial mat | place... | reverse complement strand
TCCGGCGGCGACCCCAGCTTCGCCGTCAACTTGGCGACATGATCCGCCCCGATCCTCAACATCAGCGGCCGGCGTTGTTCCGTCGCCCTAAGGAACATGTTCTGGGCGTACTTCCAATTCAAGTGGGCCATCGTCGCAACTCATTATTCTGATTGAAGTTCAATTCAAACATCCATTCCCGCTGCATTCTTTGGTGAACTCTAAGGACGGGACCAACGAGTCGTCTAAGTCAGAACTTGAATCAGTGCAAGTACTTATGGAAGATGATGCCAATAGAATGGTAGAATCGGACTGACTTCCCAAGTTATCATGTGCCAAAACTTGTCCCACAGATCGACCTTAGAAACTTCGGGCAGCCAAAATGGGCACCACAGATCAACCTTCAAAACTGCTGGCAGCCAAAATTGGCACCACAGATCGACATTCAAAACTTCTGGTAGCCAAATTTGGCACAACAGATCGACTTTAAAAACTGCTGGCAACACGAATTGGCACAACATATCGACCTTAAAAACTGCGGGCTGCCAACGTTTGAACCATTGAGCCACATTCAAAACTGCGGGCGGCACAAATGGTTACAATAGACCAACCATCAAAACTGCTGGCGGAACAAACGGACATCATTGGACAATCTTCAAAACTGTGGACAGTACAAACTGAAATCAGCTGACAATCTTCAAAACTGCTGACGTGCCAAACAGCACACCAGGACGAGTTCAAAAACATCAATTGGTACGATTCAGTCGCATTGGCGGGTGGCTGGGGTCGAGTCTTCGAGCCCCCAGCACACGTGGGGTGCCTACGCTCGAGTCGTAAGACGGGTGGCCAGGATCGAGTCTGCGGGAGGCAAGCTACCCTCACTCGCAGACTCGCGAGCTTCGCTCGCTTGCCGATTACGAAAGCTACCCTCACTCGCCGACTCGCGAGAGGAAGAAATGGAGAGACTCCCCATTTGAAGCCCTCCTCCGTCTGCCGACCAAGCGATCGGGCGGCCGCGCGAACTTGCACCAAGGGGCATTGGGCGCAGGAATCGACCTCGACCGGGGCGTCACCATCCACGCCGTACACGGCTCCAATCCCATCAAGCTGCACCCCGACACGGGCGAATCGGTGATCGGCGTCACGGTGCCCCTGTGGGACACGGTCTTGTTGATCGCAGCGCGCATCGCCGAGTTTATTCCGCTCGGCTACATGGGCGTGGACATCGTGCTCGACGCCGTACGCGGACCCATGGTGCTGGAACTCAATGCTCGGCCCGGGCTCGCCATCCAAATGGCCAACGCCGCCGGCCTCGTGACGCGGCTCAACGCGATCGACCGCCTCGACTCACCCGCCGCCGACCCACAGACTCGAATCCAGCAGGCCCGCCAGTGGTTCGCGACCGCGAACCGCGTGCAGTTGCAGGACGAAGCGGCTGCCTAACCTTTCGATCGCCCCCGTTTGGCTCATGACAGAAATCCGGGGAGCCTCGAGCAGGAGCACGATGGCGAATGGCCGGTCAGATTAGCTCGGCGATCGGTTTCGCGTCGTCGAGAATGTAGACAGGTCGGCCGGCGAAGTCGGGGATCGTGTGAGTGTGTTCGATACCCAGGTGTCGGTAGATCGTGGCGAGCATGTCCTGGGGTGTGTATGGTCGTTCGGTTGGGAACTCGGCCTTGGAGTTGGTCGCGCCGATGACTTGGCCCATGCGGAGCCCGCCGCCGGAGACCAGGGCACTATAGGCCTGCGGCCAGTGATCGCGGCCGGTGCCCTGGTTGTTATTGCTGAGTCGCGGAGTGCGGCCGAACTCGCCCATGACCACGACCATGATTCGCTTGTCCAGGCCGCGGTCATGAATGTCTTCGATCAAGGTGGCAAGGGCCTCGTCCATATACGGAAGTCGCACGCGCATGTATTGGCCGAAGTGGCCGGGGCGACTGGCGTTCATGATGTGGTCGTCCCAGTTCGTGAATTCCTGGCCGGATTTGGGCGTGTCGATGAATAGCGAAATCACGGCCGTGCCCGCCTCGGCCAGTCGCCGGGCCAAGAGACAACCCTGGCCCCACAAATGGCGGCCGTAACGATCGCGAAGCGAGTCCGTTTCCTTGGCGAGATCAAATGCTTCGGCCACGTGCGGGCTGGTAAGCATTTGAAAGGCAAGATTGCGGAACTTGTCGGTGGCCTCGATCGTGCCGCTGGCATCGAGGTCGCGGCGATAACGATCGAATTGGTCGAGCAGGTTGCGGCGGTCTTCCAGTTGCTTGCCGTCGCGGCCGGCGGCCAGCTTCAGCGACGGGGGCGTGAAGTTTTGTGCGGATGGATCGGTGACCTCGAACGCGGCGTGATGCATGCCGAGATAAGTCGGCCGCGTCATGTACGGCTGACGCGGAATCGCCACGTACGGCGGAATGGCTCGTGGGCCGGGTCCTCGCACGTGGCTGGCGATCGATCCGAAGTCGGGATGTTCGCTCTTTGAGCTTGAAGTTGGATCGAGCACGGTTGGCCGTTTGCCGGTGAGTACGATGATGCCGCCGTCGCTGTGGATGCCGACGTCGTGGTGCAGCGATCGGACGATTGAAAACTTGTCGGCGAGCTTGGCCTGCAGCGAGAACAGCTCGCAGATATCCATCCCTGGCACGTTTGTGTGGATGGGTCGAAAGACACTGCGGTATTCGACCGGTGCGCCCGGCTTCAGGTCATAGGTTTCGAGTTGCGACGGGCCGCCGTGCAGGTAGAGCAAAATGACCGACGTGTCTTTCGTCGGTTCGCAAGCCGCCACGCGGCCGTCGAGCACGTCTCGAAGCGAGAGCCCACCCAGCGCCAACGCGCCTGCTTGCAAGAAGCAGCGACGTGAGACCGGACCCGGGCATCTGCGAACAGACATCGGCGTGAGTCTCCAGCTCGTAATTCGTGCGTTCGCCCCAGCGCGAATCATTTCAGAGGCATAATTCGAGACTTCTCGCTGATCTCCACCGTCCCCGGCCAGCTTGTCTGGCAGGAACGCATGATTGAGCGGCTAGTAGGGAGCGGCAACACTCCACTCTTCTTTCTTATTCCTCCACCCCCGCCACAGGCGGGGGTGGAGGAAGGAAAAAGGGAGTGGGCCACGTCGCGTTTAGCCCGCCAATCGCCTTCACCCGCCGGACGAGCCGGCGGGGGTCGGTGGGGATCAGCGAGAAGTCTCCACAATTCTAAGGCATTCCCGCTGTTCGCCGCAACCAGAGTCGGCAAATACTCGTGCTGAGGAATTCACTGGCCGCAGCGTTTGGGCTGTAGGATAATGTCACCGCCATCATGAACGAATCATCTGATTCCAACTCTGAAACCAGAAACATTGGGCCGGCGAAAGATTCAGCTCATGTCGTGAGGGAATTTGAACTCGCCTGGCAGCGGGCGTTGGCGGGCGGGCCGACACCCCGGCTTCAGTCGTTTCTGGAATCCGTGGCACAGCCCGATCGCAATGCGCTGAGACAATCGCTGGAGACGATTCAGCAGGAGTATCAGAAGCGACTGACGGCTGACGACCTCGAAGCGGGCGGGACTGTGCTTGAACCGCAGGCCAAGGGAAACATGACCGTCGCCGCCAGTCACGAAGCCACGATGGCTTATGTTCCAGGTGCGCCGACAAACCAGGCCCCGACGGTGAAACTGCAACCTGGGCCGCCACCTGCCGCCGCGACCGATGCGCAAGCCAATTTGGTACCGGTTGCCGCTGCGGAACCGCAGGCCGCGACGTTGAATCTGAATCCCGGCCTCACATCACCAGCGTCATCGGATGCGACAGCGCAGTGGGTGCCCGGTATTGCGGAAAAAAGGCTGGATCCCACGATGATGCTTGGGCCCGGGGCAAATCGCTCCGATGCATCGGACATGACCGCACCGCTCGGGCTGATCACGGATGACGCCGGCCTTTCGCCCACGATCAACCTCGATCCTCGCGCGGCCACCCCTCCATCACCCGACCGCACGGCCAATCTGGGAACGCCCGCCGGCACCGCCAATCTGTCGCCCACGATCAACCTCGACGGGCGTGCCCAGACCGATCAACCGGACAGGACGATTGCGCTGGACGACGACGAGGAGTCGTTCACGTTACGCGAGTCTGAAGGGCCGGAAAAAGAAAAGCTACCGACGGTCGAGGGTTACAAAATCCTGGGTGTGCTCGGACGCGGTGGCATGGGTGTCGTCTACCGGGCCCGGCAGACCAAGTTGGACCGCATCGTGGCTTTGAAGATGGTGATCGCCGGTGCTCACGCAGGAAGCGAACAGCTCTCGCGGTTCTACACCGAGGCCCAGGCGGTCGCCCACCTGCAGCATCCGAACATCGTGCAAATTTACGAAGTCGGCGAGCGGGAGGAGTTGCCATATTTTTCGCTGGAATACGTGGAAGGCGGCAGCCTCGCGCAGAAGTGTGCCGGCAAGCCGCTCCCGGACGCCGACGCCGCTCGCATGGTCGAACTGCTCGCCCGCGCGATGCACCATGCACACGAGCACAACATCGTTCACCGCGACTTGAAGCCGGCCAACGTGCTGCTCACCGCCGATGGCGCACCGAAGATCACCGACTTCGGACTGGCCAAGCGACTCGAGGGCGACTCGTCGAGCCAGACTCGCAGCGGATCGATTCTGGGCACGCCTAGCTACATGGCTCCGGAACAGGCCCTGGGCGAAGTTCATCAAATCGGACCACTCACCGACGTGTGGGCGTTGGGCGCAATCCTCTACGAACTGGTCACCGGCCGGCCCCCGTTTCTCGCCTCGAACCCGATGGACACGGTGATGCAGGTGGTGCGCGAGGAGCCGGTCGCGCCGGTCCAACTACAACCCAAAGTCGCCCGCGATCTCGAAACGATCTGCCTCAAGTGCCTGCAAAAAGAGCAAACGAAACGATACCCGAACGCAGTGACACTGGCCGAGGACCTGCGGCGCTTCCAAATCGGCGAGCCGATTTCGGCCCGACCGGTCGGCGTAGCGGAACGAGTCTGGCGCTGGTGCCGGCGAAATCCCCGAGTTGCAAGCCTGACCGCCGCCGTGGTCGCCCTTGTGTTTCTGGGCATCATCGGCCTCGCGGTGGGCAACGTACAAATCAGTCGTCAGAGAAATACGGCCATCGCGGAAAAGAAACGTGCCGAGAATAACGAACAGCTCGCAAAGGCTGAACAGAAGCGGGCCGAGATCGCCGAAGAGGATGCCATGGCGAGCGCGGAATTGGCCGGCGAGCAGGCGGAGATCGCCATTGACGCGCTCAAGACCGTTGTGACGGAAGTAGACAAGCAGTTGAAGGACAGGCCGCGATTGAGGGCCGTCCGTGCGAAACTGCTCGAAATGGCCCTCGCAAAATTTGAACTCGTGACGTCCAGCGAGGAAAGTGCCACGACCATCGACCGCGGCCGGGCCCAGGCGTTCATGCAAAAGGCGTACATCTACTTGCAATTGGGCCAGCCCGCCAAGGCAAAGGAACAACAGGAACAGGCTCACGCGATCCTCCTGCGTTTGGTCGAGTCGAATCCGCAGGGTGAAGACGCCGACAAGGGCCGCGGGAACCTGGCAGTTTCGTTCGACCTGCTTGCCGATTTCATTAAGTCCAAAGACCCTGAATCTGCGCGACCGTACTACCTGAAGGCCCAGGCCCTGCGTCAGGATTTGAAAGACCACCCGGCGACCGAGTTTTACAAGCCACACGAGCTGGAGCACTTTTTGGCTAACTCGTGGGATCGACTGGGCGACGTGGCCTTGCGGATGAACGATCTTGATGAGGCTCTGAGTTGTCACAAGAAGTCCTGGGAACTGCGCGGCGAAAATCTCGCAATCGCCCCCAACGATGCGGAGTTGCAACAAAGTCTGGCGAACACATTGACCTTTCTGGCGACCGTCCATCGGCACTTGGGCGATTATGCCTCGGCCAGAACGAGCCAAACTGCGGCCGTTGAGTGGCGAAAAAAACTCGCCTTGCTGGACCCGTTAAGCGAATCGTACAAGCGCGATGTGCCTGTGGCATGCCGAGGGCTGGGCGATATCGAACTCTATGCCAACGAACCGGAGGCGGCGGCTACGAGTTACAGCGAAACGGTGAATCTGTACAAGGAACTGCTGAAAATCGACAACGATCCCGGTTATCAACAGAGTCTGGCCGGTGCGTACTATCGGCTCGGCACGGCGGTCTTGAAATGGAAGGGGCCGGAACCCGCCGATGAACATTACCAGGCGGCGCTCCAAATGTTGGATTCGCTCCTTGCACGGGGTTTGAGGGTCACGCTCAGCGTGAAGAAGCAGCGAATGCTCTACATGGCACGATGCGGAAAGCACACAGAAGCGGCCAAGCTGGCCGAGGACGTGAGCTTTGAAGAACCTCAAGACGAGAACCTCTTGGAAGCGGCTTGCGGCTTCGCGCTGTGTATCTCTGCGGTGGCTCATCTCAAACCGGTAAACAAGCTCAGCGACGAAGAACGATCGCTCCAGGAGCAATACATCAAGCAAGCAATGGACAAGCTTGAGCGGGCCGTGGACAAGGGTTACAAGGATTTGGTCAGACTGGAACGAGATCCCGATCTGGATCCGCTACGAAGCACGAGTGAGTTCACCGGCTTTTTGCAGAGGCTGAAGGGTGCCGTTGGTTCCGGAAACTCGCAGCCATGAGCCGCTACGATTTCACCGGCGTTTTAGAGTGGGAGCAGATTCCGGGCTGGTTCAACCTTGCCAAGGCTCTCGCGGTTCAACAAATCGTCAAGCGGCTTCCATCAGGCTCCACGTTGGTCGAACTCGGCTCTTTTCAGGGACGCAGCAGCATCGCGATCGCCGCCGTGATGCCGTCCAACTGCACGCTCTTCTGCGTCGATCACTTCGAGGGGTCTGAAGAACACAAGCAGATGAATTTGGATCTTGACCGACTGGCCGATTCATTCCGAAAGAACATCGAATCGTTTGGCGTTAACGATCGGATTTGTGTATTGCAGATGAGTTCCACAGACGCCGCACAGCGTTTCGATCCGGGCTCCGTGGATTTTGTGTTGCTCGATGCGGCTCATGACTTTGACTCCGTGAAGACCGACCTGGTCAACTGGTATCCCAAGCTCAGGGCAGGGGGGGTTCTGGTCTGCGACGATTACGAGCCTGCCTGGCCGGGCGTCGTGCAGGCGATTGCCGTGGTAGGTCTAAAAGGCGAATTGATTGCGCGATCGCTGTGGTGCCATCGGAAACCGAGTTAACCCACACTTCGCACCGTAGGGTGGGTCGAGGTCGCGGTGAATCATGGTGTGTTACCACAAGCGAGCAAGATCGAGAATTACGCACCACGATGATTCTGAAATGTTGCCGCGACCGAAGCCCCACCAACCTGGCCAAAAACCAATTGGAAGGACACCATGCGAATACTCTTCACCATCGCCCATTTCTACGTACCCAGCGGCCGCCGGGCCAGCGATGGCCGGCCGCACGGATCGCTCGGCAAGAACCCGCGGCCGCGCGTCGAGGCTCTGAGCGCGTGTATCAGTGCCCTGCACGAACTGTTCGGCAAGCGCCAGGTCATGATGGAGCCGACTCGGTTGATCGCTCGCCCTTCGAATCAGTCCACGGCCGGCACGGTGGACGTGATCGTCTGCACGACTCGCGACTGCCACGTCTTGAAAGAACTGCCAAACCCCGCCGGACAGTTCACTCACAATCCGACCAACGCCGACCCCATGCTGCTCGGTTACGAATGCCAGGCGATCCTGCGAGACGCCCTTGGAAAATTCGACTACTACTGCTTCCTGGAGGACGACCTGATCCTGCACGACCCGTGGTTCTTCGTGAAACTGGCCTGGTTCACCAAGAGCGTCGGCGAGGGGAAGTTGCTGCTGCCGAATCGCTTTGAGGTCGGACCGAATCCGCTAACCGACAAAGTTTTTCTCGATGGCGATCTGCCCAAAATGATCACGCGCAAATTTCAGAACGTGCGCGAGGCCAGCCTTTTGGAAAGCCAGGTCTTAGGCATGAAGGTCCGATTTGCCCGCGCGCTTAACCCCCATTCCGGCTGCTATTTTCTGAACGCCGCCCAGATGGCGACCTGGACGAAACAGCCGCACTTCCTGGATCGCAGCATTCGGTTCATCGGTCCATTGGAAAGTGCAGCCACGCTCGGCATCATGCGCACCTTTCGCATCTATAAACCCGCCACGGAAAACGCCAGCTTTCTGGAAGTCCAGCACTTCGGCACCGCATTTCTCAACAAAATCCGCCACCAAGATTCAGGGCCTCCTGGCCGAAAGCGGTCGACGTAAACTAACAGGCGGGAGAATGACTGCCTGCCTCCGCCTGAATATTGCGCATTTCATCCGAAAGAAGTTGAACAATCACTTGATGCCAGCCTTTTTTGCGGCTTCTACATCGATCTTCCTCAGCGCGTCCGCAGCCGCTTTGGCCACATTATTATCACTGTCCATTAGTAATTTGGCCACGTCGGGTGAATGATCCTTCGCGGAGGACCCCAGTTTTGCCAATGCCTGAGCGCCCCAGAGCCGGACTAGGGGTTCCGGAGATTTCAACGATTCCGAAAGAATTGAAAGGGTCTTCTTTTGATGCGCCAAGAATTCATTACGCTCCATTCTAGATGTCTTTAGCATGTCGTCCACTTCTTGAGTCCTGATCGCCAATGCCCGCTTCGCGTTTTCTGCCAGGTCTGCGAGCATTTTCTTAGTACTTTCTAGTTCAGCCGTGACTTTCTTGAGGGCCATTTTCGTTTTCTCAAGGTCATCCCCGTCGTCCGCCGCTTGGGAAGCGATTGAAGCAACACAGACGATGGCGATGGAACTGGCTACCACGACCAATACGGATCGAAGCGTGGACATGCTGTTTTCCTTTTTCTAAAAGCGACTGAGATCATCTATCGGTCAGAAGTTCAGATCGGTCCTGCTCTCTGCTCCGTTGCGCGTGGCAATTGCTCTCCAAATGTCTAGGGAAATCGAGTCAGCAATGAAGCGAACCTCGCCGGCCATGAACAGACAGTGAACACCGTTCGAGTGCTGGCTTCGTGCTGCGAACACTCCACCGTTGGTATATGGAGTTGCCCCCTTTCGTTCTGACCCACAATCTGATCCCGTCCAGTTGGGTGTGACAGTGTGGTTGTAAAACGTGTTCTCAAACCCCGCCATCATCCAGGTGAATCCTGCATCGGAAAAGTGCGGAGGATTTGACAGAGTTAGAGACTCGCAGATACGTCGCATGAATTCTGGCCGCGGCAGCACCCCGGTCTGTGCTGCCGCGCTGTACCAAAAGTCTCGGCGGTCGTCAAAATGACTCTCGCTACCGCCGCCTGTCGTTTTTTCACTCAAGGCAACGGTATGCGTCAAGCCGTCGGCAAAATCTCTTTGTTTGTACCAGGCAAAAGGAGTGAACGCTCCTGGTCCTTGTCCCGGGCGATCTTGGTCCCAAAGGTAGGGTAGAGGGCCAATATTCACGCGATAGTTTACGTTGGCCCGTATGCTTAGCCTTTGACCGTCCGATGGACAGACAAATGTACCAACAACCGTTCCAGCCGCCGTGCTGTTTTGAAGATGTTGCATAACCGCGTTTGGTTCAGGGCTGAAAGTGCTTTGAAAATTGATTGTATTAAACAGCGCCGCCTCATCGACGTAAGGCAGCAGATGGCAATGGGCTGAATAGAGTTTTTGGCCTCTCCTTCTGGGCCCACTGCTGCGACCGTCATAGAAAGCGGATGGAAACATACCGTGCGCAGCATCGTAATTCTGCAGTGCCAGCCCAATCATTTTGAGGTTGGAAGCACATTGGGTTCGCCGGGCCGATTCGCGGGCCATTTGCACGGCCGGCAGTAAGATCGCCAATAATAGCCCAATGATTGCAATGACGACCAAGAGTTCAATGAGCGTCACACCTAATCGGTTCAAAGGTGGCATGATTCGAAGCTCGATTTGTCATTTCCGAACGAACGCGAGAACTGGAACATTAAGCACGGCATCTGATTCGCCCGCGACGCGGATTCGTACATTGGCCCGATATGTTCCGGTGGTTAGCGGAGCAATGAACCTGACTACGATTCGGTCCGAACCATCGGCTCCTACTTCAACGTGCATTTCACTCGTCAGGCCTTCGCCTTCACACTCTGCCGAGAGAATGCCAACGTCGCGTCCGGCGTCTGTCTTCACTGCAAGGCTGCGTTCGACATGATCACCCGAAACTACGGACCCGAAAAAGATAGTCCGCGGCTCTGGGAAAAGCGGGGGCAAGCAAGTCCATGAGACAGGCAGCAGGAGCATCGCTTCGTTGAGCATCCTATCGTCCTCATCTTGGACCTCAAGCGTAACCATTGCGTTTGCCAACGCGACTTCTTCTATGGCATCAACGCGAACGCGAAGTCGGTAGGCCAGCCGCTTCTCACCGTTCAAAGGCTGAACTTCGCTTGATTCTGAACACTCCTCAATATGGCACTGAACGAAAGGTGATGTGCTTTTGACTGAGGTGATACGGAGTTGGCCGCGTGCCGCCATGGAATTTGCAAAGATCTCAGCGACTTCCTCTCTGAAATCGCCCGGCGAAATACGGCCAAGAGCAATCGTCGATGGACGTAACTCAAAAGGCCCTACAACTTTCCAATTCACGGTGAGCCTAATGTGCGCGTGTAAAGGGTCGTTTGTTGCAAAATCTACCGCTGCGCTACGCGTCGACGGATCAACACCAACTCGAACCTTTACGGTCAGATTCTCGCTCATTTTACTCAGAATAGTGTCACGTCCCAGAAAAACGTCGGCACACAAACACGACACGATCAGGTCCTTAATAACAAGAGGTTCTGTGCCATCATTTGTTATTCGAAAGCTCGCGAACCCAGTCTTTGCTGTGCCAGCTACAATCTCCCCGAGGTCAACGAGAGAGGTGCTACGGTGATTCCGGCCGTCTCAGGAATAACCGTCTTCGGCTGGTCTTGACCTGGAGATTTCCGCATCCAGGTGCCAAGGAAAATGCACGCCATCGTCATGGCAAAAACGGCGACAACAAATTGCCACATCCCAGATATCTTCGACGTTGTCGAAGGCCAGTTAACCGGTAATCGCATGGATGAGTCGCCTACGAAAGAGAAAGATTACGACGACAATGACGGAGCCCAGTGCGCCCCAAAGCAAAACCGGCACTCGCGATGTTTCATTCAGATCTAGAGGGGCGGTCGAGATGAGCAGGGCACTCCCATCCCACAAGCCGCAAAAAGTGTCCTTAGGAAATGCGTATTCCTGAGGAGGATCAATGACGAATACCTCGTCCGCACTGATGTCGTAGACGTTTACAAAATGCGATCCGTCGATCCGTGCAATACAAGCGAAAGGGACAGTTCGTTTCTTGAGATGGTCTAAAGTCGTCTCGACCATCAAAGTATGAGCACCGAAATGCCGAGCAGTCTGTTCCAACTGCAGGAGCGAATACCCTGTAGCGCTTGGCTGGCCTAACTGTTGCTCGACGTCATTGAATGATCCAACCTGAAACCCTAATCCCTTCAAGCTCACGTATAGACAATATGACCCGCAACGAAGACTTCGTAAACGTCCTGTTGTTACCTCTGATTGCCCGAGGTCGACGACCGGCCCGGTTGCAATTGTAGTCATGTAGGCAAGAAGCATCGCACTGTACATGAATTATCAGCCAACGAAAAAAGGATGCAGACGCAGTGTTACTTTTTTCGGGAACCAAAGCCTTTCGAACCAATGATTTCAGCTTCTTTTTCGAGTGTTGCTGAAGACACACCCGAATCACCTGTGGGCATGAAATTGTAAGTCTTTCCTGCTGCGAGATCTTCAATCCGCGTGTTGGGGGCAACCCCCAAAGATTCAAAAGTGAACAGGGCATCAGGGGGTCTGCGCTTTGCAAACTCTGGAATCTTCACGCTAAACCTTCGATAAGGTTCTGAAGTTCTACCATTGAAGAACTGTATGTGCTCGTGTTCCCGGAGAAAACATGATCCGTCGGGTTGGTTCTCCCAATAAAAATGCCCTTTCCATCCGGGACCATTTTTCGGAATCGATTCGTATTCCGTGATGTTGCCACAAGACTTGAGTGAGCACACAATCGTTGAGACATGACCGGTATGCGTGTGACAGAGAATGACAATATCATAGTCGCCCCGCCGGGACACGACATACTTGGCTATCCGCCCGGCTATCGGTCCTGGCCGTTCTCCGAGTAAATCCAGCCAGGCAAATGGATTCACAAACCCAAGTTCTCTGGGGTCGATGTGCAATTCAGGCGGAATTGGATTTTTCTGCGGCTCATCCGCGATTAGGACATGCCGTGACCTTGGAACATACCGAGTGATTCGTTGTCCGACGCGGATTATCCGGCCGGTTACTTGATCGATGGTAACTTCCAACTTTTGGCCCGTTAGTGATGTGATTTGGTAATCCCAGCGCACTTTTTCGCCATCCCACTTTAAGGAAACGCTTGCAAGCGTGCGGGTCTCATCTCCCACTCGCCTTTCAGAAGAATCAACGCGCCAAACTGAATTGACGACCTCAGCCTTCAATTCACCGTATCCCAGTAAGCTTGGATTTGAGCGTAGCCCTGTTCTCACAGCCTCCAGTAAACCTGACTCACCAACAACTTCACCTTGAATGGACGCATTACAAAATCTAGGCGCAAAGGGCGGGCACCCAAGGGCTAAAACTGTCGATAGAACTGGCCAGACGTAGCGGAACATGAGTCCAGGCTCATTGATAAACTGGAAGTAGAGCATGGCGGACTATTCGGCACCAAGGGGCACGCCCTAATCCGAACGGAGCACGCAGCGCTGCGGTGTAGGCGACCTAGTCCTTGACGTAATTTCAATGTTTTTTGCTAAGAACTGTACTAAGGACATCCAAAATCGAAACAAAACGCCCTACCTTTAAACGGAATTTCGTGAAGCGGTGGACCACGGTAACAACCCAGAATTGGATCCCATATACATACGTAAACCCATCTACAAGGCGGATCAGGAGTACCACTCGCAGGACCAAAACAGATTCCTACGGGATCGACCGCCCAGCACGCTTCGTCCACGGTAGGATCTACATCATCATCTGAAAAAATGGTACAAATGGCCTCATAAGTGTAATCAGTACATGCATTTGCGTATTGATCTTGGCAGGTAGGAATGTTCTCACAACAACGATCTGCAGTCATATCTCCACCAACAATGTGTGCAGCAGTAAACGCATCAAGCCTCCTTTCCCGCTGCCCTCTGTTGTAATCGCCAGCCCATGTCGCAAGACCAAGGGAAACCAGTGCAAACATGACGAAAGCTGTTTGGCGAATGACCATTGCGACCTCCTTTGCTCTTTTGACAGAGTTTTGTGGATGCTGACCAGTTTTTATCCAAAGTGATTCCTTTGGTTTTCAAGTTATTGACCGAGGTCGAGAGGTCGAGAGGTCGAGAGGTCGAGAGGTCGAGAGGTCGAGAGGTCGAGAGGTCGAGAGGTCGAGAGGTCGAGAGGTCGACCTCCAGATCATCTCCCCAACTGATTCGCTAACACCAGATCACAGATTCCAAAAGCCGAACGCCCAAACTACTACTCGATATCCTCTAGCCTAAAAACCTCTCACGCCCATGACCAACTATCGCTTTCGCGACTTCACTCATTGAGATTTGTACCTTTTGCGAATTATAGCCACGAAAAAATGGCTTGCAACTAGATTTTTTCAGAAATTTGTTTATTTTTGTTTTTCCAAATACGCCTCAAACTCGAGGCTTCTGGCAGCCTTTATGTTCTCCTGAACGAGTGCTCGTGTTACTTGAGCATGAAGGTCCGATTCGGTCGGGCACACAACCCGCGTTCCGGCTGCTACTTTCTGAACGCCGCCCAGATGCGACCTGGACGAAACAGCCGCATTTCCTGGATCGCAGCACTCGCTTCATCGGCCCATTGGAAAGTGCCGCAACGCTCGGCATCATGCGCACGTTCCGCATCTACAAACCCGCCACGGAAAACGCCAGCTTCCTGGAAGTCCAGCACTTCGGCACCGCGTTTCTCGGCAAGATTCGGCATCAGACTTCGCGGCCCAGCACCAAGGAGCTGTCACGGTGATTTTCCGCATCCGACGTGAGGCACTCCAGGGTTGGTTATCCTGCGAGGCACACGATGAACTCTACGCCGCTCGACCGCAGCGCTTTGCCTTGTTGACTCAATGACAATTCCTAAGGGCAGTTCTTCAGCACATCGGCCGGGTCAGGATCAAATTGGTCATTGACTCCGTCATTCTTGCCGCAATCGAGTCGGTCGATTCCGGGGCCGCCATTGAGCGTGTCCAGGCCGCCATCGGCTTTCAGAAAATCATCACCGCTTTGACCGAAGAGCGAGTCATTATGCTCCGCCCCAGTGAGTTTGTCGTCACCAGCGCCTCCCTGCAACGTGTTGTTGCCTGCCAGACCGTTGATGGTGTCTTTCAAGTCCATTGCGTCATCGGACCCGCCCGTCAGTACATCCGCCTGGTCCGTGCCAGTCAGCACGTCGCTTCCGGCGCCACCGTCTAACGTGACTGGACCCAGGGTGAACTTCTGGGCCTTGATCGTGTCTTTCATGGCGCCGCCGGACAGGCTCGCCTCTTCGATGCTCACGATCGTGACAACGCCACCTTTGACTTTGAGGCTCACGTTGCTCAGCGTTTGAGTGCCATCTTCCATGTGGACCAGGCGGTCCGTCCCGGCGCCACCGTCTACGGTATCTTTGCCGTCGCCGGCGTCCAGTGTGTCGTTTCCCGCGCCTCCTACGAGTGAGTTGGGAAGTGCATTACCGGCGAATGAATCTCCCATGGCACCGCCAAAGATGTTCTCGATTGTGTTATCGGCTGACAAGGTAATGGTCAGGTTGGCACCGAGCGATTGCGCGGTCGAGTTCGCCAAACTCAGTGTCAAAGGAACCGATGCGGTTTCTGAGAAGTCGAGCGTATCGGTTCCGCCTCCGGAGTCATTAACGGAGTCACTCCCTGACGGGTTGTCGGCATCGAATCGGTAGGAATCGTTTCCGGCACCACCGCTCAGGGTGTCGTTGCCAATGCCGCCAACCAGCGTGTCATTTCCTCCCAGCCCGATGAAGGAGACTTGAATCGGGTTTGCCGCATCGGCAACACCGGCTGCTGAGAGATTGTTGTCCTGTGCATCACCGGCGAGTTGGACTCGTTCAATGTTCGTAAGAGTATCCGTTCGACCTCCACCAGTGATTGATGCATTCAGGCTGTTGCCATTGAGCGTTACGGGAGCTGTACCGGAACGGACATCGACAAACCTGTCAGCGCCCATGCCACCGTCGAAATCGACTTGCAGTCCAGCGCGCGTAGGACCCAACAAATTGCCGGACGCATAATCCAGCATGAGTTGATCGTCTCCGCCGAGCAGCCGAATGTTGATCCGGTTGATGGTGTTCACGGCAAGCGACTCAACAGCGGCGGTAGCGGTGTCCAAATCCTCCGAGAATACAACACCATCCGTGCTGTATTGAAGGTTGCCCGAACCTGGCACGCCTCCTAGGTCGGGGCCGCGGCACAGAATCAAACAGTCTCCGTTGCCCTGAACTGCTTCCCTTAACGTAACGACACCAGTCGCCAAATCCCTGCTGACTTCGACACTGCCAGCCGAAACGACCAAACTAAAGGCTTGCGGGGCATTCGTGAGGTTGCCAGCGTGGGTGACCTGAAGGCGGTAGCGCCAGGGTTGTCCATTCGCCTGCAGCGCCGGCGACCCCTGCACCGGCACCTGCTCGACCACGTCAACGTGGTTGCCCAGTAGGGGATCTTCATTGACGGTTTCGGCCCGCGTGGCTGCCGCAGACGGCGAGTTGCGATTCAGCACCCATGGATAATAGGTACTGACTACGGTGCCGCTCGTGTCTAATCGCTGGATGCGCAGCTCCAGGTCGTTGATTAAGTCTGGCGTGTTTGAGTCGATCGCATTGGCGCCGTCGGGCTGCCCCGGTGGGTCGGTCTACATCAGCGTGGCCTTGAAGTTTCGTGTTGGCGGCGCGGCAAGGGTGCTCCCGACCAAAAGGTCTCTGGTCCACATCTGTCCCTGCGCCAACGTGTCGTTAACGATCATTGGGCCCTGGGCACCGGTTTGGCCGGAACAGGTAACAAACGTGGTCAATGCTGCCATGTCCAGAAGGCCGTACCCGGTCGCGTAATCGGGACCGGGATGTGTATTGATCGCCGCATTTGTGATGTCCAGCGCCGTGTGCAGTGCCAAAGCCTTCGTTGTCGCAGCGCTTGGAAAGGAACCAAACGTGTTGCGGTAATGCTCCATTGTGAGCGCCAGACTGCCCGTGACGTTGGGTGCGGCGAACGAAGTGCCACTGGCGGTACCGTATTGGTTATTTTGGTTGCTCTTTACTGGCATGACCAACGCCTCACCATTGGCCACGAGCAGGACACCAAGACGACCATCATCCGTTGGGCCGTAGTCGGAAAAAGAACTGGTCTGAACCGCTGCCGCGTCAATTGGATCAACGACTTGGTCAGGAACCGATCCTACAACCAGTGTATTCTTCGCCGTCTGCGGGCCTGCCGGTAAACTATCGTAGCCGGTGCCGTTATTTCCATCACTGCCCGGGGGCACTGCGGTTGAGCAAGTGAAAATAGCGAAGTCTGGAGTGAAAGCCCATCGCCCGTTTCCCCGCTCGTTCGTAAAAGCATCGCTCCGGTCATTTCCAGCGGAGACTACCGTTACCAGATCAGTATTACCGGCCAAAACTTGGTCAAATGCTCGGGCTCTGTCGTCATACTTGCCAAAAAGCAAGGCTTCCGTTTGGCTAATTGCTGGATCACCTACCCAGAGATCCGTGAGTCTCGTTCCAAGACCATCAGAACAATCAATGTTGGTCTTTGAACCCCAGCCTACTCTTAGGCCATAGGAATGGTTTGAAAGCCGAATCAAATTTTCGGCGCCCAGCTCAACCGTATCATTGAGATCACTGTAGGCACGGATTGTGCCCAATGACGCCATGCCTTGCGCCTGCGAATTCACTCCTTCGGCGATGAGGACGCCAGCTACGTTGGTAGCGTGATTACTGATCGCCCCCGCGCCGTTCGCAAAGACGACCCGGCCCTTCAATTCCTGGTGGGTCTTATTCGGGTAGAAAACGCCGGGGGCTTCCTCTGCCTCCCATTGGCCTATAACGACATCGCGTCCTGTCAGTTCAAGAGCCGTGCGTATCCAAACCTCGTCGGTATTCGTTGTGCGCGCCGCATTGAGAGTGGTCGGAATATTCGCGATTACTTCGTCATCGAAAGTGTCAAAATCAGTTACCACGGGCCTCGGACTTATCACGTCCCTACCCTGTATCCTCTCGAAACAGAGAAGATCAAACTTATCCCAGCCTGGACCACCGAACAGCGTGTCCGGCATCCCGTTGACCCGTTCAAAGCAACGAGGGCCTGCCGAGAGATTGTCATCTCCGTCGCCGCCTTGCAGGAAGTCGGCACCCTGGGGCCGGTTGTCAAGCGGGTTCCCGCTGTCAAGGTCGTCGTTCCCTGGTCCTCCAATCAGGGAGTCATTTCCGGCGTCACTCTGCAATCGGTCGTTACCTGCTCCGCCGTCAAGTGTGGTCGGGACGCCTATTGACCCACGGGCGGCTTTGACCACCAACCAGTCGTTGCCTTGCAGTCCTTGCATAACAACCGACCGAATCGTATCGACCGTGGCACCATTTAGAACGTCTACGAAATTGGGCGAAGCGGGGTCACTGGACCAAAGCACGCCGTTTGTTGTCACTTGCACAAACGGAGTACTCGCACAGCTCGCAAGCAATTCGCCGAATTCATCGTAACAAGTGGGATTGCGAGAGGCCTTAAACAGGACTTCAATCCTATCGTCCGTTGGGCCATTCTCATCGCCGGTTATCGAAAGCAAGCCGAGGCGGCGATCAAAACGGATGGAACCGTCCACCAACGAATTCTTTCCTTGCCCGCCGTTGAGCCGGTCGCGGCCTGGTCCGCCATCGAGCGTGTCGTCTCCGCCAGCACCCTCGAGTTCATCGTCGCCTGCCTGCCCCAGGACACTATCGTTGCCCTGCGCTGCGAAAATTGAATCGTCGCCGTCGCCGCCCACCAAGGTCTCCGACAGCACACTCCCGCGCAGCAGGTCTGCACCCGGACCACCATCGAGCGAAACACGTCCATCGGCGCCGCGGAACCCACCGCGCAAAACCAGAGTGTCATTTCCATCCAGCCCGCGAACGTCGATCGCCTGCACCGACGCACGACTGGCACCGTCTAGCCTAGGATCAAAGTTTCTCGATTTTGGCCGGCTCGAATGCACAAGGTCATTGATGGTGACGTCGACGAACCGGCGGCCACTTGGCGAATTCCCTCCCACCGTGCCAATCTCGATCCGATCATCGTTTGGTCCGTTTCCGTCGCCGAAAACCTCCAGCAATCCACTAGACAGGTCAAAACGCAACACCGAGGCGGGACCGGCACTTCGGCCAGCCCGTTGTCCGTCGGCAGAGCGGGCCGCCGAGCAGCTTGTAGCACTCTTGGCAACGGCAATGGTGCGATCTGTGCCGCCACTACCCAGCACCATATCGCGCGACGCATCGCCCACCAGTACATCGTCACCCAGGCCGCCATCGAGTTGATCGCGGCCGCGGCCGCCATCCAGCCAATCCTGGCCAAGGCCGCCGCTCAACGTGTCGCCATCGCAGCCGGTGCCGGACCGCCGGTCGGGTAACGGGCCGCCGGGACGCCCGAATAGCGCCCGGTCGCCACCACTGCCATCGAGCGTGTCATCGCCCCCGCCACCATCCAAACGATTCGCCAGTGCGTTGCCGATCAGGTCGTCGGCGAAAAGACTGCCCACGACGTGTTGGATGATTCCGCGCAGGGCCACGGTGTTCCCGGCCGCATCCACCACCTGCCGTTCACCGGAACTGCGGCCTAAGTCGATCGTGACCCCCCGCGCCGCACGCGCAAAGATCACCGTGTTGACCCCCAACCGATCCGACACGATGTCATCGCTGCCAGGCGTTAGGTCATAGACGTCGTTCCCACCTCCGCCGTCCACAATGTCGTTTCCCATACCGTCAGCGAGCGTATCGTCGCCCAGTCCGCCTAAGAGCGTATCGTCACCGTCACCGCCATCCAGCGAGTCATTGCCATTGCCGCCGTCTAACGAATCATTACCACCACCGCCAAGAAGCGTGTCGTTTCCGTCCGCGGCGACGACAGTATCGTTTCCATCACCGCCGTCTAGTTGATCCGCGCCTGGCCCACCTATTAGATTGTCGTTGCCTGCGCCACCCCACAAGGATGCTGGTACAGTTACTGAGGCATCCACTTGGATTGAATCGTCCCCTTCATCCGTGTTGGCCAGGAAGCACACGACACGGCTGCGCTCAAAGTCGTAGAGAGTTCCATTCACTGTGACGCGGGCCGTAGTTGAGTCTACGAACTGAAGCAAGACGGAATCGGCATACGAAGTCGGCTGGTCGCCCGGATAAGAGGTGGAAACCTGAACACAGTTCGAGTCACCCTCAGATGTATCGGTGAAATTGTCGCCAGTTCCGCCGTCCAGTGTGTCGTATGCACCGTCACCCAACAGGAAATCATCGCCGTCCTCGCCGGACACCGAATCGCGACTCTGGCTCAGCGGCGCCGGGCCGCAGATTTCATTTCCAAAGCTGTCATAGAAGCAAAGGAAGCCATCGATCGCATCCAGGTAGTCCTCCCCCAACCCACCACGGATCGTATCATTCCCCAAGCCCCCGGATATGTTGTCGCGACCGGAACCACCGACCAGCAAATCGTTACCTTCCTCGCCATCAATCCGAACCGGAACGTCCACGCTCAAAGAAACTTGAATCTGGTCGTCGCCGGCTCCGCCCGTGATCAGGACGTACTGAATGGCACTCCGGGAAAAGTCATTCACAGCACCATTGACGGTGATTCGTGCCGTGGTGGCGTCGAGAAAATCCAAATTAGCCACATCATTGGCGGGATCTAGGAACAAGAATAATGTGCCGTTTTGCAGTAGCGGACCAAACTCGACCGCCAACAAACAACGCTGCTCCAACAGCTCCACCGCAGTTCGCACTGCACGACTCCGTCGAGCCGTCCCTCGTGACGACTCCGACTTGGATCCAACGAGCGACCGACTCGGCCCAACACCCAGCCATTTGCGCATAGATTGAAGCATGTCTCCCTCCTTGTAACCGATGATCTTATCAAAGAACGGCAACCAAGCGATCACGGAAGGTCGAGAGGTCGAGAGGTCGAGAGGTCGAGAGGTCGAGAGGTCGAGAGGTCGAGAGGTCGAGAGGTCGAGAGGTCGAGAGGTCGAGAGGTCGAGAGGTCGAGAG
>Ga0247727_10007750_pt1 | contig 20281 bp, 21 predicted proteins | sample WisWelCaveWW1625_FD_202498 | JGI IMG/M metagenome (GOLD analysis project Ga0247727, IMG submission 202498) | Biofilm microbial communities from Wishing Well Cave, Virginia, United States - WW16-25 | ecosystem: Environmental > Aquatic > Deep subsurface > Groundwater > Cave microbial mat | place... | reverse complement strand
ACGACGAAGAGAACGACTGATGTCCGCCGCCGAAGAGCTCGGTTGTACCATCGGAGTGGCTCCGGCCTGTGATGCACTGACGGTTCCTCGTGCGAGTCTCTACCGCTGGCGTCGACCCCGGCTCGAGTTCGTGCGATCCCGTCCGAGTCCACAGCGGGCGCTGAGCGTTCCCGAACGCCAAGTCGTCCTCGACGTCCTCCACTCCGATCGCTTCGTCGACAGGGCACCCGCCCAGGTCTGGGCCGAGCTGATCGACGACGGGACCTACTACTGCTCGATCCGCACCATGTACCGTCTCCTCGCCGAACACGGCGAGGTCCGCGAGCGCCGCGACCAGCTGCGGCATCCCAGCTACCAGAAGCCCGAGCTGCTGGCCACGGCTCCGAATCAGGTTTGGTCGTGGGACATCACCAAGCTCCTCGGCCCGGTGAAGTGGACCTACTACTACCTCTACGTGCTCCTGGACATCTTCAGCCGCTACGTGGTCGGCTGGATGGTGGCGTTCAAGGAGGCCGCGACGCTGGCCAAGCGGCTCATCGAAGAGAGCTGCCGGAAACAGGGCATCGTCCCCGGTCAGCTTACCGTCCACGCCGATCGAGGCTCGTCGATGATCAGCAAGCCGGTCGCGTTGCTTCTCTCGGATCTCGGAGTCACGAAGACGCACTCGCGACCGCACGTCTCCAACGACAACCCATACTCCGAGGCGCAGTTCAAGACCCTCAAGTACTGCCCGGAGTTTCCGGATCGCTTCGGTGGGATCGAGCATTCTCGCTCGTTCTGCCACCCCTTCTTCACCTACTACAACACCGAGCACCGGCACTCCGGTCTCGGGCTCATGACGCCCGAGTCGATCCACTACGGCTACGCCGACCAGATCCTGGTGGCTCGTCGGGACACCCTCCAGGCCGCGTACGTCGCTCATCCCGAGCGCTTCGTGCGGAAGCCTCCGCAACCGCCGGTTCTTCCCACGGCGGCGTGGATCAACCCGCCGCGAGAGAAAACGATTCTCCAGGATGCCCCAGGATCATCGATCGCGACCTCGGTCGATCCTCGGGTACCCCCTGTTTTCGTCTCGGAGATCCCGTCGTCGCGTCTCGTGGCGCCGACACAACCAGAGGGCTTCGCCCTTGCCGAGGTCCTTCAGTAAATGCAGACGGTCGGTGTCTCAAAGTCGTTGACAGCTTCCGCAGGCCGACGATCATGGAGGCACTTGAGGAACACTTGGCGGCGCATAGCGCCGAGTACGTGGAGCGAACGTGAGCAAGCCGTCGAACAGCGCGGTCAACGCGGCGCACCCCGTCGTCACGGCGCTTGCACAAGGCGGCAAGCGCCCCGCCGCCGGGCGCGCGCGTTACCGCGGGCGTTCGTCGGACAGAATCAGCGGTAGACGTCACGACGATGACCGATCTTGATGGCCGTCACGGTGAGATCGTGGTCGGTGATCTCGTAGAGAAACCGGTAGTTGCCTTGTCGCACGCGGTACAGGTCATGACCGCTCAGTTTTTCGGCGCCCGCCGGGCGTGGCTGGTCTACCAGCTCGCGCATTCTCGCGGCCAATCGCCGCCGGTCCTTCCGTGGAACGCCCTCGAGCTCTTTGAGCGCAGACGGCTTGATCAGCAGCCTATAGCTTGCCACGGCGCCGTAGGTCCCTCAGGACCTTCTCGAGGTCGAGGCTGGGTTCCTTCGCTCGTGCTCGGTAGGCAGCCAGATCTTCGGCGTCCTCCGCGAGGTTCTGACGGACCGCGTCGTTTACGAGGTCCGAGATGGACTTTTCAGCTACCGCCGCCTTCACCCGTAGGGCTCGATGGAGGTCGGGATCCAGGTAAACTGTGGCCCGTTTCGCAGTTGCCATGTGGGTACGGTAGCGTCATGACGCTAAGACGTCAAAGAGGTTTCCATGAAGGCTGAGTTCACAGCGGTTTTCCAGAAGGTGCCGGAGGGCTACATCGGGTTCGTCGAGGAGCTTCCTGGAGCGAATACCCAGGGGGCAACCCTCGAGGAGGCTCGCAGGAATCTCGCTGAGGCAGCCCAACTCGTTCTGGAAGCGAACCGAGATCTGTCCCAGAAAGACACCCGCGGCCAAACCGTTATCCGCGAGCCTCTGAAGCTTCCGGCAGCGTGAAGCGACGCGACCTGATTCGTCATCTTGGGGCCCACGGGTGTGAGAAGCTCCGTGAAGGGAGCAACCACACGCTCCGGTCCCTTGCTGCACTCCTGGGAGGTCTAGTACTTCTCAGCCTCATCTCGCTCTCTTGCGGGCCGCCCAAGCTGACCCGCGCCGAAGCCCACGCGCCGCGCGACCTATCCGGGATCATCGCTCCACTGCTTCAGAAGAGCCGGCTCCCCGCCCTTGGTGCCGCCGTCGTGACCTCCGAGGGCCTTGAGGCCATCGGCGCAATTGGCGTCCGCTCGTCGACGGGAACCGAGAAGGTGACGATCGACGACCAGTGGCACATCGGGTCGTGCACCAAGGCGATGACCGCAACGCTTGTTGCCCGCCTGATCGACCAAGGCGTGCTCGGCTGGGAAACCACGATTGGCGCCGTCTTCGGGTCGACAATCCACCCGTCCTGGAAGGACGTGCCGATTGCCTGGCTGCTGAGTCATCGGTCCGGCGCGCCCCTCAACTTCAGCGAAGAACTGTGGCAGGAAATGGTCGCCCGTGGCGGGTCACCCCGCGAGCAGCGCCGGTTCTTCGTGGAGGAGGGGCTCAGGATCGCGCCGCCGACGAGACCGAATACCGAGACTGTCTACTCCAACTCGGGCTTCCTTGTCGTGGGAGCCATGATCGAGGTGCTGGCCGGTTCTCCCTGGGAGGACCTGATGCGGCGCGAAGTCTTCGAGCCGCTCGGCATGACCCGGACGGGGTTCGGCGCGCCTGGCACGCCGGGCCAGTTGGATCAGCCTTTGGGGCACACCCGCGGAAGCGAAGGGTGGTCGCCGGTTGCCCTCGGTCCGAACGCCGACAATCCCGCAGCCACCGGACCGGCGGGAACGATCCACACCACGCTCATTGACTGGGCCCGATTCGTCGCGGCTCACCTTCGCGGAGAGCGCGGCGATCAGCGCTACCTCAAGCCGGCGACCTGGCAGCGCCTGCACGCGCCCGGTGGGAGTGACTGGGGCTACTCACCCGGATGGGTGGTGACCGAGCAGGAATGGGCCGGCGGGAGACTCCTGCGGCACCTCGGCAGCAACAATTTCTGGGTGGCCGAGGCGTCCCTCGCCCCGCGCAAAGACTTTGCGGTCCTGATCGTGACGAACGTCGGCGACGACGCGGCCGAAGCCCCATTCAAGGACCTCCTCGCCGCCCTGATCGCCAAACACGCGGCGCACGCCAGATGAGCGCGGAACGCAAGGTCTTGCAGGGACAGTGAACGGGCTCTCGTGCGCGTGTCTCGGGGCCTCACCGTGCCCGCGCTGGGCGGCGTGACGATCCGCATTCCCAGGGCGGGTTGTCTTGGCACCGCGCCTGCTACAGTCCCCGTCCGGTCCCGTCCCGCGTAACTCGCCCCGCCTCCCGTCGAGGCCCCCGTGCCCATCTCGCAACGAATGTCAGGCCGTTCGGCGCACGCTGCTGCGCGGCGATCATGATCGTGCCGTTCACAACCCGAACGGCGAACGTCCGCGCGGACGCCGGGTCGCCGGAGCGCGGTTTCTCTCTGGTCGAGGTGATCCTCGCGCTGGGGCTCCTCGCCTTCGCCTTGGTCTCCATCGCGAGCCTCTCCGTTCTCGGCTCCCGTCAGCTGCGGAGCGGACGCGCGAGCACGGCGGCGCTGGCCGTGGCGCGCTCGATCCTCGAGGAGATGGAGGGGTGGGGCTTCCGCCAGACGTACGAGGGGTTGGGGCTCGACGGAGCGGCGCCGATCTACAGCGTCGACTCGCGGGTGAATCCGGCAGCCTCGAGCTGGCAGCAGGACCTCGAGGCGGCGCTCGGAGGCGGCCACGCGGAAATCGATCTCGCTTCCGTCGAGCCCGGCCAGGCGCCGCCGCCGATGAATCGCGCGCGCGCGATCCGGGTCCTCGTCACCGTCCGCTGGAGCGAGGGGGTCCGACGCCGGGCCGTCCAGCTCGCCACGGTGCGGATATGAGGGAGACAGCGGCTCCTGGCGTCCAGGCGGGGTTGACCCTCGTGGAGGTCCTCGTCGCGGTGACCGTGATGGTCGTCGCGGCGAGCGTGGCGCTCCTCCTCTACGACGGCGCGCGCCGCGCGTTTCGAAACGGGGAAGAAGCGGCGGAGCAGCAGCAAGGGGTCCGGAGCGCGTACGAGAGGCTCTGCTCCGATCTGAGGCTCGCCGGGATCAACTTCAACCCGGACGGCGATGCGAACGAGGTCGACGAGCCCATCGAGGCCGCGTTCGACACGGCCCTCGTGCTCCGGGGAGATCTCGACGGCGACGACCCGTCCGAATCGACGGATCCCGAGGCGATTCTGGCGGGAGGCGCGCAGCGGGCGGTATCGGTGGGAAACGACGAGATCGTGGCCTACGTCCTGGCGAAGCCCGGCGGCTCGAGCGGCGACGTGCTGCGATTCGATGCCGACGTGCGGGACATTCCGCGGGACGGGATCGCCGAGACCGTCGAGATTCCGGGCGGGGTCCTGGTCCAGGACGATCCGCCCTACACCCTGTACCGGATCACCCTGAACAACGACGTCAGCTCGTGGGGAAGCGGGAGCTTCTTCGCCCGCATGCCGGTCCTCGAGAACGTGCGCTCCCTGACCTTCCGCTACCTCGGCGTGGGGGGAGTGCTGAACGATCGGCTCGACTTGACCACGGCGTCCGACGACATTGGCGGAGCCGACACGCCCGAGGCCCGCCGCAGACGGGCGTCGATCGTCGGCATCGAGGTGGAGGTCGAGGCCCTCACGCGCGATCCGGACCCGCGATTCGAGGATCGCAGGGACCCGAATCCGGCGACGCGGTCGTGCCGCAAGTTCCGGTTGAAGCGGTGGGTCGCTCCGCGAAACGTCCAGAAGAAGAGCCTTCCGGATCCTGGCTGGAGTTTCGTGATGCCTCAAGGGAGGAGGCGCCACGATGCGAACGCGTGACCTTGAGGGAGGATCGGCCCTGATCCTCGCGCTCCTCGTGGTCGTGATCCTGACCGTTCTCGGCCTTTCCTTCACCCTCTTGGCCCAGACCGAGAACCGGATCGCGGAGACCGAGCGGATCTCCTCCCAGGCCCTCTACCTCTCCGAGGCGGCTGCGCGGGCCGTGGTCCACTGGTTCGACCGGCCGCGCGCGGCGACCGGCTTCGCCTTCCCGCCCTCCGCGGCCGTCGACCGCGCGCTCCGGAGAATCGACGACGACGGAGACCCCGGGACGCCGCCGCACGACCAGGAGGGGAACGCGTGGCCCCGGTACAAGCAGGATGTGGACAGGGACGGCGACGGACAGGACGATCTGTTCGACAGGCCATACCGGCCCGATCCAAGGGACGCGCTCCTGGGAACGGAAGACGGGCCGGACGTGCGGATCGACGGAGATCGCCCGGGTCCGGGACGCGATTTCCTCGAGAGATTCTCGGAGGATCTCATGGCAGGACAGCCGGGCGCGGGGACCGGGCTTCATGCCCGGGTCGCACGGATCGACGTCTATGCGCCTCCGTACGTGGAGATTGGCGGCATCTGGGTTCGCTACGGGATCGCGACCGCCAAGGTCACCGGGCGGATCCACCGACGCGCGGGCGGCGAGATCCTGGCGGAGAGGGCGGTGGAGGCGGTCGTCGCCGAGATCCCGTACTCGACTCCCTTCGGACCCCTGCACTCGTGCGGAGATCTCTCGGTGCCAGGCACGCTCAGGGTCCACTGGGGAGCGGTCACGGTCCAGGGGGACGCCCGACTGGATGCGGACCATGCGCGGATCCCGGCGAGCCTCCCTCGGGTCGTGGCCCCGGGGCCGCTCGTGGACCTTCTGTGGGGTCACGACGACGCCGCCCTGTTCACCGCGTACCGCGCGGCGGTGGAGGGGAGGAGGATCGAGGACCCGTGGCTGCGTGTCCTGGCCGGTCGAGCCCTGACGCCCGTGCCGAGCGGCGACGTGCAGCCGTTTCCCTTCGCCTGGGCTCCCGGGACGCCCCTCGGGCCGGGCGAGATCCCGGCGCACGAGGGAGGGGAGGACGGCTCGCACTCGAATCTCTTCCAGGGGCTCCCGTTCGTGGAATGCCCCGGGCTCGACTATGAGCTGTGGAAATCCATCGCCACCTCGGGCCGCGCGAGCGTCGAGTACTACGTGTGGGAATCCGGCGATCTGTTTCGGAAGGACGGAGTCGGTCCCGCCCGCTCTTTCCGCGAGTTCACGGACCTCGACCCGGCGAGGCCCGACCGCAGGCCCGCCGTGTTCTTCTTCGATACCCGCGACGGCGCGCCGCCCCGCGACGATGACGCGGACGGCGCCTTCGACAACCTCACCCCGGAGGTGATCGTCGAAGGAGGGGTCTGGTCTTCGAGCGGCCTCATCTATCTGAACGCCGAGAACCTGCGCCTCGGACCGGTGACCGGCCGCAGAACGATGCTGCACGCGCCCGGCGAGCCGTTCGTGGACCGCGACGTGGACGGATCCTGGGATCCCGGTGAGGATTGGATCAACCTGCGCTATCCCATCGTGCTCGACGGCGACGTCCTGGCCGAGGCGGCGGACGGACTCGAGGACGACGGCACATCCGGGGGAGCGCCGGTCCGGAACGGGCGCGGACCAGATCTCGTCGCGGATGTGTCGATGGACGGGATCCTCTACACGAGTGGCCGCCTGGACTCGAGCGGCTCCGCGGTTCACCGCGGGAGCTTCGTGGCGCGCCAGGGAGTCGTCCCGTCGGAACCCGCGGTCGGCGGGCTTGAGCTGTACTGGGACGAGACGATCCGCCTCGGAATCTGGCCGCCCGAGGGGTGGGGCCTTCCCCGGGTGGCCGTGACCCGCTGGCGGTAGTGTACGGGGACATTCTGGTTTTTCCCGATGATGTGCGAGCTTTTGAGCTCCCGACTTGCCGCGAAAAAAACCAGAATGTCCCGGATTTGCACCCGGACCCATCGGAACGTATCGTAAGCCAGCGGCGAATCCCGAAGGGAGGTTCTTTCATGGTGCATTCCCCGAGCCGAACGGGTCTTCTGGCTGCGCTGATCGTTCTGGGGTCCGTGGCGCTGGCCGTCTCGACTGGCGCCACCCCGGATCCCGCCAAGGACAAGGGCCAGAGCAAGGTGAAGAGCGGCGACCTCCCGGCGGTGATCACGAACGACGTCTTGAATCGCATGTTCGGGACCGTCGACGCGGAGGAAGACACGAAGACGGAGGTGCAGGCCGGGACCGCCACGTCCTCCGCCGCCCAGCCGGACGTGAAGTGGGATCCCCTGAAGGCCATGGAAGAAGGGCGGCAGCGCGCCGCCGATCGCCAGGCGCAGATCGCCGAGGCGGAGAAGAAGGTGGCCGATGCGGAGGCCACGGTGCGCGACCTGGAGAAGAGAGTGCTGGCGTACCGCAACCCTCTTCTGCCGCGGCCCGAGGTTTCCAGCGAGGAAGCCGACGCACAGGCCGGCATGAACGGAGGGCAGCGCGTCGGGCGAGCCGAACAGCAGCTCGCCGAGGCGCGCAGCGAAGCCGAGCGCGCCCGAGCCGACCTCGCCCGCGTCCGTTCCGGCTCCTGAAGGGGCTCCTAGACCGCCCATGCTCCCCGTGCTTCTCGTCGAGGACCGCGAGAGCCTCAGGGCCATGCTTCGCTCCACGCTGGAAGCCGAGGGGTTCCGCGTGGAGGAGGCCAGAGACGGAGCACGGGCGCGGGAGGCGCTCCAGGCCGGCCGCTATCTCGCGGTGATCACGGACCTGAAGCTTCCGGGCGCGGACGGCCACGAAGTGCTCGAGGCGGCGCGCGAGAGCGACCCGAACCTTCCCGTCATCCTGATGACCGCCTACGGAACGATCGAGGACGCCGTGGGGGCCATGAAGAGAGGGGCGTTCGACTTCCTTCCCAAGCCGGTCGATCCCGACCACCTGGTCCTCCTTCTCCGCCGGGCGGTGGAACGGCGGTCGCTCTTCGAGGAGAACCTCCTCCTCAAGAAGGAATTCGCAGAGCGTCTCGGTGCCCCGAAGATCATCGGCGAGTCCGCGGTGCTGGGGGAGGCGCTACGGGGAATCCAGAAGGCCGGTCCCACCGACGCCACCGTTCTCCTCCTGGGGGAATCCGGCACCGGCAAGGAGCTCTTCGCCCGCGCGCTGCACCACCTGAGTCCGCGCCGGAGCGCTCCGTTCCTGGCCATCAACTGCGCCGCCATCCCCGAGAACCTGATCGAGAACGAGCTCTTCGGTCACGAGAAGGGGTCCTACACGGGAGCCGACAGCGCGCGCCAGGGGCGGATCGAGCTCGCCGACCGGGGAACGCTGTTTCTCGACGAGATCGGCGAGATGGGCTCGCGGGTGCAGGCGAAGCTCCTCCGGGTGCTGCAGGAGCGGTGCTTCGAGAGGGTGGGTGGAAACCGGACGATCTCGGTGGATCTGAGGGTGATCGCGGCGACCAACTGCGACCTCCGTCGAGCGGTCGCGGAGAAGAAGTTCCGCGACGACCTGTACTACCGTCTGGCCGTGATCACGCTCACGATCCCGCCGCTGCGGCAGCGGGACGGGGACTCGCTGAGACTGGCATCCTACTTCCTGGAGAAGTACAGCCGGGAGATCCGGAGGGAGCCGCTCAAGCTGTCGGAGGAGAGCGTCGAAGCTCTCCGGTCCTATTCGTGGCCGGGGAACGTGCGGGAGCTCGAGAACTGCATCGAGCGCGCGGTGATCCTGGCCGACGGCGACTGGATCGAGCCGAGGCATCTGAGCCTGGGGGCCGCGCCCGAGCACGGGGGGGACCTGGCAGGATTCTGCAGGGTCGTGGGGATGGAAGGGAGCCTCGACGAGGTCGGCGCGCGTGCCCGCGAGGTCGCGGAGGAGACGCTCATCCGGCGCGCGTTCCGGACGGCTCGAGGAGACGCGGCCCGTGCCGCGCGGATTCTGGGGGTCAGCGAGGATCGGATCCTCTCGCGCATGAGCGAGCCGAGGGAGGAGGGGAAACCGGTTTGACCCCCCTCCGGCCTTTGCTATAGTCGGCTCAATGAAGGCTCGCAAGGTCCTCATCCTCGGCGCGGCCGGACGAGACTTCCACAACTTCAACGTTCTCTTCCGCGATGATCCGAGCTCCCTCGTCGTGGCGTTCACGGCCACCCAGATTCCCGACATCGCCGGTCGCCGTTATCCGCCCGCGCTCGCCGGCCGCCTCTATCCGGACGGAATCCCGATCCTGCCGGAGGAGGGGTTCGAGCAAGTGATCCGCGAGCAGGGGGTGGACGAGGTGATCTTCGCCTACTCCGATGTCTCTCACGTGCACGTGATGCACCTCGCGTCACGAGCGGTGGCGACCGGGGCCGGGTTCCGGCTCTTGGGGGCGGCCGAGACCATGCTCCGGTCGGGGATTCCGGTCGTGTCGGTGTGCGCGGTCCGGACCGGGGCCGGGAAGAGCCAGACGACCCGGCGGGTGGCCTCGGTTCTGAGGAAGCGCGGGGAGCGAGTGGTCGTGGTCCGGCACCCGATGCCCTACGGCGACCTGGTACGCCAGCGCGTCCAGCGCTTCGCCAGCTACGAGGATCTGGAGCGGCAGCACTGCACGATCGAGGAGCGGGAAGAGTACGAGCCTCACCTCAAGGAAGGAACGGTGGTGTACGCCGGCGTCGACTACGGCGCGATCCTGACGGAGGCCGAGCGCGAAGCGGGCGTCCTCCTCTGGGACGGCGGAAACAACGACCTCCCCTTCTACCACCCGGATCTGGAGATCGTGGTCGTGGACCCGCACCGTCCCGGGCACGAGGTCTCCTATTTCCCCGGCGAGGCCAACCTGAGGCGCGCGCACGTGGTCGTCATCAACAAGGTGTCGACCGCGCCCGCGGACGGGCTCGAGACCGTGAGGCGAAATGTGGCCGCGGTCAATCCCCGGGCTGTCGTGGTGGAGGCGGACTCCCCGATCACTCTCTCGGACCCCGAGGCGGTCCGGGGGAAACGAGTGCTCGTGATCGAAGACGGACCGACCCTGACCCACGGCGAGATGAGCTACGGGGCGGGCGTGGTGGCGGCGCGAGAGCACGGGGCTCGGGAGGTCGTCGACCCCCGCGGCCACGCCGTCGGAACCATTGCCGACACGTTCCGCAAGTACCCCCACACGGGACCCGTTCTTCCGGCCATGGGCTACGGAGCCGCGCAGATCCGCGAGCTCGAGGCTACGGTGCGGGCGACCCCGTGCGACCTGGTGATCATCGGCACCCCGATCGACCTGCGCCGCCTCATGGAATTCGACAAGCCCACGGTGCGTGTCACCTACGAGCTGGCGGAGCGGGGCAGGCCGAACCTGGAGGACGTGCTCGCGTCCATCCAGGCACGGAGTTGACGGACCCGGACGCGGGCCCACGGAGACCGCAATGACCCAGAGCCTGGCAGGGCGCGATCTGATCTCACTCCTCGATTTCACCCCGGAGGAGGTGGCCTCGATCCTCGATCTGGCAGGAGAGGTGAAGGCGAATCCGGAGCGTTACGCCCGCTCGCTTCGGGGGCAGAACCTCTTCATGTACTTCGAGAAGCCGTCGCTTCGGACCCGCGTGACGTTCGAGGCGGCGATGCTGGACCTGGGGGGGCACGCCATCCACTACAGCGCGGCGGAGGGACGGATCGGTGTACGGGAGAGCGTGGAGGACGTGGCGCGGAATCTCGAGCGGTGGGTCGAGGCGGCCATGTGCCGCACGTTCAGCCACCAGCTCGTCGTCGACCTGGCCCGCTTCGCAGGGATCCCGATCGTCAACGGACTGACCGACCTTCTCCACCCATGCCAGGCCCTGGCCGACCTGATGACCCTGCAGGAGGTGAAGGGGGATCTCAAGGGGCGCCGAATCGTGTACGTCGGCGACGGGAACAACGTGGCGCACGCGCTCATGGAGGCCGGGGCGCGTCTCGGGGTTCACGTGTCGGTCGTCACTCCGCCGGGGTACGGCCCGAATCCCGACGTGGTCGCGGCCTGCACGGGCGCCGCCGCACAGACCGGGGCCCACATCGTCGTCGGAGAGGACCTGAACCTCGTGGAAGGCGCGGACGCCGTCTACACGGACGTCTGGGCCTCCATGGGTCAGGAAGGCGAGGCGGCCGAGCGGGACCGGACCTTCCGGAAGTATCAGGTGAACGCCTTGGTCATGGAGTGGGCGGGGCCCGACGCGGTGTTCATGCACTGCCTGCCGGCCCACCGGGGGGACGAGGTGACCGGCGACGTCGCGGATTCGCCCCAGTCCGTGATCTTCGAGCAGGCGGAGAACCGGCTCCACGCGCAGAAGGCCGTGCTCCTGGCGGTGATGGGCGGCGTGTGACGGCGGCGCTTGCCGGCCCGGCGACCGGTCACCCCTTGTAGGCCGTGTGGATCGCGACGATCCCGCCGGTCAGCGTCCGCCATTCGACCGCGGAGAAGCCGGCCTCACGGATCTGCCCCGCGAGGCCCGGTGGATCGGGGAACTCGGCGATGGTCCGGGCAAGGTATCGATACGGACCCTCCTGGCCCGAGATGCGGTCGCCGAGCAGGGGGAGAGTCGTTCGCAGGTACGCGCGATAGAGCCCCGAGAGGATCGGTGCGTGAGGCTTTGAGAACTCGAGGACCACGAGACGCCCGCCCGGCCGCAGCACACGGAGGATCTCGGAGAATCCGCGTGGCATGTCGCTGAAGTTGCGCACCCCGAAGGCGACGGCAACGACGTCGAAGGTCGCACCGGAGAACGGGAGGTGGAGGCCATCGGCCTCGAGGGCGAGGCAGCGGTCGCCCACCCCCTTCCTTTCGAACTTCCCGGGCGCGAGGGCGAGCATCGGGTGGCAGAAATCACAGCACACGACCGTGCTGTCCGGACGGGACCGGGCGATCTCGATTGCAAGATCCCCGGTGCCTCCGCACAGATCGAGGATCGTCAGCCCCGGGTCGCTTTGGACCTCCCGTGCGGCTTCCCTGCGCCAGCCGACATCCAGACGAAGGCTCAGGAGGCGGTTCAGGAAGTCGTAGCGACGCGCGATCCCGCCGAACATCCGGCGAACGCTGTCCCGGTTTCGAGCGGTGTCGGGCGCCACGGGGGTGCTCGGATTCTCCAGCCTCGCCAGTATAGCGCGCGACCCTGTCCGCCTTGACAATGCCTCCCCGGGGTGATACAAGAACACGTTTGTTCCCAGTCTCTTGCGCTCCATCGAGCGCCAAGCGGGTGCGACCAGAATGAGGACCTACGTCCCGAAGCAGCAGGAGATCCGTCGAGCCTGGTGGCTCGTGGACGCCAACGGCCTCACGCTCGGGCGGCTGTCCACCGCGGTCGCCTCGCGTCTGAGCGGCAAGCACAAGCCGAGCTACACGCCGTTTCTGGACACGGGCGACCATGTGGTCGTCGTCAACGCCGCGAAGGTGAAGTTCACGGGGCGGAAGCTCGAGGACAAGATCTATCGGCACCACAGCGGCTATCCGGGGGGCCTGAAGGAGATCGCGGCTGGCAAGCTCCTGGCGAAGCATCCGGAGCGCGTCATCGAGCTGGCGGTGAAGGGAATGCTGCCCAAGGGCCCGCTCGGCCGGCAAATGGTGCGCAAGCTCAAGGTGTACAGCGGGACCAGCCATCCCCACGAGGCACAGAACCCGGAGCCGCTTCGCATCGCGCGCGGCGCCCACGGCGCCCGGACGCCGGGAACGGGAGGAGCCACCGTTTGAACGAGAACACGCAACAGTACTACGGAACCGGGCGACGCAAGACCTCCACGGCTCGCGTCTACCTCAGGCCCGGGACCGGCACGATCACCGTCAACAACAAGCCCATCGACGTCTACTTTCCCAGCGAGATGCTCAAGATGACCATCCGGCGTCCCCTGGTGGCCACCGAAACCACCGAGAAGTTCGATATTCTCGTGCGCGTCTCCGGCGGTGGGTATACGGGGCAGGCCGGCGCGCTCCGACACGGGATCGCGCGCGCGCTGCTCGTGTACAACCCGGAGCTGCGCCCGAAGCTCAGCGAGTCGGGGTTCTTGACCCGGGATCCGCGCAAGGTGGAGCGAAAGAAGTACGGCCGGCCGGGCGCTCGGAAGCGGTTCCAGTTCTCGAAGCGGTGATCGAACGGATCCCGGCACGCGGGATGCTCGCCGGGAGGAGGTTTTCTTGGTTTCCGTCACGTTGAAGGATCTGCTGGAGGCCGGGGTCCACTTCGGTCACCAGACTCGCCGCTGGAACCCGAAGATGAAGCCGTACATCTTCGGCGCCCGCAACGGCATCTACATCATCGATCTCCACAAGACGGTCAAGCTCGTACGGGAGGCCTTGGTGTTCGCCACGAAGGTGGCCACGGGCGGCGGAACTGTCCTCTTCGTCGGCACGAAGCGCCAGGCGCAGGAAGCGGTGGCCGAGGAGGCCGCGCGGTGCGGAATGCACTTCGTGAACCAGCGGTGGCTCGGCGGAACGCTGACGAACTTCTCCACGATCCGGAAGAGCCTGAGCCGCCTCGCGGAGCTCGAGGAGGTGGCTTCCTCGGAGAAGACTGCGGAGCTGACCAAGAAAGAGGCGGCGCGCCTCACGAAGGAGCGGGAACGGCTCGAGAAGCTCTTGGCGGGGATCCGGGGGATGGACCGCCTGCCGCATGCGATCTTCGTCGTGGATCCTCACAAGGAGCAGATCGCGGTCTCCGAAGCCAACAAGCTGAAGATTCCGGTCATCGCCGTCGTGGACACGAATTGCGACCCCGGGGGGATCGACTACCCGATCCCCGGCAACGACGACGCGATCCGCGCCATCAAGCTCTTCGCGAGCCTGTTCGCGGAGGCGGTCATCGATGGGCGGTCCCTGTGGGATGCGGCCCAGCGTGAGCGCGATGCCGAGACGGAGAAGCGCGCGGCCGCGGCCCCGCAGAACATCGCGGACCGGGTGCGCGCCCGGGAGGCACGGAGAGAAAGAGTCCGCGCCAAGGCCCAGCAGGCCACGCGGGGGAGCGGTCGACCGAGAACTTCCGGTCCGAAGCCCGCGGAGGGGGACACCGAGGCCGTCGCCGCGGCGGAAGAGCGCGGCGCCGCGGAATAGTCGCCGCGCCTCGCGCCAGGCCGGTCGACTTCCCGACCGCGCCTCACACGGAGAGACCCATGGAGATCAGCGCCGCCGTCGTCAAGGAGCTTCGAGAGAAGACCGGCGTGGGAATGATGGAATGCAAGAGCGCCCTCGTCGAGTCCGGCGGCAACGTGTCGGAGGCCGAGAAGATCCTCCGCAAGCGCGGGTTGTCGACGGCCGCAAAGAAGGCGGGGCGGGTCACCGGGGAGGGCGCCGTGGGGTCCTACATCCACACCGGCGGCAAGATCGGCGTCCTCCTGGAGATCAACTGCGAGACCGACTTCGCCGCGCGTAGCGAGGACTTCCTCTCTCTCGTTCACGAGATCGCCATGCACGTCGCGGCGGCCGCGCCCCGGTTCGTTCGCCGCGAGGACGTGACGGAGGACGTGATCGCCGTCGAGCGTGAGATCGCGCGCGACCAGGTCCTCAAGTCCGGGAAGCCTCCCGCGGTTGCGGAGAAGATCGTTGCAGGCCGGATCGAGAAGTTCTACGCCGAGAGCTGCCTTCTGGATCAGCCTTTCGTGAAGGAACCGGACAAGACCGTGGGTCAGCTCATCGCCGAGCGCGTGGCCCGGATCGGGGAGAACATCCAGGTGAGCCGCTTCGCCCGGTTCGTCCTGGGGGACACGTCCTCTTCCTGATCATAGGACGACCTGGTGGCCTCAGAACCGCTGCGGTATCGACGGATCCTCCTCAAGCTCTCCGGGGAAGCGTTGATGGGGGGAGGCAGCTTCGGCCTGTCCTCCGAAGTCGTGTCGGCCCTGTCGGACGAGATCAAGTCGGTCCACGGTCTCGGGGTCGAGATCGCTCTCGTGGTCGGAGGCGGGAACATCTTCCGCGGGATGGAAGCGACGTCCCTCGGGATGGACCGCGTGACCGGCGATCACATGGGGATGCTCGCCACCCTCATCAATTCCCTGGCGTTGCAGGATGCGCTGGAGAAGCGCTCCGTCACGACCCGTGTCCTGTCGGCCCTCGAGATCCAGGAAGTGGCCGAGCCGTTCATCCGGCGCCGGGCCCTCAGGCATCTCGAGAAGGGCCGGGTCGTGATCCTGGCAGCCGGCACCGGGAACCCGTATTTCACCACCGACACGGCGGCCGCGCTGCGGGCGATGGAGGTCCAGGCCGAGGTGCTTCTCAAGGCGACCAAGGTGGACGGGATCTACACGGCCGACCCCGTGCAGGATCCCCGAGCCGTGCGACTTCCCCGGGTGACGTACCGCGAGTGCCTGGAGCGTTCGCTCCGGGTCATGGACGCCACCGCCATCTCCTTGTGCATGGACAACAGGCTCCCGATCGTCGTCTTCAACATCCGGATTCCCGGGAACATCCGGCGGATCGTGCTCGGGGAGACGATCGGATCGACGGTATCGGAGTGAGACCATGATCGAGAAAGCCGTCCTGGAACGGACCGAGAAGAAGATGCTCGCCACCATCGCCGATACCCGGCACAAGCTGGCCACCGTCCGGACCGGCCGGGCCTCCCTCATCGTGTTCGAGGGTGTCCTCGTCGACTACTACGGAACCCCCACTCCCCTCCAGCAGGTCGCCAAGCTGTCGATCCCCGAGCCGAGCCTCGTGGTCGCCCAACCCTTCGACCCGTCGAGCCTCGCCGCCATCGAAAAAGCGATTCTCGCGGCCGATCTCGGGCTGAACCCGGCGAACGACGGGAAGCTCATCCGGATCCCGATCCCTCCGCTCACCGAGGACCGACGCAAACAGCTCGTCAAGAAGGTACACGGCCTCGCGGAGGATGGAAGGACCGCCGCACGACAGATCCGCCGGGACGCGAACGAGGAGATCAAGAAGGGGGAGAAGGACGGGCTTCTCTCCGAGGACGACGCACGGCGCGCGCTCGACGAGATCCAGAAGAAGACCGACCGGCACATCGGGGAGATCGACGCCCTTTCCAAGGCCAAGGAAAAGGAACTGATGGAGGTCTGATGCCCCCCTCGCGTCCTTCGGGGGAGCGCTTCGCGGGCGTGGTCGTCGCGGCGGGTCGGGGCGAGCGGTTCGGCGGCGACGCTCCGAAACAGTTCGAGCAGATCGGCGGAGCGAGCCTGATCGCCCTCTCCGTCCGCGCGCTCGCGTCGGGCGCCGGCGTGACGGGCGTGGTCGTGGTCGTGCCCGAGGACGAGATCGCCCGCCGAGGGGAAGAGGTGCGCCGCCTCCCGGGGGTCCAAGCCGTCGTGGTCGGCGGCAGAACGCGGGCCGCCTCGGTGCGGCGCGGGCTGGAGCCCGTGCGCGAATCCGCATTCGTTCTCGTCCACGATGCCGCGCGTCCCCTGGCGAGCGCGGGGCTCGTGAACGCCGTGATCGAGGCGACACGGGAGCACGGCGCCGCGGTTCCGGTGATCCCGGTCGCCGACACCATCAAGGAGGCGGACGGCTCCGGCTTCGTCGCGCGCACGATCGACCGCGCTCGCCTCCGCCTGGCCCAGACTCCCCAGGGTTCGCGAACGTCCTGGCTTGTGGAGGCGCTCGACAGGGCGGAAGCCGAAGGGGTCGAGATCACGGACGAAGCATCCGCGCTCGAGCGCGCCGGCCGGAACGTGCGACTCGTGACGGGGGATCCGGCGAACGTCAAGGTCACCACACGCGAAGACCTCTCCGCCGTCCGACGGAGCCTCGGAGGAGGGGAGACCACGCTCAGGGTCGGGACGGGCTTCGACATCCATCGCGTGACCGCAGATCGTCCGCTCGTCCTGGCCGGCGTGCTGTTTCCGGGGGAGATGGGGCTCTTGGGCCACTCGGACGCGGACGTGGTGCTTCACGCCGCGATGGACGCGGTCCTGGGGGCGGCCGGCCTCGACGACATCGGCGCCCTGTTCCCCCCGGGGGATCCCCGCTTTTCCGGCGCGGACAGCGCCGATCTGGCCCGTCAGGTGGCACGGAAGGTTTCCGAGGCCGGGTACGGGATCGCGAACCTGGACCTGACGCTGCTCGCGGAGCGCCCGAGGATCCGGGATCGCGTCGGCGAGATGCGGGGGCGCGTGGCTTCGTGCTTCGGCCTGTCGCCGGGGCAGGTCGGCCTCAAGGCGAGTACTCTCGAGGGACTCGGCAGCCTGGGACGGGCGGAGGGGATCGGCTGCCAGGCGGTCGCGCTCCTGTTCCGTCGTGGAGGCGAGCCTTGACCGTTCGGGTTCGCTTCGCTCCCTCGCCGACGGGCTCTCTCCACCTCGGGAACGCGAGGACCGCGCTGTTCAACTGGCTGATCGCCCGGCGCGCCGGTGGAGTGTTCGTTCTCCGCGTCGAGGACACGGATGTCGACCGAGAGCAGGAAGGGTCCGAGGCGAGCATCTTCGAGGATCTGAGGTGGCTTTCCCTGAGCTGGGACGAGGGGCCGGACGTGGGAGGCCCTGTCGGGCCGTATCGTCAATCGGAACGCACCGAGCTGTACCATGGCGCGGCGGAGCGACTCCTGCAGGAGGACCAGGCGTACCGGTGCTTCTGCAGTGATGCGGAGCTCGAGGCCGAGCGCGATTCCCAGAGGACGGCTGGCGTCGCGCCCAGGTATTCGGGGCGGTGCCGGAGGCTCTCAAGGGAGGAGGTGCTCGCCCGGATCCGGGGAGGGGAGCCCCACGCGGTTCGCTTCCGGATCGTTTCTCGCTCGCCGGAGCCCCGGGATCTCACCGTCTCGTTCGAGGACCGGCTCCGGGGACGCGTCGAGTTCCCACTGGCCGAGATGGGAGATCCGGTGATCCTGCGGCGAGACGGGCGGCCCACGTACAATTTCGGAGTCGTCGTCGACGACGCGGCGATGGGAATCAGCCTCGTGCTGCGGGGCGACGATCACCTCTCGAACACTCCACGGCAGGTCCTGTTGTTCCGCGCCCTCGGACACCCGCTTCCCGGGTTTGCCCACCTTCCCATGGTGCGAGGACCCGACGGGAGCCGGTTGAGCAAGCGGCACGGCGCCACCTCGATCGCCCAGTGCCGTTCTCTGGGCTACCCGCCCGAGGCGGTCCTGAACGCTCTTGCCCTCCTGGGCTGGTCGCCGAGGCACGACAGGACGCTCCTGGGTCTCGACGAGATGGTCGCCGACTTCGAGCTGGATCGGGCCTCCCGGGCCCCCGGAATCTTCGACCCCGCGAAGCTGGACTGGATCTCGGGGCAGCACATCCAGGCCATGTCGGAGGCCAGGATCGGCCGTGAGGCGGTCGACCGCTTGGTTCTCGCCGGACTCCTTCCCGAGGATGCGCTGTCGCGCGACGGGGAATGGGTCGAGGCGCTGGGACGGATCCTGAGAGGCTCGATCGCCCGGTTCGCTCAGGTTCCCGGGCGGTGCTCCGGCCTCTTCGCATCGGGAGGGTGGCCGACCGACCCGGACGCCACGAAAGCGCTGCAGGGAGAGAGCGCGCGCTCCGTCGTGGAGGCGCTCGTCCTGAAGGCGGACTCCCACCCGCCCCTCGACCGGGACGCGTGGCGGGCGCTCGTGGATTCCGTCCGCGGCGAAACCGGTGTCAAGGGGAAACCCCTTTTCATGCCGATTCGTGTCGCGATCACCGGAAGCGTGTCGGGGCCTGAGCTGGATCTGCTCGTGCCCCTCGTCTGCGTGGGGAGCCGGCTTTTTCCGGACCGCATTCCGACCATCTCCCGACGAGCCGCAAGCACGCTCGAGGCCTGGACGTGAAGCGATCTCCCGCAGGCGGCGAGGGCCGGGAGGTGCTGTACGGGATTCACCCGATTCTCGAGGCGCTCGATTCGGGAACCAGAACGGTTGAGCGCGTTCTGGTCGCGCGCGAGGGTGGGGGGACCGGGCTCGGCAGCCTGCTCCGGCGTGCCCGGCAGAGCGGCGTGCCCGTGACCCATCTCCCGAGGGCCCTCCTGGCCAGGAAGGCCGGGCGTGGCGCGATTCACCAGGGAGTGATCGCCCTCGTGTCCGCAGTCCCCTACGCGGATCCCGGCGACCTCTGCGGCCGGGCGGCCGCCCAGGACGGCATCCTCGTGGTTCTCGAGGGGGTCGCGGACCCGAGGAATCTTGGTGCGGTTCTGAGAACCGCGGCGGCGGCTGGCGTTTCGGGAGTCCTCCTGAGCGGCGGCGAGACCGTGGGGCTCACGCCGGTGGCAGCCAAGGCGTCGGCGGGGGCGGTGGAGAGGATCCCGGTGGCCCGGGAAGCTCGCATCGGAAGGAGGATCGCGTCTCTGAAGGAGTGCGGCTTCCGGATCGTGGCGCTCGACCCGGAGGGGGAGGTCACCTGGGACCAGGCCGATCTGACCGGAAAGGTCGTGCTGATGGCGGGCGGAGAGGGGCCAGGACTGCGCCCCGCCCTTCGCCAGGCGGCCGATGCGAGGCTGTCGATCCCCCTGGAAAAGGGGGTCGAGTCCTTGAACGTGTCGGTGGCCCTGGGGGTCGTCCTGTTCGAAGCGGTGCGTCAGAGGCGGCGGACCCGCGGCCCCCTCTCCTAGGAAGTTTCGTGCCAGGGACTTGAAACCGATGAAGGCCGCTGATAAAATCTGCCGTTTGTCGAAATATGCTGGCGTAGCTCAGGGGTAGAGCAGCGGTTTTGTAAACCGCGGGTCGGGGGTTCGAATCCCTTCGCCAGCTCCATGGGGCGCCTTTTTCGGCGGGCGGCCTTCCACGGAGCGGGCGATGGGTGATGGGCGAGGGGCGGTGCGAGGGGGGACGAAGCGGAGAGGTACCCGAGTGGCCAAAGGGAGCAGACTGTAAATCTGCCGGCTCACGCCTACGAAGGTTCGAATCCTTCCCTCTCCACCATTGGGGTGCGGGTCGACGGAGTCGTTTTGGAGAACAACATTGGGCGGGAATAGCTCAGCTGGTAGAGCATCAGCCTTCCAAGCTGAGGGTCGCGGGTTCGAGTCCCGTTTCCCGCTCCAGACATGAGGTGCAAGCAGGAAGCCGGACGTCGTGCACCGGGACCCGCCGAGCCCATGTAGCTCAGTCGGCAGAGCACTTCCTTGGTAAGGAAGAGGTCACCGGTTCGAATCCGGTCATGGGCTCCAGTCGCTCCGGAGCGGCGATGGGTTGAGCTTTCGGACGGATGGGACCACGCTCCACCGGGAAGAGGAAGAGGACGAGGAGGGAGCAGCGATGGGCAAGGAAAAGTTCGAGCGTACGAAGCCGCACGTGAACGTGGGGACGATTGGACACGTGGATCACGGGAAGACGACGTTGACGTCCGCGATCACGATGGTGTTGGCGCGGAACAACCCGAAG
>Ga0247727_10007749_pt1 | contig 20285 bp, 17 predicted proteins | sample WisWelCaveWW1625_FD_202498 | JGI IMG/M metagenome (GOLD analysis project Ga0247727, IMG submission 202498) | Biofilm microbial communities from Wishing Well Cave, Virginia, United States - WW16-25 | ecosystem: Environmental > Aquatic > Deep subsurface > Groundwater > Cave microbial mat | place... | reverse complement strand
CAGTTAGTGATTTTGAATTGAATTAGGTTTGGAGAGGTTCTTGGAGGGCGTAATTCTTAGAATTGCCAAAAGGAGGGAGGGGCATTCTTAGTTTTGAGAATAGGTGTAGGGGCTGTCCAAAAAGCTATCTGGGCTGTCCAAAAAGCTACCTGTCATTGCGAGCGAAGCGAAGCAATCTCCCGATTTTGTGCTCAAATCATGGGATTGCTTCGTCGCTATCGCTCCTCGCAAAGACAATTTCCTCCCTTTTTGGACAGCCTCTACAAACTTCAGACTTGGACGTTTTTCGCAAGGAGGAAAGCATTATTCTGTTAGCACCTTAATCTTATCCCCCGGCCTCACCGCATCACCCAACTGCATACCATTGACAATGGCCAGTTTGTCCGCCGTCACTTTTTTGTGAGGATGTTGCGCTAGAAAATCCTTGAGCGTGCTGCTTTTGGTAGCCGTAACCACTTTGACGCGCGTCGGCTTCATGGTACGGGCCTTTTCATTTTTCAGCCGGTCAAAATTGGACATGGTATATTTGAACGTGCTTTGAAATTTTGGGTAATTCTCCAGCCCGCTGAAACCGTGAAAGACATAAACATATTTGTCTTTTTCAATGAAGTAAGAGAGCACCTTCAGCGAGCCCTCCTGGGTGGTAATCACAGTTTCACGAATCTCGGTTGTCATGCCGTTGATGCGAGTATAATCCGAAAACGTGACCTGGCCCTGGGAATTGGCAACGAATTTCTCGGCTGCGGCGCGTGCGCTGGCTTCCTGAGCGAGTGAGAATTGGATGCCGGCCGTCTGTTCTTTGTTCATCATCTGCACGGCCTGAGGAGTGTTCATGACCTGCCAAGCTGCCGGCACTGGAAATTGAAAATCGAGAGTGGGGTGATAGAAATAGCCATTTTCCTCGAAGCCTTGCCGAGGATCCTCGCCAAACACAATGCCGTCAATGAGGGCGAGATATGCATCGCGGGCCTTTTTGAAATCCTTGAGCGACGATTTTTGCTGAGCCGCTTTCGCTAATTCCAAAGTCTTGGCTTCGCGGTCTTCGGGATTGGGGTGCGTGGAAAACCAGCTCGGCAAACTCTGGCCGCTTTCTTCCTGCAAGCGATTCAGCGTGCCGAAAAATTTCGACATGTCCGCGGCATCGTACCCCAGCGTGGTGGAGTATTGTACCCCCAACTCGTCGGATTGCCGTTCCTGATCGCGGCTGAAGCGCAAGAACAAGAGGCCGATTCCCATTTGCGCCACGTCGCTGTACTGGCGGAAAGTTTCAGAGAACGCGTACGCTGCGCCGAACCCCACTTGCGCCAACTGGGCACGCGTGTAGGCCTTGGCGCCATGCCGCGCGGTGACATGGCCGATTTCGTGTCCCATAACACCGGCCAGCTCGGCTTCGGAATTCATGTATGCGAGGATGCCGCGGGTGATGTACACAAACCCGCCTGGCAGCGCAAACGCGTTGATGACCGGACTATCTAACACCCGGAAATGAAACTCCAGCGTTGGCCGATGCGATATTTTTGCCATGCTCTGCCCCAGCTTCTCGACATATTCGGCGATTTTGGGATCGTCGTACATGCCGTACTCGCCGACAATCCCCTTGTCAGCATCGAGCCCCAATTGCACCTCCTGATCGACACTCAACAGGCTGAGCTCTTTTTTGCCGGTCACGGGGTTGGTGGCGCAGGTGTTTAAAATCAGGAATACCAGCATCAATGCCATGAGGTATATTATTTTTGAAACTGTCTTGCTCATTTCGCCCTCCTTCAATTTAGAAATAATGTAATGAGCCTTCAGGTGATTGACATTATTATCGTTTTTTGCTATACTTATCGGAGTTAAGTTAGTCAAAAATTTGATTAAATCAAGTATGCCAGGTAATTTTTTAAACGTACGCTGTCGATGAATCGATCATAACTTTTTGGGTGGAATTATAAACTACGAGGATTTAATTTTGGATAAAATTAAAGCTATAATCTGCGACATTGACGGAGTGATTCTGCAGGACAATTCCTTGATCCCCGGCGCCGATGCCTTCATTCAACGAATTCGCAGTCAGGGCAACCCGTTTCTGCTTTTAACCAACTTTCCGTCGCAGACCGCTGGTGATCTGCAAAATCGCCTGGCCGCTTCCGGATTGGAGATACCTCAGGAATGTTTTTACACCTCCGCCATGGCTACGGCGGCGTTTTTAGCCAAGCAAAAAGGACGAAAGGCCTATGTCGTCGGGGAAGGCGCATTGACCCATGAGTTGTATCGAATCGGGTTCACCATTACCGACATCAACCCGGATTTTGTGATCATCGGCGAGACGCGCGCTTTCAACTGGGAGATGATTCAAAAGGCTTCCTATTTCATTATGAATGGTGCGCGCTTCATTGCCACCAATCCGGATTTTGCTGGGCCCAAAGGCCACCCGGCTTGTGGCGCACTGTGTGCCCCCATCGAGCGCATCACCGGCAAGAGGCCGTTTTACGTTGGCAAGCCCAACACCTGGATGATGCGCGCCGCCCTCAACCACATGAAGGTGCATTCGGAGCAAACGATTTTGATCGGCGACAATATGGATACGGATATTTTAGCCGGGGTGCAGTCCGGCATGGAGACGATTTTAGTTTTGACCGGGGTGAGCCAGATGAAAGACCTCGAACGTTATCCGTTTCGGCCCACCTATATTTTTCCCAATGCTGAAAAGATCGACGTGGTTTAAGAAATCACTATTACCTGTTTGAATATGAAACCCCCGCTCTCGATTTCCATTATCGGGATAACCACCTATGGCCGCAACGACAAGGGCCAGTTTTATTTGACGGGCGCGTACGTGGATGCCGTACGCACAGCCGGCGGCCTGCCGATTTTGCTTCCTCCGGGCGAGAAAAATATTGACACTATTCTCGAACTGGTCGATGGGGTCATTTTTGCCGGCGGTGGAGATGTTGGGCCAAATCGCTACAACGGTGTGAACCATCCCACGATCGAGCGGGTTGATTCCGAACGCGATGACTTTGAATTGGAATTGGCGCGCCGAATTTTCAAAGCACGCCAACCCGTGCTGGGAATTTGCCGCGGCCTGCAAATTCTGAACGTGGCGAGCGGCGGCGACTTATTTCCACATGTGCCAGAGAAGTTCGGCGAGCACATTAGGCACAGGAAAGACGATCATGTTAACACGCATCCAGTAGAATTTGAGCGGGACTGTCAATTGGCAGGAATCTTTGGTGAACAATCTGTTTCTGTCGTATCCCGGCACCATCAGGCAGCGAACCACATTTCTGCCGATTGGCGCGTGGCAGCCCGATCCGCGGACGGCGTCATCGAAGCGCTGGAATCCCGGCTTCGGCCCTGGTTGCTTGCGGTGCAGTGGCACCCGGAAGCCGCATTGGACGATCCACATCAAAGAAAACTTTTTCAGGCGCTGGTTGTGGCGGCAAGAGAATATCGAAACCTTGCGAAGGTTCCAAAATCTTCGTAAGGATGAATAAAAAAGCCTTCATACTTGTAACTCGAAGTATGAAGGCTGACAAGTTCTTATTTTAAGGGTTGTTAATTCTCGGCTTTTTTAGTCGCCGCCGTGCCAGAGTTTTTCTGGGTCTTTTTTGAGTCAACTTTTTCTTCAACTGAAATTCCTGCGGTGCGCGAGGCCTTGGCCGCGGAAATCAAGTCCGCCAGCACATGCTGACTCTCCTCTATAATAGCATCGGGTTCGTCTTCATCTTTTGGCATCTCGTCGCCTTTCTTCAAAAGTTTCAACCCCTGGAGCTTGCGGCGCTCATTAATCCGGTTCAGCTTGCTGGCTTCCAGCGTTTCTCTCTCGGCCTTGCGCTCCAACTCGCGCAGAGAAATGAAATCTTCTTCGCGTTCCTTTCGGAATAGTTCCACGTCCTCAGCCAAGAACCGGAACGCGATGTTTTTTTCGGTGCGCTTTTTGGAGTTCAGCCGCAAGCTCGCGATATGCTTCGAAACCTGGTCATCCAGTTGAAACATGGATGGCGCGATTTCATCCCACGGCAGCGCATGAATTTCCGTGCTTTCGCCGTAAACCGTTTCGTCGTAAATCGATGGGAAACCGATGTCGGGAATGACGCCGCGATGCTGGGTGGAACTTCCCGCCACGCGATAGAATTTTGCGACGGTCACCTTGAGTTGGCCGGACTTCTGGTCTGCAAAGTTAATGATGCGATCGAGGCTTAACAGGTTTTGCACTGTACCTTTGCCAAAGGTGCGACTTCCTAAAATCAACCCACGCCCGTAATCCTGAATGGCGCCGGCGAAGATTTCCGAGGCTGAGGCGCTGAAGCGATCCACCAACACGCCCATCGGTCCCTCATAAATCTGCTCGGGATCGGGATCGCTTTCAACTCTCACCGACCCGGACGAATATTTGACCTGTACCACCGGGCCATCTTTAATGAATAAACCCGTCAGCTCGATAGCTTCTTGCAGCGAGCCGCCGCCGTTGCGCCGCAAATCGATCAAAATGCCATCGACGTTTGCAGCCTTCATTTCCGCCAGCAATCGCCGCACGTCGCGAGTCGTGCTTTTGTATTCCTTCTTGCCCTGTCGTTGGGCGTCGATATCCGAGTAGAATGTTGGAATGTTGATGAGGCCGATTTTGTATTCTTTGCCTTCGTGAGTCAGCTCGATCGTTTCACTTTTAGCGGCGCGTTCTTCAAGCACGACTTCATCGCGCACGAGGCCGAGGATTTTATTTGGGCTGCCGGGGACGCTTTGCGCCGGTATGATTTCCAGCCGCACGGTCGTGCCTTTGGGCCCACGAATTTTTTTCACAACGTCATCCAGCCGCCAGCCAATCACATCAACCATTTCGCCAACGCCCTGCGCTACGCCGACGATTTTATCATCCGCCCAGAGCTCTTTGCTGCGGTCGGCCGGTCCGCCCGGCAGAATCCGCACGACTTTGGTATAGTCGTCTTCGGTGACGAGTTGCGCGCCAATGCCTTCAAAAGACAGGCTCATGTCGATTTCAAAATTTTCTGCCGCAACCGGCGACAAATAGCTGGTATGCGGATCATAGGTTTCCGCCAGTGAATTGATCACGCTTTGAAAAACTTCTTCGGAGTTGTATTGTTGGACGCGTTTGTCGATGGTGCGATAGCGGTCCGATAAGGTTTTGGTGATACCGGCATCATCTTTTTCTGCTAATTTTAGATTCAAGGCTTCATGTTTGACTTTCTTGCGCCAGATTTCGTCCAACTCCTCGGTGGTTTTCGCCCACTGCGCGTTCTCGCGATCAATTTGATAATATTCGTCGGTGGAAAATTCAAAGGGCTTTTCGATGCGGATCATGGCGTACTGTATGCGCTGTTCCACTCGCAGCTTGAAGGTGTTGAAAACCAGATAGCCGATATCCAGTTGTCCGGAGTTCAGGTTATCATCCAGGCTGTAACGGTATTTTTCAAATTCGGCGATATCCGACGCCAGAAAATAGAGCCGCTGGCGATCCAGGCTGCTAATGTAGAGATCGAGCATTTCGGAGGATACCGTATCGTTGATTTCCTGATGGTTGTAATGATATTGTTTGAGCAGCTTGGTGATATATTGGGCAACGATGGGGTGCTGCTTGGCAGGAGTCAGGTTTTCTGAAGGGTAAAGATTATGTAACTGTCCCGCACAAAAGAAAACCAGCGCTGACAGAATAATTATATTAGACTTGAATCGACGAGTCCGTTTGAACGATCGCATTTTTTGCTCCATTCGAAGTGAATTAGTATTGCTTATTGCTTGATTATAGTAATGTATATGCATTTTGCTAATTTGCAAAAAGGAAGGTAATAAAAATTTGGCCCGGAGTTCAAGTAAAGTTATCGACATAAATTATGCAATATGTAACCTTTAATATCCTTTTTAAGGAAAAAAGTTTCCTGATAAATAAACTATTTTTGTCTATCATCCACAAATTTTAAATAAATAGATAATATTGCCGGATGGTTCGAGTTTTGGATAATGAGCAGAAATTAAAAAGCCGTAGTTCGAATTCATAAGTCGATCTGCGGCTCTTTGATTTAGCCTGAATACTTCATAAACCGCCAAGACGCAGAGACGCATCAATAGCAGCTAATTTGCAAATACTCCAAAAACTTCGATGAAACCAACGTTCTTAATCTGTTGTTCGTTCTCGGAGTTCGCAAAAATAATGAAAACGAATCTAAATTCAAAATGGCGGTACTGCCACGGATTTACTTCTTGACAAGGGGCTGCCCGTTTCTTAAATTGCGCTTCATTAAAAAGGCGAAGGTATGTGGCTAAATTTGATTGGCTTGATGGCCTCGGGATTTTTGTTGGGTATTCAGCACAGCTTCGATCCCGATCACGTGGCGGCGGTGTCCACCCTCGTGAGCGAAAACAGAAGTCTCAAAAGATCCGCGCTCGCGGGTGCAGTCTGGGGTCTCGGGCACACCACGATTTTGCTGCTTGCTGGCGTCGCCTTGATGCTGCTTAAAGTCGCTATTCCGGCGACGTTTGCACAGGCCTTAGAGTTTATGGTCGGATTAATGTTGCTGTACCTCGGCGGCAGTTTGTTGAAAAGAGTAGTTGTTGACAAAATTCATATTCACAAACACGCCCACGGCGAGTTGGAACATGTTCATCTGCATTCTCATAAAACCATCGCCGAACACCAACATCTGCATAAGCCGTTTCTTATTGGCGTTGTGCACGGACTTGCCGGCAGCGCCGGCATCATGCTGCTGATCATGGCCACTATGTCGTCGGTGGTGCAGGGTTTCTTCTTTACTTTGATTTTTGGCGTGGGTTCGATTTTGGGAATGATGGTCAGCGGGACAATCATCAGTTTGCCATTTCGCGCAACGGCGAGATTCAAACGGATAAATGCTTCATTCATGATTGTCGCGGCCGTGATTACGATTACCATCGGCCTGAATGTTATTCGAGAAAACTGGACGTGGTTGCTTTGGACGGATTAGAACCCAAATACTTCGCATTAAAAAATACTATCGATTCGTGTGGATCGTTGATTGTGGCATACTCTGGCGGAGTTGACAGCGCACTGGTGTTGAAAGTGGCGCACGACATCCTCGGCCCCAAAGCACTTGCCGTCACTGCAGATTCGCCCTCGGTACCGCGACGAGAAATCGAGGAAGCCAAGCGGATCGCTCTCAGCATCGGCGCGCGACATGACATCATTCAGACCGAGGAATTGCAGAATCCGAATTATACTACCAATCCCGCGAATCGATGCTACTTCTGCAAAACCGAGTTGTATTCGAAACTCTCGGAGATCGCCAAACGCGAGGGAATTCGATTCGTCGCCAATGGCACCAATCTTGATGATCTCGGCGATTACCGTCCGGGTTTGCAGGCGGCGCTGGAATATCAAGTCATCAGTCCGTTGAAAGAAGCCGGTTTCACCAAAGCCGATGTGCGACAATTGACGCAACAGCTTCATCTCGAAATCTGGGACAAGCCGGCCAGTCCGTGCTTGTCGTCACGCATTCCATACGGCAGCCAAGTCACGCCTGAGAAGCTCGCGATGATTGAAGCCGCCGAGGAGTACCTGCGGGGTTTCAGTATCCGTGAGTTGCGTGTGCGACATTTCGGTGACAAAGCACGCATTGAAACAAGCCCGAGGGATTCACATATCGTTCGGCAAAACCTCGGTTTGATTTATGAGAGATTTAAACAACTTGGTTTCGAGGAGATCGAGTTCGCTGAATTCCGCAGCGGCGCTTTGAATGCCTCGCTGATCTCAATTAAGTGAATGACGCTGCTAAGGTCACGAATGAAATTTTTCGAGTGGAATAGTGAAAAAAATGAAAGACTAAAAAGGGAGCGTGGCATTTCATTTGAGGAAGTTGTGTTTTTCATTGAGAAAGGTGCCGTGCTGGATATTATTCAGCATCCCAATAACCAAAAGTATGCCGATCAAAAAATTTACGTCATCAATATTAATGAGTACGTTTACCTCGTTCCTTTTGTCGAAACGGATAGAAGCTATTTTTTAAAAACTGTCATACCCAGCAGAAAAATGACAAAGCGTTATCTCAGAGGTGATTAAAATGGCAAAACTGGATAAAGAGGAAAGAGAATTGTTGGACTCCGTTGAAAAAGGGGAGTGGATTTCCGTGCCTGATCTGAAAAATGAGATAAAGAAGGCTCGTGAATCGGCGCGAAACACAATTAAAAGAAATAAGCGAGTTTATATTGATTTGTCCGAGAAGGAATTGCTGAACATACGAACGAAAGCAGTAGAAGAGGGACTGCCCTATCAGGCGTTGCTTAGCAGCATCATACACAAATATCTTTCTGGTAAACTTGTGGAACGAGATTAGTGACTGTTTCATTCTTAATTTGGCGCAACACGAATGCATAAGGAAAAAGTAAAACAAATTCTGCAAGCTATCCAAGAACAGCGACTAACGGTTGAAGATGGGCTGCTCAAACTCCAGAACTTGCCTTACGAGGATTTGGGTTTCGCGAAGGTCGATCATCATCGCGCGCTGCGTAAAGGATTTCCGGAAGTAGTGTTTTGTCAAAACAAGCAGCCGGCGCAAGCCGCGGAAATTATTTTGCGGCTGGCGAGCCACAACCACGTTCTCGCCACCCGTGCATCAGCAGAAATTTTTAGATTCGTCAGTGAGAAAAAACCAAACGCAGAATTCAATAAACTGGCCGCGACTATCGCCGTCTATCACCCGGAGCTACCAAAGAAAGCCGCGAGCGAAAAGCGGATTCTGATTATTACTGCCGGCACCTCCGACATCCCAGTTGCAGAAGAGGCGGCGGTCACGACCGAGGTGATGAGCCAATCCGTCGATCGCTTGTACGACGTGGGCGTGGCCGGCATTCACCGCTTGCTGAACAATAAAGAAAAAATGGACCGCGCGAACGTGTTTATTGTCGTGGCCGGGATGGATGGGGTTCTGCCGTCCGTAGTGGGCGGTCTTGTCGGTAAACCTGTGATTGCGGTTCCCACTTCGGTTGGCTACGGCGCGAGTTTTCAGGGTATCGGCCCGTTGCTGACGATGCTTAATGCCTGTTCGCCCGGGGTCGCCGTGATGAATATCGACAATGGATTTGGCGCCGGGTATTTTGCGGCGATGATCAATAAATAGGCTGGGAAGAAAACTCAAATGTCGAAATCCGAAATGCGAAACAAATCCGAAAACTCAATTTTCAAATACGGCCGAAATGAGCGCAAGGAACCGGTATGAACGCTGCTATTGACATAGGAAAGTTTTCGTCATTGGATATTTGCATTTGGAACTTGTTTCGTATTTCGAGTTTCTAATTTCGTATTTTGTTCTCGAGTATGTGTATTAGTACTAAGGTCGAGATGTCCCGAATCGCTTATTTCGATTGTTTCTCCGGCATCAGCGGCGATATGATCATCGGCGCGCTCCTCGATGCCGGTTTGGATTTTGACGCCCTGCGAAACGAACTCGCCAAATTGAATCTCTCCAACTACGAACTCAAGTTTGAAAAAGTAGTTAAAGGCCAAATCAGCGGCAGCAAGTTTGACGTCATGACACCCCCCTCTTTCCCCCCTTTAAAAGGGGGGATGCAAGGGGGGGCCTACCGCCATCTCAAAAATCTCAACGACATCGTTGACGCGTCAGGATTTGATCATGACATCAAAGCCAATGCAAAACGCATCTTCCTGAAAATCGCTGAGGCTGAAGCGAAAGTCCACAACCAGCCTATCGAGAAAGTGCACTTTCACGAAATCGGCGCGGTCGATACGATCATCGATGTCGTGGGCGCACTGATGGGGTTGAGGCTGCTTGGAATTGAAAAAGTCTTTGCCTCAAAGCTAAACGTCGGGGGCGGCTTTGTGACTTTCTCACACGGCACATTTCCCGTGCCCGCGCCGGCTACCGCGGAAATTTTGAAAGGAGTACCGATTTATTCGGTCGATGTTAGCGGCGAGTTGGTCACGCCCACCGGCGCAGCGATCATCAGCACAATCGCCGAAAAATTCGGCCCCATGCCGGCGATGGCCGCCGAACGTGTTGGCTACGGCGCCGGGTCGCGAGATTTGCCGCAGCCAAATCTGCTGCGCGTTTTTGTCGGCACGATGGATGAGTCATCGCCCAACGTCGATCAAGTCTCGGTCATCGAGACCAGCATCGATGATATGAATCCGCAATTGTACGAACACGTATTCGAGAAGCTATTCGCCGCCGGCGCCCTCGAGGTATTTCTGTCTAACATCGTTATGAAGAAAAGTCGTCCCGGCGTTAAGTTGACGGTACTGATGCGTCCGCAGGATCAGGATCGAATGATCAAAATTATTTTTGACGAGAGCACGACTATCGGGTTGCGGATTCGACAGGAAAGCCGAAAAATTCTCCATCGAGAAATAAAAGAAGTGGAGACGAAGTTTGGGAAAGTGAAATTTAAATTTTCGAGTCTGGACGGGGAGATCATCAATTCTGTTCCGGAGTTTGAGGACTGCAAGAAGATCGCCCAGAAATTGAATGTGCCACTCAAACAGGTGTTGCGGGAGTTGGGAAGGCTGGTAGTGATGCCTTAAGGCATCATGGCGAAGCAGAGCTTCGCATTCCGCTGGCGTCCCCAAGTGAAACTTGGGAACGAGCCAACCATGATAAAATGTTAAACGCCGTGCGACTATGTTCATAAAAATGAGGAGAGACGCATGAAGACAACCTGTGCGAGTTTAACCATGATTCTGTTCGCTGCCTTATTGATTTCTTGTGGAAGGGAGGAGCAAACGGAATTTAAGTACACGACAGAGCAATTTGCCGATCTGCAGATTCTGCGCTATCAGGTTCCCGGCTTTGAAGAATTGACCCCGAAGCAGAAGGAACTACTCTACTATCTTTATCAGGCAGCGCTGTCAGGGCGAGACATGATCTACGATCAAAACTACAAGCATAATCTGCTCATTCGCCGTACGCTGGAGGCGATCGTCAACTCATTCAGCGGCGATCGCAACACCGACGACTTTAAGAAGTTCATGGTATATACCAAACGCGTGTGGTTCTCAAATGGCATTCATCATCACTATTCCACCATCAAATTTCTGCCGGAGTTTTCACAAGACTATTTTGCAGAGTTGGTGGCCAATTCGCCGGAGATCAAATCGACGTTGACAAATGGTGAATCACCGGACGATTTGCTTGCAAAACTGACGCCCATTCTATTTGATCCAAACATTGACGCCAAGCGCGTCAATTTGGATCCCGGAGTGGACCAGGTTGCAGAATCGGCGAACAACAATTATGAGGGCGTCACGCAAAAGGAAGTTGAGAATTACTATGCGAAAGTGACCGACCCAAATGATTCGACGCCCATCTCCTACGGTTTGAATTCGAAGTTGGTCAAAGAAAACGGCGAGCTCGCCGAGAGAGTGTGGAAAGTCGGAGGCATGTATTCGCCGTCCATCGAACAGATTGTTTACTGGCTGGAGAAAGCCAGCGTCGTTGCGGAGAACGAAACGCAGAAAGTCGCGCTGGATAAATTGGTCCAATTTTACAAAACCGGCGATCTCGAAACCTTTGATGACTACAGCATCGCGTGGGTGGCGGATACCGAGTCCCGTATCGACGTCGTCAACGGATTCATCGAAGTTTACGGAGATCCGCTCGGTTATCGCGCGGGGTATGAGTCGGTTGTTTCAATCAAGGATTTGGAAGCCACCAGGCGCATCGAAGCCATCGGCCAGCAGGCGCAGTGGTTTGAAGATCATTCACCAATCATGGACGACCATAAAAAGCAGAGTGTCGTGGGGATTTCGGCAAAAGTAATCACCGTGGTTGTTGAGGCCGGTGACACGTCGCCGTCTTCGCCCGTTGGCATCAACCTGCCCAACGCCAATTGGATTCGCGCCCAGCACGGCAGCAAATCCGTTACGCTTGGCAACATCAACGATGCTTATGACGAGGCATCCCGCACCAGCGGGATGTTGGAAGAGTTCGGTAATTCTGCCGAGTTGGTTGCACTGGAAAAGAAATACGGGGCGTTGGCGGACAACCTGCACACTGATATGCACGAGGTAATTGGCCACGCGTCGGGAAAAGTCAATGCAGGGGTGGGCACGCCCAAACAAAGTTTGAAGAGCTACGGCTCGACGATCGAGGAGGCGCGCGCAGATTTGGTGGCGCTCTATTTTCTCATGGATCCGAAATTGGTTGAAATCGGCGTGATGCCATCGTTGGACGTAGGCAAAGTCGCTTACAATCAGAACGTCCGCAATGGCTTGATGACCCAGTTGCGCCGCCTCAAATTGGGCGAAAATCTTGAGGAAGCGCATATGCGGAATCGCCAAGTAGTTGCGAAATGGGTTTACGAGAAAGGGTTGCCGGACAAGATGATTGAAAAAGTGGTCAAAGACGGCAAGACCTATTTTGTCATCAGCGATTACGAAAAGCTGCGTGAGCTGTTCGGTCAACTGCTGCGTGAAATGCAGCGCATTACTTCCGAGGGCGATTACGAAGCTGCGAAAAATTTAGTAGAGACCTACGGAGTGGTGGTAGATCCGGAATTGCACGCTGAAGTTTTGGCGCGAGTGGAGAAGCTGAAACTCGCGCCATACTCCGGGTTCATCAATCCCAAATTAGTGCCAGTGACAGACGGTGAGAAAATTGTCGATGTGAAAATTGAGTACCCCGAAGATTTTGCACAGCAGATGTTGGAATACGCCCACGAGTATTCATTCCTGCCAAATTATAATTAGATTCCTACAAAATGAGACTCATCTTCGAGATGAGTCTCATTTCATTTTGCCTGAGACCGCATGCGCGATATTGGTGTTTTCCCTGAACAAATCGGCCTGCTCATTTTGCGGCACGTGACACTGCTGGCAATTCGATCTCTCCGGGTGGGTCGTTTGAATGATCTCTTTGCGGCTCGGGTCATTGTGGCAAACTAAGCAGTTCTCGCGCATGAACAGGCGATGCGGTATCAGCGGCGGTCCCGCCGGCTGCGGCCGCTCTAGAGATTTGGGTTCATTGAATCCGACAAAAGTGTTGCCGCGGAACGGTTTGATTTTTTCATCGGCGCGGACGTGGCACTGCTGGCAATTTACGAACTCAGGGTGTGGCGTGACTTTCGCTGTGAAGCCTTCGACAACCATCCCCTGCGCGTGGCAATCAAGACATTCTTTGTTCACTACTTCGTGGGGAATGAAGGGCGGGGCATAGGCGTAGTAGCGTAGCTCGGCGCGCGTGTACTTGCCGTAGTTGGGATTTTTGTCGCTGCATCCATTAACGAAGAGAGCACTAATTGAAAAAACGATTGCAGTTTTTATTTTCATGTGCGCCTCGGTTGATGTCCTCTTCAAATCAAATCGCCTGCACCTTCTCAATCTTCACCGCACATTTTTTGTAATCTGGCTGCTTGGAAATGGGGCAATACGAATCCAGTGTCAGCTCGTTGATGAGCTTGCTTTCATCAAAAAATGGCACGAACACCGAACCCCGGCGCGGCGAGCCTTTGCCATTGAGGACCGCCTTCAACTCAATGGTTCCGCGGCGCGAGCGCAGCCGCACCTTCTCACCGTTCTGAATTCCTAATTCCGTCGCGTCTTCTGGGTTCACCTCCACGTACGCCTCCGGCACTGCACGATGCAAATGCGGCACTCGACGCGTGATGCTGCCGGTGTGCCAGTGTTCCAGAACCCGGCCGGTGGTCAGCCAGAACGGGTAGTCGGCGTCGGGAACTTCCGGCGCGGGTTCGTAAGGTCGTGCCCAGATCACCGCCTTGTGGCCATTGGATTTGTTGCCATAAAATTCAATTTCGTGTCCTTTCGAAACGTATGGATCGAAGCGCGCGGTGTAGCGGTACGGTGTCTCGCGACCGTTGACCACCGGCCAGCGCAAGCCGCGCGCCGCCACCAACTGTTCGTAGGTTGCGAGGTCGTGACCCGTGCCAACCGTGAACAACTGATATTCCTCGAATAATTCTTTGTCTAACGTCGCCTCGTTGAAATTGAAAAGATCGCCGTAACCTAACCGCTTCGCCACTTGTACGGTTTGCCACGAATCGGGCCGCGCCTCGCCGGGCGGTTCCACCATTTTGTGCCAGTGCTGAGTGCGGCGCTCGGTGTTGCCGAAGAAGCCCTCGCGTTCAACCCACATCGCGGCGGGCAGCACCACGTCGGCGACTTCGGTGGTGGGCGTCGGGTAGACATCCGATACCACGAGAAAGCGTCCCTCCTTTTGGGTGCCGGTGCGATAGCGGATGAGGTTTGGCATCGTTACCATCGGGTTGGTGGTTTGCGTCCATAAAACTTTGATGTCGCCGCGGTCAAACGCGCGGAAGATTTCCACAGTGTTATAGCCCGGCCTGGGGTTGATTTTTTCCACCGGCACTTTCCAGATTTCTGCGGCTTTGGCGCGGTGTTCGGGATTGGTGACCACCATGTCCGCCGGCAGCCGATTACACAACGTGCCTACCTCGCGCACCGTGCCGCAGGCGCTAGGTTGGCCGGTGAGCGAAAGCGGGTTGTTGCCGGGCTGGCAGATTTTTCCAGTGAGCAGGTGCAGGTTGTAAACAAGATTGTTGATCCACGTGCCGCGGTTGTGCTGGTTGAAACCCATGCACCACAGCGACATCACTTTGGTGAATTTGTCGGCATAGATTTCAGCCAGTTGCCGGATTTTTCCCGCTGAGATGCCGGAGATTTTTTCCGTGAATTCCGGCGTGTATTTTTGCACGTAGGCTTTGTACTCTTCAAATGAGATCGGCTGCGGCTCGTCCTGAAATTGAAAATTATCTTCGAGTCCGTAACCGATGTTTTCTTTGCCGCGCTGGAAAACACAATGCTTGTTGATGAAGTCGCGATCATAACGCTCACTGTTGATGATGATGCGGGCGATGGCATTGGCCAGCGCCAGATCCGATTGCGGCTCCATTGACAGGTGCATGGTGGCAAATTCGGTGGTGGGCGTTCGCCGTGTGGCGATGTCGACAATCTGCACCCACGGCGCGGTGCGTTTGCGTTCTAAAATTCGCGAGAACAGCACCGGGTGCATCTCGGCCATGTTGTTGCCCCACAACACGAAGGCATCGGCTTTTTCGAAGTCGTCGTAGCAGCCCATCGGTTCGTCGGCGCCGAAAGTTGTCAGGAAACCGGTCACCGCGCTGGCCATGCACAGCCGCGCGTTGCCTTCGATGTTGTTGGAACCAAGCCCGGCCTTGAACCACTTGAGCGCCGCGTAGCCGTCGGTGATAGTCCACTGGCCGGAGCCGTAAATCGCCACAGCTTCCGGGCCGTACTTTTCCAGCGCTTCTTTGTATTTGCTTGCCACCAAATCCAACGCCTCTTCCCACGACGCTTCTTTGAAATTACCGTTGCTGCGAATCAGCGGTTTGGTGAGCCGGTCCTCGCCATAAAGAATCCCGGGCAGACTGTAACCTTTGATACAAAGTAAGCCTTTGTTGACCGGACTCAACTGGTCGCCCTGTACTGCGACGATGCGGCCGTCTTTCACCCCCACCATCACGCCGCAGCCGGTGCCGCAAAATCGGCACGGCGCTTTGTCCCATTTCAAACTCGTGTCCAGCTCGACTTTTTCCGGAAACGCCGAAGTTTTGTTGGAGCAGCTTATCAGGCTGATAGGCAACGAGGCATAAGCGGTTGCTGCTGTGGTGTGTTTTATAAATTCACGACGAGAAAACTTCATGATAAAAACCTCCACATAATGGGACGCAGATGTTCGCAGATTAACGCAGTTTATAATGGCGGATATTTTTAATCTGCGTCGAAGCAGCGTGTTCTGCGTTCTATTTTAGTGATTCAAAACAAAGAGCAGAGAAACCACCACCGTGAAAAAAACCGAATGCGCCACTAATGTCCAGCCGACGCGATAGATGTTTTTCTGCGGACGAAATTTGATGGGGCGTCCCAGAGTATGTGGAGGATCCACGGCACGAAGGCCATGATCAGCCAACCGGGCGCCCATCCTAATATCGACATCAGAATAGTGACGACCGAGACGGCAATCACGTAGGCGACCGCCCAACGTTCATAATGTTGAGATCGATTATTCTCAATATCCTTTTGGCTGCTCAATCGCGCGAGGCGGAGCTTCACGTGAAAAGATCGATCCCGCGAAGAAGCCAAACGCCACCAGCCAGAGAATCAGTGCACTCCTGGCGGAGGAACCTCCGCTGACGAGGTACGCGGCCGGCGCGGTCAAAGTGAAACCGGCGACGCCAAGAATCTCGGCAGTCACTGTGCGTCACTGCGATCTTTAATCCACAGAAGATCCAATGTCAACAAAATCAAAACAACCGCGCCGACAGTGATGAGCGAAGCGCTGGCATTCGAAACAAGCGGCCACAAGCAAATCAGCGCCAGCAAACATTCTAGTGCTCCGGCAACCACGCATTTAATAAAAACCGGTTGGTTCCTTCGGCGCATTCGGATGGCCGACCCCAACGCGGTTCGCGCGCCAAAAATAAGCAAACATGCCGCCAGCAAATGCCATGTCCCGCTCGTCGTGTCTCCGGCCGCGGCAGCCACGCCGATGATGAACGGCAGCAGCCACATCGCCCACGCGCCGTGTTCTTTGGGGACTAAGTATTTAAGCCAATTGTCGTTTTGCTTTATTTGCATAAGCAACGTTTAGTAAACCTCGAAGGTTTACTAAACTTCCTTCATTTTGGGTTACCAAACCGCTCCCGCCACGCCAACATGCCGCCCAACATGTTCTTCGCCTTGAATCCTTTTTGCGAAAGAAAATCCACGGCGCGGCCGCTGCGGTTGCCGCTGCGACAGTAAACAACCATCTCTTTATCTTTATGCGGTTCTAATTCCTGGTAGCGCGCCTCCAATTCCTGCACCGGGATCAGCAGGGCGTCGGGAAGATGGCCGAGCTCGCCGCTAAATTCTTGTGGCGTGCGGACATCCAATAACAGCACATCCTCTTTTCGTTCCAGAATCGAATGGACTTCCTCAACCGTAATCGTCATCGTGTCGGAGTTTACTGAGTTTTTACAGCTTACGGCACAGAGAAGGAATGGTAGCAGGAGTTGCCCAAAAAGGGGGTAAAATGTCATTACGAGGAGCGATAGCGACGAAGTAATCTCATGATTTGAGCACGAAATCATGAGATTGCTTCGCTGCGCTCGCAATGACAGGGACCTCTTTTCGACAGCCCCTGCAATCCTCAATCTTCGATCCTCCATCTTCGATCAATCTTCCGCGTACCGCTTCTTAAATTCTTGCTGCGCTTTTTGGCGCGCCGCTTTTTCATCCGCGCTCATTTTGCCAACGGACCACTTGTGCCAATCTGAATTCAAGACTTCGTTCAGCAGCGCTTCCACTTCGCGGGCGCCAGCGGCTTTGCCGTTGGCCTTGCCTTCTGCGATCAAGTGCCTGACTTGCGGCACGAATTCCACATAAAATCGATCTGCCACTTCGAACATGCCGTGCCACTGGGTGAAATCCGGGCCCATCATCGCGGCGCCCATGCGCGCCCGCCGGCCCTCGTGATGCCAGAGGTAATAATACGTCCACTCGAACTCATCGTCAAATTCGATGTCGGGCGTGATGAGGCCGACCTCTTTTATTTTTTTGTAGATCGCCGTCGTCGACTTGCCGAATTTTTCGTTGTAAAGATTCACGACGTCGTCGTATTGTTTGTAAAAATTCTGCACGTACTGTTTGCTGTGGCATTGGAAACAGACGTCCTGCATGTTCTCCCGGCGCTTTTCCCAGGGAACGGTTTCTTTGCCGGCTTTGATGTCCGAGGCGTCGATGCGCTCGGAGATGGCCGGCCGCAGCGTCCAACTGATGCGCTCACCGACGTCGTGGGTAACGCCTTGATTGGGCGTGGCGCTCATGTGGCAACTGGCGCAGGTGGGCGCGGCGATGTAATCTTTGCCAACCACCCACGGACGAACCTTGAGATTCATCTCCTCTTTATGCGCGATGAAATTGATGCCGTGTTTGGACTCGCGGTAAATTTCGTACTGCGGATGATCGGGACCGAGGTGGCATTTGCCGCAGTCGTCCGGCTCGCGCGCCTGCGCCACCGAAAAGTAGTGGCGATTGTGGCAGGCGGCGCAGGAGCCGAGGCTGCCGTCCGGGTTGACGCGCCCGATGCCGGTGTTGGGCCAGGTTTCGGAGTCAATCATGACGATGCCGTTGCGGTCTTTCATCACGTTGCCGTTTTCATCGCGCACAAAATTCACCACCGAGCCGTGACACTGTTTGCAGCCGCTCACTGCCACCGGGTTGCCGTGCATCATGCTGCCCGCAACCACCTCCGCCAGCACGTTATCCAGCGAGCCGAGGATTTTGGCAGCCTGGGCGTGATGACTGCGCTGAAACTCCGCGAACTCTTTTTTGTGGCAGCGCGAGCAATCTTTGGGCGACACGATGGTCGCGATGGAGTGCTTGTAATGATCAAACGCGTCGATGTCTCCGGCCTCCGCGCCATGGCACTCCAAACAGCCGACGCCTTTGATGGCGTGCTGGCTCTCTTTCCACTGCGCCACCAGCGTGGTGGCGTTGCTCTGCTGCGAGTGGCACTCGATGCACTTTTTGTTTTCATCCGAAACCACGATGGCCGGCTTGGCGCCGGGAATCTGTTTTTTCCCTTCGATGTACCCGACGATCAGCAGCGCGCACAGCAGAAAGAAACTGAGTCCCGCGATGATGATGCGTTTCGTATCAAGCGACATCATGATGCTTTGCCTCCTCTCGTTCGATCAGGTAATTCAGGTTCTTATTGAAATTATATCATCATTTGTTGGTTCATTCATAAGAGCGTTACAATACTTAGAAGCACCGTACAAATCAGGGAACAATGATGAATAATTAATGTTCATTTGGGCCAAATGTTTTAAGACTGTTTTTCGGTCGTTATCCCTTAAGATGAACTTTGCTAAAATCAACTCATCCGCGTCCATCGGAAGGCCATTTCTTATAGCATTCTTATAGATCTTTTTTATGATTTTTTCTAAAGAGTCACTCTGTAAGCAATAGCTGAAAACTCCTCTCTGATTGACTAATCGAGCATTTTCTCCCAACATTGGCTTTACAAGTCTAACCGCGTTGTTTTTTAGACTATTCTCCATTATTTTTTGACAAATTCTAACAATGCGCGGATCTGCTGGAAAGTAGCCATTCGCGATTCTCTCGGCCTTTACTCTGATGTCGTAATCCGAGCCTTGAAAGTGAGTTAAAATCTCTGTACTTAATTTAATGTGTTCATCGGGAGACAAGAAATCAAATTCTTGAATTAAGAGCCCATCCAAATTATCTCTTTGGAGGGAAATACGGACCGAATAATCATAATAGGTATCAATCACTTTTGTGTTTATTGCGTAGATAGCCCTATATTTATCATGTGGCTTTTGCTGATCTTCGTAAAAAGCAAAAAATGCCGCTACAAAAGGACTTTCTGTCCAGTCAAGTAACGGAGTTGCCAAACCGTGATGCTGACCAATTGCCCACACCTCTTCATCAGAGAAAAGGACCGATTCCGGTAGTTTTATTCTCCCTCTTATTGCGTATCTAAAGTTTAAAAGATGTTGTTGCCAGTTCGCTTCTGTAAATTCTTTGTTTAGTCGTTTGCATTCACGCACAAAAGTGCTTTCTAGCTTATAGCCCTTTTTTGCTACTCCTCTGTAGACGTAGTCAGACAAAACATTTTTGTCTGAGAAAAAGGAGTTAAAGAATTCCTGCCAAAACATAGGCTCTGTTTGAGCAAATCCATATTCTTTAAATTCCCATGTAAAGTCAAGTTGTGAGAAAAGGCTCATGCTATTCTTGAAAATTTAATTAAACCTTTGCAAACTAAGATGTCTTACACCATCGCTTTGCAAACCCAGTCGTCTCGATTGCGACCGCAAACGAGGACGGTTGCGTTACACCATCGCTTCCCAAACCGTAAACGTCAAAAAAACGAGAAATCCCACCACGCCGATCCAGAAACTCACATCGCGGCCGGGGAAGCGTTTCTGAAAAATGCGATCGATGAACGGCCACACCAGCAGGATTCCCAAAAACAACATCGTACCCACCACGCCCACCTGAAACGATGTCAGCTTCAGCCAGCGGAACATAGCGAAGAAATACCACTCGGGTTTGATGTGCTCGGGCGTGACAAACGGATTGGCGGGCTCGCCCATGTGCGCGGGATAGACCAGCGCCAGAATCGTGAGGATGAACGTCAGCGTCAGGCCGACGATCAGTTCCGTGTAAAAATGATCGGGATAAAACGGATACGACTCTTCCTTCACTTTCTGTTCTTCGCTGGCGGCGCGCGACTCGCTGCCCTGGTAGCGCACCGGCGACACCGGCGCCGAGACCCGCAGCGACACCTCCACCGATG
>Ga0247727_10007748_pt1 | contig 20285 bp, 18 predicted proteins | sample WisWelCaveWW1625_FD_202498 | JGI IMG/M metagenome (GOLD analysis project Ga0247727, IMG submission 202498) | Biofilm microbial communities from Wishing Well Cave, Virginia, United States - WW16-25 | ecosystem: Environmental > Aquatic > Deep subsurface > Groundwater > Cave microbial mat | place... | reverse complement strand
CCAACAACGAAATAATAGCCGAATACGTGGACAATGTGACTCTGGAAGTCCCGTTGCAAGTGGAGCCTGGGCCGATCATAGTGACCGGAACTGGCCCTTTCAATTTTGAGATAGCCCCGAATCCTTTCCGCGCCAGTAGCTCCGCAGTCATGCGTATGCGGATGGAATCCTACACTGGCAGCCTCCGTCTGCTGAGAGTGGACATCTTCAACCTCAGCGGGGAACGCATTCGCAGTTTGGATGCCCAGTCCTTTTCGATGGATCGCGGCGTCGATATTCCTCGTCAAAGCCGCTCGACAACGCGCTCACAATGGTGGGATTTGCGCGCTGGCAGCCCAAGTGGACCGGCTGTGAGCAGCGGCACGTATTGGGCAAAGTTTACCGCCATCTTTACCGGGGATTTGGGCGGCCCCGAAGAAATCACTTTCATGCGTAAATTCATTGTTATTCAATAGAATAACGTGATGTCATAATCGAAAAAACATACGGGTACGTTATGTTGGGGAAAATAAAGTTTGTCATTATCCGGTCACTGGTTGAAAATTCAGCACAGTGTCAAAGGCACGCAGGATGCTCTTACGCCAACAAGGAACGTCTGGACTCTTGGTATCGGGCAAATGTATCGTCGGTCCAAAGAGAGAGTTGGCGGCGATTCTTTGGCCGGTGTTTGGGAATATCGGGCTTCCTTTTGTTTCTCGGTTTTCAGGCGCTATACGGGCAAGGCTTTGGTAAGCATACTGCTCCTTTTCTGCGGATCAGCCCCAATGCCCGTCAGGTGGGAATGGGGGAAGCTTTCACCGCAATGGCAAACGAACACAATGCGCTGCGTTACAATGTCGGTGGACTCGGACTTCTGCAACATGTCGCATTTTCAATAAATTACCACAATTGGATCGATGACACCAATCAAGGAAATATTGAGGTTTCCCTGCCGGTGGGTCTGGGCGTGCTTGGTTTGGGTTTGACATTTTTCGATCAGGGTACCATCGATGCTTTGGACGAAAATTTCCAACCGACAGTAAACGGATCGGATGGCGGCAGCGACCTCGTCTTCACTACTGCTTACAGCATGTATATTGGCCGTGAAAACAATCGGCTGGCGTTTGGCGGAGGCGCTAAGTTTATTCGTCAGAATTTGGCGGGGTTCTCGAGTTCCAGTTTCGGCCTGGACATAGGCGTCACGTACATAAAGAACAAAGTGTCCTTCGGAGCGACTTGGCAAAATTTGACGCTTAAAAAAGCTAAATTTGACCAGCAGTCCGAGCTGCTGCCACAGACCCTTCGCTTTGGCGCCGCCGGGCGATTGCCGCTTGGAGAGAAAATAAAACTAAATCTGGCCACTGATGTGGCAAAACTCCGCGATGATGACGATCTCCGAATTTATACGGGAACAGAGCTTCGAATCTCAGAACTGTTCGCTGTCAGAACCGGATATAAAATTCATGATACAGAAGCTTCACGCTGGAGTCTCGGCTTGGGTCTAAGTGTGCCGACGCAATGGTTCGCCAATTCCAAAACCGACATCGATTATGCTTTCTCTCCGTTAGATGATTTCGATACGTCAATCCATCGTTTTTCATTCACCGTCACTTTGGGTGTTATCGAGCCGCCAGCGCCGGTGGAACCACTCAACACGCAAAGAATCGACGAAATTCAAAAGCAAATGGAGGATAAACTAAGGGAAATTGAAGAAGCCCAAAAACGGGCGGAGGAAGCCCGTGAACAGGCCGAGGAAGCCACACGTATCGCCGAAATGCGAACGAATGAGTTGGAACGACGCCTTGCAAAGATTGATAGCATTGCAGCCGAATCCGGAGGCAAAATTGAGGTGTCACACACTGTGGACACCTCGCGGATCAACGTTTCTTTGCGCATTAATTTCGATTTCGACAAATCGGAAATCCGACCGAGTGAGTTCACCACAATGGAGCAGATCGCCGAGATCCTGAATACGTTTCCGGAATCCATGGCTGCTATTGCAGGACACACTGATAGCATCGGCACACAGGTTTACAATATTCATCTATCACAGCGTCGCATGGAGAGTGTTATGCGACATCTGATATCCAAAGGAAATACCGGACAGCGCTTTTTCATGCCAGTTGGATACGGAGAAACCAGACCTGTTGCCGACAATGGCTCGGATGCCGGGAGAGCGCGCAATCGTCGTGTGGACTTTACCATTTTCACTCGGGATTCGCAACCCGAGATTCCGGAGGGTTCCGCGATTACTGACGTGCAGGCCATCGGAGACACATCTTTTGTCATTGTTGCCAACGGACGGGTTGATTTTCGTCGGTATGAACTGGAGGCGCCGCGCCGCATTGTATTTGATTTCCCGGGCATTTTCAACCTAAGTCCCTCTGCAGTATACGATTTCCCGGGAGGAGGGGGTTGGCGCGCACGGATCGGCTTTCACCCGGAGAAATTGATGACTCGTGTCGTATTTGATGCGCCGCTCGATGTTCAATATACCGTACGAGCTGTGAACAATACGGTGGTATTAGAGTCTCCTGGTGTGAATCGGATGATGAGAAAATAGGAAAAGGTAAGGCCGTTGTTTTGTGACCGGAGTCTATTCAATTTTAAAAAACTCACACAGCAAGAGAACAGTTTAAAATCTCAGACTCTGTATAAGCATAAAATGCTACAAATGTAAAAATTCAATTCACCGACTCCCGAATCAACGCTACAACTTTGCCTTGCACCGACCATTCCTCTCTGGGGAAAATATCCTGGTACTTGCTGTTCTCCGGTTTAAGATACTGTTGACCATTTCTGACCATCAGCCGTTTGACCGTAGTCTCGTTACCAATCAATGCCACCACAATATCGCCGCTTCTCACATCATTGGTCATTTGAACGATCACCAGATCGTTTTCAAAAATTCCGGCCTCGATCATACTATCGCCTTGTACTTGTAAAACAAAATACTCCGCTTTGTCCGGCACCAAAAATTTGGGAATGGGAACGTGTCGCTCGACATTTTGTTCCGCTAACAACGGCGATCCCGCTGACACCGAACCCAACACCGGGAGGCGGCGTTCGTTGAAGGTGTCCCGATGCTTCGCAGATGCTAAAACCCGGATACCTCGTGATGTTCCGTCTTTGCGCTTTTCGATGTAGCCTTTCCTTTCGAGCGCAGACAAGTGGTTCAGAACCGCATTATTGGATTTCACGCCAAGCTCATCCGCGATTTCCTGCAAGGTCGGAGGAAATCCGTCTTCTCTGACTTTTCGGGTTATGAATGCCAGCACCTCTTTCTGTTTGTCTGTAAGAGTTTCCATCTTTCCTTTCTCCTTAAGTTGTTAATTGATAATAGAGTTATGTGATCTCGATTAGTGTAATTAATTTCACGTGCTTTTATATACATACCGGCCGGCAAAAAAGTTTCACAAACGCAAAAATTTATGTTGTCGCCGATGAATAAATTTGAAAGAAATTCTTGACTTCGTGATGCGAAATCTTTATAATTGCAAGGTCATTTTAGAAATTAATGGAGAGAACACACCCAATGCTCAAGCCACACAAACGAATAACCAAACGACAACTGAAAGAGGATAAATTCGTCACGTATTATTTTAAAGCAATAGATTACGTGGAAAATTACTCGCGCCACATTCTTATTGGATTAGGCGCCATCGTGCTGATTTCTGCTGCCTTGTTCTACCACTCGCAAAAGCAGGCCGAAAAAGATGCCAAAGCCGTTGTTGAATTGACCAAAGCGAATCAGGAGTATGCCACTGCCAACTACGAACGCGCAACTGTCATATTAAAAAATCTTCTCGAAACTTATGGTAGTACTAAAAGCGGCAAATTGGCCAAATTCTACCTTGCCAATAATTATTTCGAGTTGAAGAATTACAGTGACGCTGAAAAATATTATCGCGATTTTTCGGATGACAGCGATGATGACGTTTTAATTGCCTCAGCACTTTCGGGTGCAGCGGCTTGCCTGGAAGAGCAAGGAAAATTTAGCGACGCTGCCGATATGTACAAAAAAACCGCGGACAAATACGAAGATGGCGTTTTTGCGGCGGAAAACCTATATCATTCAGCGCGCTGCTATGTTCTTTCCGGAAATCAACAGGAAGCGCGGGAAATGCTGAACCGATTGCTTGAAAAGCATCCCGATTCAGCCATCGAAAATGACGCGCAATTACTTTTGGCAGAGCTGGCGTCTTAATTCTTGTTCACCAAGCATGTCCAAAATATATCTTGCATAAATCAAACAAATTTACTATATTCGCATACTTAAAAGTGGGTCAAATGACCCACTTTTTTGTTGTTAGGGTATCTTCGATGATGGATGTTGTTCTAAAACTGAAAGAGATGCTGGCGCCGATTCTTGCAGAAACACAAAGCGAATTGGTGGACTTGCAAATAAAGGGCAGAAGAGGCGGAGAGATTATTCGAGTTTTTGTGGATAAACCGGGCGGTATCACTTTGGATCAATGCGCGGCCATTAGCCGTCAGCTCTCCGATTCGCTTGACAGCGAGGACCTCATACTTGGTTCGTATCGACTTGAAGTGTCTTCCCCTGGCGTGGACCGCCCGTTGAGCAGCGCCGCCGATTTTCTCAGAAACATCAATCGCGAAGTAGAAATCACGTATGCGAATGAAACCGATGAGCAGACGATCACTGGAAAAATCGTCAACGTTTCCGGCGAGATCGTAGTAATCCAAAAACGAACCCAAACGCAAGAAATTTTTATTTCAACAATAACCAAAGCAAGAATTCATCTACCCTGGTAGATGAGTGATCATTCGGAGGATCGCCAACCCATGAAGAGTGAAATCGTAGAAGCTTTCGCCCAAATTGCCAAAGAAAAAAATATTGAAAGGGACCTTTTAGGCGAAATCTTGGAAAGCACGATTTTATCGATTATCAAAAAGAAATACGGCAAGTCGGACAATTTTAACATTTTTGTGAGCATGGATAAAGGGGAAATCGAAATCTATCAAAACAAAACCATTGTTGAACAGGTCACCGATGACGTCGAGCAGATTGATCTTGACTCAGCGCGCAAAATGGAGCCAGACCTGGATCTGGGTGATGAGTATATTGAAATCATCGATCCTAAAAGTTTTGGGCGCCGGCTGATCATCGCCGCGAAACAAAACCTCAACCAAAAACTAAAGGACGCCGAGAAGGAAATTCTCTACGAAGAATTTCAAAAACGCATCGGTGAGATCATTATCGGTGATGTGCGTCAGGCAAATCGTAATGAAATTTATCTAAATATAGACAAAACCGAGGTTATTCTTCCGCGAAGGGAGCAAATTCCGACGGAACGCTATCGGCGGGGTGAGCATGTTCGTGCAGTCATCAAGAGTGTGGAGAAAAGCAATCGTGGGCTCGAAATCATCGTATCCCGCGCCGATTCCCTTATCCTGATTCGACTATTTGAGCTTGAGGTGCCTGAGATTTATGATGGCATCATCGAAATCAAAACTGTCGCACGCGAACCTGGAGATCGCGCCAAAATCGCGGTAATATCGAACGACAAACGAATTGATGCGCTGGGCGCCTGCGTGGGCATGAAGGGCATCCGTATTCAGTCCATTAGCAAAGAGCTCAATAACGAAAAAATCGACGTCATCAACTGGCACGGCGATCCCGGCATTTTCATTTCGCGGTCGTTGAGTCCGGCAAAGGTTTACAAAGTGATCGTGGATCAGAACAAGAAAAAGGCGATAGCGGTGCTTTCTGACGACCAGGTGTCGCTGGCCATTGGCCGGGGCGGCCAAAACCGCCGGTTGGCATCGAAATTAACTGGTTATGAAATTGAGATCATCAAAGAATCCGAGTACAAGAAAATCATGGAGGATAAGCTCGCGGAAGAACAGGGCACTAAACTATCTGATATCGAAAAGTTGACGCCCGGCATGTTGAAAAACCTCAGCGCCGGTGGTTTTGCCCAGGCTGAAGAGGTTTTAAAGGCCGGCAAGGATAGACTCATGGCGATTCCCGGCGTTGGAGAAAAAACCGCCGCTAAAATCATCGATATCATAAAAGAGCACACTAAATCTCATTAAATTTTTCTGGAGTTTTTCATTTGAGCAAAAAGCTTAGAGTTTTTCAAATTGCGCGCGAGCTGAGCCTTTCCAACGAAGCTGTCATTGAATTTCTTGGCAAAAAGGACAAAACTATCCGTTCTCAAATGAGCTCGGTATCCGAGGATTTATACGAAGAGCTCTGCAAGAAATTCAAAAAAACTGAGCCCGTACCAGTTGACTCGGGGCATGATTTCCGCCAGAAATTGAAAGAGAAACAGATGCTGGAGGATCTGCGCCGGAAGAAAAAGCAACAGGAGTTGGAAGAACGAATTAAATTTGCGACACAACTCGCTGAAGAGCGCCCAAAAAGAGCAAGAAAGACCAAAGAAGAGAAGGAAGACAAGAAACCTAAAAAATTGCGGCCGCGTGAAGTGGAAGCGCTACAGGCAGCGGAAAAAGAACCTGTCTCAGTTGAGGGCAAAAGGACGTCAGAAGAAGCGTCGGTGGTTGACCTGATCTCGCGGGCAAAGAAAGAAATCGACAAGCAGAAGAAAGCGGAGACGCTTGAAAAGGAAAAAACTAAGAAGAAGAAAGAAGCACCCGCGGGCGAGCCGGTTGAACATCCGGTTTTAGAGAAGAAAGCCAAGCCGGAGAAAAAGCCAGCTTCTAGTGAAGAGGTTGAAACCACTAAGACCGTGCCGAGCGAGAGCGAAATCAAAGACAAGAAAAAAGCACCTGCTGAAGGAGTCACAGCGGCGAAGCCGGAAACCACCGCTGAGGGCGCCAAGAAAAAAGGAAAGAAGAAAAAGAAGCGTAAGATTTCGGACGAAGAAATCGAAGAGTCTATCCGCCAAACTCTGGCCGCAATGGATGAGGCCAAACCGAAGCGCCGCAAACGCAGAGTCAAAGAGGATGCCGAAGAAGATATTGTAGAGGCCAAGCAGGTTATCAAAGTAAGCGAATTCATCTCGGCAGCGGAACTGGCTGACCTGCTCGATGTGGAACCTACAGAAGTGATCAAAAAATGCTTTGAATTGGGAATGATGGTTTCCATCAACCAGCGGCTGGACATAGATTCGATAAGCGCGGTTGCCGACGAATTTGGCTACGACGTTGAAATTGTCAAGGAATACGGCGCCGATCTCATAGGCCAAGATGAGGAAGAGTATGACGAAAAAGTCGGGCTGCCTCGTTCGCCGGTAGTTACGATCATGGGGCACGTGGATCACGGAAAGACATCGCTTCTGGATTACATCCGAAAAAGCAACATCATCGCAGGTGAAGCTGGCGGCATCACGCAGCACATTGGCGCTTACGAAGTAACCGTTAATAGCCGCTCGATTACGTTCTTAGATACACCCGGCCATGAGGCATTCACAGCCATGCGCGCTCGCGGTGCACAGGTAACCGACCTCGTGGTGCTGATCGTCGCCGCCGATGACGGAGTACAGCCGCAAACCATCGAAGCCATCAACCACGCGAAGGCCGCTGGCGTGCCAATCGTCGTCGCCATCAATAAAATCGACAAGCCGGGCGCTAATCCCGATTTGGTCAAAAAGCAGTTGGCGGAAAATAATATCCTGGTTGAAAACTGGGGCGGCAAATACCAGTCGGTGGAAGTCTCGGCGAAAAGCGGGGTCGGCATCGATAAACTGCTGGACATGATCCTGCTGGAAGCAGACGTTCTCGAACTGAAGGCCGACACTGATCGCCCGGCGCGCGGCATCATCATCGAATCCAAATTAGACAAAGGCAAAGGCCCGGTGGCAACCGTGCTGGTGCAAATGGGCACGTTGCAAGTCGGAAACTTGTTTATTTCCGGGCAATATGCTGGCAAAGTTCGCGCGATGTACAACGAGCGCAACCAAAAAGTGAGCTCTGCTCCGCCATCAACGCCCGTGCAGGTGGTTGGTTTCGAAGGTGTGCCGCAGGCTGGCGATGCGTTTATTGTAATGCACGCAGAGCGTGACGTTCGTGAAATCAGCGCCAAGCGCCAACAGCTGAAACGCGAGCAGGATTTCCGGCGCCACCGTCACGTTACTCTCGACCAAATTTCACAGCGCATTCGACACGGCGAGGTGAAGGAGTTGAACATCATTCTTAAAGCGGATGTGGACGGCTCCATCGAGGCATTGGGCGACGCGTTGATGCGGCTATCTAATGAAGAGGTTGCAGTCAACGTGATCCACAAAGCGGTGGGCGGCATATCCGAGTCCGACGTGCTCCTGGCATCGGCATCGGAAGCGATCATCATCGGCTTTCAGGTGCGCCCAACGCTACAGGCGCGGGATCTGGCTAAAAAGGAAGACATCGACATCCGTCTTTATAAGGTGATCTACGACGCGCTGGAAGATGTGAAATCTGCGCTCGAAGGATTGCTCGAACCGGAAATCAGCGAAGAAATCACCTCAACCATCGAGGTGCGCAATACTTTCAAAGTGCCGAAAATTGGCACTGTCGCCGGCTGCTACGTTCTGTCTGGAAAAGTCATCCGCAATGACCTGGCAAAAATTTATCGCGACGATAAACTAACCAACGAAACGCGCATCAGCTCCTTGAGGCGGTTTAAGGACGACGTTCGTGAAGTGACATCGGGTTTTGAGTGCGGTATTGGGCTGGAGGGTTTTGACGATATCAAAGTGGGTGACATCATCGAGACTTACAAACAAATCAAGACGGCACGAAAACTATAATAATCATAAAGCGCACCATGTTGGTTGGAGTTTGTACGATTGAATTGTTTCTGCCGCACAGCGGGTCGTTGAAAGATAAGCGCATGGCTTTAAGCAGCATCAAAAAGCGTATCAGGAATAAGTTCAACGTGTCGGTTTCAGAGATTGGGGACACTGAGAAATGGCAGCGGGTTTCGCTAGGAGTCGCACTGGTGACCAACGAGCGACGCTTCATCGACATGACCGTCAGTGAAATTTTAAAATTCATTAGCGGGGAAGATGGCATCGAAATTTTAGAGCATTTGGTTGAAATATATTGAGACATGGCGGACTATAAACGCTCCCAGCGCGTGGCGGAGGTGTTGCGTCACGAAATCAGCCAGATTATCACGCAGGAGTTGAAAGACCCGCTGATTGGCATTACCACCGTCACCGCCATAAAATTAACCGAGGATTTAAAACTGGCGAAGGTTTACGTCAGCATCCTCGGCGCAAAAGAAGCCAGGGAAAAAGGATTGCTGGGATTGGAGCGGGCCAAGAGCTGGATTCGTTCTGCGTTGGGCCAGCGCATGGATTTAAAGTTCATCCCCGAATTAAAATTCTTTTATGACGAAACCCTCGATTACGCCGACACCATCGAATCGCTAATCAAAAAAACTCATGAGCAATGACAGCTGCAATATTCAATTTTTCTGCTGGGGAAATTCTTAATATCAACAAACCGGAAGGGTGGACTTCATTCGATGTGGTTAAGAAAATTCGTACCGCGGTTCGTGTAAAAAAAGTCGGCCATGCTGGAACGCTCGATCCGTTCGCAAGCGGAGTGCTTTTGGTTTGCACGGGTGCCGCCACCAAGCAGGTGCAGGACTTGATGAATTGTGATAAGGAGTATGTCGCTGACATCGTGCTCGGCAAAACCACCGACACCTATGATCGGACCGGCGTCGTTCTTTCCGAAGCCGATTCGAGAGATGTTGAAATCACTCAAATTCAAGAAGCAATAAAGAACTTCGAAGGAGAAATCTTTCAGACTCCGCCGATGTATTCTGCAATAAAGGTCAAAGGTCAGCGGCTTTACAAGCTGGCGCGACGCGGCGAAGTAATTGATCGATCACCTCGAAAAATCAACATTCACCGTTTGGAACTGCTTAATTTTGAGAACTCAAAAATCATGCTCAGAGTCGTTTGCTCAAAAGGGACTTACATACGTTCATTGGCACAGGACCTGGGTCAGTGGTTGGGTTGCGGCGCTTACTTAGAGTCACTGGTGCGCATGCGAATCGGCCCGTATCGGATAGAAGAAGCTTGGAGCATGGATGGTTTGATAACGAAGATTCATTTATCTTGATAGTCGGTTACATGGAAGTATTTCGGAATCTCAAAAGTGTTCGCAAAGATAATGAATGTGTTTTGACGGTTGGCACCTTCGACGGCGTCCATCTCGGCCATCAGTTTATAATTGCAGACCTCAAAAAGAGAGCTGCGGCCGGTGGCCTGCGAACCACATTAGTAACGTTTGAGCCGCATCCGCAGTTGGTTATCCAATCGCAACGCAAACCGGATTTGAAGATATTAACGACCGTTGAAGAAAAATTACAGATTTTACAGACCCTGCAACTGGATCGCGTCGTGGTGATCGAATTTACTGAAGCCTTTTCGCAAACATCGTCACATGAATTTGTGAACAAAATCCTTTTTGGTACGATCGGATTCCAGGAGATCGTGATTGGATACGATCACGCCTTCGGCAAGAATCGCGAGGGGGATATAGCGACGCTGCGCAAGCTGGCATCCGACGTTGGCTTTCGAGTTGATGAACTGCCCGCTTTCGCAATGGACGAAACCGCGACTAGCAGCACGAACATCCGTAATTTACTTCACGCTGGAAACGCAAAAACAGCGAGCCGTTACCTGGGACGAAATTATGCGCTGAATGCAACGGTCATCGTGGGCGAGGGCCGCGGCAGACGCCTCAATTTTCCAACAGCCAATTTGCAGCCGGTCTCGAATTCGAAGCTCATTCCCGGCGACGGCGTGTATGCTGTGTACGTTCAACTCGATCAAAAGAAGCTCAAGGGTATGATGAACATTGGCACGCGGCCAACTTTTGGCGAGCAGCATCACACTATTGAGGTTCACATTTTCGATTTCAGCGAAACGATTTATGGCCGACAGATCACCGTCGAGTTTGTGGATAAAATCCGCGACGAGCGCCGTTTCGCGAGCGCTGAAGAATTGATGCGGCAGCTTGAAGATGATAAAAATTTTTGTTTGAATATATTTTAATCTAATCACAAGGAGTAGGAATGCCACTCACAAAAGAATCAAAAAAAGAAATTACCAAAAAATTTGGTGACAAAGAAAGCGACACCGGCAAAGCCGAAGTACAAATCGCCATGTTAACCCAGCGAATCAACGATTTGACTCCGCACTTCGATCTGCATAAAAAAGACCACCACTCCCGACGGGGGTTGCTAAAAATGGTAGGTCAACGCCGGCGGCTTCTCGATTACCTGGCCCAAAAAGATGTCAGTCGCTATCGCAAAATCATTGAGAATTTGGGGATTCGTCGCTAAGCTTTTGGTCTTTTGTAACGACAACCGTTTCGGGAGCGAGGCGGTATTATAAGCAGTTTAATATAAAATCAAGGAGTCAAAGTAGTAATGATGACAATTCAAGAATTGGAAATTGCGGGGAAAAAATATTCCATCGAGACCGGCCGCTTAGCCAAGCAAGCCAGTGGTTCAGCGTTAATGCGCATTGGCGATACCATGGTGCTCGTCAACGTGGTGGGCGCCGATGAGCCGACAGAAGGAGCGGATTTTTTTCCACTGACGGTCGATTATCGCGAGAAAGCTTACTCGGCTGGAAAAATCCCCGGCGGTTTTTTCAAACGAGAAGGCCGACCCAGCGAAAACGAAATCCTCAGCGCCCGGCTGGTTGACCGGACCATTCGGCCGTTGTTTCCCGACGGCTTCACTAATGAAGTCCAGGTGCAGGTGTGGGTTCTGTCTGCAGACAAACAAAACGATCCGGACGTGCTTGGAATTACCGGCGCGTCGATGGCGCTGGCGTTGTCGGACATTCCGTTCACGGAATTGATTGCCGGTGGCAGGGTGGGGCGCGTGAACGGTGAGCTAATTTTTAACCCAACATTTAACGAAATTCAATTGAGTGATATAGAACTGGTCATCGCCGGCAGCCAGGATTCCATCGTCATGGTTGAGGGTGAGGCGCGTGAAGCGGGTGAAGCTGATATGTTGGCTGCCCTTAAATTTGGCCATGAGAATCTTCGTCAATTGATCAAATTGCAGAGTGAGTTGTTGAGCAAACTCGGCAAGTCCGCCAAGAAAGAATTCGTTCCACAGCAAATGCCTGAGGGATTGAAAGAAAAAGTCTCCGAATTGGTCGGTTCACGGCTGGCTGAGAATCTTTCGATAACTGAAAAGAAGGAAAGAAATCGTGCCTTGAAAGAATTGGTCAACGGGATCATCGAGCAGCTTGCGGAGCCGTTTCCTGAATCGGAATCGGCGATTAAGGAAACCATTGCCGAAATGGAAAAACAAATCGTCAGGCAGCGAATCGTCAAAGAAGGCAAACGCATCGATGGCCGTGGTCTCGACGATATTCGTCCCATCAGCTGTGAGGTTGGTGTGCTTCCGCGCGTCCACGGTTCGGCTTTATTCACGCGTGGACAAACGCAGGCCTTGGCAACCACAACGCTCGGAACCAAAATGGACGAACAAAAGATGGATGAGCTGGAGGGAGAATTCTGGAAGAGTTACATGCTGCATTACAACTTTCCGTCATTCTCCACCGGCGAAGTCAAGCCACTGCGCGGTCCCAGCCGCCGGGAAATAGGCCACGGCAATCTCGCCGAACGTTCCATCAAACCCTCGATGCCTTCTGACACGGTTTTTCCATACACGGTTCGTATCGTATCGGACATATTAGAATCCAACGGCTCATCATCGATGGCAACCGTCTGCGCCGGTTCGCTGGCTTTGATGGACGCCGGTGTGCCGCTGAAGACTCCGATCGCTGGAATCGCGATGGGACTGATCAAAGAAGGCAGCCATATTCTTATTCTCACTGATATTCTCGGCGACGAAGATCACCTGGGCGACATGGATTTTAAAGTAGCCGGCTCGAAAGATGGTATCACTGGTTTTCAAATGGATATCAAGATTAAAGGCATATCGGCGGAAGTTTTAGGGGATGCCATGGAGAAAGCGAAAGCCGCTCGACTTAAAATTCTCGAAGTAATGAATCTGACTTTGGACAAGCCGCGCGAATCGTTGTCGCAATATGCGCCGCGCATAACGTCCTTAAAAGTTAACGTCGATCAAATTGGCCTTGTCATCGGCCCCGGCGGTAAAACCATCCGCGACATCACAGAGAAAACCGGCGCCACCATCAACATCGACGACGACGGTACGGTAACCATTGCCTCTACGGAATCCGAAAAGTCCGATAAAGCGCGGGCAATGATCATGGCATTGGTTGAAGAACCGGAAGCGGGAAAAGTCTATCTCGGAAAAGTCAAGAAGATTACCAACTTTGGCGCGTTTGTTGAAATCCTGCCCGGAAAAGAGGGCTTGCTTCATATTTCCGCCATTTCACATCAGCGTATCAACCGTGTTGAAGATGTGTTGAAAGTTGGCGACGAAATCGAGGTTAAACTTCTCAGTATCGATCCCGCCAACGGTAGGTACGAGTTAAGTCGCAAGGCGCTGATAGAGAGAGACTCGAAGTAAATTTTTAAGTGGTGTTCGATATGTTCAGGCGGTCTGTATTAAAAAACGGCATCCGAATCGTCACTGAAAGGATTCCTCATATTCGCTCCGTCTCCATTGGCGTGTGGATAAAAGCGGGATCCAGAAACGAAACCGTCTTAAACAACGGCATCTCGCATTTCATCGAACACATGCTTTTCAAAGGCACCAAAAACCGCAACGCGTTTGACATCGCTGAGAGCCTGGAATCGGTGGGTGGCCATCTCAACGCATTTACGGGCAAGGAACTCACATGTTATTACGCTCACATTCTCGACGAACACCTGCCGATCGCAGTCGACGTCATTTCCGATATTTTGAAGAATTCGTTGTTTGATAAAATCGAGATCGAAAAAGAAAAGCAGGTCGTTCTCGAAGAGTTAAGCGCCCTCGAAGAGACCCCGGATGATCTTATCCACGAATTGTTCGCCAGCGATTTGTTTCCCAACCACCCGTTAGGCTTGTCGACCATTGGCAAACGGCAAACCATTCAAAATTTTTCCCGGCCTCAGCTTCTTGATTTTATCAAACACAACTACGCCACGAGTGAGATGGTTGTCGCCGCAGCCGGAAATTTACAGCACGAAAATTTGGTGGAGATGATCGAAGAAACTTTCGCGGCATTTAACCATGCGGTCAATATCGTGCATTTCCCAACAACCGCGCCGCGCTATGGGAAAAACGTTGTCGAAAACGGCGCCATCCAGGCTCATATTTGTCTCGGGACCCTGGCTTATTCCTACGCCAGCGAAAAGAAATTCGCGCTACTGGTGTTGAATACGCTGCTCGGATCTGGCATGAGCTCGCGCCTTTTTCAGAACATTCGCGAAAAGTACGGCCTGGCCTATTCGGTCTACTCATTTATAGATTTCATGTTCGATACCGGAATGTTTGGGGTTTACATCGGAACCGACAAGCAAAAAATTGACGATTCCATCGATTTGATCCAAAAAGAACTTGGAAATCTGATGAAACAATTCGTTTCTCCGGAGGAGCTGACGCGAACCAAATCACAATTAAAGGGCAATTTAATGTTAGGGTTGGAGAATACGTCGAGTCGGATGAACCGGCTCGCAAAGATGGAAATCTATTTGAAAAAGTACTACGGGCTGGATGAAACGCTGCAAGCAATTGAAAGCGTGACACAAAGCGATGTCATGGATACGGCAAAAGAGCTTTTTGATAGCAATCGGATCTTTACGACCATATTAAAACCCAAAACGTGAAGAGATCAAATTGGAAGGAATTAAAAATGAAGATCGGGGTCCCAAAAGAAATTAAAACAAACGAAAATCGTGTCGCATTAACTCCATCAAGCGTGGAATTACTCAGCAGCAACGGCCACACAGTCTACGTTGAAATGAATGCGGGAATCGGGAGCGGGTTCAGCGACAAAGATTACAAACTTGCTGGAGGTGAAATTGTTGCCGACCCCGCCAAGATTTTTGGAAAGGCCGATATGATTGTTAAAGTCAAAGAGCCGCTTCCGAAAGAATATAAACTAATTAGAGAAGGTCAAATTGTATTCACGTATTTTCATTTTGCGGCCTCGCAGGAATTGACAATGGCCATAATCGATTCAAAGTGTGTTGCCATTGCTTATGAAACTGTGCAAGATGACAATGGAACGTTACCCCTGCTTATCCCTATGAGTGAAGTGGCCGGCCGTATGGCAATTCAGGAAGGCGCGCGCTATTTGGAAAAGTTGCATGGAGGGAAAGGAATTCTGTTAGGCGGGGTGCCGGGCGTTGAGCCGGCTAGTGTCGTAATCATTGGTGGTGGAATCGTCGGCAGCAACGCCGCAAAAATAGCGGCTGGACTTGGGGCAAAAGTCACCATCCTTGATTTGAATCTCGAACGGCTGCGTTATCTTGATGATGTCATGCCCAGAAATGTCATGACCATCGTTTCCAATCCTTCAAACATACGGCGGGCGATATCCGAAGCGGATCTGCTCGTTGGTGCCGTTTTGATACCGGGAGCAAAGGCACCAAAGCTGGTAACGCGGGATATGCTCAGCCTAATGAAAAGAGGATCTGTAATCGTAGATGTTGCGGTAGATCAAGGCGGCTGCGTCGAAACCATTCATCCCACAACACACGAGAATCCTATTTACGAAATTGATGGCGTGATCCATTACGGTGTGGCCAATATGCCGGGCGGCGTTCCAATGACCTCGACGATTGCACTAAACAATGCGACGTTGCCCTATACGCTTAAGATTGCCAATCATGGATTTTCGGTTGCTAAAATAGACGGTCACATAGCCAAAGGTGTCAATATCGCTTATGGCAAGATCACTTATAAAGGCGTTGCCGAGGCTTTTGATCTAACCTATACACCATTAGAGAAAATCTTGAATTAACAACTTCAGCATACAGCGGTAATGGTAATTCCAATCTTAGCATACCATAAAGTTCAGAACGATTTTGATCTACTGCAACCAGGATTTCGCCGGCTCAATTTGAACATCAAATTAAATATCTTTTCGAAAACGGATTTAAAACCGTATCATTCAAAGACTATCTAACTGGGAAAAGTGACTATGCTCACGGAATCATAATCACCTTTGACGACGCTTATGAATCCATATTTGAAATTGCTTTACTAATCTTATCAAAGTATAGTTATACCGCCACTATTTTCGTCATCACTAACTTTGTGGGAAAGTTGAATAGCCGAGATTACGTTCATTTCAAAATTTCGCTCGTTTCATTGTCCAACTAAGACAACTTTGCCAGCAAGGGTGGGAGGTAGGCTCTCATTCGAAATCACATCGCAACTTAAAAGTTTTGAGCAATGATGATTTGGCACCAGAGCTTGGAGATTCGAAATTGATTTTAGAGGACAAGCTGGGCAGCGGGTTAACGTGCTGTCATATCGTATGGCAAATTTTGATGACTGGGTGATATCATTCGTTAAGCGCTCAGGCTATGAAACTGCCTGCACTATCGGCGGATATTGAAGTCCTGGCGAGACAATTTCGCCATTTCGATTGCCGCGAAGGGGGATATATTTGTTTGAGCCCTTTGGCTTAGTTAAGCACAAAGTTAAAAATTCAATGTGTCTTTACAATGACCTCCAGCAAAAAATCATAACAACATGTGCAAACGGCGCAATTATAATCAGAATATTGAAGCCCGTTTAAGAATTTCCTTGATTAATAAAGTGATATTATTTATTATCGTGTGTTTAGTTTTTCGTCCATGAAAGACTTTAATATAAAAAAACTTTATTACTCAATTAGCGAAGTAAGCAAAATAACATCCCTAAAACCCTATGTATTGCGCTACTGGGAAACTGAATTTGAGCAATTAAAACCCTCAAAGAACCGCGCAGGCAACCGCATTTATCGTGCTCAGGATATTCGAATCATTAATTTAATCAAGAAACTATTGTATATTGACAAATATACGATTGAGGGCGCAAGACAGAAACTTAAGAAACTAGTACTTTTTGAGGACCACCAACTCGATTTTTCTTTTGAAAAGGAGAACCTTATTAATCAAATGAAAACCGATTTAAGCGATATCTTAGAAATACTAATCAGCAAATAGAAATATCGGGGCGTGGCGCAGTCCGGTTAGCGCACTTGACTGGGGGTCAAGGGGTCGGAGGTTCAAATCCTCTCGCCCCGACTGAACTTAAGTGGTTGTAATCGCATGTTTCGAGTGTGGTTACAGCCACTTTTTTTGTCTCGGACTGAAACCGACTGCATGGGTATGGAGGGGTATCAGTTGGTTATGATTTTGGTCACACAATGGTCACAGTGAATTGAGAAAGGGAATGGTCTCTTTCAGGGTTGGTTCCTTTTTTTTGTTATTTGTCTTTCAAAGAGACATTAAACTAATTCAGCATGGTTTAAAATGACAGGAGAAGAATTTCAAAAGTTCAATTAAGCAGATAGAAACACTCTTCAGGACGGAGCAAGCATTTTGGAAATATCATCGACTTCTTGCAAGTTTCCTTTTGCCATTTATATTATCGCGTAGTGAAGAGATCGTAGTTTATGCTGTGTTAGGCTGTAGAATCCTGCATGGGATAAGAAAGTAAGCCAAACTATTAGGTCACACCTAATGAGAAATCCAAATACTTATGTCATTATACCTGTATACAACGGAGAAAAGACTTTACAACGAGTGCTCAAAGATATTAAAAAAAATTTAGAGGGTGTCAAGATCATCGTTGTTAACGACGGCTCGCTTGATGGCACTAAGAATATTGCCAGTAATTATGAGGTCATTTATCTTGAACACCGAAACAACGAAGGAAAGGGTGCAGCGCTAAAATCAGGATTTCGGAAGGCATTAGAACTAGGCGCCGAATTCGTTGTTACTATTGATGCCGATGGTCAGCATGAGGCTGGTGATGTAAACAGGCTACTGGCCAAAATGTCCACAGATTTCTTAGATTTGGTCATTGGAGTCAGAACCGACGTTTCACAAATGCCATTTATTAGGTTGGTCAGTAACAAAATCACCACTAAATTAATATCGTGGCGAATAGGACAAAGAATTGAGGATAGTCAATGCGGTTTAAGAGCACACACAGCCAGATTGCTTTCTGGTTTGATTCTTAGTTCGAAACGTTATGATCTGGAGACAGAACTTCTTATTAAAACTGGTTTATATGGCTATAAAATTGGTTCAATTGATATCCGAACAATTTACCACAAAGACATTAAAAGCTCAATTACTTTTCGCGATGTCCTTAACTTTATAAGAGTTTTTCTACAAAGCTTTTTTTGGTCAACTCAGAGATAGAGAATCTTTATAATTTACATAATAATTCTTATGAGTCATTTTCTTAGAAGGCTTTCAGCTTCTAACAATAACGGACTTTTTGAATGCGACTGTCTTATTTCTTGAAGCAAGTTGATAGAAGAATTGTGATCACCACTTTTATGGTATGCCACAGCCAGGTAAAATCTAGCAAAAAAATTATTCGCGTTCTTGGAGCTTGCTTCTACCAAAGTTGCGATAGCGTCTTGAAAGTTTTCCTGCTGAATCAAAGCATACCCAAGTAAAGAATCAAGAATACTGTCACTTTTGCCCAATTTCTTGGCTTTATGAACACAGTCGTTTAACTCGTGGCTTTTGTGTTGATAATAAAAAACTATTGCCAACTCTTTATAATAAAGTGCCTTACTGGGATTGAGCTTGATCGCTCGTTGAAATGATTCGGCTGAGTTTGTCAGCAATCCGCATCTTAAACTTGCTTCACCTAATGCAAACCAGACAAAATCATCATCCGGTTTCTTGGCTAAATACGATTTGTACATCCTAATCGCACGCTCATAATCGGTGAACAGATAAGACTTGTAACCCTCTTGATAGACATTATCGATATTAACACCACTCTCCTGATAGACATTTTCAACTCTATCTTGCTGTGATGTAATAGCTCTCTTTGCATGATTTGCTAAATCGCTGTTCTTATCTAAATCAATTACACTCTTGAAATGCTGATTGGCTTTAACTACATCGCCGTTAATCGAATAAATCTTACCCAACCCGAAATGGGCCCTCGTTTCGGTTGGAACTAAATCCAGCGTCTTCATAAACATATTTATTCCATCATCGTACCGCCTTAATATGCTATACACCGCCCCTAAATTTAAGTACGCTAGTCCATGATTGGGGCTAAAATTAATGCTTTCCTTCAAATGCTTCTCCGCATCTCGAAACTGACGTATTTTCAAATATACCGTACCAAGTATTAAGTGCGCTTTATAGTAGATAGGACAAACAGAAATTACACGTTGCAAATTCTCGATAGATTCTTTGTAGTTTTTGATCTCAAAAAATGCAATGCCAAGATTAAAATAGTAATCCGGATCTTTTGGGTTAATGGAAATTGCCTTTACCCAGTTTGCAATCGCCGCCTTGTAATCTTTAATTTTTGCGTATTCCAAGGCACTTTTGTGAAAACCCTCCGCCTTGGGGTCAAAAGCACCTGTAGTCCAATTAAGCTTAACTTTGCTCTGCTTTTGAATAATATCTAATTTACCGCCCCCATTCCCATACTTCTGAGAAAAGAATTTGTGAACATATTGTTTGCGTTCATCTTCTGTATTAATTGTTGCGAGTTCAACACTTAGTGCGGCAAACTGATCAAGCTTGACAATTACATGGATTGATTTTCTCTCAGCATTCTCCATTGAGCACCAACAAGTTCTACACTATACCTTTGACATCGCAACCTGTCAAATAAATATTAATAAAACAATTTCTATAAAAAATCAAGAAAATTATATGAAATTTCTTGGGGATGTTTGAAGGGCAAGACTGAGGAGTATTATTTATGTGTGCTTAAATTGCTGGCGGTGGCTTCAACTGTCGAGGTTTTATTCTCTTGTTGAATCCTTTCGTATATTTCGCCGCGGAATATAGTTATTTCACTTGGTGCCTCTATTCCTAATCTGATCTGTTTACCATGTATATCAACTACTTTAATAATAATATTATCGCCGATGACAATGGTTTCACCTAACTTCCGTGTCAGGACTAACATGGCAGATTCCTTCGTTTCCTGTTCTTCATTTTCATCAATTTCACTTGCTGCAAACGTTATCAAATTATAAGAAATCTTACAATAAGATACAAGTTAATTCATCGCTAATTGTAAACTTTTTATCTCTAAAGAAGGACATATTCATATCATCACGATAGAAATCTTCGCAGCGAATGTCAGGTTGAATTTACCCGCTTGCCAAAATTAGACTTGACTTTTTTGCGACAATTCTTTAGTGTAGCTCAACATTAATGTTGAGCTACGAATAGGCTATGAAAACAAATTATCCGCCGCTTTATTACGCAGACTACTTGAAATTAGATCA
>Ga0247727_10007747_pt1 | contig 20288 bp, 14 predicted proteins | sample WisWelCaveWW1625_FD_202498 | JGI IMG/M metagenome (GOLD analysis project Ga0247727, IMG submission 202498) | Biofilm microbial communities from Wishing Well Cave, Virginia, United States - WW16-25 | ecosystem: Environmental > Aquatic > Deep subsurface > Groundwater > Cave microbial mat | place... | reverse complement strand
CTACGCAAGCGCCGCGCCGCGTTCGCCGTCGTGTCGGTCGCTCTCGGCGTCATCGTTGTCGTGACTGTCAATTCCCTGATGGATGGTGTCCGCAACGTCGCCATCACTACGCTGTGGACCGAGGAGATCGACAAGAACGTCATCCGCGTCTCGACGAAGGGCAGCGAGTATGACTACGAATCCCGTTCGGCCGGCCGGTCGAAAACGAAGGAGCGTTACCAGTTCCTCACCGAGGCGGTCTTCGACGCGATGCGCGGCTGGCCGGGCGTTGCCGCCGCCGACCGCGCCGTGCCCGTTCACCCGGTCACGGTGGACGCGTGGGCGAATCGGCCGCAACCGGTCACTTCGCTGCGCGGCGTGCCGGCTGCCTTGTTGCAACAGTATGTCCGCACACCGGGAAGCTTGGCCGCGGTGACGAACATGATTCCATTGGTGGCCGGTGAACGACTCGTCCGCCTGCGTTTCGACAACAAGACGCACAAGCTCGTCACCGATCCCGCCGGCACCACCAACTCCTGGATCGGCCGCGAAGTCACGATTGTCGTCGGCGATAACTACACCGACCTGAGCGCGTACGAGTTCAATTCCGACAAGCGCTCGTTCGAGCCGCGCGATCCCGGTGACATCACGGCGCAACGCGATGAAATCGAACGCAACCTGCGCGCGCAATACGATCTCACGATCTACAACACGACGTTGACGCTGCGCGGGCGCATCGTCGGGTTGCGTCCCGGCAGCGATGTGATCCTGCCGACCGACGTCGCCGTGATGTGCGAGCAGTGGCTCGACCAGCGCCGTGGGTTGGCGCGGTGGTCCGACGCGCCGGTCGTTGACTCGTCGAGGTATGAATCCGGTGGCCGACGGCGGCCGCGTCCCGGCGAGTATCGCGACGCACTTGTCGTCGTCGACGACGGCGCCGACATCGAGGCCATCGCCAAACGCATCGAAGAGATGGGGTTCTACGCCACGACGCGGGCGCGGGCATTCGAGAACCGGGTGAAGGAATTCGACAGCGCCATGCGCGTCGTGAAGGGCATCGCCTACGCCATCGGCGGCGTGCTGTTGGTGATCGCCGGCGGGTTGCTGTGGAGCACGACGTCGCGCGTCGTGTCCGACAGCCGGGCCGACATCGGCTTGTTCCGCGCACTCGGTGCCACCAAATCAGATATCCGCCGGTTGTTCCTCGGCGAATCGGTGTTGCTGGGCGTGTTAGGAACAATCTTCGGGACGCTGACTGGTTGGGCGCTAGCGGCCGGCATCAGTCACTGGATCATCAACCTGACCCGCGCCGAAACTTATGATCCCGAGGCCGCGTTGTTGATCCCGGAATCTGTGTTCGCCGTCGACGTGAAGTTTTCTTTCGCGCTGTTGGTCGGTGCGGCCATCATTTCACTGCTGGCGGGTCTCTGGCCGGCCAATCGCGCCGCCAACGTCGATCCCGTCAAGGCTCTGAAGCGGGAGTAAAACCGCGCCGCATCGTGTTCTCCGTGATTGTGCGCGGCACGCAGAACTGCTGGAGATAATCCGGCCCGCCCGCCTTCGAGCCGATGCCGGACATCTTGAATCCGCCAAACGGTTGCCGGTCCACCAACGCCCCTGTGCATTTGCGGTTGATGTAGAGATTGCCGACACGAAACTCGCGCCGCACCCGCTCGATGTTGGCCGGACTGCGCGAGAAGAACCCACCGGTCAACGCGTACCGCACGCCGTTGGCGATGCGCAACGCCTCGTCGAGACTGCCGGTGCGCATCACCGCCAACACCGGCCCGAAGATTTCCTCCTGCGCAATCCTTGCCGTCGGTGACACGTCCGCGAAAATTTGCGGCGCAACATAGAACCCGCCCTCCGGCTGCTCGCCCACAAACACCGGCTTGAGATCCTTGATCATCGCCAGAATTCGATCGCGGGCCTTCGCGTCAATCACCGGGCCGACGAAATTGCCGGAATCTTCTGACGGACCGACTTTCAGACTCCGCGCCGCCTCGACGAGCCGCTTGAGAAACGCATCGTAGATGGATTCGAGAACAATGACACGTGAACATGCAGAGCACTTCTGGCCGGAATAACCGAACGCACTGGCGATGACGCCCTTGATCGCCTCGTCGAGGTCGGCATCGTCGTCCACGATAACCGCGTTCTTGCCGCCCATTTCGCAGATGACATGCTTGAAGGATTCGGCGGCAGCACGGTTGATCCACAACCCAACTTCGAGCGACCCGGTAAAGGCGATCATGGCAACGTCCGGATGCTGCACCAACACCGGCCCAATCTCGCTGCCTTTTCCCGGTAAGTAGTTCACTACGCCCGGCGGCGCGCCCGCTTCCTCGAATATTTCCATCAACTTCGCGCCGATGACCGAAGACGGTTCAGCCGGTTTCATAATCACGGTGTTGCCGGTCACGACCGCCGCTGTCGTCATGCCGGTCAGGATCGCCAGCGGAAAATTCCACGGCGCGATGATCACGGCGACGCCGCGCGGTTCGTAGAAGTATTCGTTCGTCTCCCCGGCCACGTCGCGCCGACGCGGATCGCTCAATCGTTCCATCTCGTCGGCGTAGAATTCGCAAAAATCAATCGCCTCACACACGTCCGCATCCGCCTCGCGCCATTGCTTGCCGCACTCGACCACTTGCCACGCTGCCAACTCATACCGGCGCTGCCGCAGGATGGTCGCGACGCGCCGCAGCAACCCGGCCCGTTCGCTGGCCGGCGTGTCGCGCCATGCCGGGAACGCGGTCTTCGCCGCTGTCACGGCGTCTTTCGCGTGCTCGACGCCGGCACAGGCGACGCGGCCGACGATTTGATCGCTGTGAGACGGATTCAACGACTCGATGAGTTTCATTGTGGCGATTCGGCGTCCGCCGGTGACGAGCGGATACGTCTGATCGAGGTTGAGCGCATCAAGTGCGCGCCGCATCGCGTGGCGGGCGTCTTCCCGGCTGAAGTCGGCCACCGGTTCGTTGTGGAAGCTGGTCGCGGGTGTGACCGGGGCATCAACAGATGTTGGTTTCATGAGCAGTTGTTCCTCGGGAGTGTTTTCAAGGAAACCGGCGCGGAGGAATGATTCGTTCGATGTGTTTTCGAGTAGACGACGGACGAGATACGCCATGCCGGGCAGGAGTTGTCCGAACGGCGTGTAGATGCGGACACGTTGCTCCATTTCAACGAGCGCCGCCTTGATCGGTTCGGCCATGCCGTACAACATCTGGAATTCGCAGGGAGTTTCGAGCCGCTCGGCCTCGGCGAGTGCGTGTGCCATACTGCGAATGTTGTGAGTCGCGATCGCCGGGCGTAGATTGCTTTCCATCAAAAACGTTGTGAGCCGCTCGAAGTTCGCGTCGGTCCCGGCCTTTTGCATGAACACGGCCACCGGCCAATTGTTCTGCGCGGCGATGACGGTCTCGTAATCCCAGTAGGCGCCCTTCACCAGCCGCACCCAGACCGGTACGCCGCGTTTCTCGACCCAACCGGCAAGGGCGACGAGATCTTCGCCGGCATCTTTGAGGTACGCCTGAATCGCGATGCCGACATCGGCCCACCGACGAAACTCCTCTTCTTCGAGGATGTCGCGGAAGATGCGGAGCGTGACGTCTTTGTAGGCGTGCTGCTCCATGTCCACGTTGATGAACGCGCCGCGCGCCTTTGCCGCGCGGAGAATCGGTCGCAGCCGGTCGCGCACGCGGCGGCTCGTGCCGACCGGATCAATCGGATCGAACTGGCTGTCGAGCGACGAGAGTTTGACCGAGACGTTCACGTCGACGCCCGTCAGGTCCTCGACAAGTTGCCGGTAAATCTGCGCGTATTGCTCCGCCTCGACCTCCGACACGACCGCTTCGCCGAGGACGTCCATTGTGAACGCGAGTCCGCGCTGGCGCATCTGTTCGACGGCTTGCTTGGCTTCTTCGATGGTGGTGGCCGCAATGAAACCGCGGGCCAGCCGGCGAACACTTTTCTCGGTGAAACCGGCAAGAGTCGAACCCAGCCAGCCGGGCACGGTGAGATACTCCTGAAGATGAGTGCCCACCTGCCGGGATGATTGCAGAGCCGGCAATGTGTCCACGAGTCGGAAGAGCTGCGTCTTGCGCGCCTCATCGCGCATGGCGACGGACATGAACCGTTCGTCGAGCCACCGGTTCAGCGAGAACGGAACGTGTGCGTCGCGAACGCGGCGAAAGAGGTCACGTCCGATCTCTTGCGTGCGTTGCTCGACGTCGAAACTGCCGAAGCGCATGGCCGTAGCTCTAAAGAGCCACGTTTTTTGCGGCGCGTCCAGCGCAGAACTGATAATATGCCGGCATGATGACGACGAAAGAACTTTACGACCAGTACATGATCACGAGCATGGTGGCCGGCTTCGAACCGATTGAAGTCGAGCGCGCTCAGGGAACGACCATCACCGGCAGCGATGGCAAAACGTACCTCGATTGCTTCAGCGGCATCTCCGTCGTCAACGCCGGTCACAATCATCCAAAAGTCATCGCCGCGGCGAAAGAGCAGATGGACAAGCTGGTCCACTGCTGCACCTACGTTTATTACAACCCGGCCGCGGGTCGTTTGGCCAAGCGCCTCGCGGAAATCACGCCCGGCAAGCTGCAGAAAACCTTTTTCGGCAACAGCGGCGCGGAGGCCATCGAAGGCGCGATGCGTCTGGCCAAACAGTTTACCGGCAAGAAGGAAATTGTTGCGCTGACGCAGAGTTTTCACGGTCGTACCGCCGGTACGCTCTCCGTCACCGGCAACTATGCTCGGAAGAAAGGCTCTGGTCCGTATCTGTCTGGCGTGGCGTTCGCACCGGCACCGCACTTTTACCGGTGTCCGTTCAAAACAAGCACACCGGACGATTGCGCGGCGGCTTGCGCGGAGGCGATTGAAGATGTGATTCGTTCGCAGACATCCGCCGACGTCGCGGCGTTCCTCGCCGAGTCGGTCCTGGGCGAGGGCGGCATCATCGTTCCACCGGACAATTATTTCAAATACGCCAAAGCCGTCTGCGACAAACATGGCATGCTTTTCATCTGCGACGAAGTGCAGAGCGGATTCGGGCGCACCGGCAAGATGTTCGCCATCGAACATTACGGCGTCGAGCCGGACATCATGGCCACCGCCAAAGGCATTGCCGACGGATTTCCGCTGGGCGCGTTCACGGCACGCGCGGATGTTGCTGGCGCGTTCAAGCCCGGCGACCATCTCTCGACGTTCGGCGGCAACCCGGTCAGTTGCGCCGCGGCGCTGGCCAACATCGAAGTGATGCTCGACGAGAAGTTGCCGGAGAACTCGGCAGCCCGGGGCGAGCAGATCATGAAACGGTTGCAAAAGTTTGCCGAGAAAACGCCGTTGATCGGCGATGTCCGCGGCAAGGGCTTGATGATCGGCGTCGAACTGGTGAAAGATAAACAGAAGACCCCGGCCGTGGCCGAGACCAAAGAAGTCCGAAGACTCTGCCGCGAAGCCGGTGTGCTGGTGGGCGCCGGCGGCACGTTCGCCAATGTCATTCGCCTCCAGCCGCCCCTGACGCTGACCGCCGCCGAAGCCGACCGGACTTGCGACGTGGTCAGCGATGCCGTGGCTAAGCTTGGAAAGGTTTGACCGCGAATAGCCGAGTCTGACGAGACGCCGTTCTCGGCAAACGCGGATGCACGCGAATCTCCGGTAGAACTCGACCGCCGGGCGAGCCGAAGGCTGTCTAGGTTGACAACCGAATTGATCCACAATCTTTTGACTAGGAGAGCGACATGAATATCGGGTTACTGATGTTTCTCATTGTGCTTATGGTGGTAGTCGCTGCGCTCTTGCCTGTCATTTTGAAGCAATTGGCCGGTGGCAAAGTCGTCCCTGCCGGAAGCCTGCCTTACCGGAAGAAGGACTATCTGCTGACGGTCGCCGAGCGCTCGTTCTTCGAGGTGCTACAGAGCGTTGTCGGAGAACAGTTGCACATCTTCGCGAAAGTCAGGCTGGCGGACGTCGTGTGGATTCCCAAAGGCACGCAGAATTGGCAATCGCACTTCAACCGAGTTCAGTCCAAACAACTCGACTTCATTTTGTGTGATCGACAAAACGTCGCCCCTCTGCTCGTAATCGAATTGGATGATTCTTCTCATGAGCGCGCAGATCGCATGGAGCGCGATGCGTTCATCGACAGCGCTCTTGGCGCGGCAAGTCTTCCCATTCTGCACGTCACCGCGAAGCGCTCGTACGTGCCAAAGGAGTTGGCGGCCTTGATAGAAGAGAAGTTGCGCTAACCGGACAGGCAGAGATCCTTCGACGCGCTCAGGATGACAAGCCGGGGAAGAGGCGGCGAAGCCGGTAAGACAACGAGGCCGGGCGGTCGAGCCGAGTTAAGCGTTACCGGAGCGGACAAAACCGGAAACGACAGAGATCCTTTGACAAGCTCAGGATGACAACCGGGGAGGACGGCGCGCCCGGACAGCCGAGTCGGACGAGACGCCGATGATGTGTGCGGCAATCGCGCCCTACCCGCGTTCAATGATCGTGAACGATTCGTCGAGCGCCTTGAGGATGGCGGCGACATCGTTCTTGTCGATGCAATAGGGCGGCTTGATGCGAATGGTGTTCGCCGCCATGCCACCGCGACCGATCAGAACACCGCGGTCCCGGCAAAGCTCCATCGCGCGCTGAACGTATTCGGGCGCGACTTCCTTGCCTTCCTTGCTCTTGACGATCTCAATGCCGCGCATCAGGCCCATGCCGCGATGTTCGCCGACGATGCGGTGGTCGCGCGTGAGTTTGTCGAAGCCTTCGTGCAGCAGGTCGCCCATGACTTTGGCGTTGTGCATGTAGTTGTTCTTCTCGATGCAATCAACCACCGCTTTGCCGACCACCATGCTGACCGGGTTGCCGCCGTAGGTGTTGAAGTGAACGTTGTTGCGCATCGACTCGGCAATCGCCGGTGTGCAGGTGACGCCGCCGAGCGGGACGCCGTTGCCCATGCCTTTGGCCATCGTGATCATGTCGGGCTTCACGCCCCATTGTTCGATGCCCCACCACTTGTCGCCGGTACGACCGAAACCCGTCTGGACTTCGTCGCTGATGCACACGCCGCCGTATTTGTGCACGATGTCGTACACAATCTCGAAATACTCCTGCGGCGGAGTGATGCAGCCGCCAAATCCCTGGATCGGCTCGGCAATGAATGCCGCGATCTTGCCGGACGTGTTGTACTTGATGATGTCCTCAACCTCGCGGGCGCAGGCGATGTTGCACGAGGGATACGTCAGCCCGAGCGGACACCGGTAACAATACGCCGCCGGTGCGTGGGTGACGCCGAACACGTACGGCAACGAATGTCGCCATTTCGACTGGCCGGTAAGGGTCATCGCCATCAGCGTGCGTCCGTGGAAGCTGTGGCGCAGGCCGATGAACTCGGTGTTCTTCGTGTAATTTTTCGCGAGCAACGCGGCGAGCTCGTTCGCTTCGCAACCGGAGTTCGTGAAGAAGCTGACCTTCAATCCTTCCGGCATGATCTCGGCCATCTTCTCGGCATACCGGACGAGGTTCGGGTGGTAGTACAACGTCGTCATGTGCTGCAGCGTCTTGATCTGGTCGATCATCGGCCCGGTCACTTCCGGGTGACAATGGCCGACGCTGATGGTGACGACCGCCGAGAACGCATCGAGATACTTCTTACCGGCATCGTCGTAGACGAACTGCATCTCGCCCTTGACGATATTCATCGGGAAATATTTCATCGTGCTGGGCAGCAAGTATTCGTCGCGCATCCTGCCGATTTGTTCAGCGGTAAGATTGTCAGATTTCTTCATGTGCATGGTTACGCCCTCACTGGTTTGAGCTTGCCCAAAACGGTCATGAAGCCGCCATACGCGAAGAACGCGACCGCGAAGCCGACGAACCACGCGTAGTTATACAGGTTCATCAGGAACGGTCCAACGGTGGCCGGGTTGACGACTTTGATTGTGCCGAGAAAGCCGGGGATGTTTGGCGCAATGCCCATGAGGAGCGCGAACACGGCGATGGGATTGAACCCGCCATTGTACGTGTACTCGCCGGCGGGCTTGTAGAGGTCGCGCGTGTTCAGCTTCATACGACGGACAAAGAAATAGTCGCAGATTAGAATCCCGCCAATCGGCCCGAGCAACGCCGAGTAACCGATCAGCCACGTGAAAATGTAGCCGGTCGGGTCGGAGTACAATCGCCACGGCATGATCAGAATGCCGACGATGGCGGTAATGTAGCCGCCCATCTTGAATGAAATCTTGCGCGGCGCGAGGTTCGAGATGTCGTTGGCCGGTGAGACGACGTTGGCGGCAATGTTCGTCGAAAGCGTGGCGACCGAAAGTGCCACCATTGCCACAATCACGACGAGCAGCCCACCGATCTTCCCCATCAACTCAACCGGATCCCAGATCGCCCTCCCGTAAATCACGAGCGTCGCGCTCGTCACCGCCGCGCCGATGAACGCGAACAACGTCATCGTCGTCGGCAACCCAATCGCCTGTCCCCAAGCCTGATCACGCTGGCTCTTGGCATACCGGGTAAAATCCGGGATGTTCAGCGACAGCGTCGCCCAGTAACCGATCATCGCCGTCAGCCCCGGCCAGAACACTTTCCAAAAGTCGCCGGGGTTCTTGAACTGGTCGCCCTGCTGCAACATCGATCCAAACCCGCCGGCTTTGAAATAGGCCCACGCCAACAGCACGAGCCCGGTAATGATGAGAAACGGCGCGGCGAGAGTTTCCATCCACTTGATGGACTCCGTGCCTTTCCAGATAAAATAGACGTTGATGAGCCAAAACAAAATGAAGCAGGCAAACGGCAACAAACCCGGCCACGCGGCGCTGGCCGTGGCGGCCGGCAAGTCTTTCCAGACCGCGCGCATCAATTCATAAATCGCCGAGCCGCCGATCCACGTCTGGATACCGAACCAACCGCACGCGACAAACGCGCGTAGCATCGCCGGGATGTTCGCGCCCAACGTGCCAAACGACGCACGCGCCAAGACCGGGAAAGGAATGCCATACTTCGTGCCGGCATGAGCGTTGAGAATCATCGGGATGAGGACGATGCAATTGCCCAGCGCGATCGTGCCGATCGCCTGCCACACACTCATGCCTTGCGAGATCAGACTCGACGCCAGCGTGTACGTCGTGATGCACACCGCCATTCCGACCCACAACGCCGCGATGTGCCAGACGTTCCACGAACGTTGTGCCATCGTGGTGGGCGCGATGTCCGCGTTCCACAACGGACTGCCGGACAAATCGCCTTCGACGATGTGTAGGCCGTTGACTTCTTTGACGGTGGCGTCCATGCGCTAGGGCAACAACTGAACCATCTTGTCGTAGGTCTCGGGACGACGATCCCGGTAGAACTGCCACGTGTTACGCACCTCGCGAATCACATCCATGTCGAGGTCGGCGACGATGACCGCGTCCTTGTCGCGTGGACCTTCGGCGATGATCTTGCCGCGTGGGTTGGCGAAGTAGCTCTGGCCGTAGAACTCACCGAAGTTCCACGGCTTCTCGATGCCGATGCGATTGATCGCGCCGACATAATAGATATTGGCGACGGCGGAGGCTGGTTGCTCCAGCTTCCAGAGGTATTCGCTCAAGCCGGCCACGGTGGCGCTGGGGTTGAAGACGATTTCCGCGCCGTTGAGGCCGAGCATGCGCCAGCCTTCGGGGAAATGCCGGTCGTAGCAGATGTACACGCCGACTTTGCCGACCGCCGTGTCAAAGACCGGATAGCCGAGGTTGCCGGGTTTGAAATAAAACTTTTCCCAGAAGCCGGGCTTGCAGTGCGGGATGTGTTGCTTCCGGTATTTGCCGAGATACTTGCCGTCGGCATCGATCACGGCAGCGGTGTTGTAATATGTGCCGGTGCCTTCTTCCTCGTAGATCGGAACAACGAGCACCATTCCATACTTTTTTGCGATCCTCTGCATCAACTTGGTCGTCGGACCATCCGGGATATGCTCAGTGGACTCGTACCACTTCAACTCCTGCTCGCAACAGAAGTACGGCCCGTAGAATATTTCCTGCATGCAAAGGACGTTCACGCCCTTCTTTGCTGCCTGATCGATGAGCTTGAGATGCTTCTCGATCATCGCTTGTTTGATCTTCTTGACCGTCTCGTTCCCGGGAACCGGGTTCGATGCTTGAATCAATCCGCCACGTACGATGCGTGCCATGTCATTCTCCTCAATAGATATTCGTCTGCCGCTTCACGCCCGTGTAATCGTAGAATACTGTCTTCAACTGCGTGAAAAAATTCAGCCCTTCGTCGCTCATCTCACGGCTGCCGTAGCCGGTCTGCTTGAATCCGCCGAACGGCAACTGCGCCTCGCCGCCAACGGTCGGCGAATTGATGTGCACCATGCCGGCTTCAATCCGGTCGGTGAACCGCATCACGAGATTGGCGTCGCTCGTGTAAATCGAACACGTCAAACCGAACTGCACGCCGTTGGCGATCTTCATCGCCTCTTCGAAATCACCCGCCCGCATCACCGCCAATACCGGCCCGAACACTTCCTCCTGCGCCAGCGTCATGTCCGGCTTCACGCCATCGAACACCGTCGGCGCGACGAAATAACCTTTGCCGAGATCAAGCGCGCCTCCCCCGACCAACACTTTGCACCCTTCCTTCTTCGCAATCTCGATGTAGCGCAGATCCGTCTCGTACTGCGGCTTGTCCACGACCGGGCCCATCGTCACGCCTTCCTGCATACCGTCGCCAACTTTGATCTTCTTCACACGCTCGATCAGCTTCTCGATAAATTTGTCGGCAATCTTCTTGTGCAGAATCACGCGGCTCGTCGCCGTGCAACGCTGGCCGGTCGAACCGAACGCGCCTTGCGCCGTGCCTTCGACGGCAAGATCGAGATCCGCGTCGTCCATCACCACAACCGGATTCTTGCCGCCCATCTCGCACGTGACCTTCGCCAAATGCGCCGCCGCCTGTTCCGCAACATTTCCGCCCGTCTCGCACGAGCCGGTAAATGACACCGCCCGGATGGCCGGATTGTTCACAAACTCATCGCCGACCGTGCCGCCACCGCCATACACAAGATTGACGACGCCTTTCGGCATCCCGGCACCTTCGTAAATCTTCACCAGCAACTCCGCGCAGCCGGGCGTGTTGCTGGCCGCCTTGAAGACAACGGTGTTACCGGCCACGAGCGCTGGGGCTGTCTTCCAGACCGGGATGCAGAGCGGGAAGTTCCACGGTGTGATCGCGCTCACGACGCCGAGCGGCTGGCGGAGTGTGTACACAAACGTGTTCGGCATCTCGCTCGGAGACGTTCGGCCTTCGACGCGAAACGACGCGCCGGCATAGTATTCCAGCAGGTTGATCGACTTCTGGACCTCACCGCGCGATTCGCTCAGCGTCTTGCCTTCTTCGCGCGTCATCACCTTCGCAATTTCTTCCTTGCGGTCGTAGCAAAGCTGCACGGCCTTCGCGAGAATCCGGCCACGCGCCGGTGCCGGCGTGTTGCGCCAAGCCGGGAACGCTTCCGTCGCCGCGGCAATCGCCGCCTTCGCTTCTTCGCGCGAAGACTGCGGCGCTTGGCCGATGATGTCGTCGGTGTTGGCAGGGTTGACGTTTGACGTATGTTTGGCGGCCGAGGATTCGACCCACTGGCCGTTGATGAAATTCTTGTAGTGGTGCTTCTGTCCGAGCGTGCGTGGCGTCGTCATTTTAGGGACGTCGGTAAGAACTGGTGTTGCCATGGTTTATCTCTCCCGCGAGCTTCGCCACCGCGTCGAATGGGTCAAGCTTTCGTTGCGTGACATCGGTCAGAATCTTCTGCGCCCGCGTCGATTCCAGCGCGCGCAGTATAGATTCCGCCATGCGTGATTGCAACAGTCGAATCACCTCCGCCCGCGCCGCCCGCGCCCGGCGTTTCGCAAGGTCACCGGATTTCACCAACGCCTTATGGTGCGCCGCAATCGCCGCCACAAGCTCGACGATTCCCTCGCCCGTTTTTGCCGATGTGTGAATGGCCGGCCTCGCCGTCTTCGTCGCGCCCAAATCCGACTTGTTAATCACGAGAATGTCGGCAATCTCCATCAACCCGGACTTCGCCTGTTGAATCGCGTCGCCCAACTCCGGCATCAGCACGACCACGACCGTATCCGCAACATCAGCGACCTCGACTTCATCCTGTCCGGCGCCGACGGTTTCCACGATCACGAGATCAAACCCGGCCGCATCCAGCACGTGCACAATGGCCGGCGTTGAGTCCGTTACACCACCCCGATGATTTCGCGTCGCAAGACTACGGATAAACACTCCGGCATCCTCGCTGTGCCGCTGCATCCGCAACCGGTCGCCCAACAACGCCCCGCCCGTAATCGGACTCGTCGGATCAATCGCAATCACGCCAACCGTCTTCTTCTGTCGCCGGTACTCCTCGATCAACCGGTCAATCAACGAACTCTTCCCCACCCCCGGCGGCCCGGTAATGCCGACGATGTGCGCTCGCCCGGTCTTCGCATAGAGTTTTCCCGGCAACGCCGCGCCGTTCTCAAGACGAGAAACAAGTTTCGACAGGTCAGACATTCTTCTTCAAAAACTCCACGATGCTGGCGATGGAACTACCGGGGCCGAAGACTTCCTTGATGCCAAGCTTCTTCAACTTCTTCACGTCGTCGTCGGGAATGATGCCGCCGGCAAAGACGAGTTTGCCTTTGATCTTCTCCTTTTTCAGCAACTCCATCACGCGTTTGAATTGCGCCATGTGTCCACCGGAAAGCGAACTCAACCCGATCACATCCACATCTTCCTGAATCGCCGACGCGACGATTTGCTCCGGCGTATTGCGAATGCCGGTATAGACGACCTCCATCCCGGCATCACGCAATCCCATCGCCACGACGAGCGCGCCGCGCTCGTGGCCGTCGAGCCCGGCTTTGGCGATCAAGACTTTGAGGGGACGAGGCATCGGGGAAAGAATACAGGAGTCAGGAGTCAGAATCCAGAATGGCGGAAGCGTAGGACTCCAGTAGTTTGCTCACTTCTTCGAGTTGTGGCATCAGGGCTTGCGGTGCGCCGTAGCCGAGATCACGCGCGAGAATCAGATAGTACCGGCACTCTTCAAGCGACCCTTGCGCAATGTTCATGAAGCGCACCTTGTCCGGTCTGCCCTTTTTCTTGAACCCTTCGGCGATGTTGGCTGGAATGGAAACAGCCGCTCGTCGAAGCTGCGACGTCATCCCATACATTTCAGTCTTGGGGAAGCCATCAGTGAAGCGATAGACCGACAGAACGAATTGATGTGCCTTCTGCCACACGATCAAGTCCTGAAAACTTCTAGCCGCCTGCCGTTCCATTCTGACTCCTGAATTCCGGCTTCTGACTCCTACTGCACTCATATCGAATGACTCGGCCGGTATTCGCCAAACTCCGTCCGCAGCACTTTACAGATTTCGCCGACGGTGACGTAGTGGCGGACGCAATCAATAATGACCGGCATCAAATTGTCTTTCCCTCGCGAGGCTTTGTCGAGCGTAGTGAGATACTTTTCTACACTGCCGCGCCTCTTGCGCAGCGTTGCCAACTCCTTCCGACGTCGTGGTTCAAGTTTGGGATCGATCTTCTGCGTCTTCAATTGCAGTCGCTTGTCGGAGACGAACTTGTTGACGCCGACGATGATCTTTTCCTTCTTCTCGACAGCTTTCTGATGCTCGTAGGCCGCCCGGTAAATCTCCTTGTACACGTACCCGCCCTCGATGGCTTTCAACATGCCGCCCATGTTGTCGATCTTGTTCAGGTACTCGCGGGCTTGTTGCTCCAGTTTGTCAGTGAGCCCTTCGACGTAATGACTACCGCCGAGCGGGTCCGGTTCGGCAGTCACACCGGACTCGTAGGCGATGATCTGCTGCGTGCGCAACGCGAGCAACGCGGACTCTTCGCTCGGCAGCGCGATGGCTTCATCCTTCGCATTCGTGTGCAAACTCTGCGTGCCGCCGAGCACGGCGGCCAACGCTTCCAGCGTGGTGCGAACGACGTTGTTGTCGGGCTGCTGGGCCGTGAGCGACGAGCCGGCCGTTTGTGTGTGAAAGCGCAACATCATCGAGCGTTCGTTCTTCGCGCCGAACCGGTCGCGCATGATCTGCGCCCAGAGCCGGCGCGCGGCGCGGAACTTCGCGACTTCCTCGAAGAAGTCGAGATGGCAATTGAAGAAGAATGCGAGACGTGGGGCGAAGTCGTCAACCTTCAGACCGCGCTCGACGCACGTCTGAACGTAGGTGACGCCGTCCGCGAGTGTGAAGGCGATTTCCTGCGCGGCGGTGCAACCGGCTTCGCGCATGTGGTAGCCGCCGACGCTAATGGTGTTCCAGCCGGGAACTTCCTTCGCGCAGAACTCGACGATGTCGGCGATCAATCGCAGCGACGGGTGCGGCGGAAAGATGTACGTGCCGCGCGCGATGTATTCCTTGAGGATGTCGTTCTGCACCGTGCCGGAGACTTTCGACCACGGAACGCCTTGCTTCTCCGCGACGGCGAGGTAGAGCGCGAGCAAGATCGAAGCGGTCGCGTTGATCGTCATCGAGGTGCTGACTTTGTCGAGCGGGATGCCGGCGAAGACCTGCTCCATGTCCGCGAGCGACGAGATGGCGACGCCGACGCGGCCGACTTCGCCGAGCGCCATGGAGTCATCGCTGTCGTAGCCGATTTGCGTCGGGAGATCGAACGCCATCGAAAGACCGGTCTGGCCGTGGTCGAGGAGATACCGGTAGCGCTTGTTCGTCGCGCGCGCGTCGCCGAAGCCGGCATACTGGCGCATCGTCCACAGCCGGCCGCGATACATCGTCGCGTGGATGCCGCGCGTGAATGGAAATTTTCCCGGTTGTTCGTTCATGCGCCGATGGTGCCGGTCAAGTGTTTGAGGTATTCGGGCGAACTCACGAAATCCAACTGCTGATGTGCGCGCTGTAGGCGAGCCTCGATGTCTAGCCGTCGCGCTTCCTGCGCATAGCCGGTGCGACCGAGAAACGACTTCAAGTAACCGACGTGCCGCTCCCAAAGCTGCGTGTCGATCTTCTGTTTTGCCGTCAGACGTTTCGCATACCAATCGCTCGCCAAAAGATGTTCGCGCGTGAACATCGCGCGGAAGGCCGGGTCATCAATGCTCCCGTCGTCGCGCATGATTTGCAGCAGCGCCTTCAACGGCGGACACGCCTGCTCAATGCTGCCGTCGGCAAAATACGCTTTCGCCACGTGCCGGTGCGTCTCGATGATGTTCTCCATGCCGTCGGCGAAGATGTCGAAGTCCTGCGTTTCCGGCTTCAACATTTTCTCGGTGAACACTTGATGCGGGTGGCTAAAAACGCGCCCGAAAAACGCGTTCACAAAACGCAACGTGACCCGGTACCCGAGCCGGCTGGCCAACACTTTCTGCCCGGCCTGAGTGAAATCCCGGCAGCGTTCGAGATACCCGCGTTCGATCAAGAATGCCGGGTCGCGTTCCTCAACGGACATCCGGCACCAGATCTCCGGCATGAGCAAGCTGATGTCGTGATCCACCCGGCACTGCGGCCCGACGTAACCGGCCGCCGTGATGAACACGTGGTCACCGGTCAGCAGATACGACACAAGCGCGTTGTTGAGATCAATGATGGGCGGCAGCGCGTTGAATGGCCCTTTGGTCAGCGCGCCCTCAGAGCCCGCGCCAGTTGTGGAGGGAGATTTACCGGTCATGCTGCAGATGAATTCCATGAACAGCTCCGGCAATTCCATGTAGTGAATCGGATTGAAGACGGCAAGTGACCGGACTTTCCCTTCCGGTGGATTATTGCGTCGGCCCGGCAAGACGGCATTCACCGGCATGTGCAATGGCCGGTCGGGTGGAAGCTGACGCCACAGGCGCGTGCAAATCTCGGCGAGATACTTGGAGCGTTCGTCGAGCAAGTCGGGGCGGGTCTGGAGATACCGGGGATTTTTCGTGGGCTTGCCATCCACCAACCGCGGATTGGCCGTGCAGACGAAATACGAAGGCTTGCCGTCGAATTCGCGGATGAACTGCTGCATCGGCAGCGTGAATTTGTCGAAGCCGATTGAGTCGTCCAGAAGCTCGCGCGCGTCGTTTAGCGTCAGCGGCTCGTAGTTGGAGAAGAAATTGTCGGCGCGCGTGAATTCGGCCTCCGTCAGTTTGTCGTAGCCGCGATGGATCGCATCGTCGGGACGTTGGAAGAGCCGGTATTCGCAGTTGTGGATGAATTTGACGGACGCGTTCTTGTAATCCGGATTGAGGTGCTGAAGCGCCGCGGCCGGCACGACGACCGAGGCGGTGATGTCGTCTTCGGCTTGCAACTTCGTGGCCGGGTGGAAATCCTTGCGCAAGCCGAACGTCCGCCACAAGCCGTCCGTGTCGTAGCCGACGCGCATGTAGTTGGCGACGAGTTTGCGGCCATCGAATTTGAGCTCATTGCCGGGACGGCCGTTGATGATATCGACGCTGAAATGTTCCTGCCACGAATCGCCCATCTCCGGTTTGTAGTAGCGCTTCACGACATACACCAATTCTTTGATGTATTGCGGGATGTTCGCGAGCCAGGCGTTGTACTCGTCGGTGTACTCGTCGGATGGCGTGAGTAGTTTGATCACTGAGCCGAGCGAACGCTCCGAACTCAGCAAGGGCCGGCTGTTCTCGCGCCACAACGATTTGTCGCGGAAGCGCTGGCCGTAGTCGTGTCGGATGAGCTTGCCGACATAGTCGAACTCGCGCTTGAAATCCGCGATGAAGACCGGCCCGTGAATGATCGCGTCGGAAATCGGCTTGGAGATTTCCGATTTGCCGCCGCCGGACACCGTGCACGGCTTGTGGCATAGCGTCGGCTCGGCCACGTCGCCGATCAACCGCCACGAGCGTCCGCCCGGCGGCTTCTCCATGCGCACCCGGTAACCGGACGGGCGCACGTAGATTTTGGTCGGCAACAATTTGATGCTATGCCCCGGCCAGCTCACCGTTTGGCGCAACAAATCGAAGTGCACATCCTCCGGCACATAGACGATGTCCGGAAACCTCTTGTCCACGGCGTAGCCTTCCGGCTTCACGTCCATGATCGACGCGAACATCTGCGAGGCTTCTTTGAAATTGTGCATTAATTTCGGGACGTGCAGATAACCGCTGAACTCTTCGCCGAGATCGTAACTCGGAAACGCCAGCGCACCGCCGGCGTGTTCCTCCTCGGCGAGGCCGAAGAGGTTCGCCGAAAAACTAATCTGCGTCTTCACTTCCTTTTTGCAGTAACCGAAATAGTTGTCGGCAATGATCGTCACCATCACGCCGCGCGCGTCGCGCGCCGTGAGCTTGAACGCCCGGCCATCGTTGTAGAGGCCATCCCCCTCCAGCCCGGCTTCTTTCTTCGTCACCTTTGTCAGATGCGGCGCGAGAATCACGCAGCCGGTATGACCCGTCCAATGTTCCACGTCCAGCGCCGCATCGTTCTCCGGCAGGAACGGATCACCGGCATTGCCGAAGATGCTCTCCACAAAATCCAGATTGCTCACGAGGCTGCCGGGCGCGAAGAACCGAACCTCCATCGTCTTCTCTTCGGTAAACCCCGGCACCGCCGGGCACACGACCGGCCGCAGCAACAACGACACGAAACACTCCGCCGGCGGCGAGAACGGCAACCGCATCAGTTCCCGCGGCGGGTTCAGCGCGCGCCGCAACATTTCGCCGAACACCGGCTTTGGCACGGCGATTTTGTCGTTGGGAATCGGCAACCCGCCTTCGGCGACATGAAAGATGCCGGCGGTGGTGCGCCGGTCGGACTTCGGATTGTGCAGCACGCCGTTGCGTGCCCGGTACGATTGCCCATACTCCGACGCATACTCATCCTTGTCCGGCGGAAACGACAACGTCCGCGCCAAGCCGTACCGGTCCAGCACGAAACTGCGCCGCATCAGCCGCACGGTTACGCCGGTGCCGCGCAGATAGTCGTCGAAAAAATCCTGAATCCGCTGGCCAGACGGACTGATATAATCGGTCAACAACCGCGCCGTCTCCTGCTGCCGCGGGAGCAACGCCGCCATCATCTCTTCGAACTCGGCGTCGGCTTCGTGCGGCAAGCCGAGCAGGGCGAGTTTGAGATTGATGTACGCGCGGCGCTTGGCCTCCGACATCGTGGAGTTAATCTGCTTCATGGGCTTCACACAACTCGACGAGGACTCCGTGCGCGCTTTTCGGGTGAAGAAAAGCGATTCTAACTCCGCCCGCGCCGACGCGCGGCTTCTCGTCGATCAAGTTCACGCCGGCCGCCTTCAGTGCTTTCAGCCGGTCGGCCAGGTTGCCGGTCTGCAGCGTGACGTGATGAAGTCCTTCGCCGCGTTTCTCGATGAACTTCGCCACCGGGCTGTCGGGCGAAGTCGGTTCGAGCAACTCGATGCCGGCATCGAGCAGGGCGACACGGACTTTCTGTTCCGGCACTTCTTCCACGTGCATCACTTTCAAACCAAGTTGGTCGACCCAAAACTTCTTCGCTTCCTCGATGCTGCGGACGGCAATGCCGATGTGGTCAAGCGAGCTCACGCAAAATCTCCTCGGTGTGTTGCCCCAGCAACGGCGGCGCGGCGCCGGCTTCGCCGGGCGTGTCGGAAAGCTTGATCGGCACGCCGGTCATCTTCACCTGGCCGAGTTTTGCATGGGGACGCTCGACGACCATCTCGCGCGCGAGAACCTGCGGATGATTCAATACTTCCCCGACGGTGTAGATCGGCCCGCATGGGATGCCGGCCTTTTCCAAGAACGCGAGCCATTCGTCGGCGGTCTTACCGGCAAAGATTTCCTGCAAGACCGGAAACAACTCGTCGTGTTGCTCGACGCGTTGCGGATTGGTCGGAAACTTTTCTTTGAGGTCTTGCCGGCCGAGCAGGTCGCAGAACTGCCCCCAGAGCCGGTCGTTGCCAACGGCGAGATTGAAATGCCGGTCACGCGCCTTAAACGTCTCGTACGGCACGATGGTCGGGTGCTGATTGCCCTTGCGGGTCGGGGTCTTGCCGGTGCCGAAGTAGATGCCGGCCTGATATGTGAGAAACGAGACTTGGCCATCGAGCAACGACACGTCCACCTTCTGGCCGCGGCCGGTGCGATGCCGGGCTTGGAGCGCGAGTAGGATGCCGAGCGTGGCGTAGATGCCGGCCGTGATGTCGGCGAGCGAGGTGCCGGTCTTGTACGGCGAACCGTTGGGATCGCCGGTGAGGCTCATGATGCCGGACTGGCCTTGCACCGCGAGATCGTAACCCGGTCGGTCGGCCCACGGCCCGGTATGGCCGTAGCCGGTAATTGAAGCGTAGATGATTTTCGGGTTCAACTTCACGACTTCATCGTAGCCGAAGCCGATGCTCTGGAGGAAATCGCGTCGGAAGTTTTCCAGCAGCACGTCGGATTGCCGGATGAGTTTGGTGAGGATCTCGCGGCCTTTGGGTGACTTCAGGTCGAGCGCGAGCGAGCGTTTGCCGCGGTTAACGCTCATGAAATAGACGCTCTCGCCATTCACGAACGGTGGGCCGTAGGCCCGGGTGTCGTCGCCCTTGTTGGGGTTTTCGATCTTGATGATGTCTGCGCCAAAATCACTGAGAAACATCGAGCAATACGGCCCGGCGAGGATGCGCGAGAGATCGACGACTCGAATACCGTCGAGGGGTTTCACGTCCGAGAGGCTAGCGACGCGGCCTTGTGGCGGCAAGCGTTTTCCGATAGAAGGACGAACATGCGAATCCTGATTCTGCTGTGGTTGGCGGCAACCGTCGCCCGGGCCGATGTCGGCCAAACCAACGAAGATGCCGCGGCAATTCTGCAACGCGTGATCGCCGCGCGCCCAGCCAAGGATTTTGTGTTGAAGGCGCGGCTGTTCGCGACGCGCGACCACGAGCCGGTCTTGCTGGAAATCCTCGCCAAGAATTCGCCGGCCGAGACGCGCACGTTGTACCGGTCGGGGACAACCGAGATCCTCGTGGTGCAGCCGACGAACGGGATAGCGCGGATGTTTCAGAAGGGTGCCGGTGAGTTGACCGGCGCGCAACGCACTGCCTCGCTGCTCGGTTCGAGTTTCAGCATCTACGACCTCGCGCTGCCGTTCCTCCGGTGGCCGGCCCCGAAGTGGATCGGCGACGATCGAACGCGGGGACGCGACTGCTTCGCCATCGAGGCGCGGGCCACCGGCGAGCCTTACGCGCGCGCGAAACTTTGGATCGACAAGGAGTATTGCGGCCTATTACGCGCCGAGGTGTTCAATGCGGACGACGCACTCGTGAAGCGATTTGCCGTGACGAGTTTCCGGAAGATCGGGGATGTGTGGGTGCCG
>Ga0247727_10007746_pt1 | contig 20289 bp, 26 predicted proteins | sample WisWelCaveWW1625_FD_202498 | JGI IMG/M metagenome (GOLD analysis project Ga0247727, IMG submission 202498) | Biofilm microbial communities from Wishing Well Cave, Virginia, United States - WW16-25 | ecosystem: Environmental > Aquatic > Deep subsurface > Groundwater > Cave microbial mat | place... | reverse complement strand
GAACATCAGCCACAGTATCAAACACAGTGCCCCAATCAGACTTCAAATCCAAATAACGCGCGAAAAAACCATCAAGAGCGTCAGTCAAACCACCAACCAAAAACAAAACAACAAACAAGTCCCTCTTTTGCGAAATACCGGCATAGTATAGAAAGGGAGCTATCGCGATACGAGAACTTGTCAACAGGTTAGGAAGACCAACACGCATGAGATAACCACAGTACGAAACCTTTAAATATCCTGCGGTAAACTTTAAACATGAAAAAGAGAGGTGAATAATGTTAACTACCTACGATTGGGTATATGGAATAGCTAACATAACAGCAGTCCTTCTCAGCATTATCGCAGGCATGCTCGCTCTTGGATTACTAGAAGCATCAGCAAAAAGAAAATATTTAGGAGCATGGAAACCATTGCTTATCGCACTAATATTATTCGCACTAGAAGAAGTCGTAGGAGTGCTCAAAATCTTTGGAATCTGGAGCACGCCCTGGCTCACACACGTAATACCGAGCTTCATCCTATTATTCCTGATAATGGCACTACTAAAACAAATCAACATAACAAGAGGGTGTGACGAATGAGCCTAGGACTAGCAGTAGCACAAGTCGCACCATTATACAACCTAGGACTAGTAATAATTGCAATCTTCCTATTCATAAAATTATTCTCCACGCCGATAAGAGACAAAAGAGTCTACCTAATGCCATGGAAAATACTATTCTTCGCACTACTAGTCTTCATAATTGAAGAAGTCCTAACAGTACTAAGAGGTGCAGACATAATCAACATACCAAAACACATCAACGGGTTCTTCGAACTAATAATAATCTGCACGTTCCTCTACATGCTATTATTGCAGAAAGAACACATTAAACTAACAAAATACTAATTTTTTCTATAAATCTTCAAAGTCTTAGAAACAACACTTTGACCATCACTGGCAGCAACAACAACAGAACCATCGCCATCTGCCATTACAATCAACACATCACCATAAACACCAGCGCTCAAGCCTTCACTTGGTGAAACGCTAAATGAGAGAGGATCATCATCAGGATCGAAAAAGGCATCATCCAAATTAACAGTCAAACGCTCACCCTCAACTGTAAACTCAGAAGCAGGATAATCCCACTGAGGAGGCAAGTTAGCAACAAAAGCACCAGTAGGAGTCGTCATAGTAGAAAAACTAGCCAAAAAACTAAGCATCAAAACAATCAGCACAAAATACCAAACTACCTTCATACAGTCACCTCTTTGTTGGAATCCTGCGAATACCAGCACATTCCAAACAACTAATCACCATCTTTCCAGCACGCATCCTAATCTTGCTGTTTTTGCCCGGCACCAAAAACGCACTGCACTTCTTGCAAAAACGCGTACGCCACTTCTGCGGAACACTGACCTTAAACCTTGACGACATCTTCCGAGCAAGCGAAACATAACGCTTCGCATACTCAGGACGCACCAAAGCCTGCTCAAACAAGGCAGCAATGCGCTCCCTTGCAGTCCTTTGCTTTGCCGACTTAAGCGCCGAAACTTTCACAATGCTACTGCAGTCAATAAAACTATATAAACATTTGGTTGAAACAAAAAGGCATGCAATGGCTAAAGAAGATATTCTACAAGAAAAAGACAGCGGAAGAAGTCAAACAATGGGTAACAGAAGAACAAGAAAGACTTGACAAAGAACAACAAAACGTCATAAACGCGGCAAAGGAAGAATACCCGCAACTACTTATCAATACAAAACAGGCAATCGTAGCACTGGAAAGAGCAGAACTGCGCAATCCCAACATACCAGAAAGAGCAAAACACTTCATGCAAGGCAACAGAGACCAGTTCCTCAAGCTCACAAACAAGCTTGTTGAAAACCTGTTAGTTCCCAAAGACGCGCCAGACATGAGTCAACTAGACCTGCTATTCCACCAATACGCGCAAAACACTGCAAGACCAGCAGCCATACTATCAGAATTCTTGGGAGAAGAAGTTAAAAAAATAAGAAGCGAGCTGGCAACAATAGAAACCAAAACCAACGAAATAAAAAAAGCACTGGCACAAAAAGAACAAATCAGCAAAATTGCGGAAATAATACAGAACATTGACAAGACTGGAATAGAAAAAGAAACCGTAAAAAAACAACAAACGGAGTTCCAAGCGCAATTACGACAATTAACCGGCAAAAGAGACGTTCTTAAAAAAGAAAAAGAAGAATTCACGACAAAACCAGAATACCAAAAAGTTAAAGAAGATATCGTCACAGCAGCAAAAGAAAGACAAGAAGCAGAACAAGAAATAACAGGATTGTTCCTGGCACTATCAGACGCGATAAAAAAATACGCTCACAACACAAAAAATGAAAAACTTTCAGCATACGCAGAAAAACCCATAGACGCACTAATACACGATTATTCGCTTGGAATTATAAAACACGTAAAAGGCATAGAAGACGCCATAAAACAAGGGCAACTAGAGCTAAAACCAGAACGAACACAAAAAGCCATGGAAGCACTAAAAAAAATAACCAAAGAAAACCTCGGCGGAATGATACACCGGTATGCCAACGCGAAAAAACGAGAAACAGACATACACCACGATGTTGCACAAAGAGCAGTAATGAAAGAATACGAACAATACGCTGTTGACATCAAGACGGTAAATGCAGAAATCGAACAATTGGAAAAAACAATAGCAAAACTAATACTCCCAACAGACGAACAACTAAAAGAAGAACTCAAAACAGAACTTGAAAAACACAAAATAACACTAACGCTCTAAAACAACAATGCCTGGAAGCTTCTTGCCTTCCAAAAACTCCAAACTCGCACCACCACCAGTGCTAACGTGAGTAAACTTCTTCTCCAATTTCAATTTCTCAATAGCGGCAACACTATCACCGCCGCCAACAATAGTAACACCCTTACACTTAGCCATCGCTTTAGCAACGGCAAAAGTCCCCTTAGAAAAAGGCTTCAACTCAAACATGCCCATAGGACCATTCCAAAAAACAGTCTTAGCCTCCCTAATGATCTCATCATAAACAGCCTGAGTCTCAGGACCAATATCCAAGCCCATCACATTTTTTGGAATATTATGGACGGAAAACACTTTTGAATTTTTGGCCTCAGTAGAAGCTGCAACAACCACATCAGCAGGCAAAATAATCTTCTTCCTGCCCTTTTTCAACAAAGACTTAGCCAGCTTAACCTTGTCTGCCTCAAACCTGCTCTTGCCAACCTCGTAGCCAAGCGCCTTGTAAAAAGTAAACATCATAGCACCGCCAACAAGAATAGCGTCAACCTTTTTCAACAAATTTTCAATAACGCCAATCTTATCACTCACTTTAGCACCGCCCATTATGGCAACAAAAGGACGCTTAGGCTTTACTAAAAGCTTGGAAAGCATGTCAACCTCTTTTTGCAACAAAAACCCTGCATACGAAGGCAAAAATTTAGTAACAGCATGAACGCTCGCGTGAGCACGGTGAGAAACACCAAACGCGTCATTCACATAAACATCAGCAAGAGAGGCAAGCTTTTGCGCAAACAATTTGTCATTCGCTTCCTCTTCAGGATAAAAACGCAAGTTTTCAAGAAGCAAAATATCGCCCTCGTGCAAGCCACGAACACTATCCTCAACACTCTCGCCAATACAATCAAGCTTGTAATGAACAGGATATTTCAACAACTTTGACAGTCTAACCGCAACAGGAACAAGGCGCAATTCATCCACGACCTTCCCATTAGGCCTGCCTAAGTGAGACATCAAAATTATCCTAGACTTATTCTTCCTCAAATACTCAATAGTTGGCAGGGCAGCACGAATACGCTTGTCATCAGAAACCTTGCCATTTTTCAAAGGCACGTTAAAATCGACACGCACCAAAACAACTTTACCTTTTACATTCGCCTCTTTTAATAAACGCATGCTTCAGTTCTGCCTTTATCCGTATAAAAAGTTTCCTATCCATAATGTTTAAATATTGTTCAACATAAAACAAAACAATGGCAATCGAATACTTTATACCAGCATTAAGAATCATCCTCGGACTATTATTCATAATAACTTCAGCAATGAAATTTCCAAATCTGAAGGGTTTTTCAATAATTGTCGCTTCCTATGGGCTGCTTCCACGGCAATTAGTGAAGCCTGCGGCATATCTTCAGCCGTTTGTAGAGTTTATAGTCGGCTGGTGGATACTATCAGGCAAACAATTGTTCTATGGCGCAACAGTAGGATTATTGCTAATGATTTCTGCAAACATATTCGTCGCGTATGCGCTAATCCAAAAAAAGAAAATTGAAAACTGCGGATGCTATGGCGTCAGCATCAAAGTGCCTTTGACTTGGAAAAAATTCGTTGAAAATCTCTTTTGGACAGTATTGTTAATTGTTATGATGATTGCGTCTAAGTAATCTTATTCTTCGGCACGCCAGAAAAGAAAGCGTTAATGTTGTCAATTGTCGTATCTAGGATACGCATTAAAGCTTCATCACTGTTAAACGCATTATGAGGAGTAACGAGCACTTTAGGATGCGTCAAAAGCATATGCTCTTCCAACAAAACCTTCATATCAGTGGCCTTCTGGAAAGTCTCGTGCAACAATTCAGCCTCTTCCTTGATTGTAACTTCCTCTTCCAAAACATCCAAGCCGCAAGCAGAAAAAATCCCTTCCTTCAAGCCAACAAGAATAGCTTCAGTCTCAATCAAGCCACCGCGAGCAGTGTTGATAAGAACACAGCCTTTCTTAATCTTTCTAACATTACTCACGTTAATAATGTGATGAGTTTCAGGCATTTCGGGCAAGTGCATGCTGATAACATCAGACTCAGCAAACAATTGGTCCAAAGAAACGTAAGTAAAACCGCACTCTTTCGCTAATGATTCGTTAGGAAACTTGTCAAAAGCAACAACCTTCATGCCAAAACCCTCAGCATAATGAGCAACATTCCTGCCAATCCTGCCCGTTCCAACAATTCCCATAGTTTTGCCCTTCAAATCAAAACCTCTGAGGCCGTCCAAACTAAAGTCACCCTTTCGCGTACGCTCAATGCTAGGCAGCAGTTTTCTCGCAATAGCTAACAATAGCGCCATAGCGTGCTCGGCAACAGTATTATCGCCATACGCAGGAACATTACACGCAACAACACTCTTCTTCCTGCAATCATCAAGATTAACATGATCAAAACCAGTAGACATGGTAGAAACGAGCTTTGCTTTTGACAGCTTTTTCAAAATATTATCATTAATCTGAGAATAAATGAAAAATGCAGCAGCATCACAATCACCTGCCTTGTCAGCATTCTTATCAGTCAAAGGATCATCAATAAAAACAACATCATGGCCTTTCAGAAATTGCTTAATGTAATCTTTCTTATTCCCAAGACCAAACTTTTCCAACTCGAAAAAAGCAACTTTAGCCATACAACCTCTTTTAATAAAAAAAGAAGAACAACTCTATTTAAGCATTTCTACCAGATACGCTTTTCAGGCAAAAAGACTTCAAGAGAGATTCCCACTCCGCGATAATTCGGACGCGCAACCTTATTCACCATGACGAGAACGTCCATTTTAATTTCAGTCTTAATTTCCGCGCCACGATCAGGCGAAACCTGCTTAACTTTCCCATCCGGCATTTTAAGCTTCAAAGGCTCAGAGTCATAAACCGTTTTTCTCTCATGATTGTACATGTCCTGGAAAGCCGCAGATTCCATACTGTTGCTAACAATCCTGAAACCATTATGCTTTTCCAAAAAGTCAACAACAGAATTATAAGAAATATCTTTTACAGGCAGGCGTGAAACCAATGGCAGCAAATACAAAACATTATGGTCTTTAGAGCTGACGAGGTCTCCAATATTGCCGTTCTGTCCAGCGGGGTATTCTTTGACAAACTTCACACGCACTTCATTGTTGCAAATACCTTTTGTATGTTTTGGCGTAACGACAAAGCGATAATGCTGTCCGGAAGGACCAAGGGCCTCGTATTCCTTCGTAAGACCTATTGTCGGCTGGCCTACGTACGTAACCGATTCAGGAAGAGGATGTTTTTCACGCGCGCCCCAGCACTCTTTGCCCTCGAGCCACCTGATGAGCTCGTCTTCAGGAACAGAACGCAAGGCATAACCAACCTCTAAAAGCGCGTTCAAATCTTTTGCTAGAACGTCCAAGTAAGAAGGCGTCTTCACTTCAGCTACGACATCACTCAGTTCAGGCATAGTTCACTCACCGCTTTTAGTATCCTAAAGTGTATACTGGCATCGTTTATATACATTATGACTAAAAAAGGCAAAATGCCGGCAATTTGACAAAAATGTGTCAAATGCGGTATATTTTTATATCCGTAGAACTTTCAAAAAACTATGGAAAGCATAAACCAACAAGTATGGAAAGCAATGCAGACAGACCCGGCAGTGATGAGAGACTTGCAAAGAAAACTAATCAACACTAGAGCGCTCGCGAAATATTTGATAACAAAATATGAAATACGCGCATCACTTGACGCAGTAATATCAAGCATCAGAAGACTGCCATTAGACAACTACCAAGAAGAAGAAAAAATACTGCAACACATATTCAGAGACTCAGTAGTAAGCACAAAAAACAACATGGCGTGCATTACAATCAACATGGCACCAAATCAAGCATTCGCAAAATTATGCGCAATAACGCTGCCAATGATGCGAATGACAACAGGAACAGATGAAGTCAAAATAATTGTTGAAAACCATCACGCAGATACTGTTGCAAAACTATTCAAAGGCGCAGCAGTAGAACATGATTTAAGCGAGATAAGCGTAATCGTAGCAGAAAAAGCAGTCAAAACAAAAGGAGTGCTGGCACACATAACATCAGAACTAGCAATAGCAAACATCAACATACACGAGTTGTTAGTTTGTCCTCCAGAATTCCTGATATACGTCTCACAAAAAGACATAGTCAAAGCACACGAGAGAATAATCGCACTAACGGGTTAAATTTTTAAACTGAGTATCCAACGATTTTACAAAAGAGGTGCATAATGGTACGAGTTGCCATAAATGGATTCGGACGCATAGGAAGACAAGTTCTACAAGCAGGAATACACGACCCAGACATAGAATGGGTGGCAGTTAATGATTTAACGGACACGAGAACACTCGCACACCTGCTGCGCTACGATTCCGTTCACGGAAAATCACCATATTCAATAGAATACGATGACAAAAACCTGATAGTCAACAACAAGACGATTAAAGTGTTCGCAGAAAAAGACCCGACAAAACTGCCCTGGAAAGAATTAAAGATAGACATAGTCGTAGAAAGCACAGGATTCTTCACAGACAAAGCAGGAGCAAGCCAGCACATCAAAGCAGGAGCCAAAAAAGTCTTAATCTCCGCGCCAGCAAAAGACCCAGACATAACAATAGTAAAAGGAGTCAACGAACACGAGTACAAAAAAGACAAACACCACATTATTTCCAACGCTAGCTGCACAACAAACTGCCTGGCGCCAATAGTCAAAGTATTACACGACAATTTCGGCGTAAAAAGAGGATTCATGGTAACAGCACACGCTTACACAGCAGACCAAAGACTAGTAGACGCACCACACAAGGATTTGCGAAGAGCGAGAAGCGCAGCAGTCAGCATAGTCCCAACAACAACAGGAGCGGCAAAAGCAGTAGCAGAAGTCATGCCCTCGCTAAAAGGAAAACTCGACGGTTTTGCGTGGAGAGTCCCAGTACCAGACGGAAGCATAGTACAATTCTCTGCAGAACTTGAAAAATCAACAGACGTTGAAAAAATCAACTGGCTGTTCAAACAAGTAGCAGAAAGTCACATGAGAGGCGTTCTAGAATACTCAGAAGAACCTCTTGTCAGCAGAGATATTATTCACAACCCGCACAGCTGCATTTTCGACGCGCCAAGCACAGCAGTAATCGAAGGGAACTTCGTCTCAGTCTCAGGCTGGTATGACAACGAATGGGGCTACTCGTGCAGAATAGTAGACGTGCTCAAACTACTCTTGCCTTAATTATCTTAACCTCAGTCTTAGGCTTGTCACCCGGACCAACAGGAGTAGTGCCGATCTTGTCCAAAACATCCATGCCTTCTGTCAATTCTCCGAAAATCGCGTGCTTGCCATCAAGCCAAGGCGTAGCAATTAAAGTGATAAAGAACTGACTTCCGCCAGAGTTAGGACCGGCATTTGCCATGCTGAGAATTCCTTTCTTGCTGTGCTTCAAGCCAGCGCCAAACTCGTCCTTAATCTTATAACCAGGACCACCAGTGCCAGTTCCTGTTGGATCACCGCCCTGAATCATAAAGTCCTTGATAACACGATGGAAAATGGTGCCGTCATAAAATCCCTTTTCAACAAGGTCGCGGAAATTCTTTACAGTTAACGGCGCCTTATCATCATACAACTTAATCTTCATCTTACCCAAAGTAGTTTCCAATTCAACAAAAGTGTTCATATCGTCCTCCAATTCCAACTTTTCAACAGCCTCAGGAGCCTTTTCAGCCTCAACAACAACTTCTTCTTCCTGCGCTGACTCGTTCAACTCCTGCTCGACTTGTTCAGTAGCATCGTCTACAACATCAACTTCCTTAATTTCCTCTTCAACAGGCTTTGCAGGCGCGCAAGCCACCAATAAAACCAACAACAACGCAATCATATATTTCATTTTATTCCTCCTTCCGTATTCCGGCAACAAAAAACCCTTCCGTATCATTATCCTGAGGCCACAACCTCAAGCAATTATGGACTTCAGCATGATATTTCTCGCCATCAAACTCAAGCACCGGCTCTCCGCGCTTGATTGGCAAATCAATCTCAAGCATTTTTGCATCTTTAACATTGCTCAATAAATAACTTACTATTCCCTCATTCTCCTCAGGCTCAGAAGAACAAGTGCTATACACTAAAGTTCCCCCAGGCCTCAAACACTTCCAAGCAACCATGATTAACTTTTTTTGCACTCTGGAAAGACGCTTAACCATATCAGGATTCCACATAAGAATAGTCTTAGGAGACTTTCTAATGGTGCCCGTGCCAGAACAAGGAGCGTCAAGCAGTATCTTGTCAAACAAAATACCAGAATCAGCAAAACGCTCGCCCTGCATCAAAGTAATAACGTTATTATAACTTCCAAGACGCTGCATATTAAGTCCTAAAGCAGCCAGACGGTCGCCCTTAACATCATTAGCAACAACAACACCCTCATTCTTCATGCACTGCGCAATCTGAGACGCCTTACTTCCAGGCGCAGCAGCCATATCAAGAACAACATCACCCGGCTGAGGGTCAAGAACAACAGGAGGAATCATACTCGCAGCCTCCTGAACATAATAATAACCTAATGCGTGCTCAATAGTGTTGCCAACATCCAACCTGCCACCCTTATGTTCAATGAAAAGTCCTTCCTTGCACCACAAAACAGGCTCCAACTTCCAATCTTTATCCAAACGCTTAGCACACTCCTCAACAGAAATCTTCAAAGTATTAACACGAATGGATTTTCTCAAGAAAGACAAAGTATACTTCTTGAAAACATTCCAATCAGTAAGCTTACTATACCTGTCAATAAACTTCTCTTTGAAAACATACTTGTCCGCATCATGAAAAGGTTTCAGTTCAGCCATTTGCTCACGTACGGGCCATCTTTCGAATAGCCCAATTTATAATAGTATTCCCTGGCGCCAACACCAGAAATAACAATCATCTTCTTGCAAGAAAACTCTTCTTTTGCAATTCTTTCTGCTTCAGCCATCAATTTTCTTCCAAGGCCCTTGTGCTGCAAGTCGCCGGACTCGCCAAGAGGCACAGCCTGACCATAAACGTGAAGCTCTCTAATTCCAGCGCTATTCTTAGGAATCTCAGAACGATGACTTTCAGGAACAACTCTCAACCTGCAAAAGCCCAGCAACAAATCGTTCTTAACATCCTCAAAAGACAAGAAAATTTCTCTTCCACCATTAGCCGCATAATCCTCGCGCAACAATTTAACAGAAGACCAATCAATATCCTTATCACGAGGCTCCCTGCACCTAATACAACGGCACTTCAAACCCTTTTCCTTCAGCTTCTGCTCGACCAACTGGCGCATATTAGTCAAATTAGGACCAGCATCAATAACAGTACTAGGAATATCACGCTGAACACGCATAATCCTGCACCACTTAGGAACATATTTCTTAGCCTCAACAATAATGTCTGCGGCGTCCTCAGTAGACAAAGGAACATATTTTCCGGCCTTCCACATGCCAAAAAGCCCAGTGCCCTTCATGACAGTCGTAGGATAAATCTTAATCGCGTCAGGCATGTAGTCAGAATTTGTGAACAATTCCTTGTAATCCTCCAAATCCATATCCTTAGTCATGCTTGGCAAGCCCGGCATCATATGATAACCAATTTTTAGAAGACTGTTACGCATCAATTTAGTGGCTTTAACAGCATCGCTCAACGTGTGACCTCGATGAGTCAACTTCATAACATCATCACGCAAACACTGAACGCCCATCTCAACACGAGTCGTGCCGAGCTTCAACATACCATCAATGTGCTGTTCAAAACACCAATCAGGCTTTGTCTCAACACACAAAGCAACACAACGAATTTTAGACTTCTCATTCCGCAATTGTTCAGCTTCCAAAGAACTGGCGCCCTTCAATCGCAATTCTTTTTCATGAATGTGTTTAGTCCTCTCCCTGCTGCCAATCTCTCCGGGAAGCTCGAAAAAAGACAAAAACGCATCCAAGTCAACACCATCCTTGTAAAACCTGTCGCCAAAATCATTCATCGCCTTCAAAGCAAAAGTGATAAAATTTTCCTGATACTCCCAAGGCAAAGCAGGAAAAGTACCGCCCTGCACAATAACTTCCGTTTTCTCGGGCAAATGCCCAGTTGCAATAAACTGCTCAAGGCGATTAAACACGATCAGATACGAGTCATAGAAATTTCTAATACCCCTCATCGTGCTAGGCTCTTTCCCAGTATAACTCTGCGGAACATCACCAAACGCACTTCCCGGACCACCCGGACAATAAACACACTTGCCATGAGGGCAAGCAAAAGGAGCAGTCATCAAAGCAAGAGGAGCAACACCAGACAAAGTACGCATTGGCTTAGTGGTAATCTTAACGCCTGTCTTCAAAAAAACTTCAACATCAGAAGGAATCTTGGCCAGATTATACTTTTTAGACAGCTTAACCTTTAACTTAGCTAGCGCCTCCTTAGGCAAGCCCTGCTTAACAGCGCTTTCCACTTCCTCGAAAAACCCTTCCATATATAGAAAACGCTATATCGGCTTTTTAAATTTATTCGCTTATCGTCGAAAATCTGATCTCAGAAACGTGCAAGCTTGTGCCGGGCTCAATAATTATGTCCAAGTACAGTTCTCTCTTGTCAAACATGCCCTCATCAAGAACACAGGTATCCCAGCACTCATTGCTAAAACTACCAGACTGCGCAGAATAACCGTCAGGCAAACTTTCAATACGGTCAAGTTTCTCACCCGGAGCAATGTCAAGCTCTGAAACAGCGAAGCCGGTAATGTGCTCCATAGAAGAGCCCTGCTTTTTCTTATTAGAAAAAACGAGCCATTTTGCAGTTCCATCAGAAAGATACACATTAACAAGGCCCGAGCCGGAAACATCGCCAGATACAGATAATGCAGACAATTTCAAAGCACCAGAATCAGACGAAAGCACAAAGCGCTGGCTCTCAAACACATCAATATCCAATTGCTGTGAAAAAGTCTCTGTGGGTACAAAACCCGTAATGCTAGGCCTGCTGAAAACCAAAGTGGCAAAAATAATGCCGAAAACAATGACGCCCAGCACCAAGCGATGGGACTCCATAACAATCACTTCCCAGCAAGCTGTTTATAAATCTTTTCGATTTCATCACGCTCAGAAGGAGCGCTAACCGACTCAATCTTCCTCAGAACATTCTTCCATTCATCCTCGATAACAATAACGGCATCAACCTTCTCACCCTTTGCTTCAGCCCTCCTAATGCGCGAAGCAACCTTTTCAACAACTTCCTCCATCTGGTTCTTCAACTTAAGAGAAATAGCAGCGCTTGCAGGCTTCATCTTACTCCAAGCAAACTTGACTTTCTCGCTAATCTTCTCATGCAATGGAACGGGGGGCTCCAAATGAACACCCAATTCGCCAGTCTCCTTCCAATGCGAAACAGCATCGTTCAAATTCTTAACAATATGCTCGTGAATCTTCTCGCGCATCTCCTCGCGCTCCTGATTCTTCAATTCCTCCTCATCAACTTCTTCATCTTCAGGCAGTTCAACTTTTGCATCAGTATCCGCAGTAATCCTGACTTTATGCTCCCTTTCAGGAAGATTACTTTCCTCAGCAGTAACCCTGATTTCGGCATCAACAAATTTCGGCTCTGGAGCCTTTATCGGCTCAGGAGGAGCTTCAACAATATCATTAAACAATCCAGCAATCTTATGCCTGAACAAAGAAAATTTTGAAGGCTCTTTCTTATGCTCGTGATGAGGGTGCTCGGCATGATGAGTATGATGTTCAGCCTTGTGATGCTCATTTTTATGATGCTCTACTTTTCCCATTTCTCCTCAACTTCCTCCAACTCCTTCCACACATCCTGCTTAGGAGGGTCGGCAGGCTTATGGCGTATTGCTTCAGCAGACGTAATCATGAACAAAATAATAACTGCCAGCGCAGCAACAACGCTCGCGGCCTGCTTAGCAGCAACAGCCACAGCGCCGGTAGGAGCAGCAACAGCAGTTCCAAAAACACCGCCAAGAGCAATAAACGCGCCCAAAAATATCAAAACCAATACTTTCTTCGTGGCAGGATTCTTGCAATAATGGCCCAAAGAATGCGCTCCAATAACAGCAATAACCAGCATCAACACAAGAGTCAAAAGCGAATGATCTGGAGTATCAGACTGCTGAATTTTTTTGCATTGCGGGCAAGAAGCCAAGCCAGTAGGGTCCAAAGGAACAGCAATGTGCAAAGAATCAATAGTCAGCACACCAGGACCGGAAAGAACTACGACTAAAAATTCCGACTTCAAAGAAGGAATGTCGCAGCTCTCATAACACGAAGCCTCAAAACGAGTCCCAAACGAAGAAAATTCCAAAACCTCAGGAACGCTCCTCGTATCCAAAACAAGATACTTCTTGTCCTCGCCAACAAGCCAGACCTGAGCGCTGCCAGGACCCTCCCACGAGCCGGACAAAGCCAAACCCCTCAAAGGAAAAGAACGCTCAAACTGAAGCTTTGCAGATGAAGCAAACTGCAAGTCAACACTCTCACGCAATTCAGCAAGATTAGAAGGACGAACAGAAACAATACTAAGAATTACAGCAATAACAACAGTTAACAACACCACTGCTTTTTTCCAAGTCATTGTACAATAGCCTTTATCAGTTCAAAATACAAGTCATTCTTCTCAGGGCAGGCATTGTTGCATTCAACAATATCCTCCCAGAGCTTCTCAGCCTTCCTGTTCTCAACAATCTGAAGCTGCTCGTTAGCCATGCTCATAGCCTTTGAAAAGTCCAACAAGTGCTCCGCGTCACCCCAATACTTACTCGTGGCAATAATGTTAATCAACAAAGCACTCTCAGGAACATCCTCTTCAAAAGTTGCCACAGTAACAAGAACCATGTCCAAATAAGCCTCATCAGGACAACTTGTAGACAAGCACTGCATCATCCTGTCCCATTGGTCCTTAATTTCATCACTCTCTGCCTGAGCGACCAAATCATCAATAGTAGAAATCAAATCAGCCTTATCAACAGGGTCAGAAGCAGAACGCAAATCAATACTCTTGTAAATCAAATCTTTAGCAGGAGGAGAGCCACTCATAATATTGACGACAGCGACAACTGCGAGCACGATGATAACAATGCCGACAACAGAAGCAATAATGCCTCCAACACCTCTTTGGACTGCCATTAGGTAGACTACATAATTAGTATATTAAAACCTTACTAAATAGAAAAAAATTATTTCTTAGATTCTGAAGGTTTAGCGCCAGCAGCAGGCTTCGCGCCGGCAGCAGGAGCAGCGCCAGGCGCCGCAGGAGCTTCAACAGGCAACAATTCCTCAATAATAACAGCAGGAATCTTAGCCTCAACAAGCTTTGCCTTAATAGAACCTCTAGGCTGGCCAGCCATGCTCTCAATAATCTGCTTGGCAGTCGCCATAAGACCAGCTTTACGCCTCTCAATATCAGCAAGAAGCTGCATCTTCTTTATCTCCATTTCCTTCAACTCTTCAGCGGAAAGCTCAGTCTTCTCAGCCTTAATCTCGACAGTAAACATTCCACTGTTAACGTCAACAATAGTATCAACAGCACGCTTGCCCTCAATCATAACACCCATGCTGTTGCAAGTACCCGCAATTTCCTTAACCATCGCAGTCATGTCCTTGCCAGACAAGCCATCGCGCTTCATCTTAGCTATTTTAATGACCTGCTCAATCTTCAAATCAGCAACAAGATCAGTCTCAGGGTTGCCAGAACCCTTCTCAATATGAGCTTCCTGCTTAATCAAAGCACTAGCAGGAGGAGTACCAACAGTAATAGTGACGTTTTTCGCTTCATCAACAACAATCTTAACAGGAACTTGAACGCCCTTGAAATCAGCAGTCTTCTTGTTAATCTCAGAAATAACCTGGCCAATATTAATGCCCAAAGGACCCAGAGCTGGACCTAACGGAGGCGCGGCTGTTGCTTTGCCGCCTTCAATCATTGCGTCTACAGTCTGCTTAGCCATAAATATTGTCCCCCAATATGGTATTTAAAAAGCTTTCTACTTAAAGCTCGTCGGAAGCCCTATCTTCAGCAGGAGGAGCTTCAGACTCCCTGCGAATAACCTTAACAGCATCCATCTTAACAGTAATCGGAATCGGAACAGCAGCGCCAAGAAGCTCAACAACAACTTCCTCCTTGGACTTGTCAATCCTTGAAACCTTAGCCTGCTCACGCTTGAACGGACCAGTGATAATCTCAACGATATCGCTCTTCCTGATGTCAACTTCACGCTTGACCTGCTCAAGCATGTGCTCAATCTCAGAATACTGAATTTCTTTTGGCAAAATGCCCCTTGCATAAGGAACGTTAAATGCGGCCTGCTCAGCAGACTGTCTGTCAGCAGCTTCCACGAAAATATAACCACGCATGCCGTGCGGTCTTATAACAGAGAATACGGGCAGCTTCTTTTTCTTGATGTTGCTCACCATGAAATCCAAAACTTGGTCTTCACGGTTAGCAGTAGTTCTCAATGCGAAAATGAGAGTGCCAAGCTCTTCCTTTTTAGGGGCTTCCTTAACTTCAACCTTGACTTCTTCAACAACCGGCGCTACTTCAGCCTTGCTTCCAGCTATGACAGGCACTTCCGATGCCTTTTGTTCTGACCCCTGCTCATCTTTCATTTTTTTCAAATCTCCGAGAATAATACACTGTGGAATTAGACGGGGATTTAAAAAGGTTTCTATCAGAACAACAATTCCTTCACGAAATGCACTAGAAAACCAATAACTCCTATAATCGCCATTCCGATGGCAGAAATCTTGACAATAGTGGTAAACTCCTGCTTGTCGGGCTTCTTTGTAACCCTTAGAACTCGCTTGCATTCCATGATGAATGCCTTCAGCTTTTCCATCCTTCCAGAAACAGGAGCGCCAACCTGCCTGACTTCCTGTTCAAGCTTCTTAGGAATTTCCTGCTTCGGCTCTTCTTGAGCATGACTTTCAACAGGAGCTTCAACTTCGGCCTGTTCAACCTCAGCTACTTCTTCCTGCAATTCCTCATCAACCTTATTTTCGTCCTGCATAACGATGTTTTTCAGTGTCCGCTTTATTAATTTTACTAGAATCAGTCAACGAATTCAATGCCGAGCTCAGACTGCAGTTCTTCCCTCGTTGCCTCTGAGAGCTTCTTAGTCTTGCCGAAAATCTGCGGAGATTTAACACCAGTCACGATAAGCATAACTCTCAAAACTGGACCAAGGTCCTCATATATTTGCGCTCCCCAAATGATTTTCGCGTCTTCGGACAATCTTTCAGAAATGGTTTCAACAACTCTTCTGGCCTCGTTCAAGGTCAGATCTTTACTGCCAGCAACGTTAATCAATGCGCCTGTCGCACCAGTAATATCAACATCCAACAACGGATTATTGATTGCTTTTTCAACAGCTTCAGCAGCACGGTTTTCAGAATCAGACTCGCCAACACCGATCAGGGCAACACCGCCGTTGCTCATAACAGCACGAATATCAGCAAAGTCCAAGTTAACAAGACCTGCTTTAGTAACTAATTCAGCAATACCCTTAACTGCATTAGTAAGAATCTCATCAGCGACCTTGAAAGCAGTATGCAAAGGCAAATCAGGAGCAAGCTCAAGAAGCTTATCGTTAGGAATCACAATTAACGTATCAACAAACTGCTGCAATTTCTCAAGACCAACAACAGCGTTCTCGTAACGCCTGTTGCCCTCCATGGTGAAAGGCATTGTAACAATTGCGACAGTCAAAGCACCCATCTTCTTAGCAATCTCAGCAACAACAGGAGCACTTCCAGTGCCAGTACCGCCGCCAAGACCGCAAGTAATGAAAACCATATCAGCATCCTGGAAAGCATTCTTCAAATCATGCTCGCTCTCCCTTGCAGCTTCCTCGCCAACTCTCGGGTCGGAACCAGCACCAAGACCTTTAGTTACTTCTCTTCCAATCAAAATTTTTTTGTCAGCAGTCGTGTACAATAAGTCTTGAGCGTCAGTGTTAACAGCAATAGTCTCACTGCCCTGAACGCCAACCTCGGCAATCCTGTTAATCGTATTATTTCCGCCACCGCCACAACCAACAACCTTAATGCTCGCGCGCTGTTTAGCAAGAAGCTCCTGAAGTTCTATATCCAAAGGATGAGCACCAGACGGCCTTTGAGCTAGCTTAGGATCATTAGAAACTGGCTGCGATGGTGGTCGTATGAAATCCATTTGTCCCCCGATTTTTAGACTATAAAATTGCAATCTGAATAACTATTTAAGCATTACGTCAAACAAGAATATAGATTTACTTCGAATCTTTTTTCTTAACTTCGTAAGCAATCTCAAGACCGGTAAGCTCTGTCAACTTCTTGCTCAACTCAGTCTTTAACTGTTCCGGCAACTCGGCAGGGAAAGTAATAATCGCTTTCTTTTCCTTCACATCAACAGGAACTTTAACGCCGAGCAAAACCCTCAACAAAGACTCAATCTGCACTTTCTTATCAGTAACGATCTTATTAACTTTCAAATCATAAACAACATCACGGCCTGCCAAAGGATGGTTGAAATCAACAACAGTCCTGCCACCGCTAACAGTCTTAACCATGCCAACATAATTATCAATGTTCAACCTCAAGCCTGGAACAGGCTTGATGCCCTGCTCTGCAAACTTGCTGGTAGGAATCATCTTCACAAGTTCAGATTTCTTCTTGCCAAAAGCCGTGTCAGCAGACAATTCAAGCGTGAACTTTCCAGCATCCTTGCCAACCAAAAACTCATCAATACCCTTTAGGATTTGGTGCTCGCCAATACAGATTACAATAGGAGAATATTCAGTCTTATTAGAAAAAATCTTGGCTTCCTTGGCAGTCTTAGCATCAGTAGTATCAAAAACTTCACTGCCATCCTTCAAACGGCCTGTGTATTCCAGTTCCACAAAGTCGTGCTTTTTGATAGCCATACCGGAAAGGGCGCTAGGAAGGGTATAAAAAACTTCCTCTGGAGAAAGGTTTTTATATACGAGTTCAATATACAAACTGCGTGAAAAGAGGTCAACTAGGAGCAGTACTGATTATAGTTCTATTAGTTGCGGCAGTAGGAGCATTCTTCATATTCTCACAGAAAAGAGCGGGGAAAGCAACCCTGATGCGAACAGCGGCTGACATAACTGCAACTGAAATATCATCAGACACAGCAAGAGGGAAAGCAACGTGTTCCTGCATTATGAAAGATGGAAGTGTCAAGAACCCGGGATGCGTAAAGAACTGCGACAACAATGGAAAACTCTGCACAGACGCGTGCAAAACCAAATTCCCGAAGTTTGTGCGTGTAACGTGCGATCCAAATCTGGTCTGCACGTAATCATTTTTTTCTTACAAACTCCAAAACCTTCTTCACAGTCTGCTCTATGTTCAATTTAGTGTTGTCAAGAACAAAATCATAGTTTTTCTCATCAAGATAATTAATTTTGTAATATTTCCTATACCTTTCAATCTCATTCTGTAAACGCTTGTTAATGCCATCAAGAACTTCCTTTTCAGACTTAAAAGACCCTTCAGCATGCCTCTTTTGTTTAACAATATCACCCCAAATGCGCCTGGCGGCTATTTTCGGGTCAACTTTCAAGAAAATCTTGATTGACTTAGGAATAAAATGAAAAGCCAGCCGGGAATCAATAACCAAATTGTCCTTCAACGCCAAATGCTTAGTGCGCTCATCAATCTCTTTATCGATCGAAGGGTCTTTTTCAGCAAGCTTGCCCAACTCCAGCAAAGAAATACCTTTGGATTCAGCCATCTCACGCATGAAATCACCAGCAGAAAAATGCTTCAAACCAAACTCTTTAGCAACAGCCTTAGCTACGGTTGACTTGCCACTGCCAGCAGTTCCAGTAATAGTAACAATCATAAAACGTGTCAAACGCTTCTTGTTATTAAGCGTTACTTTTATAAAGAGTGCACGAAAATTATATAGCAGGGAGTGAAGATGACAACAGAACTAGAAGATGCAAAGAAGGCAGAAATAGCTGACAAATTCTACGTTACAAGACAAAAAGTAGACGACTTCAGAATCCCAACACAAGACGATAACAAGATACACCAAGAAGGAAGACCAATAGCACTGGGATTCCAGCTAAAAGCGCTTCTAAAAGATTACGTTGACTCACAGCACCAAAACATACCACAGGGCTGGGCCAGCGCACTAGACGAAACAACATTCAGAGACACAGTAAGCATTGACACAAAACTAGAACCAAAGATAGTCAGCATAGTCCAAGCAGGAAAAGTACTAACGATAGACGCTAAACTCACAAAAAAAGGCCAAAAAGACCCAGCAGTAGAAGGCACATTCACATACCAGCCAGTACAAGACCTTCCAATGATACAAGAAAGCAACAACGGAAACGCATACTGGCTAACTTTGCACGACGCAGAACAAATATCACGCTCACTATCAAAAGAACAACCAGACTTCTCAAACCTCGCAAGAGGACTAGCATCAAACGTGCTATACACTAGAGGAAGAGTGCTTGTAGAAAAAGCAACAGAACAAGGACTGGTCGCAGCATACATAAAACACAAAATACAGAACTTTAGAAGCTACATTGGAAAGCCCGCAGACGACGTACTCAGAGACGGAATAAGCATTATTCTATCAACTGATGCTGAGAATACTTCACAAAGACTAGTGGAAGACATTGCAAAACAAAGAGATACCAAAAAAAGATTCTATTCAGTCAATGTCACTGGAACAGCAGCAGACGGCCTAGTAATCTACAGGGCAAAACTCACACTTGGGTTCACAACACCAGACCAACTGCACAAAAACGAGTAAAGCTTTTTATATACCTTCTTAACTCTTAATTATCGTCATAGATTACAGGGGGTTTTAATGGCAAATCGAGAAATACAACCTATATTCATCCTGCCGGAAGGCACTCAACGAACTACAGGCAAGACTGCACAAAGAAACAACATAATGGCAGCAAAACTTGTAGCTGAAACAGTACGCACCACACTTGGACCAAAAGGAATGGACAAGATGATAGTTGATTCTATGGGAGACATTACAATCACAAACGACGGAGTCGAAATTCTAAAACAAATGAACGTAGAGCACCCAGCTGCAAAAATGATAGTAGAAGTAGCAGAAACACAGGAAAATGAAGTGGGAGACGGAACAACAACAGCCGTTATCATTGCTGGAGAATTGTTAAAACAAGCAGAAGACTTGCTAGACCAAAACGTGCACCCCACAGTCATTGCAAAAGGATACAGAATGGCAGAAGAAAAAGCACAAGAAATACTCAACGAAATAGCAGAAGACGTCAAATCAGATAATATAGCAATCCTTCAAAAAATTGCGCAAACAGCATTAACAGGCAAAGGCGCAGAAAGCGCGAAAGACAAACTATCAACCATTGCAGTCTCAGCTGTCAGAATGGTGATGGACTATCACGATGGGCACAACCACTTCGACAAAGAAAACATCAAGCTTGAAAAACGAACCGGCAGCGCAGTTGAAGACACTGAGCTTATTCAAGGAAT
>Ga0247727_10007745_pt1 | contig 20291 bp, 14 predicted proteins | sample WisWelCaveWW1625_FD_202498 | JGI IMG/M metagenome (GOLD analysis project Ga0247727, IMG submission 202498) | Biofilm microbial communities from Wishing Well Cave, Virginia, United States - WW16-25 | ecosystem: Environmental > Aquatic > Deep subsurface > Groundwater > Cave microbial mat | place... | reverse complement strand
TGCCGACGCGAAGCGCCGCGGGCATCGCGCCGCTCATTGGCGCCGTCGCTTTGTTGGCAGCCGCCGGTTCTTGTTTCACGGTCATTCCTGCCGGTCATGTCGGTGTCGTTGATTTTTTTGGCACTGTTTCGCCCAACACGCTCAAAGCCGGCATCAATCTCGTCAACCCGCTGGCTCATGTTATCAAATTTTCGGTGCAAACACAAGAGTTAAAAGAGGTGATGGATGTTCCCTCAAAAGAGGGACTCTCGGTTCAGATGGAAGTGAGTGTGCTCTATCGCCTCAACGCTGAAAAGGCTGCGGAAATGTATAAAACTGTCGCCGGCGGCAATTACACTTCGGTTATCCTCGAGCCCAACGTGCGGTCAGTCTGTCGTGGCGTAACGGCTGGATTCGAAGCTAAAGCGCTTTATACCTCCGAACGCGAATTGTTGGCCACTCAAATTCAAGATCATTTGATCAAAACCGTGGAAGCGCGCGGCATTACGATTGAGAGCACCCCGCTCCGTCGCGTCGGATTGCCGGCGGGTTTATCCGAATCCATCGAAGCAAAATTGCGTTCCGAGCAGGAAAGCCAGCGCATGGAGTTCGTGCTCACCAAAGAAAAACAGGAGGCCGATCGCAAGCGCATCGAAGCGCAAGGCATCGCCGATTTTCAAAAAATCGTCGCGCAGGGCCTCAGCGATCAATACTTGCGTTGGAAGGGCATCGAAGCCACGGAAAAACTTGCCAACTCGCCAAACGCCAAAGTGGTGGTGGTCGGCTCCGGCAAAGACGGTTTGCCGTTGATTCTCGGCGGGCAGTAGGAAAGCAAAAAGAAAAAAGCAAACGGCAAAAAGCAAGCGCCAACTCGCAGGGAGCTTGTTGTGCCGGCTTCGCGATAAAACAATGTTATGGCGAGGCGTTTTTGCCCCGCTTTTCGGGACTCCGTAAAGCGGAGTCGAAGCCATTCATCGGCAACAAATTGTAAATTTCAAATTGCAAATTTTCAATTTAAAATTTACAATTAAGAAATGAAACATACTTTGTAAAGACCGTAGGAGTGTCCTGCTGCGGCGGGACTGAGAAATATCCTCGGAACCTGATCTGGATCATACCAGCGTAGGGAAACGGTCATGGCTGTGGCGTGAAAACGCCGTTCATACATTTTGCCATTCACGCGGCCGCTTCGCTACGCAGGTTAATGTAGCAAGCGGTTTTTTATTTTTATGAGGTGAAATATGAAAGGCTTACGCAAAATTTCACTCGCCACGCTTTTGGCGCTCGTCGCGGTTGCCTTCGGACAAGACCAAGCCACGATCAGCGGCACGGTGCGCGATGCGGAAAACGGCGCCGCGCTGGCGGGCTGCAACATTTTAGTTGAAGGCACGGCGCTGGGAACGGCAACCGATGCGCAAGGCAAATTTATTTTGTCCGGCGTTGCATTTGGCAAAATCAATTTAATTGCCAGTTTTATCGGTTATCAAACACAAAAGCTGTCGCGGATCATCAACCAATCCAGCATTTCGGTAGACTTTCGTTTATCGCCAACTGCAGTGATTGGCACCGCCGTCACCGTCTTCGCGACCCGCGCGACAGAAAGAGAAACGCCGGTCGCGTTCGCCACCTTATCCAAGCAAGACATTGCCACGCGTTATTTCGCGCAGGACATTCCCGCTTTGTTAAGCGAGTTGCCCTCAACGACTTTTTATTCGGAAAACGGCAACGGCATCGGTTACAATTATCTTTCTATTCGCGGCTTCGATCAGCGGCGCATTTCCGTGCTCATCAACGGCGTGCCGCAAAACGATCCGGAAGATCACAATGTTTATTGGATCGACTTTCCGGATTTGCTTGGCAATGTCGAAGATATTCAAGTGCAGCGCGGGGCCGGCAGCGCCTTTTACGGCCCGCCGGCGATCGGCGGCTCGGTCAATATTGTGACGTCGTCATTTTCGCCGGAGCGCCGCCTCAACGCTTATGTTGGCGCCGGCAGTTACGGCACGAAAAAATTTTCTGCGGCGTTCAACAGCGGCCTCTGGCGCAACCAATACATTTTTTCGGCGCGGGTTTCGCGCATTCAAAGCGACGGCTACCGCGACCGCTCGTGGGTCGATCTCAAAAGTTATTTCCTCGGCGCGGCGCGTCTTGGAAAAAACTCCACCACGCGTTTGCATTTTTACGGCGGCCCGATTGAAGATCATTTGGCCTACTACGGCATTTCCAAAACGCAGGCGCCATCGCGCCAAACCCGGCGTGACAATCCGATTCGCCGTTCGGATGAAATCGAAAATTTCAATCAGCCGCATCTCGAGCTGATTCATGAATCTCGGCTGAGCGATCGAATCCAAATCAACAACACCCTCTTCGGCGTTCGCGGTTACGGCTTTTTTGATTATGACGGATCGTGGGCGCCGATGTCGTATTTTCGCTTGACGCCGGAATACGGCTTTCGGCTCACCGGCAATCCCGAGGAAGTTTATGTTGACAGCTTGCTCATTCGAGCGTACGTCGACAACAAACAAATCGGCTGGTTTCCACAAATAACCTGGCAGCACAGCCGTGGCGATTTGACTTTCGGCGCGGAACTGCGCACGCATCGTTCGCAGCATTGGGGGCGCATCCAAGACGGCGATAGCGATCTGCCGCGCGCGGCCAGCGGCGAGCACAGCGGCTTAAATTATGTCGGCCGCCGGCGTTACTATGAATATCGCGGCGCCAAAAATATTGTCTCGCCCTACCTTCATGCCACTTACTTGCTGCGGCCTAATTTGAATTTCATGTTTGATTTGCAATTTGCGTATTTGCAGTACCGGCTTTATGACGAGAAATTCATTGGCACCGATTTTAAATTGCCCTATAATTTTCTAAATCCACGCCTCGGCGTTAATTATAATTTTAATGAACAGCTCAATCTGTTTGTTAATTTCTCGCGCACCAGTCGCGAGCCGCGCTTGAAAAATCTTTATGACGCCGCCGAGGCCAGCACGCCGGCGCGCTCGGATACCGGCCGCGTCTTACCGCAGTTCGAGCGCAATCTCGACGGCGCGTTTAACTTCGCCAAACCGCTGGTGAAACCGGAAACGCTGAATGATTATGAGCTCGGCATCGCCTATCAACGAAACGGTCTGGCCGCCGGCGCGAATTTCTTTTACATGGATTTCAAAAACGAGATTATTAAAAGCGGGCAATTAGATCGATTTGGCCAACCGATCACCGGCAATGCCGAACGCACGCTGCACGCAGGCCTCGAGCTGATGGCGCGCGCGCAATTTTTTTTGGCAGTGACTTTGAGCGGCAACTTCATGCTGAGCCGAAATGAGCTGAAAAAATATACCGTATTTCAAAGCGACGGCGCCTCGCAAAGCTTAAACGGCAATCCGATTGCCGGCTTTCCGAATACCTTGGCCAATGCGCGCGCGACTTTTAATCAAAAAAATTTCACGGCGTCGCTAGCACTGCAATATACTGGCAAGAAATATACGGACAATTTTAAAAATGCGCAAAATACGGCCGGGGCTTCGACCGTCTTCAATGGAATGCTGGGTTATGGTTTTTCAAAAGGAACCCCATTAGACGGCTTTTCATTTCAATTGCATTTGCAAAATTTGTTTAACAAATTGTACGTCATGCATGGCGAAGGCGAAGAATTTTTCCCCGCCGCGGAACGCCAGATTTTTGTCAACGCCAAATATGAATGGTAAGCATCGTCAAAAAAAACTCAGGAGATGAAGCTATGTCAACCAATCGCTCGCTGAGCGAACTTCGTGCAGAATTCGGTCGAAGCCGGATGCTGGCGATGCCCATCGCGGGCATCATTGCGTGGGCCGCCGCCGGAGTCTTCGGCGCCATCCTTCCGGAGCGCTCCGCAGCGCTCGCGTTGTTCATGTGCATGCCCGCGGTCTTTCCGCTCGGCCTGCTGATCGCGCGTTTTACCGGTGAGGATCTGTTTGGCAGCAAAAGTCAAAACGAACTGGACCGCCTCTTCGGTTTGAATGTTCTCATGGCCAATCTGGCTTGGGGAATCGCCATCCCGTTCTGGATGGTCGAGCCGTCCTCTCTTCCCTTGAGCGGCGGCATCCTGAGCGGCCTCATGTGGGTTCCTCTTTCGTGGATGATTCAACATTGGGTTGGCCTGTTCCACGCTATCACCCGCACGGTGTTGATTGTTGCCGCCTGGTTCTTGTTTCCCAACCAGCGATTTGTCGCCATCCCCGTGGTGATCATTATTGTTTACGCCATCTCGGTGGCGGTACTCGCCAAGCGGCGGCTGCCGTGATTGGGTTTAGAAAAAATTCAGCGCATGGAAAAATAAGCGGCGGTTTTTTATTATGGGTGGTAGTTTGTCAAAATTGGGCATTATGTGCAAACAGTTTAAGCTCCGCAGCATCTTCAGACAGCCTGACCATGCGCTCGAAATTGAAACCCAATTTTTCGAGAACTTTGACCGAGCTGTGATTATCCGGCGCCGTCACCGCGACAAGACGGTTGAGGCCCAAAGCGCTTTTCGCGAACGCCATCACCGCCGCCGCGGATTCATACGCATAGCCGTTGCCCCAGAATTTTTCGAGAAGCGCGAAGCCCAAATCGACATCTTGCAAAGATTCTCTTTTAAGCAGACCGCAGATTCCAATCGGGAGGCCATTCTCTCTCAATGCCGTCAAATACAGCCCGAAGCCGAACTGTTCATAGCTGGCCACCGGCCCCTGCAAAATATAATCACCGGCGTCGGCGAGGGTGCGCACGCCGCGGTCGCCGATGTAGCGCAACCACGCCGGCTCATTCACCAACTCCAGAATGAAAGCGGCGTCGGCAAGGGAGAGTTGGCGCAGGATGAGACGGTCGGTTTCGAGAATTTTCAGAATTGAGATTTTTCTATGGAATATTATTCTGTGGGCATTTTTTTAAAAACTATACCCCCAATTCATATAAACCCGATCCCGCAAATTTTCATATCTGCCATAGGCGATGCTGATCGGTCCCAACGGCGTCTCGCCCGAAAGGCTGACGCCGACCGCGTGATGAAACTTGCGGTAGTTCGTGTCGCGTTTGTCAATCCACAAACCGCTGAGATCATAACGCACGCCGAGATACAAGGCTGAGATCGGCTTGCGGCGGATTTTGTAGCGATAGCCCATGCTGCCGATCGCCGCATGGCGGCCGATAAATTCCTGCTCGCGCAGGCCGTAAACTTCCTCGGCGCCGCCGGCGCGAAATTGCTCGCTGAACGGCGTGGTTTGATCGGCCGTGCTCAGGTTGATTCTCGAATGAAAGGTGTGCGGGCCACGGGAATGAAACGTTTCCATTCTTAATAGAAAACGAAAGAAAGAATCCTTCTCGCCCAAATCCGCATAAACTTGCTCATAAAACGCATGCACGAAACGGCCGCGGCGTGGAAACGGCAAACGATCGCGCGTGTCAAGAATGGAGCGTAGCGTGATGGCGTTCAAGGTCGAATTTCCCGGCGTATAACTCTCGCCGCTCAACTCTTTAATCGTAACCTCTTCCAAACGGAACTCGGCAGAAACCGCGCCGAAGCGGCGCATTTGTTGGCCCAACGCAAAATTCAAGCCCCAGCGCTCGTCGCGATATTCGCCCACCGCCGCTCTTTGCAAGTTTTGATAAACAAAATTTTCGCGCAGGTGCCGATAAGCTTGCGCCGAGAAACTGATGTAAGTTCTGAGCAGACGGTCATTACGAAATACGAGACGCGAGAGAAAATCACGCTCGCCGATTTCTTGATAAACAAAAATTTTGCTGCCCGTGCCAAACGCATTTTCATCGCCAGCCTCGATAAAACCGCGCAGGTCGCGTTCGTTGTCATAGCGTCCGCCCAAACGCAAAATTTTGAACGGTTTTTCCTGCACTTTGATTTTAACCACGGCGCCCTGATCGCCGCGTTTGATGTTCAAGTGCACTTGATCGAACAAGCCGGTGCTATGAATATTGTTGATCCCGCGGCTGCAAAAATTGGAATTGAAAATATCACCCGGCTTCTGAGGAAATTCGCGTAAAACCACGATTTTTTGAGTGCGTTGCAGACCTTCAATTTCGATGGCGCCGATCTTGCCTTCGTCGATTTTTATGTGCAGCGTCTTTGCGTCATGATCAAAAGCGACCTCCCGAATTTCCGCGAGCGCATAACCGTCGCTGCGATAGCGCTCGACCAGCGCCACGAGATCTGCCGAGCTGCGTTGATGATTGATCGCCTCGCCGGCGCGCGAACGCATGCAGGCCAAAAGCGTCGAATCCGGATAAATCGTATTGCCGATCAAGTGAATCTGTTGGAATCGTGGATTTTCTTGCACGATCAGCGCCAACGAATCGCTTCGCAGCTCCGCGCGCACGGCGGCAAATTGGCCGGTGCGGTAAACGGCACTCACCCAGTTTTGAATTGCCGCCGCATTGATTGCCGTGCCATTGCCGCTGTGATTGGCGCTGGTTTGTATGGCGAGCGGCGGCAACGGGAACGATAACTGCGTCGATAAAATCTGCGGCAGGCTAATCGCGCCATTCGTGATTGCGGCGCTCCAAATTAATCGTTCGGCATGGTTGAGAGTAACAAAATGCACGGGATATGCTTCTTGATCATGCCGCGTCGCAGCTTTCATGGGCTGCGACAACTCCAAAATCGTCTTCATCTGTTCGAGCGTGCGGCGATAACCCAGCTCGACCAGCGAATCGATTTTCGCAAAGTCCGATGAATTACGCCCCGGCTCGCCCAAAGTAATCACCACGTCCGCTTGGCGGCGCTGTTTTTCATTTTGCTCGCGCTGCATGATGGTGGAAAGCTGATCGGCGATTTCCCACGGCGAGTTGAGATGCGCTTTGTCGCGCAAACTCGAGGTGGCGTCGGCGGCGATCACCACGTCGACGTAGCGCCGCACGACGTCGGCGGGAATATTATTGACCAAACCGCCGTCCGCCAGCAGCATCTCCCCGCGCGGCACCGGCGCGAAAAGAATCGGCACTGCCATCGAAGCGCGCATCGCCTCCGCCAAATCGCCGTCGGCGATGATGACTTCTTTGCCGCTGTACATGTCCGTCGCCATCGCGCGAAATGGAATGCGCAGCCGGTCGAAGCCGGCGCTGGCGCGATAATTGGCGCGCATGGTGTGCTCGGTTAAAACGTTGAGCAACTTTTGCCCCGCCGCGATCGCCGGAGGAATATACGGGCGCCCATTGCGAAACCGCAGTTGCAAAAAGGCGCGCTCGCGTTCCTGGCGTTGCGCCAAAAATAAATTCGTGCGCGGCGGCGCATCCACGGTAATCTCGCTCCACGGAATTTGCTGCACGATTTCGCGCAGTTGCTTCGCATTATAACCTGCCGCATACAAACCGCCGATGACGCTGCCCATGCTTGTGCCGGCGATAAAATCTATCGCCACGCCGTGTTCTTCAAGTGCCTGCAAAATGCCGATTTGAAAGAGTCCACGCGCGCCGCCGCCGCTCAAAGCCAAGCCGACTCGCCGGCGCGCCAACTCCCGATGCGGCAGGAAATAATGCGGCGGGCCGTTTTGCCGTCCGACCTGCGGCGTGAAAATTTTTACGGGCGCGGCGGCGGCCGGCGCCTGCAAAAAATTTTCAACCAACGCCGCCGTTTGCGACGGCAGTTCCTGCGCCAACGAAACGGCGTGAAAAATAATGAATATAAAGCCCGCGGCAAAAAAGTGCATCGCGCTTCGGTTTAAAAAGGGAATGCGGCGCGCTCTGAGGCTTTTTTGAAAAGTGGTGGGCAGAACGATTTCCCCGCGTGAATGCTTAAACGACTTCAACACAATTTTCATCCATAGCAAGATCGCGAGTCCAAGCGTCAAAAAACGGCGCGTACCCTCTCAATTTAGGACACGAAAAAGTAAAAAGCAAGTTTCGCCTTTGGCGTTCCAATTTGACTTTAGCAGCGAAATTTTGTATCTTGCTTTGCATTGTTTAATTCTTGATCGCGTCAATGAACTTATCACGACGACTTCTTGTTCTCGCCGGCCTGTTCACCGCTTTGATGGTGATCGGCGCGCGCCTCAAAATTCCTTTTCCGATCGTCCCGTTGACGTTGCAGCCGTTTTTTGTGTTGTTGTCCGGACTTTTCCTTGGCCCGGTCTACGGCGCGGCCAGCCAAATCGCTTACGTGTTTTTGGGTTTGATCGGATTTCCCGTTTTCTCCGAGGGCGGCGGCCTGGCTTATGTGCTTAAGCCTTCTTTTGGTTATTTAATCGGTTTTCCGTTCGCGAGCTTTATCGCCGGCCTGATCGTTCATCGCCGCCTGCATCCTTCCGGGTTTTTGCCGGCGGTGACGCTCACCCGTTTGCTGTTCGCCAATTTTGCCGCATTGTTCACGATCTTTTTGCCGGGCGTGTTTTATCTATGGCTTAATTTCAATTTCATGCTTCAGCAACCGCTCAGCCTGACCCATGCAATTTACCTCGGCTTCCTGCGTTTTGTTCCCGGCGATTTGATTAAAATCGCCGGTGTGACTTTGCTGTATCGCGCCTTGCAGCCGCGCTTGGCCGTTTTATTCACGCCGGTAGCACAGGCTCCAAACGAAAGAACAGCAGAGACCATAATGGCAGAAAAATAACTTGCGTTTCTTCGCTCGGCGTTTGTCCCAAAAAATCTTTAGTAAAAATAATGCCGAGTTCCAGCCGATAAGCAGCGAGAAAACTTTTGAAACTGCGGCTGACAGCAGATGCTCGATCACCTGAAAGAGCAGCGTCGTTTTGCCGACTTGCCGCGATCCGATAATGACGAGAATTTCGGGCTCACGCAGCCAACTTTGCACATCACCGAGGATATCGCGCGGGATCGATGAGGTTGGATTAAATGAGCCGTTGCGCCATGGGTTTTGGAGGTTAAAACTGTTTAAGTCGATCATTGTTCACCTACAGTGCTTTACCATTGTATTTTTTATGGTGTAGTATGATTTTACCATTGGAAACTTATTAAAGTTACTAGATTTTTACAAGCTTTATATTAAAAACTTCTTGAGACTTGTATCATGCAAACCTCCATCCGCACCGGCGTCAGTTATTTCGGCAACCGCAACCCGCGGCATTTTCGCGTCGATCTTGAAGAAATCAAGAACCATCATTGCAATTTTATTCTGCATACTTTTTCTGAAAATGATCAACTTTTTTATAAAGCTACGATGGCGGAATTGATCCAGCTCTCAATAGACGCCGGTCTAGAGGTTTATGTTGATCCGTGGGGCGTCTTGCGCATTTTCGGCGGCGAGGCCACGAGTGATTTTGCGTTTAAAAACCGCGACGTTTGCCAAATCCTCAACACCGGCGAAACCGCGCCCGGAGCCTGCTTGAATCATCCTCAAACGTTGGAGTTTATGGTGAAATGGATTGACGACGCCGTCGAGATCGGCGCGGATGTTTTGTTTTGGGATGAGCCGCATTTTTTTATTGATTGGCAGAACAAGAATTCCGCGCACGAGCGGTGGGCGTGCTGGTGCCACCACTGTCGCGAGAAATTCAAGCGCACGTGCGGCGTCGAGCTGCCGACTGCTGAACAATTGCAGCGCGGCGAATCTGAAATAGGGAATGAGTTCACGCGTTTTCGTGAAGAAACGATCGTTGAGTTTCTGACGAAGTTGTGTAATGACGCGCGCGGCAAAGGCATGCGCAATGCCGTTTGTTTGCTGCCGCACAAAGAGCGCCGCTACGGCGTGGTCGATTGGGCAAAAGTAGCCGCGATTCCGAGCCTCGATATTTTTGGCACCGATCCGTATTGGATTTGGTTCGAGCAGAACGTGGACGGTTTTGTCGGCGACTTCGCGAAGGAAGTCGTGGAGCTTTCGCAGCAATTTAACAAAGAGCCGCAAATCTGGATTCAGAATTTTAAAATTCCGGCAGGCCGAGAACATGAAATTCGCGAGGCCATCGCCGCCGCTTATGCCGCCGGCGTGCGTAATTTTGCGGCGTGGAGTTTTTACGGCACGAGTTACATGTCTTATATCAAACCGGATGATCCGCAAAAAGTTTGGGATACGCTCGGCGAATGTTACGGGCAACTCGTGCGCGGCGAGTGGAAATGAGCAAATCGCTACCGGCACTTCGCTCTTCTGAAATTATTTTGCCATAATTATTTTGCAAATTATAAAAATGGACAAAAAATACTTCCTTGGTTTCGACGGCGGCGGCACGCATTTGCGCGGTTGTTTGATTGACGCGAACGGCGAAATTCTCGCCGTCGTCGCGCATCCGCCAGCCAGCTTTCCCGGGTTAAAAGAAAAAATCGGCGAGCCGGTTGCCGAACTTTGCCACGACCTCGAGAAGCGCGCCGGATTGCCGTCAGGTTTAATCACCGCGGCAGGCTTTTGCTCCACCGGGGTCGGGCGTCCGGCGGAGCGCGTTATTGTCGAGCAAGCTTTACATCAAAAAAAAATCGCGCAAAAAATCATTGCTGAAAGCGATGCCCTCGCGGCCTTGACCGGCGCTTTTGGCGGCGGTTCCGGCGTCATTATCATTGCCGGAACCGGCGTCATTGGATTTGGCCGAGCGATGACCAATGAAATCATTCGCGTTGGCGGTTGGGGCTACTTGCTTGGCGATGAAGGCAGCGGTTTTGCACTCGCGCAGGCCGCTTTGGCTGCCGCGCTGAAAGATTGGGACGGCCGCGGCCGGCAAACCGCCTTGCGGCAAATTTTTGAAAAACATTTTAACGTGACGAGCATCGAGTTGATCATTTCGCAAATTTACCGCAGCGATTTTGATCGCGGCAAATTTGCCGAATTAGCGCCACTGGTTTTTGCTGCCGCGGATGCGGGCGATGCCGTTGCCCAAGAAATTATTCACCACACCGGGCGTGCGCATGGCGATCTCGTTCGCGCCGCCGTCAAACGCGGACAATGGTCGCAGCCAATTCCATTGGCGTTAATCGGAAACCTCTTCCGTCGTCAAGACGTTCTGCTTCCCGGCCTGTGGGACATTCTAAAGGAAAGAGACTTTCAATTGATGACCCCGCGCTTTGAGCCGGTTGTGGGCGCCGCTTTACTGGCGATGCTGGCGTGTGAAATAAAAGTGACAGAAGATTTCTTAATGAAATTAGAACGCTCTTGGCAAAACTATCAAAGATGACTTCCATACCACTTGGCCCCGCGATGCAGCGTCTTTTCGCCGTCGCGCAAAAAAACGAGAAACGCATTGTCGGCTTAATCTCCGGCACTTCTGCGGATGGCATCGATGCCGCGCTCGTGCGCGTTCGCGGCCATGCCGGTGTTGAACTTGCAACTCACGAGCGTTTGCAGCTCGAAGCTTTTGCGACATTTCCTTATCCCCGGGAATTACGCGCACAACTGCTGGCGGCCTCATTGCCCGGCGCCGGTACCGTCGATTTAATTTGTCGCCTCAATATTGCCGTCGGTGAATGTTTCGCGCAAGCCGTGCAGAAAATCATCCAGCAAGCCGGTTTGCAACCGGAAGACATTGATCTCATCGGCTCGCATGGACAGACGATTCATCACCTGCCGTTCGCCGGGCCGCTTGCCGGCATCCCCTCTGCCGGCGCGCTGCAAATCGGCGAGCCGAGTTTGATCGCCAAACGCACCGGCATCATCACCGTCGCCGATTTTCGCGCCGCGGATATGGCGTTCGGCGGACAAGGCGCGCCGCTCGTGCCGTTTCTCGATTATCTTTTTTTTCGCTCAACCGAGCTGACGCGCGGCGTTTTGAATCTTGGCGGTATCGGAAATTTGACGATTTTGAAAAAAAACTGTTCTCTCGAAGACTTGATTGCTTTCGACACCGGTCCGGCGAATATGGTGATCGATGCGCTGGCCGAATTTTTTTTTCAGCAAGCGTATGATGATGGCGGCCAGCTCGCCGCGCAGGGGAAAGTCTCTGCAAGCTTGCTCGGCGAGTTGTTGCAGCATCCCTATTTCTCCAAGCCCATTCCCAAATCCACCGGCCGCGAAGAATTTGGCGGCGCTTATGTGGCGCAGCTCATCGAACGTGCCACGGCCTTGCAATTGACGCCGCCCGATATGCTGGCAACCGCGACGGCTTTGACCGCCGAAACGATTGCGCGGGAGGCGCGGCGTTTGGAAGTTCAATGCGGCAAGCTTGACGAGTTGATCGTCAGCGGCGGCGGCATGCACAATCAAAGCTTGATGCGAATGTTGCGCGAGCGTTTCGCTCCCGCAAAAGTCACGACTACCTCGGAGTATGATTTGCCCGGCGACGCCAAAGAAGCGATTCTTTTTGCCCTGCTTGCGAACGAAACGATTTGCGGTTATACCGGCAATGTGCCGTCCGTCACGGGCGCACGAGCCGCGACGGTGTTGGGGAAAATTTGTTTATAAGTTTTGCTCCCGGTTGTGCTTTTGATTTTTAAAGAGTTGAGATTGATAACCAGTATACTGGTTAAAAGGAAGGCCTGCTGCTGACCGACGATGTGGAACGTGATGAACAAATTGAAAACTGGCAGATTCGGCTGCAGCCGGTGTGGAAATTTCTTTTGGGATAATGGCGCGATCAATGGGGATTAGGCGTTAACTCAGCCAAACCCAGAAAAAAAATTTGAAAGTTCGTTGCTAATTCACGATCAAATTTAACACGGAGACGCGGAGAACACAGAGAAGGCACGGAGAACAATTCTTTTCTAAAAAATTGTTCTCCGTGACACTCTGTGAACTCAGTTGCTCCGTGTTTGAAAAAACCTTTTGGTTTTTACGCTGTCCCGTTTGCGGGGCTTCAGGTTTCGACTTGTCCGAAATCCTGGCGTAGTTCCTGATAAGATGAATTGATCAATTTTATCTAGAGATTTCTTCATTGCTTCACTTCCCGCGCCACCGGATACAAATTCCATTCCTCATCAAAAAATGGCGTGCGCCGGTAAAGCCACTGCAATTTTTCTTGCGGGCTTTTTGCCAGCGTCGAATCTGACTTGAGTTTTTGCTCGAACTCCGCTTTGAGTTTCGCATCTTCCGCCAGCATGCGCTCGGCCATCGGCTGCATCACGTATTCTTCCACATACTCCGTCGGCGTCATGATTTCCAAAAAGAATCCCCATTGATAAAATGAATCCGCCGAATTCGGTTCGAGCAGCAGCACCGCCAACTCGCCGAGCGGTTGATCGGTGGAAATTCGCACCGAGCCGGCGGGGAAACGCCGCGTGTGTCGCTCGACGACCGGTGTGCCGGTGACGCCGACATGACCTTCAAACGGTTGATTCGCTAATTTCGTCTCGGTCATCCGATACATCTCCACTTCGACTTCGCGCGGCGCGATGATGGTTTCCATGCCAGCCGCTCGATCACCTCGCTCCACGCCGGCGGAATCCAATACGCTTGCGGACGCTGCACGGTGAGCGCCGGCTCGTTCATGCGCAAATACGGCACTTTGATGGTGACCGGCTTTCCCGTCCATTGCACGTAATCGCTGCCGGTGATAGTTGAAGGCAGCACGCGCGACTCCACCGCCAGCAGATCGAACATTTCGGGTGGACGCTGCGGCACGCGCCAGGCGAGCGGAAGCTCTTGCGCGCGGCGGCTGCGATCGGCTGCAATGGCCGCGCGCAGCCTGGTCGTTTCTTTCGCCAGCAGGCGCATCACGCTCTCCAGCAAAACATAAGTCCCGAGCACGCGCTGTTTGTAGGGCTTGAGAGAATGGTTTTCCACGAGCACCGTTGGCAGGTGCCGCACGTCGCCGTAGGTATTGGAGAATCGCGGCCCGGCGGTGAAATCAATAATGCCGCCTTGGAAATCCCGGCCATTCACCGGAAAGACCAGCGGGCCGGGAATATGCCCCATCGCTTGGAGATCGCGCTCGACGTTCGGCCGCAAAACTTCATCCAGCCATGCCGCAATCGTGGGCGAATAGCCGTGCCTGCCGGTGTAGCCAAACGTGATGTCATACTGATAATCCGCGCCGTCGGTGACGTGAATATCGAAATACAAATCCGGGCTCCACTCATTCAACGCACGAATGAGCGCGCGCATTTCCGGCGCATCCAACTTCGCGTAATCGCGATTCAAATTGAGATTGCGCGCGTTCGTGCGCCAACCTGTTTCCACCGGCCCGCGTTGATTGATCCGGCCAAACGCGGAGAAGCGTTCGTGCGCATCGACACTGAAAATGGGAATGAAAAGCAGATTGGCCCCGTCGAGCAAATCGCGCTTTTTGTTGCGCACTGTCATGTCGCGCAAGAGCATCATGCCCGCGTCTTTGCCGTCGATCTCGCCGGAATGAATGCCGGCCTGCGCGAGAAAAATCGGCTTGCCCGTCGCGCGCAAAGCCGCCGGCGTAAACGCGTGTTCCTTTGAAGCCATCACCATCCAGATGTCGCGGCCTTCCGGACTTTTGCCGAGCGAAACCATTTTCAACTCCGGCGCAGCCGTAGCCAACTTTTGCAGCCATTGCACCGTCTCGTCATAACGCGGCGTCCGCGCGAAATCGCTTTGTTCCGTCGGCGTGATCCACGGGTCGTTTTTCGGCGCCATCAAATTTTGACTTTTACCGCTCCATTGCAACTCCGGCGGCAGAATCGCTTGTTGCGTCACTTGGCTGAAAGCGGCAACGGCCAGTAGCAGCCCGAACAATAGAATGCTCCATTCCCGGCGCATCGGTTTCTCCTTATCGTTGTAAAATTTAGATAGAAAAACTCTAATTTCTTGGCCCAACGGATAGAAAAACGACCAACGGATTAAAAAGCTTTGCTTTTGCCTAAAGGTTAAAAAAATAACGACACGCTTATCCGTTGGTCGTTTTTTAATCCGTTGGAAAATTTTTTGAATCTAAACGAGAATAAAACTTTTCTGCCGGAACTGGATTGGGCGCATTATTCGTATCCCAGCTCGGCCAGCCGATCTTCATCCAAGCCGAAATAATGGCCGATCTCGTGCAGGAGGGTAATGCGTACCTGCTCGCGCAACATTTTTCGGGTGGAGCAAAAATTTTCGAGCGGCTTTTGGTAAACACAAATTTTATCAGGCAGCGTGTTCCCGTAATCCGCGTCGCGCTCCGGCAGCGGCGTGCCGAGATACGCGCCGAAAAGCTCGTCGCGACGGCGCACGCCAAACTCCCGCATGGTGGCACGATCCGGCCAGTCCTCGACAACGATGGCGATATTCTCCAACGCCTGCCGAAATGCCTCGGGCAGCGCTTCAAGCTCGGCAAGAACGAGCGCTTCGAATTGTTGGCGTGTGAGTTTCATGTGAAATAAATGCAGCGTTTCATTAATTCGACTTGGAATGATTCAAATTGAATGATTCCTCCACGAATTGCAAGAAAAAAAATCGAGACAGGAAGTTATTTTCTGTTTTAAGCTCTTGCAGAGAGGAGGGGGATCCAGTAAAATTTAGTGCTTGATCATTGTCGTTAACCTGATTATCTTATCATGAACATGACTGAGCCATATTTGCGACCATCGCTTGATGTTGTTTCCTATGATAGTAAAGAAATATTTTTGAAAATTCGCTTTGAAGCATCGACTTTTCTTGCTAACAGGGGAACACCCTATGCCCGTTCATCATTTTATTAGTTACTCCACCATCGACGCGCTCGACTTCGCATTGCGATTGTGCGATGCGCTTGCGGCCGGACCACCCTCTTTTAGTCTCTGGCTCGATAAACGCCAATTGCGCCCCGGCGAAGATTGGGACGAGCAGCTTGCCGAAGCCATCAGAGCCTGCGAGAGCATCATCTTCGTGATGACGCGCGATAGCGTGCAGCCGGCTTGCACCTGCAAACAGGAATGGACACGCGGACTGAAATACAAAAAGCCGGTCATTCCCATTCGCTTGCACGCCGACGCTGAGCTGCCGTTTCGTTTGGAGCCGCGCCAGTTTATTGATTTCACCAGCAATTTCGAAACCGGCCTGGCGCGTTTGCGCAATCATCTGCAATGGCTCGCTTCGCCGGCGGGCGCCTTGCAAGCGCTCAAATATCGCCTTGCTGACGCACAACGCGATTTGCAGCGCGAGCAAGATCCGCAACAACGCACGCGCATTCAAGATGACGTCGCGCAGTTGGAAAAGCAAATCGCCGAGCAGCAGCGCGTTGTCGATGATCCCCAAGCGGCGGCTGAACGCGTGGCCGCAAGTATTGCCGCCGGATTGGAGCGTGAACGCGAGCCGCAAAAGCCAATCAGCGGTGAGGCGCGCACCAAGTTCATCAATCCACCGCCGATGACCGCGCCGAGTTATTTTCAAGATCGCCACGTTGAAACCAGGTTGATCGCGGATTTTCTGCGCGATGAAAGCCGGCGTGTGCTCACACTCGTGGGCCGCGGCGGCACCGGCAAAACCGCACTGGCCTGCCGCCTGCTCAAAGCATTGGAGCAAGGCCACCTGCCCGATGATCTCGGCAGCCTTGCCGTGGATGGCATCGTTTATTTGAGCGCCGTCGGCTCGCGCCGTGTACAAGTTCCCGATCTTTATGCCGACCTGCTCAAGTTGTTGCCGGAGGAAACTGCCCGGCATTTGGACAGTCTCTACAAAAATCCGCACGCCGACACCGACGCGAAAATGCGCACCTTGCTCGCGGCCTTTCCGCACGGGCGCATCGTTGTGTTGCTCGACAATTTTGAGGACGTGGTCGATGCCGAAACGTTGAGCCTGCGCGACGCCGAGTTGGAAGAAGCGCTCACCGCGTTGTTGCAAGCCCCAGCTCATGCGATCAAAGTCATCATCACCACGCGCGTAGCGCCGCGCAGTCTTGCGCTCGTTCAACCAGCTCGGCAAACGCGCCTCGATCTCGACGAGGGACTGGCCTCGCCTTTTGCCGAAAATATTTTGCGCGAGATGGACGTGGACGGCAAAGTCGGTTTGCAAACCGCGTCGGATGATTTGCTTTCGGCTGCGCGTGCGAGAACGCGAGGCTTTCCGCGCGCTCTCGAAGCGTTGTTCGCTATTCTTTCGGCGGATCGCGATACGACTTTGCAAGAAATTTTGGATAACGCTGCAAACCGTAGCGCAGTCTTCCAGACTGCAGACAAGATGTCTGCGCTACTGCCCGAAAACGTCGTGCGTGATTTGGTCGGCGAGGCCTTTGATCGCCTCGATCTCACGGCGCAAAAAGTCATGCAGGCGTTGGCGATTTACGGCCGGCCCGTGACGCCCACGGCCGTGGATTATTTGCTGCAACCCGTTTTAACCGGCGTCAACAGTGCGCCGGTGCTGAGCCGTTTGGTGAACATGCACTTTGTCCGCAAAGAAGCCGGACGCTATTATCTGCACCCGGTGGATCGCGAGTATGCGCTCTCGCGTGTTCCGCATGGCGCAGCCGGCGACCGCGAAGTTTTGGACGACAAAACGCCCTTCACGCAAATTGCCCTCGCCGACCGCGGGGCCAATTATTTTGCCGAAACCCGGCTGCCGCGCGAGAATTGGAAAACGCTGGCTGACTTGGCGCCACAACTGGCCGAGATCGACCTGCGCTGCGCCGCGGAAGATTATGACACCGCCGTGACCGTGCTCACAGACATCGATGGCGAGTATCTGCATTTATGGGGTCATTATCGCCTGATGATTGACTTGCACGAAAATTTGCAGGGCAAGCTCAATGATCCGGATTTGAAGAGCACTAGTCTCGGCAACTTGGGTACGGCGTATAGAAACATCGGACAAATGCAGCGTGCGATTTCGTGTTATGAGCAAGCGCTGGCAATTGAGCGCGAGTTGGAAAATCAACAAGGCGAGGGCGCGTGGCTTGGCAATCTTGGAAATTGTTATTTGGTTCTCGGCCAGACTGCCCGCGCCATTGACTATTACGAGCAGGTGCTGGCAATTGGCCGCAAGATTGGTGATCGTCATAATGAAGGGGGGCGACTCGGCAATTTGGGCATTTGTTATGCTATTCTTGGTCAAACCGGCCGTGGTATTGAGTTTTGCGAACAAGCCTTGATTATTGCCCGCGAATTTGGGTATAAGCGCTTAGAAGATGTCAACCTCGAAAATATGGGGCGTTGCTATATTGATCAAGGCAAATGGGATGTCGCTATTCAAGCATTTAATCAAGCCCTCCAAATCTCAGATGAAATTGGCGAGTTTCTAACTCAAAATGAAGCTCGCCATGGGTTGGCTCTTGCTTATTTATATTCGAATAATTTGATTGCTTCGCATACCGCTATTGAAGCCGCTCGACAGTTTGACTATCCACCAAACAATCACAACGTCTTCGCGCTGTTGGGTGTCATTGCTTTGCGACAAGCAGATCGACCGGCGGCACAAGAGGCGTTCGTCGCCGCCGTGCAACAAGCCGAGCAATTGTTGGCGCACAGCGCGCAAAATTATGCGGCGTTGGATTCCAAGGGTTTGGCCTTGTCCGGCTTGGCGCTGTGCGAAGGCCCGCAGCATGTCGCCGCAGCCATTGCCGCCTATCGCGCGGCGCGGGCCATCAACAAAGACGCGGGCATCGTCGGTCGAGTGCTGCGCTTGTTTGATGAACTGGCGAAAGCAGATTCAACAAGAATTTTAAAAGAAGTGCGGGCGGCAGCGGCGGGAGGGTAAAGTTTGTAGTGGTTCCTTTAGGAACTGAATGTTTGATAGCGAAAACGCCTGAAGACGCTACTACGAACGATTATTTTTTACGATGGAAATGGTCATGGATGAAAAATTCGAAATCCTCGATTGCTCGGAGATCAGCGACGAAGAGCTGGTGCGGATTTTGACGCTCGACAAAGAAGACTATACTGCGGCGACGCTGCAGCGCGCCAATCGCGAGGCGTGGCAAAGAAGACTTGACGTGACGCAGTTTATCGATCGCGTCGAAGTGAGCTTGAACGACGGCGAGCCGGAAAGCTGCACGATCGACGCGGCGCTGGCGAAATTGCAACAAGAGACGGAACTCTGGCACGCCTGGCATTTTACCAATTGCTTGCATGAAAAGCTGATGGCGCAGAAAGAAGCCGCGTTCTGGACTTTGGAGCTCTTTGAAGGCGAGCAATATCAGCAATCCTTTTTCATCAAATTGGCAAAAGATCTTGAAGACACGCTTACCAAATTTTTGCGGCTCAGCGCCGAGCCGTACCACGTCGATTTTGATTACCGCCTCGACGACTGCGTGACATTCGTTGACTCGCATTCTTCCGCCTACGTCAAAAAGGTGTCACAGACTCTGAGCGAAGCCAATATCCCCCACACGGTGAAAATACAAACCGGTTATGGGCTTCTGGTTTTGGCGCCGGCGGATTACGAGGAGGCGGCGCAAGCCATTGTGGCCGAAATTGAAAATAAGATTGCGGCGCTGCGCCAGGAAATTGCCATGCTGGTTGAAAAGGACAAGCGCCATCCCCAGCTTCTCGAACGTTACAACGAGCTGGCGCAGCTCATCGATGATGACGCGACAGTTCCTTACGGCCAGGGTGTTCTGCTCTTTGAATATGGACGCAACGAGGACGCGGCCACGGCCTTTATGCAAGCCGCGCAATTGTGCATGTCTTCCGCAAAAGACTGGCCGCCGGAATATTTGGAAGAGTCGGAGAGTTATTTGGAGCACCTCGCCGCGCGCCTGCCGGAAAATTTGGCGCTTCGCCACGCTCTGGCCAATATTGCGCTGTTCAACAAGGCCGATGAGAAGGCGAAGGAGCGCTTCGAGCGGATTCTGGCGCTGGCGCCTACTGACAGCGTCGCCCACGTGAATCTGGGCCATTTGTACGCGCAAGATCATCGCGACCGTTCCCGCGCGGCCTGGCACTATCAGCGCTATCTGGAGCTGGAGCCGCAGGCCGAAGATCGCGCCGCCATTGAAAGTATGCTGGCGGGATTGTGAGCATTGCAAAATGCGCATTTAAAAAACGCCAAAAATGTCTTGTTTTTGTGTATTGAGTTGTGTATTATGAATACATACACCTATGCACTTTTAGGAGACAGCATGGATACGATAAGATTAAATGTTACATTGCCAAGAGAACTGGCGATAAAACTGGATTCGCTGGCAGGCCCCAAAGGAAAGAGTTTTTTCATCGCGGAATCCTTGAAGCAAACCATGACTTCTTTAGAAAAACAAAAGCTGAAAAACCTTCTCAGCGAAGGCTATCAAAATACCAAAGTCGAAAACCTGGCGCTGGCAAAGGAATTTGAGCCGGTTGATTTGGCGGGATGGGATGATGACTATTAAACGGGGCGAAATTTATCTAGCCGTTCTTGATCCCGTGGTCGGGAGTGAAATCTCTAAAACCCGTCCGGTGTTGGTGGTTTCCAATGATATCAACAACACGCACGCCGGCACGGTGAGCGTCTTGCCGATCACCTCGCAGCGATTGGGTAAAATTTATCCTTTTGAAATTTTTTTGCCGCAGGGTACGGGCAATCTTCCCAAAGATTCCAAGGCCAAGGCCGATCAAATTCGCACGCTTGATAAAACGCGCCT
>Ga0247727_10007744_pt1 | contig 20292 bp, 13 predicted proteins | sample WisWelCaveWW1625_FD_202498 | JGI IMG/M metagenome (GOLD analysis project Ga0247727, IMG submission 202498) | Biofilm microbial communities from Wishing Well Cave, Virginia, United States - WW16-25 | ecosystem: Environmental > Aquatic > Deep subsurface > Groundwater > Cave microbial mat | place... | reverse complement strand
AGAATCAAGATAAGACTTTCCTCTCGCTTATCAAAACGCGAATACCCCGCGCCAGCGTACGAAAATGGATGAGCTCAACCAAACATGAAAGAAAGTACTCCTCAACAGTTGAAACTCTAACTTACCCAGCTTCCACCGCCACAGCTTGTCGATGACATGATTGATTTTTGAATAGGCTGGGGATTTCTTGGTGATCTAACCGAACTTTATGGTGAGTCTTTTGAGAATTCAGATTAAAGCTTCTCAAGCCCAAAATTGAACCAGACTTGTCCCAAATTGGAACAGGTGTCTAATTGGTGATACAGTTTTGTAACTTGCGAGAGTCATTAGAAATAACTAAATTGTTGCTTCCATGAGCGTTTTGTCAAAGACCAGGATTTAGACGTTAAAAGTATGGCTTTGCTGGAGAATTCCTGAAGCCGCTTTTTTGGTGTATAATTTGCAATAATTTCACGTGATGACGAAAATTTTACAACAACTGCTGCGAGTTGCTTTGATTCTGCTTGTCGCAGCTTGCCAAAATCGCGTTTTGGTCGAGGCCGATCATTACGAGCGCAGCAACGAGCTGGAAAAAGCCGAGGCCGCGCTCGTGCGGCATTTGGAGACGCATCCCGATGACAACACCGCGCGTTTTCGGCTCGGCGAGCTGCACGGCACCATGCGGAAATATCAAGACATGCTGAACGATTTCGCGACCGTCGAAAGCAGCGACAGCCGCTGGAAGGAAAAAGCCGCAAATCGCAAAGAATATTATTGGCGGGAAAATTTCAATGAGGGCGTTGCCGCGCTCAATCGAAATGAGCCGCAACAAGCGATGACACCCTTGCGCAACGCTGTGTTGATTTTGCCGGAACGGCAGGTGGCTTATCCACCCCTCGCCGGCGGTTTGCTTGCCACCGGCAACGGCAGCGAGGCGACGGCCGTGTTCGAAAAAGCGTGCGCCTTGAATGCGGATGATGTGGAATCACGCCACGCGTTGCTGCAGCTTTATTTTAACGCCGGACGCCACGACGAGGCGCTGGGTTTGAGCGAAGAAATTCTCAAAAAATCCTCGCGCGATGTTTCGGCCTTGCGCTGCCGCGCCGCCGTGCTTGACAAAACGCAATCCGATCAAGCCGAAGCCGCCTACAAAGAATTGATGCGCGCTTCCGGTGACTCCGATGATCTTATCGCATTTGCGATGCACTATTACCATAACCAAAAACATGAATACGCGCTGCTGCTGTTTCAAGAAGCTCTGAAACGCCGCGCGGAGGAAGCCGGCGCCTCGAATGGCACACTCGCAGCAGCGGATAGCAATCGCCTCTCAATTCATCTCGGCGGCAAAAATTCGATGCCGATTCCGGAAATCTTTCGCTACCTCGGCGATTGCTCGTGGCATTTGGGCGATTACGCCGCCATGTCGCAGTGGTACACGCGTATTTTGCAAATCAATCCGCAGGACGTCGCCGCGTTGCAGAATCTTTGGCTCGCCTCGAAGGCGCAGGGCAAAACGGAATTGGCGGAGATGATCAAGAAACAACTGGATCAATTGACGAGCGGTCAGGAATGACGAAAAACAATCAACTCGCACTGCAGCAAGGGTTCTTCATGTTCTTTTTCCACGCCGCCCTTTGGCTCTCAGCTCTTTTGCTGGCCACGCCGTTATTGGCGCAACTGCAAATCGCCCCCAACACGATCTCGCCGCGCCCGGATGAGATTCGGGCGACGGCGTTCACGGATATTCGCGTCGGCTTTGATCGCGATTTGAATACGCCAGTGCCCATCAACGCCATTCAAGTGTGGGGAAATTTTCACGGCCGCTACACCGGCAGCCTCAGCTATAATGCGACGAATCGAACGCTCATCTTTACACCCGGCCAAAGTTTCGTTGACGGCGAAGAGATCACCGTCGCCGTCACCACCGCGCTGCGCGGAGCAGATAACACTCAGTTAGCCCAATCTTTTCTTTGGCGATTTCTCATCCGCAACAACTACGGCACGGGCAGCTTCACGCGAACGATTTATGATTTGGAAAGCGTTCTGCCGCTTTCCGGCGTGAATCAAGAGCCGGCCCATCTGGTTGCCGCTGATTTCAACAATGATGATTTCATCGATCTGGCGGTGGTGCATCACGGCGCCAATCGCATCGTGATGCTGCGCAACACCGTGCGCGAAACATTGGGCCAATCGCTTTTTGTTCCCTTCGGAACGCTGCTTTCCACCGCTAACACGCCGGTTTATGCCATAGCCGCAAACTTGAACAACGACAATAATCTTGATCTCGCCGTCGTCAATTTCAACGGCAACAGCTTGCAGATTTTCTCCGGCAACGGCGCCGGCCAATTTTCCGCGCCGCAAACGATTTCCACCGGCAGCCGTCCGATTCATCTTCTTGCGCAGGATTTCAACGGCGACGGCTTCGTCGATCTGGCGGTGACTCTATTCGGCGCCGATCGCGTTGATATTTTTCTCAACAACGGCTCCGGCAATTTCCCGGCCGCGCCCGCGCAGCAAGTGCCCGTCGGATTCGGGCCGGTGTCCGCGGCGGCGTGGGATTATGATCGAAACGGCGCGCTCGATATTATTGTGGCGAATCACGGCGCGAAGTCATTATCAACTTTATACAACAACGGTCGCGGCAATTTTACCGCCGGCGGGACGCTCGATAATCTGCCGCTGCCGCCGGTGGATTTGGTTTCCGGCGATATTGCGGGAACGAGCGGCAATCAAGCCGGCGACGGCCGCCGCGAAATTTTGGCGCTGTGCAGTGATTTGTATTTGCTCGGCAAAAGCGCTGAAGCCTCGCCAACGAGCGCGACGAGTGTCCTGGCGATCGTCAACTTTACGGCGAATCGGCTCAATCTGGCGGAGACGGTCACGCTCACCGGCTACGCGCAAGCGTTCACGCTGTGCAATGTCGACACGCTCGACACCCAGCGCGGCGCGGCTTCTCTTCGCCCTGATTTGGATCTCGATGTGTTTTACACGCGCTTTCGTGATGATCGCATCTCGGCGCTGCGCAATCCCGACAATCAATCGTTTCGCAATTTGACGCCGGTTGATTTGGATACGGTGACGAGCGCCAAGGCCATCACGCATCTCGACATCGACCGCGACGGCGACAACGATCTCGTCGTCAGCAATTATCTCGAAAACAAACTCGTCGTTTATCTCAATCAAGGCAATCGCGTGCCGCCGTGCACGCCGCTCGACACGCTCGGCACCTCGGTTTCCGTCGTTGATTTTGGCGAGGTTTGGGTGCGGCGAAGCGACTCAAGAAGATTGCTGGTGAACAATTCGAGCTCATTGCAATTTTCATTCACGACGGCGCTCAGCGACTCGATCAATTTCGGCGTTTCGCCGAGGCGCGGCGTCTTGCCGAGCAATCGCGTGCTGCCGTTGAATGTCACGTTCACGCCGGGCGATACCCTGTCTTATCAATCCAATCTTTTTATTACGACGACTGATGTTCTTGCTTCGACTTCGTGCAGCGTGATTCTGCGCGGCCGCGGCGTGCGCGCCACGATCGTCGTCCCGGATTCGTTGAATTTCGGCTGCGTGCCGCCGGGACAAACCGCCAATCGCCAATTGCGCATTCAAAACACCGGCAACATCCCGCTTGTGCTATCAGGCGCGTCCAATTCGACGCCGTATTTCACCGTGCAAGCCAGTTTGATCAACCAACAAATCGCGCCGCGTTCATTCATCGATGTGCCCATGGCGTTCACCCCCGACCGGATTGCCGATTTTCTCGACAGCTTGAAAATCAGCAGCAACGATCTCGACCGTCCGACGGCCACGGTTTATTTGCGCGGCTGCGGCTCACAGAGCGGGCCGACGATTACTTCCCCCGACACGCTGTATGCAACCGAAGACATGCTCGCCACCTATGTCGCCACCGCCACCGATCCCGATGGCACAACCCCGACGTTTCGGTTTGAGAACTTGCCGAGCTGGTTGAGGCAGACTTCCGGCAACACCGTGCAAGGCACGCCGCGCGAGGGCAATCGCGACACCTCTTTTACTGTTTATGCTTCCGACGGTTTTTTTGAAAACAATTTGCGCGTCATCGTGATCGTCACGCCGGTGAATGACGCGCCGGTGTTCGATGCGGTCGGCGACCGAACGATTTTTGAGCGTGATCGTTTGATTCTCAACATTGTCGCGCGCGATCCGGAAAATGATCCGTTCGTTCTTTCCGCGCAAAATTTGCCGGCCGGCGCAACCTTTACCGATCAAGGCAACGGCCGCGGACAGTTTTCGTGGCGGCCGGATTTCGGCACGGCGGGACAATATGCCGTCACTTTTCAGGCGCGCGAGCAAAATACGCTGCCGCCGTTGACCGGAAGCCTCCTCGTGAATATCACCGTCCTGCGGCGCCTCCCCGATTTTTACATCTCAAGTTTATCCGGCTTGCAGCAACCGGTGCGGCTCAATCAAGTTGTGACAGTGACGGCGACATTTGCCGATAGCGCCGCCTCGGCGCTGCAACCGTTCACGGCGCAATTGTTATTCGACACGCAAATTCTCGCGGACACGTTGATTGCGAGTTTGCCGGCGGGCGAAACGTTCAGCCTGTCGCGGCCATTTCGCTTGACGGCGCTCGGATCGCATTTTTTCGAGGCCAGGATCAATGCGGATAATGCCGTTGGCGAGTCGAACGAAAACAACAACACACTGCGTTTGGAATTCGAAGTGCTGCCCGGCCAGCTCACCGTCGCGCCGAATCCATTTACGCCCAACGGTGACGGTTTCAATGACGCCGCGATCTTCGGGTTGGGCAACGTCGGCATTCAATCGCCGCAGCTCAAAATTTTTGATTTGCAGGGCAATTTGCTCAAGACGATCACCTCGGCGCAAACCGCGGAATTGCGCTGGGACGGCAGCGACAACAGCGGCCGGCCGCAGCCGCCCGGGCCGTATCTTTATCTGCTGCTCGATGCGAGCAAAAAAGTGGCGTCGGGGTACGTGGTGTTGGCGAGATAGTTTTGTAGTAGTTCCTTATGAGTTTTGATGATCAAGATCGGTAATCTTTCCTGGATGTCATTGCGAGCGCTTCTCAGCGAAGCAATCTTCTAACGCTCATAGGATTGCTTCGTCGCTTCGCTCCTCGCAATGACATATTACCGAACTTGAATGTCAAAATTCATTAGGAACCGGAAGCCTGGCAAGTGGTGTGCGCCTGAAGGCGCTACTACAAAATTTTGTTTCATGATGATTGGTGTTTTTGTATAAGAAATTGACATTTTTATTATTAAAATGCAGCGATATAGTATAAAATTTTTTTTGGTGCTGGTAATCATTTGTCCGGCTTTTTCCGCCTCGGCGCAAAATTTATTGCAGCCGCATCCGCTCGACGTTCGCAGCGGCCAGGCGCATTTGCTGAATCCCTCGATCATCAGCTTTCAACCGGGCATGGTGCAAGCCGGCATGCGTGTTTTTCATCTCGGCTTTCTCGATGAGAGCGCGGCGCGGTTTCGGCTGAATTATGTCTCGCTCGTGCTGCCGCGCTGGCTGCCGGAGGATCTGGCGTTTGCGGTGCACGCGCAATCACTCAACATGCCGATTTACAACCAATCTTACGTGAGCTTTGCCGCGAGCCGCCGTTTCACCAATCTTTTTTCGGTGGGATTGAAAGCCGGGCTGTTGTCGAAATCGTACGACCGCGACGAATTCAATCTCGTCGATCCCGACGACCCGGTTTTCAAAAATCAAAAAGGCTTCACCCGGCTCGATCTCGGCGCCGGCGTCACCTTTTGGCCGCTGCCTGCGGTTTCCATTTCGTTGAGCCGCGATCATTTGAATCAGCCGAATGTGGCGCTCGGCCAGGCAAAATTCAATTTGACAGGCGAAAGCCATTTGGCCTTGAGCTATCATTTCGGCAACATCCAAACCGCGTTTATCACGCAGCGCGACGGGCAGAGCCTGCGCGCTGGCGGCTTTTTTCAATACGACGATCCGGCGTGGGGTTTTCTCCGGCTCGGCATCGACAAGATCGCGGTGAATTTGGAAAGCCGCTTGCAGCTTTACGGCCCGGTGAGCTTGAATTATGCAATCAATTATCCGACCGCGGATTTGCGCGGCGAAACCAGCGGCTCGCACGAATTTGCGCTGGTGTTTGAATTGGATCGCTTGTCGCCGCTGCCGAAATTGGAAACGCCGCCGCCGTTTCGTTATACCTTCACCGCGCCGCCGGCCTTTTCGCCGTCGGCGCCGCGCGCCTATCTTCGCGCCGAAAACCAGGTGTTGGAAATCACCGCCAAGCGCTTGCAGCGCATCATCGAGCCGGATGTGCCGGCGCACGCGCTGGCCGCGCTCTCGGCGTATGATCTCGGCGTTTTTGATTCTTCGTTTGTGTCAAAAAGTCTTTCATTTAATATAACTCCGATTGCCGACGCCGACACCTCGGTGAAGTTGTTGGGCTTGTATTCAAATGATTACCGATATTCGCTCCGGCAATTGTCGGAAAATCTCGGCAATGCGCCGGAGGCGACGGCGACGATTGTCACCAATCCGTTTGCGCAATCTCGCGCGTTGGGTTTGCGCAACTATCTCAGCGAAAACACGGCGCTCGGTTCAAACAAAATTCAAATCGGCGTGCCAAATTTTGAAAACCGGCTCGACAGCTTGCGGGCCTCTCGCCGCGCCGGCAATCGCCTTATCGTGCCGCGCGAAGAAATTCTTGTGCTCAATCCGCAAGCCGCGATTTTTCACCTCGCCGCGGCGAATTTTTCCGCGCCGCCGCAACGCTGGCAATTGGCGGTGGAGACGGAAACCGGCGTGTCGGTTTGGAAAATGGAGGGCAAGGGTTGGATTCCGCAGCAACTCGTGTGGAATTGGCGCAACGACGCCGGCAAAGTCATCGCCCCCGGCTATTATCGCTATTTGATGTCGTGGCAAACCGCCGACGGCGCGCTTTACAGCTCGCCTTCGGGAAGATTTTACGTTAAAAAATTTCAGCGCACGATTACCATTCGCGTGTCGCGCAAGTTTGACGGCCTGCAGCAGCCGGCCGATGACGTGAAAATGATTTTAAATCGCTAGATCAATCTCCAATTTTCTTTTTTAAAATCAACAACGGGATTATCAATTGGCTGAATCGTTATGAAAAAAAACATGCGCTCTCTCAAATCTCTCGCCGGCTTGGTGCTTCTGGTGCTGGCGGCAACGACGATCTTGCTCGCGCAGCAAACCGCTGTGCCTCGCACCGTTTCCCAATCCGGCAATCAACCGATGACGAATCCGGCTTCGACAACCGGCATCACCGACGTCCAATCGTTCTGGGCGATGATTCAACTGGGCGGAAACATTGGCTATCTCACCATCGTGGTGTTTGGCATCGGCTTGTTTTTTGCGCTGGTGCGCATGCTCGAGCTCGTCAACGACGCGCGCCACATGCGCCACGCCCTGAAGCTGCAATTTGCCACGCTGCCGCTCGATGACATGCCGAAACAAATTCACTCGGCGGGAAATTCGTGGCTGGGGCAATTGCTGATCAGCATGGTCAATCTCTATCGCATTTCCGGCTCGACGCAATCGATTCAACAAGAGATCAGCAGCTTTCTGCAATACATTACCGACCAGTTTGACAGCTTTCGCGGCCGCATGGCGTTTCTCTCGGATTCTGCCGGCGCGCTCGGCCTGCTGGGAACCGTGTGGGGAATGTTCCTCACGTTTTTCGGCGGCAACCTCGGCGATTCTGAAAAAATTCTCAACGGCATGGGCGTGGCGCTGATCACGACGTTGATCGGTTTGGTGGTGAGCTTGATTCTCAATTTCAGCGCCACCGAGCTGTTCAGCATGTTCAATCGCCGGTTGGATATTATCACGCAAAAATCGGACGAGCTGCGTTTGCGTTTGCTTGAGCTTGAGCGCTCGCGAAAAGACTTTCTCGGCGAGGCGTTGCGGCGCGCGGAACATGGCGCCGGTGAAGCGCCACGGCCAAAAGTTTTGCCATCGGCGGCGCCACGCAAAGAACCCGAGCCGCACCTGCAACCGGTGAAAGAGCCCGCGCCGATCATCCTGCCGCGCTTGCGGGTGTTGGCGAAGATGCCGGAAAAAATTCAAGCCGGCGCGCATTTGCCGGCGCCGCTGAAAGTGCAGGTTGTTTCGCAAGACGGCGCCCCTCTGCATCGCCAGCCGGTGGCGTTCGTGATTACGAAAGGCAAATCAACTTTTGGCGACGGCGAGCGCCAAACGACGATGTTGGCGAAGGAAAACGGCGAAGTGAGCTGCGATTTCATTGCCTCGCTCACGCCGGAAATTTGCGAGATGCGCCTCGCGCTCGTCAATGAGCCGAACCAGCAATGGCAGACGAGAATCGAAATTGTGCCCGGCCCGCCGTCACGCGGCCGCATCGAAGGCGGCAACGATCAAGCCGGCAAAGCCGGGCAAACCTTGTCCGATCCGTTGAGCGTCAAAGTGATGGATCGCTGCAACAATCCGGTTGCCGGTGTCCGAGTGAATTTTCGCGTCGCGCTTGGCCGCGGCAGTTTTGAAAAACAGGCGACGGAAATTACGAAAACCACCAATGCCAATGGCATCGCTGAAACGCCATACACGCTCGGTCCGGCCGGCGGTTTCAACAGCGTGATTGCGGAATTTGAGGGCGCGGAAATTCAACCGCTCGAGTTCCGAGCGCTGGCGCGAGGATAAAATAAAAACCGAGTGTTGGAGTTCTGGAGTGATGGAGTGTTGGAACTTCATTACCCCAACAATCCAACACTCCAAAACTCCAAAGGTTTTATGCGGCGATACAGAATTTTTTTTTCGACCAGCGGCATGATTATTCGCCTCATCGACGTGGTGTTGCTGTTGCTCTTCGGATTTATTTCGATTTCGCAAATCACCAAAAAGAGCGTCATCGCGTTGCCGCGCAGTGTTTCCGTGCCGCTGGCGGTGCCGGATCGGGAAGAAGTGGTGTTTGTCGGCGTCATGCGCGACGGCACATTTTTAGTCGACAACGAAACGCGCAGCGTCGGCGATCCGGCCGTGCTGCAAATTTATCTGCGGCAAACGCAAGCCGCGCTCGCCAGACAAAAAACGATTATGCGCGTGCGCATTCGCGCCAATTGGGATGTGCCGATGACACACGTGTTCAAAGCCGTCGCCGCCTGCGAAGCGCTGAAACTGCCGAGCGGGTTGGATGTGATCCGCGCAAGTCAAAATCGTTAGACGGTTTGGACGGTTGGACCGTTCGACGGTTAACAAAAAACGGTCAAACCGTCCAACAGACTAACGGTCAAACATAAAATAAAATTAAGCAACTATTATAAGAACTTCTCATGCGTGGTCGACCCATAAATTCCAGCGGCACCATCGTGCGCCTGATTGACGTGGCGCTGAATATTCTTTTCGGCTTCATCGTTATCACAGATCTCACGCCCAAGAGTCAAATCAGACTGCCGGCGCCGGAAAAGATGGAAACGCCGATTATTGAAGAACGTTATGATTATGTGATCGTCAAAATCGATCCAACCGGCAACTTTCGCCTCGAAGCAGACGAGCAGCCCCTCGGCGAATTTCAGGATTTGGCGGCGCTCGAAACATTTTTGCGGCAGCGCGGCACGCAGTCGGCGCGCGCCGGGCGCCAAACCATTGTGGTCATCGACCCGGAAGAGACGTCGATTCTGCAGCGCACCGTCGACGTCTTCGATCTCTGCGAACGGAACGGGATTGCGAAATCGATTCATTTCAAGGATGTGACATTGTGATCGGCTATCGAACGTCAACCCCAACGGGATTTCTCGGTTCGGCGCGCACCCGCCGCAATCTCGCGCTCGGCGTGACGATTTTGTTGCTGCTCATGAGCTACGCCGGCTTGCGGCTTGCGGATTTGCCGCGGGCGAATTTTATTGCCAAGCATTACGACGATATCAACTGGCAGCGCTTTTTGCCGAAAACCAAACCGAATCCGATTGCCATCACCGAGCAGCCGGAGCCAACCGAAACCGGGCCCGAACAGAAAATGCCCGAGTTGGCTTCGACCGCGCGCGTGCCGCAGCGCCTGGATCTCGAAGCGGAATTAAAGGATTTCAATCTCGATTTGACGCAGCCGGCTCTTGCCAAACCGGGGCCGCAAAAACCGGCGGCGAGCGGCGTGGGCATTAAAAATTCTCCTGCCCCAACTCGTCAAACGATGCCATCGCTGTCGGAAAGCGAGTTGTCGACGATTCTCGATTATGATGCGACCAATCTGGCGACGCAGTTGCCGGCCGGCGCTCGCGGCCGGCGTTCCGGCAATGAGAAAGGCAGCGACATTCGTCTCGGCAGCGGCGGCGAAGCAGCGCTTGGCAGCGGACTCGGCAACGGCGCGATTCCGACCGATGGCGGCGATGCGGGGCTTGGCGCGCCGGGCCGCGGCAATTCGAATCGCGGCCAGGGCGGGCAAGCCGCGGTGAAAGTCGATCTCAAAGGCCTCGATGATTTCGGCGACAACTATCGCAATTTCACGCCGATTTATCGCGCGCTGCTGGAATGGATGCGCCGCCATCCGGTCGATTTGCCGGAAGTCGTCGATCGCTTCATGGGTTTTCAACCCGGCAACTTGACGTCGCGCGTCGCGTTCAGCGTGGCCGGCCGGCGTTACGAAATGTTTCTGGTCTGCGTCGAGTCGACCTACGAAGTGCGCGTGGTTTTGCTCGACGGCGACGAGGTGACTTACCTCATCGACGAGGGCTTTAAAAAGCAAAGCAACTACCTGCGCCTCGGCGCCTTAACGCGCCAGGCCAACGGCGAGATGTTACGCTTCGGCTCGGTCATGCGCGAGGCCTCGGATCGGCGCACGCAGGAATTTTATCAGATTTTTCTTTCTTGGTGGGAGACGGTGAAAGCCGAGGTGGGAGGATGACTTGTCGCTGGTTGCTGGTTGCTGGTCGCTGGTTGCTCGTCGCCGTTTGCTTAAATCGCCAAAAGATTTTTTTTGTCGCTGAGGAATTTTCAAAACGAGCGCTGTTTAAAAAATGCTCGACGGGTTTTATTTTCAAAATCCGTTGGGTTTCTATCCGTTGGGAAATTTTACAATGAACTCTCGTCGCGTTGTTTCGTTTCTTTTTTGTGTCATCGCGCTTCTGCTTTGCTCCTGCGCCGGAAGCCGGAAAACCCAAATCGTCAAAACCAAAGAAGGCAACGTCGTGATTCCCGCCGGTGTGGATACCAGCGTGGCGTTTGCCTCCAATCGCATGGCGCGGCAACTGTTCGTCGAATATCCGCTGCAAGTGCGAGCCAGGCGCCTGGCGGATTCGGCGCGGGTGCGCTTTGAGCGCAGCGAGCAATTGTGGCGAATTCTCGAAGGCAAAGTGGACAGCGCCGCCGCCGTCGACACCGTGGCCTCGATCGAGAAATTCAATGAAGCCGGCCGCAGCCTGCGCCAGGCCGTGGATTTGGACAAAAAAGCCGCGGCGGCGAATGTGCTGGAGGCGTCGGCGATGCGAAAAGAGTCCTTGCAGGCGCTGGAAAGGGCGCGCGCCGTTTTCGAGCTGTCGCTGCAACTCAATCCTTTTGACAATAACACCAAGCTGTGGCTGGCGCGAACCTATCAACTTCTCGCCAGGCGTTTTCTCGACGAGAAGAATTACGTCAAAGCCATCGGCATTCTCGAGCATTTGATTCGCCTGCAACGCGATCAGCACGCCTTGTACGCCCGTCTCGGCGATTGCTATACGGCGTTAAAGAAGTATCCCATCGCGCTGCAGAATTTTAAAAAAGCCGAGGACGTGTTGAGAGCCACGACGGTATTCAACGTGCCGGCGAATCGCGATTTGAAAACGGCTGAGGTTTTGGCGGCAGCGGACAGCGCGGCGATGTTTTTGTATTTGTATTATCAAGGTGAATCTTACATCAAGTTGTTGGACGCCGACTCCGCGCTGATGGTGCTGCATCGCGCCAAGGAATTTTCGCCGGCGCCGGAAAGCCGCGCCGCTGCCGAGAACAATATCAAATGGATCAATTGGGACGACGGCAATATTCTCGCGTCGGAAAAGCGTGATTCGCTGCTGGCGCAGGTGGATGCCGGAAAGTACAACGACGCCGCCAAAGGTTTTCGCAAGCTGCTGCCCGATTTGCGCTCTTCGCGGGCGCGGCGTGAAATCGGCTGGCGGCTTGCCACGCTGGAATTCAATCATCTCCAACGCGAAGAAGAGGCGCTGCGCACGATGCAAACCGTCGTGCAGGCGCGCGGCCGCGATTCTCTGGCCGTGCTGGTTGATACGCTGTATCAGAGATATATCGACGGCTACGGCGCGATGTGCTTCAATCAAGGCCAGAAAATGCTCGCCGCCAAAAAATTTACCACGGCGTTGACTTATTTTCAACAGTCCGCAACGCTCAATTGGAATTATCGCGCCAAGAGCTATCTGGAATTGGGCAAGCTCGCGGTCAACGATCCGCCGCGCGCTGAAACGCTGGTCAAACAGGCCTTGAAGCTGTCGAAGCAGCTCGACCCGCGCGAAGAACTGGCGGGGTTGGAGCTGATCACGCAAGCGCTCAAGCGCCAGGGCAAGTTCGACGAGGCGCGGATTTATTTCGAGCGTTACCGCAGTTTGGCGCAAGGGCAGCGATCGGCAAACTAAATTTTACGACAAACTGAAAACCGCGATAAAAACGAAGTGAAGCTTCAGTATATGTATAATCCAACGCGGAGAAGCCGCAACTCAAAAATCAAAAGCGCACGCAAAGACGTCCCGCGAGCGGGACAAAGGTACCGCAAAGAAGAACCTTCAAAAGGTCAAACCTATTACTGCTTGGTCTTTGACAGACTTTACGTGTTCTTTGCATCTTCGCGGCTTTGCGTGAATTTTTTTTGCTTTTTTTTATTGCTCATTTTGCCAATAACACGGGCCGTTGCGCAGAACGGCACGACGGTGGATCAAAAAATGATCCGCATCGCCACGGTCAACGATCAAAAATTGATTCAGTTTTTCTTGTTCGAGTTTCTCATCACGGATACAGTTGTCACCAAAATGGAGATCATCGACGCCACCGGCAACGGCTTCGGCGTGGAGGATTTGGTGAAGTGTTATCCCTCGGAGCGCATCTACGTGCCGACGCCTTCGGACACGGCGCAAAAAATCATGAACAACTGGAAATTCACCGCCAACTATCAAATCGTCACGCAAAACAGCCCGGCCGAAATTTTCGAAGGCACGAAAACCGATGCGGCGCAAAACGCCATTCTGGCCGGCTTGCTGCGCGGCTTGCAGCGCAACTACAAGGAAGCGCCGATCAAACTTTATTTCGAGCGTGACGCCAAAACCGCGACGTTTGAAATGTGGGGTTACAATCCCAACCGCTTGAGTTATGCGCCGGCGCCGCCAGCGATGCCCGACACGATTACCGCTTACGATGTGCTTTCCGTGACTTATGAAGACACGCTCGTCGTCGCCGACACGACGATTTATGATTTGCTTTATATTTCCCGGACGGTGAGCGACACGGTTTTCATCGGCGCCGATGAATTCAAAATAAAAGCGCCGGTTTACTTGCCCCCCGCCGAGCCAAAATCGAAAACAAAATCGGGAAACCGGTCGGAGATTTGGCGCAAGCCTTAAATTTTTGCTTCGCAATTTTTCGAAAAAAATAAAAAGGCAGTGGCTCATCGGCACTGCCTTTTTATTTAAAATGAGAAATCAACATCAAGGAATTTGAACGGCCGCGAAAAACGTGTTTTGCCCGCGCCGGTTGACGAGCAACACAATATTGTCGCCGCTTTGCACGCGCGACATCAGGCGTTTGAATTCCTGCGCCGTGCTCACTTTCGCGCGATTGACTTCTTTGATCAAATCACCGCGGCGCAGGCCCGCTTCGTCCGCCGGACTGCTGGAGGCCACGCTGTTGATCAACACGCCGTGCTCGTTGCGATAACCCAATTGCTGCGCGATATCCGGCGTGAGCGTTTGAATCGTGAGGCCGAGTTTTTCACCGGTTTTTTCTTCCGGCTGATCATTGCGGCCGCTGAAATCTTTGGGGCGCTCGCCTAAAACCACCGACACCGGCACTTCACGGCCATCGCGGAGCAAAACGATTTTCGCGGTTGAGCTTGGCTCTGCTTGCGCCACGGCTTGACGCAGTTGCGCGCTGTTCTCGATTTTCTTGCCATTGAAACTCGTGATAATGTCGCCGCGTTTGACGCCGGCTTTATCCGCCGGGCCATTCGCCGTAACATCGCCAACCAGCGCGCCAGCCGTGCTCTTCAGCTTCCACGCCTTTGCTATGCTCTCGTCAACGTCTTGCGGCACGAGCGCCAGATAGCCGCGCGTCACTCTGCCCTTCGAAACCAGCTCCTCCATCACTTGTTTGGCCATGTCGATCGGAATCGCGAAGCCGATGCCGACGCTGCCGCCGGAGGGGCTGCTGATGGCGGTGTTGATGCCGATGACGTTGCCCTCGAGATCGGCAAGCGCGCCGCCGCTGTTGCCGGGATTGATCGAGGCGTCGGTTTGAATAAAATCTTGGTATGCCAAATCGAGGCCAACCGAAGAACGGCTTTTGGCGCTGATGATGCCGGCGGTCACCGTGTGCAGCAACTCAAACGGATTGCCGACCGCAATCACCCACTGCCCGATACGCACCTCATCGGAATTGCCGAGCGTCGCCGCCGGTAAATTGCTTGCATTGATTTTGATGACGGCCAAATCCGTTTGCGGATCGGTGCCGATGACTTTGGCCGTGTATTTTTTATTTTCGCCGAGCATGACCGTCACTTTATCCGCCTCTCGCACGACGTGATTGTTCGTCAAAATGTAGCCGTCTTTGCTCACGATGACGCCCGAACCCAAACCGCGCACGCGCTGCCGCTCATCGCCGCCGCGCGGGTTGCTGAAAAAGCGGCGGAAGAAATCATCGCCGAAGAAATCGCGGAACTGATCGTTCGGCATGGTGAACGGCCCGCGTTCTTCCACCACTTGCTCGCTGAAAATCGGCACGACCGAGGCATTCACTTTCGCGGCGGCTTCTTCAAACGCGGCGCTGAACTGCTGCAAGATCAAGCGCCCCTGCGCGGCGTTGAAATTGGTTGGCGCGGTTTTGGATTTATCTTGTGCATAACTCACCGGCGCCAGCTCCAAATGGGAGACGACAATAAGCCCGCCGAAAAAAACGCCTATCAGTATCGCGGTAATCAACCATCCGCGTTTACGTCTTTTGAACATCTTGATGACTCCTTGGATATTGGGTTAAAATAAAACACTAAATTTTAGCGGCGCTGCTTTGATATTTTAGACGGCGAAAGCAGGATAAAAGTTTGGGCAGGATCGAATTGCGGGAAGGCTTGCATTTGCGCTGTGCGCAAGATGGAGGGGTGAAGAGTAACCCCAAAACCCCTGATGCACTTTGCGCGCTTCTTCAAGCAGAAATGGGCCGGCAACCTCGACTTTTTCCGAGGCGCGGGCAAAAATCTCGCGACAAGAAATACTCAGCACATCTCCGGCAATTTTTGCAAGCGCTTCGTTGGCCAGGGCGTAAACAACTTTGCGAATGCCGGCCCAATAGATCGCGCCGGCGCACATGGGACACGGCTCGCAGCTCGTGTAAAGCGTTGCTGTTGAAATCTGGCTTTGCTTGAGTTCGTGGATTGCCTTCTGAACGAGGTTAGTCTCGGCATGGCAGGTCGGATTCTTTTCGCAGTTGACCGTGTTTTCGGCGGTTAGCACGACGCGATCATCAACGACGAGCAACGCGCCGAACGGATGATTGCCGCGTTCATGGGCCTGTTGCGAGAGTTCAATGGCTTGTCGAATAAACTGTTCTTCGATCTTCATTTTGCTTCAGCTTTCATCATAGCCAAACCCCAACGCAGACAGGCCGCAGCCCTACGGCCGCAGCCAAACAGGCTCTCACCGCGAATTGACGCTAATGAACGCGAATAAAAAATTTGCGTATCGCGTTTATTAGCGGTAAAAATCGTTGTCCAAGCTCACCCGCCCGAAATCAAGCGAAAATCGCCGTCATTATTATAATCGTAAAAAATGAATTGGCGGCCGATCTCGGCGTAGGTCCAGGTTTCATAAGTGGCGTTGGTGCGGTTGGAGCGCTGGCGCTGCACGCTGTCGGGATCGCCGTAAATAATAAAAATGCGGCCGCGGTCGCTTCTCCAGCCTTCGACGCCGGCCCAGTTGAAGCGAAAGTTGGCTTCCTGCACGCGCACAAAAAATTCCGCCAGCAGCGGGTTTTCATCCTGTTTGGTCGTCGTGGGCTGGCGCGCCGCCCAAAAAGCGTTGAAGCGTTCGGTGCGTTCTTCCGGCGAGGCCTCTTTCAACGCCTGCCAGTCTTTGTTGTCCATAATATAGCGCATCGGCTCGATAAGCGAGCCGATATTTTGGCCCCGCTGCGGACTGACGCCGACGTTGGCGTAAATCGACATGGAGGCGTCGGCTTTCACGCCGTTTTGCTCGGCAACAATTTTGATCTCGGTCACGCCTATCGCCAATTTGGCGGCCGGTATCGGCAATGAAGTGTAAATAATCATTTCGGGCGCCACAAATTTGGCCTCGCGGCTGAACAGCGATTTGCCTTCTCCATCTTGCAGCTCGTATTGCAAAACCACCTGCTGCCCGGCCTGCAAACCGCCGATCGCGAAAAGCGTGTAAAAATCTTTCTTGAAACGGTTTTGGCGCAAGGGGATGAGTTTGTCCGCTTGAAATCGCGCCAGGGAATCGGTCGTCAATAAGAGCGAGCTTAAATGCAGCCCCGACAGAAAATCCTGCACCTGCGGCGTTTCCGAAACAAAACCCTGATTTCTGGCGTAGCGATCCGTCGCCGTGACATTGGCGACGTATTCGCCGACGGGAACGGCCATCTCTTCGACGACGCGCAGAACTTTTTCGCGGTCCATCGTTTCGTTGAAATGATTCAGATCGATCTTGCGGCGGCGGTCGACGAGGCGAACGCCCTCGGGCCGGCCTTTTTCTTGCAAGGAGAACGTCAATTCGACTTCGGCGGCATAGCCGTTGGCGGTTTTGATGAATTGCAAATTGGAATACCGCATTTCCGCGATGAAGACGATTTTGCCGGCTCCTTTTTCGGCGGCGGGCAAATTAATGATGCGCGCGCTCATGAGCAGGCCGGAGCCGATGCGGTTCTGGCGGCTGGGATTGCGGGCAGACGAACCGCAACCAATGACAAAGATAAGAAAAAGAAAAATGGGCATCCGCAAAATTTTATTCATCTTCATTGGCTTCTCCTGAATTCGAGGCCTGGTCAAAAACAAAAGCGCACGCAAAGCCGTCCCGCGAGCGGGACAAAGGATGCGCAAAGTTTTTCTTTGCGGTATCTTTGCGTTTTTGCGTCTTTGCGTGAATGTTTTTTTCATTAGAAATCCGTCCCGAACGAGAACAGATAGCGCGGCTTGCTGCTGTGCGCGAGATTGGTGCGCCAGACGGCGTCCATCCGCAGCAGGAAAATGCCGAGGTTGGCGCGGAAACCCCAGCCGTAACCGGCGACGATGTCGCGCAGCACGGTTTCGCCGGCGGCGTTCTTTTCGGTGGCGCGAAAATGCTTGTCGGAATTCCACGCCGCGCCGGCGTCGAGAAATCCGGCGCCGCGAATGCCGGCGATGCCGAGCGGCAGCGGAAAGCGCGCGATAAAATAATCCACCAGCGGCACTCGCAGCTCAACGTTCAACAGGGCGTAGCGCGTGCCGATGCGCTCGTAATAATCCGCGCCCCGCAGGGGAGTCACAAACTCGCTGAAATAAAAATCGGTGATGTTGAACGCGTCCAAATTCTGCGCGAAATCGTAGTTGAGCCAGTTGTCGACGCCGCCGAGGAAAAAGCGCATCGGATTTTTGCCGGCGCTCACGGCGCCGCTGAAACGCCACGCGATGCCGATGTCGCGCGTGAGGCCGAAGTAATTGCGAAAATCCGCAAAACCGGTGCGGAACGAAACGACGCGATTGCCGAGTTCCGGCGCAAAAACGGCGCCGGCGCGATAGCGCGTGCCGGTGAACGGCCCGAAGAAACGGAAAAAAGTGTTGTCGGAAACATAGGCGAGCGTGACCGGCAAGGCGTTGGTGACGCGGGTCGGCAGAACGTCGAAGAAAAAGCCGAGATTGTTTTCCCGCAAATGAGTGTAATTTACGCCCAGCTCGAAGCGTTTGAATCGCGAAATGGGATAAGCCATGCCGATCTGAACGCCGAGATTGCGCACGCGTGTGAAGTCAAAGCTGGTCTGAAAAAAGTTGGCGACGTGAAAAAACTGCACCCCGAAAGCGGCGCGATGCGAGAGGTTGGCCCAACTCAGATAAAAATCGCTGTTGGCGATATTGCGAATCAAGTTGATGCCGAGGCCGATTTGCTGGTTGCCGGCGAGATCGCTGACGTAAAATTGCGTGTAGCCCTGCAGGCCGAAAAACGGATCATAACCGCCGGCGCCGCCGGCGTAATCGACGCTGAATTTGCGCCGATAGTTTTGAATTTTATAAGTGCCGTCCGGTTCCAAACGTTTCTCCGGCGCCAGCGCCACTTCCGCCGCCCCGTTCGCCGCCAATCCGATTTTGCCGGAGCGAAAGTCCGCATCGAACACAAACTTGTTGTAAGGCCGGACATTGCGATCGAGGTCTGTAGCGCCGGCATCGATGCCGGCCTGCGTCAAGAGCGGAAGGCCGCGGCCCTGTTTGAGCTCGCGCTCACGAAACGGCGTGAGGGATAGCGTGCGCAGGGTGTCGGCGTAATCGAACGGATTTTTCCACAGAAAAATATCGTAGCCGCCGCGTGAAAAGGCGGTAAACGCCACCCGGTCGCCGTGAACCGAAGCCGAGAGCTGGTTCGCGCCGGTGAGCAAATTCGTCAGCGGCTTTTCCGCCTGCCGCCTCCGGTCGTATAAATAAATGTTGTCGATGCCGTTGCGATCGGAGATGAACAGCAGCGTGTCGGCATGGTGATAAAACGTCGGTGATTTTTCGGCATGCGGACTCGTCGTGACTTGATGCAAACCGCTGCCGTCGGGACGAACGAGAAAAATGTCGGTGTTGGCAAAATCCGCCAGCGGCAGCACGTCGCCGGCAGCGGCCTGGCTCGGCAAGGCGCCGCGGTCGGAAACAAACGCAATCCACTCGCCGTCCGGCGACCAGGCGGGATCGAGATCGCTGAACGCGTCGTTGGTCACGTTGGTGATTTGGCCGTTATCCACATTCAACAGCATGATGTCGCTGCGACCGGCTTGCATGCCCATGACTGCGATGGATTTTCCATCGGGCGACCACGCCGGCGACCACAGGCCGTCCAGCTTGGGTTTGTAGGTGCGAATGATTTTGCTTTTTTCAATATCGACGATGTGAATGGCGTCGCGCGCGCCGGCTTTGGCGGCAAACGCGATCTTTTTGCTGTCGGGCGACCAGGCAATGCCGGGACGCAGCCACTTCAGCTCTTCCAGGCCGCTCTGCTTTTGCCCGCTCACCAAACGCCGCAGCTTGCCGGCCTCGAGCGTCGAGGTGATATAAATATCGAACTTGCCGGCTTTGTCGCTGAGATAAACCAGACGATCGCCGCTCGGACTCACCGCCGGGCTGTTGTTGATAAACGCGTCGTTCTTGAGGTGATTGGTGATTTGCGTGGCGAGATCGACCGGCGCCGTGCGGCGCGCAATCTCCGGCCAATATTCTTCGCGCAAATCGCGCAGCCAGGTGTCGCTGAAATCTTCCATCGTCATGCCAAACGCCTCGCGAATGGCGCGCTCGACATTTTTGGTGCGGCGCAAGGCGTGATTGAACTTCGTCACCTTTTCCACACCATAACGGTTCTCGACCCAATACAGCAGCGCCTGTCCGCCTTTATAGGCAAGAAACCCGTTAAGCTGCGGAATCGGCGGCATGTAACCGGAGACCACGGCGTCGCGAATGAAATTGTCGGTTTCGGCGTCCCAATGCCGCGCGAGATATTCCGCGTGGCCTTCGCCAAACCACAGCGGCCAGGCAAAGCCGGTAATGCCGCGAATCGTCGCGCCGACGCCGGCGCCGTAAAAAAATTGCAGGTGCATCGCGTGCACCAGCTCGTGATGAATGACGTGCCGAAATTGCTCGAGCGAGCCTTCGTACGGCAGCACGACGCGATTCTTGAAAAATTCGGTGAAGCCGCCGACCGACTCTTCCTGAATCTCCGCGCTCACGTTGGTCTCTTCAAAATCGTTGTGCGAGTTGTAAACCAGGATCGGTGTGCGCGCCTGAATTTGAAAATCGAGCAGGCGGCTGATTTGTTTGTACGACGATTCCGCCACCGCCGCGGTGAACTTCGCCGCCGCCAAACCGCCCTCGTAAAAATAAATATCGTAATGCTCGGATTGAATGAACTGCCAGCGGCGGGTTTGATATTGAATTTTGTT
>Ga0247727_10007743_pt1 | contig 20293 bp, 19 predicted proteins | sample WisWelCaveWW1625_FD_202498 | JGI IMG/M metagenome (GOLD analysis project Ga0247727, IMG submission 202498) | Biofilm microbial communities from Wishing Well Cave, Virginia, United States - WW16-25 | ecosystem: Environmental > Aquatic > Deep subsurface > Groundwater > Cave microbial mat | place... | reverse complement strand
CGCCCGCCGTCGGGATGAAGCAGCAGCGCCACTCCGCCGTGGGACTCGTGGTGGTGCTGGTGGCCCACGTGCTCGGCTTCGACATGGAGCCAGAGCAGTTGGGCCAGGCAACCCGACATGAGCCAGGCAAAGAGCGATACGGCTGCAAGACCACGCACGCATGGACGCATAGGGCAGCATTCTGTGCAATCATGGCCGGGTCGTCAAACCGGCCAGGGACACGCCGCGTTGCCCTCGACGCCAGGATCGACGACTTCCTGATGCGCACCGCCGCCCGAGGTGGGAATCTGAATGCCATCCTGCGGGGGCTCTCCGGGCGAGGCGGTCACTTTCTGCGGCCGCCCCACCGGTGGCGCGGGTACCACCTCCCCGGGTCGCTGCGCAGCATGACGTTGCACGTCAGCCCGCCGACCTTCGCCTGACCCAGCCGGCCGAACCTCTGCGCGAGCGAGGTGTAGCTCGCGCCGATCCCGAACTCGACACCCGCTTTTCGCGGAAACGTCACTCCCAGCCCGGCCCGCGCGATGGGGTCGCCCTCGTGGACGCTCTCGGTGAAGGGAACCGTGAAGATGAGCGGCCAGACCCCGACATACTTGGTCCCGTCCACGCTCATGGTGCTGCTGAGGATTCCCACGCCGAGCTCCGCGTACGGTCGTCCGATCGGGCCGGCACGGCTGAATCGCCCGGTGATTCCCGCGAAGGAAGTGAACAGACTTCGCTCGGTGCCGCGCGTCGTACCCGGGTCTGCCGCCAGTGGCGGGCCCTGGAAGTACGCCCAGTGAAAGTCGAGGTCGCCCTTGACTTCGAGCCACGGCCGCGGATACCCGCCGACGCTCAACCCGAGCGCGCCGTAGTCGTTGCTCTTCAGCACCAGCTCTCCATACTGGGATTCGGGCCGATGCCAGCCGAGCCGGAAGTCCACGAAGACCGGGCCCTTCGGCCTTTCGCTCGCGTCGGCGAGGGGGCTCGTCGGTTGCGGTGGGCGCGGAACGCCGCCCGCCGGCAGCGAGTCGACGTGAAAGGACCGATCTTGCGCGGAGGCGATCGAATCGGATGACTCCAGCGCGCGAGCAGATGATGGTGTTGTGGCAAAGGCGACGACGGCGAGACTGGTGGCGGCAAAACGAGCGGCAAGGCGACCACGGCGCATGAGGGCTGCTCCCGGATCTGCGCTAAATGCCTTCGCCTGATTCGGAATTGCTGGGCATAGGGCGTTGAAAACGTGAGACCTGCCTTGTATTCCTTGGGTGCAGTGCTGCGCGCGCTGCTGGACGCCTTTCGCTGGGCCCGTCGCATCCATCTGATCCTCGACAACTACGTCATCCACAAGAGCCGCCTGACCCAGGCCTGGCTCGGCCGCCACGGCGCCCAGCTGCGGCTTCACTTCCTGCCGCCGTACTGCCCGAACGAGAACCGCATCGAGCGCTTGTGGCTCGACCTGCACGCCAACGTCACCCGGAATCATCGCTGCCGCACCATCGACGCGTTGCTGCGCGCCGTACATGGCTACCTCGCCCAGCGGTTCGATCTCGCTCAAGTCATTGCCTATGCTGCCTGACCACGACTTTGCCGAATCAGGCGAAGGCATTTAGCGTCGGCTTCCTGAGAATCTCGGATTCGCGAACCGCGTGAGAGGTGAGGGCAGGACGAAAGGCTACCGCGAATGAGCACCGATCCCTCGTGTGGATAGTCGCTCGAGACGGCACGCGCCTCGCGCTCGGAGCGGGCGCAGATTCCGGCCCTGCTCGTCAGGCTTCGCCAGAAGGAATCTTGTCCGCGACCTCGCGGCCATGCGCGTGCCACGGGCGCCACCCAGTCTCGTCGCCAGCACGAAGCGCCGCCGAGAGACTCTCCAGCGGCGCCCGAGGCTACGGCAGACGACTCAGTAACGATCGTCGTAGCGATCGTCGACCACCCAGGCCCCATCGCGATACACGCAGGTCGCAATCGGGTAGCCGCTGGCGTCGACCACCAGGATCACCTCCGGATGACCGCGGTCGTAGCAGTGGTCGTAGTAGGCACTGAGATGGCTGAAGCCAATGTCGCAGTACGGGTCGAAGTAGCGGTAGCCGTACGACGGCACCAAGCCGATCACGAAGCCGAGCGAGAATCCGCTTCGGTACACGAAGTGGGGCCGATGAAAGTACGCCGTGTAGTAATGGTGCGGACGGTGGTACGAGTAGCTCGGACCGCCGTGGCGATATCGGGTGCGCGTGGAGTAGGTCGGCCGGTGGTCCCCGCCGTAGTAACGCCCGTCACGGTGGTAGGTGCGGCCGTCACGCACGCCGCGCCCGCGGTGGCCCGCATCGCGCCAGCGCTGGTCGGCGCGGTGATCCGATCGCGGATCGCGGTAGCGGACCTCGCCACGCCCGCCGCGGCCCGCATCGCGCCAGCGCTGGTCGGCGCGGTGATCCGATCGCGGATCGCGATAGCGGACGTCGCCACGGTACGAGCCGCGCGAGTCGGAGCCACGCCACGAACCGCGGTCACCGCCGTACGAACGCCGTTCACCGCCACGAGTGGACCCGTGGTTGCCTGAGTACGAGCGCCCGCCGCCACCGACGGACGAGTGGCCGCCCCCACGAGCGGACCCGTGGTTGCCCGAGTGCGAGCGTCCGCCGTCACCGACGGACGAGTGGCCGCCGCCACGATGCTGCCCATGCCCTTGGGACTTCGCCGCGGATGGCAGCGAGACCGCGAGCGCCATGGCCAACAAGGCGGCGGACATGGGGAGCCAGTAGGGATGCTTCATGATCGAGGTCCTCCAGACGGACCGGCCGTCGGGGCGGGGAGCGAACGGCACGATTCTACGCCCTATTCGACGCTTCGACCAAGCACGCAGGTCCGAGGGCGAGGGCGACTTGACATCGGGTTGACCGGATGTAGGCGAGCGGCTGGGGACGCGCACGAGAAGCCGCCTTTGCGAAGTGCCCGTCTCTATCTCACGTCAACATCTCCCGCTCCACACCAGGCAGCTCGTGCACCGACTCCACACCGCGAGCTTCGGGAGGCATCCGGGCGCGATGCGCGGTGGAGCGTGCAGATGTACGGGTGATTGAGGCTCGAGTACTGCGCGCGCGAAGCGGTCACGCACGCCGCGCGGCGCGTTGACACTGTCGGCGCACTCGCGTAGCTTGTTTCGGTCATGCGATTCACTCGCGCGCTGAGCACGATCTTTCTGGTCGCGGCAACCGGCTGGGCCCAGCCGAGCGTGGCTGTGCTCTGCATCGCCCCTGGCGGGCATATCGCCATCGAACCCGGCGGGGTGCGGTGCGTGGCCCCTGCTGACCTCGGTCAGCCGAATCTAAGCACATGCACCGCCGCCCTCGAGCATATGGAAGCGTGCTGCGCGCCGTGCGCTGATCTGCCTCTCGGATCCTCTGTCTTTGTCCGGGGGAGCAAGTCAAGGGACGACGTGCAGCAACTGAGGGACCCCGCCACGCTCGCCGCGTCTCCCACTCCGCTCCTTGGTGAGCGTTGCGTCGCGCAGCGTTCTTGCAGCGCCTCGCTCCGCGGCGCGGCCTCTCTCTCCAAACTCGCCCACCAGACCGTAGTTCTCCGCCGCTGATCTCCTTCGCTGGCGCGCTGCCTCTCTGACGCGCAGCGCGCGACCGGGCAGACCTTCGCCACGTTCCCGATCGTCCAGTGAAGGAGTTTCTCCGTGCAACTTCGCGACCACTTGGATGGCGCCCTGGCGCCTATCCCAACCCCCATCTTCACGGTATTCCTTTGTGTTGCCGCCGCGCTGGGCCCCGCCGCGGCGATCGCTGACATCCTCTCTCTCGACTCCTGCCTGACCATCGCTGCGCGTCGCAGCCCGCAGATCACTGCAGCGGACCACGAGGTCGAAGCAGCGCGGGCGAGGCTACGGCAGGCGCTGGCGCTGGAACCGCCGGCGCTGGCCTACGAGGTTGGCAAGCTCGGCACGTCGATAAGCTCTCAAGAGCGGGAGGGATCGCTTCGCCTGTCGCAGGGATTGCCCCTGCCGATGCAGCGCAGCCGCGCGGGGCGAGTTGCACGCCTCGAGGTGGCGCTGGCGGAGGTCTCCCGAGAGTCCCGGCTCCTGCGTCTGCGGGCCGATGTGACCCGGACCTATCGACGGCTGCAGGCCGATCAGGCGACACTTCGGGTGGTCTCGGGCTTGCGGAGCACGGTGGTCGATCTCGAAGAAGCGACAAAGGTCCGGTTGCGTTCCGGTGGAGCCAGGTATCTCGACGTTCTCCGGGCGCGGTCCGAGCGGGCCCGCCTCGAAAACGACGTGATCGAGACCGAGCGGGCGCTGCGCATTGACACGCAGACCCTTAACGCCCTGATGGCTCGGAGAGCCGACGAGGCTCTGGAGCCTGCCGACTCCCTCACCTTCGTTGCGCTGGGGGACACGCTTCCGGCGTTCCTTGCCCGTGCGCGTGAGACGAGGCCCGGCCTGCGCTCGGCCCGCTTGGGCGTCGAGCGGGAGCAGGCTGCCACGAGCCTCGCGCGTAGCGCTCTGCTGCCGGCGCCCGAGGTCTCCTTGGGCCTAGATCGGGTACCCGGCGAAAGCACCTCGGGGATAGGTGGCTCCGTTGCGCTCAGCCTGCCATTTGTTCCATGGACCGACCGGAGGGCGCGTATCCAGGAATCCGAGGCGTTGCGAGGTGCCGCCCAGGCCGCGCTGGATGCTTCGGAACGGAGCCTCGACCTGGCGGTCCGGAATGCCTATCAGGAGGCCAGCGCCACGGCCGCCCTGGTGGCCAGCTTCGAGCGGCAGCTGCTGCCCGATGTCACGGATGCCATCCAATCGGCCACTCGCGGCTACCAGTTTGGGCAGGTCGACGGGCTCGAGCTCTTCGAGACGCTCCGGACCTACCGAAGCGTGCAGCTGGAGCACGTTCGGGCGCTACTCAACTACCACCTGGCCCTCACCGACCTCGACACCGTGGAGTGATGCCCATGTCGAAGATGAGTCTCCTCCGTCCACTCGCGTTCGCCATGGCGCTGCTCCTGGCGGCGGTCTCGATGGGGTGCAGCAAGGCGAAAGATGCCGAGCCGGCGGAAAGCCGGGCGCCGGATTCGCTGGTGCACGTTCCAACCGCGGCAGTCAACACCGGTGAGCTCCGCATCGAGGCGGTCATGCTGCGCGCTCTCGCCGACACCCTGGCCGTGTCGGGGGAGATCCAGGCGAACCCGCTCAAGGTCGCTCACGTCTCCGCGCGCGTTTCGGGCACGATCCAGAACGTCACGGCGGTCGGCGGCGACCGGGTCCGCCGGGGCCAGGCTCTGGCCACGCTCTATAGCCCCGAATTCCTGGCCGCGCAGTCGGACTTCCTGCTCGCCCACGAGCGGGCGGATCGCGCAAAGGCTTCGGGCAGCCCCGACGCTGAAGCGCTCCAGAGCATCGCGCACTCGTCGGATCGGCGGCTGGAAGTCATGGGGGCGAATGCGGCGGATGTCGAGACCCTCCACCGAACTCAGGGGTCGATTCCCTACCTTCTATTGCGGAGTCCCATTGCGGGTGTAATCACAGAAGTTGAAGCGGCCGCCGGGAAGCAGGTCGCACCGGGGACCGACCTGTTCGGCATCGCAGACCTCTCCGAGGTGTGGGCGGTGGTCGAGGCCTACGAGGGCGACATCGGCAAGCTCAGCGTGGGCCAGCCCGCCCAGGTAAACACCACGGCCTACCCGGGCCGGAGTTTTGCGGGGCGCGTCAGCAGCTTCGAAGGGACAATCAAGGAGGCCACGCGCACGCTCGGCGTCCGCCTCCGGGTGGACAACCCGGGGCTCGCCTTGAAGCCCGGGATGTTCGTCACGGCCCGCATCGCGACCGGCAGGACGCGGCAGGCGATCGTCGTCAGCGAGGCCGCGGTCCAGGAGCTGGGCGGCCGCAAGGTGGTGTTCGTGGCGCTCTCCGACTCGGAATTCGTGGCCCGCCCCGTGGAGGTTCGCCCGCTCGGGGGCGACCTGGTGGAGGTCACCAGCGGGCTCCAGCCGGGCGAACCGGTCGCGGTCCACGGGGCGTTCCTCATCAAGTCGCAGGCGCTCAAGGGCGAGCTCGGAGAAGAGTGACCGATGGAACGCATCGTCTCGTTCGCGCTGCGCCAACGGCTGCTGGTCATCCTGGGCTGCCTGGGCCTGCTCTTCCTCGGCATCCAGGCCGTACGCCAGGTTCCGATCGACGCCTTCCCCGACGTTACGAACATTCAGGTCCAGATCCTCGCCGAGGCGCCGGGCATGGCGCCAGTCGAGGTCGAGCAGCTCGTGACCTATCCCATCGAGGTGGCGATGGGCGGACTGCCGGACATCGAACAGGTACGGTCGCTCTCGAAGCTCGGCCTGTGCGTGGTGACGGTCGCCTTCGAGGATCACGTCAACATCTACTTCGCCCGGCAGCTCGTCTTCGAGCGCCTGCAACAAGCTCGAGGGAAATTGCCTCCCGGCGTGGAAGTGCAACTCGGGCCGATCTCGACCGGGCTCGGCGAGATCTACCAGTACACCCTGGAGAGCCCGACGCGGGATGCGATGGAGCTCCGCACGCTGCAAGATTGGGTGGTCCGTCCCATCCTCCGCTCCGTGCCCGGGGTCACCGACGTCAACAGCTTCGGCGGCTTCGTGAAGCAGTACCAGGTGCTGGTCCGTCATGAGCAGCTGACCAGCTACCGGCTCACCCTCCGCCAGGTGCTCGAAGCGCTGGCCGCGAACAACACCAATGCCAGCGGTGGCTACATCGAGCACCACGGCGAGCAGTACGTGGTCCGCGGCCTGGGCCTGGCCAAGTCGGCTGAAGACCTGGGCAGCATCGTCGTGGCCACGCACGACGGAACACCCGTCTACGTGCGCAACCTGGCGGACGTCGTACTGGGCCCGGAGCCCCGCCAGGGTTTCGTCACCCGTGACGGCAAGGGCGAGGCCGTCGCCGGCATCGTGCTGATGCTGAGCGGGGCCAGCGGACGCGACGTAGTCGCGGCGGTCAAGGAGAAGGTCAAGACGGTGCAGAAGGCGCTGCCGCCGGACGTTCGCGTGGCGCCCTTCTACGATCGAACGGAGCTCGTCGACCGGGCGATGCACACCGTGACGAAAGCGCTGCTCGAGGGCGCGTTGCTGGTCGTCATCACGCTCATCCTGTTCCTCGGGAATCTCCGCAGCGCCCTGGTCGTGACGATGGTGCTGCCGCTCTCGGCACTGGTCGCGTTCATCTTCCTCAAGGGCGCCGGCTACTCGGCGAACCTCATGTCCCTCGGCGGGCTCGCGATCGGGATCGGCATGATCGTGGACGGTGCGGTGGTGATGACGGAAAACATCTACCGGCACCTCGTGGAGGCCCATGGAAGCCGCAATGTCATCGAGGTGGTCCGCGACGCGGCCCGCGAGGTCGCGCGGCCGATCGTCTTCGGCATCTCGATCATCGCGGTGGTGTTCCTCCCGCTCTTCACCCTGGAGGGCTTCGAGGGGAAGATGTTCTCCCCGCTCGCCTTCACGATCACCGCGGCGCTCGCCGGCTCGCTCGTACTCTCGCTGACGCTGGTCCCGGTCGCGGCCAGCTTCCTCCTACGGGGCAAGCTCTCGGAGCGGGACACACCGGTGGTTGCATGGTGCAAGCGGACCTATATCGCGGGCCTTCGCTGGGCGCTCGCGCACTGGCGAATCCCCGTCGGTCTGACGCTGGGCGCCATGGCCTTGAGTCTCGTTCTGTTCACCCGGCTTGGCCGCGAGTTCCTCCCGCCGCTCGACGAAGGCGCGATCGGGCTCCAGACCTTCCGCCTGCCCAGCATCTCGCTCTCCCTGTCCCGCAGCATTGAGCTGCAGGTGGAACAGGTACTCCGGTCGTTTCCCGAAGTCGTGACCGTGGTCTCCAAAACCGGGCGCGCCGAGATCGCGTCAGACCCCATGGGACTCGAGGTCAGCGACGTGATCGCCAATCTCCGACCCCGCCGGTTCTGGCGCACCGCGCAGACCAGCGAAGAGCTGGTCGAGAAGGTCCGGGAGCGTCTGGAGCGAGTCCCGGGGGCGACCTTCAGCTTCTCCCAACCCATCCAGCTGCGCGTGGATGAGCTGGTCTCGGGGGTCAAGGCCCAGCTTGCCGTCAAGATCTTCGGCGACGACCTCGCTGTCCTGCGCGAGAAGGCCGAGGCTGTGCGCCAGGTGATCGGCCGTGTGCGCGGGGTCGCCGACCTCAACGTGGAGCGGGTCGCCGGCACGGCCTACCTCGAGATTCAGATCGACCGCCACCGGATCGCGCGGTACGGCATCAACGTCGCGGACGTCCAGGACATCATCGAGACGGCGCTCGGAGGCACGGAAGCGACGCAGATGCGCGAGGGTCAGCGCCTCTTTGCCGTGGTGGTGAAGTTCGCCGAGAGCGTCCGGTCGGATCCCGCCCGCCTGTCCAACCTCCTGGTCACGGCGAGCGACGGGACCCGGGTGCCGCTCGGCCAGCTGGCCACGATCCAGGTGGTCGAGGGCCCTGCTCAGGTGAGCCGCGAGAACGGGCAGCGGCGGATCGTCATCGAGTGCAACATCGTGGGCCGCGACATCGGGTCGTTCGTCGCGGACGCCCAGCGCGCCGTGGCCCGTGAGGTGCAGCTTCCGCCCGGGTACTTCGTGACCTGGGGCGGCCAGTTCGAGAACCAGCAACGGGCCATGTCACGGCTCTCGGTCGTCGTGCCGATCGTGGTCCTGCTCATCTTCGTGCTGCTGTTCACCAGCTTTGGGTCCCTCCGCAACGCGTTTCTCATCATCCTCAACCTTCCATTCGCCCTGGTGGGTGGGGTCATCGGGCTCTTCCTCTCGGGGCAGAACCTGAGCGTCGCCGCTTCCGTCGGGTTCATCGCCCTGTTCGGGGTCGCGGTCCTCAACGGGGTGGTCATGGTCTCGTACTTCAACCAGCTGCGGCGCGAGGGCGCGAGCCTCGAGGAGGCGATTCTCAAGGGCGGCGAGCTACGCTTGCGGCCGGTGCTCATGACGGCCCTGGTCGCCAGCCTGGGCCTGATCCCCCTGCTCTTCGCCACCGGGCCCGGGTCGGAGGTTCAGCGCCCGCTCGCGGTGGTCGTGATCGGTGGGCTCGTGTCCTCGACGTTGCTCACCTTGTTCGTGCTGCCCATCCTCTACCGGTGGTTCGAGCGACGCGAGGTCGAGTTCTAGGGAGGACTCATGAAGCGAGTCGAAGCCTACATCCAGCCGTTCATGCTCACGCACGTCCTGCACGAGCTGCGCGACGTCCACGCCCACGGCCTCACGGTCATGGACGCGAGGGGCTTCGGCCGCGAGAAGGACGAGAGCTACCCCCACCACTCGGCCGACTACGCCGTGGACTTCACGCCCAAGGCGAAGCTCGAGCTGCTCTGCCAGGACGGCCAGGTGGACGCCATCGTCGAGGCGATTCTCAAGGGGGCACACACGGGTCGTCGCGGAGACGGCAAGGTCTTCGTGACCGACGTCGAGCGGATCGTGAGCGTGCAAAGCCGGGAGACCGGCGACGCAGCCATCTAGCCGGGGGGCCTCTCAACGATGCCCAGCGCTGCCACGGAGCTGCAGTTCAGAATCCACGGCATGGATTGCGCCGAGGAGATCGCGGTCCTCAAGCGCGAGGTGGCTCCACGCGTGGGCGGCGAAGACCGGCGCCGCCTTCATGATGGCGGCGGTGTCGCCGCGGCGGCGCTCTTTCAAGGTCCCACCGGTCCGTCGAAACGCTGGGCGATGTCGCGCTCGAAGCGCTGAATGTAGCGGCGGTCGCCGCGCGAGCGGGCCTGGAGCGCCCGGCGGGCGGCGGCGTGGAGCAGTTTGCCGTGTGCCGGATCGAGGCGGCGTCGACGGCGCAGGTCCCATGGCAGCCGCAGGTATCCCGGCGGATGGTCGACCAGCAGCGGCGAGCGCCCCAGCGCGAACAGGTCGCACGCGCGCTCCCCGCGCGGCACCAGCCCGCGCGCCTGGAGCAGGTGGGTGAACTCGTGGGCGATGGTGAACGCGTCGAGGCGGCGCGGCCTCACCCACACCCCGGGGTCGCCGGGGTCGAGCGAGCCCCAGCCGCGGATCCCGCGCCGGCGCACCAGGCCGACGCGGATCGAGAGCGCTTCGATCTCCGGAAAGAACTGACGCACGAACTCGAGCCTTTCCCGGATGCGCGCGAAATGCGGCGAGCGCAGGACCAGGCGCGAGAATCTCCAGGGCGGCGGGAGGTGGCCGAAGTCCATGGCCAGCTGCTCCAGCGGCGTCATGCGGCGTCGGCGTCGTGCCATGCCGCGCGCCTTGTATCACAGGAATGCCGCGGGGCTCAACGCGTTGGACAACGTGCGAGGCGCCGGGGCACACTGGGCCGCCCATGACTCCGGACTCACCCCACCTTTCGGCCGTCGTCCCGGCCTACAACGAGCGCGCGAACCTCGAGCCGTTGCTCGTCGAGCTGCACGCGGCATTCGGCGCGATGGGAAAGAGCTACGAGATCGTGATCGTGGACGACGGGAGCGGGGACGGCAGCGCCGAGTGGCTGCTCGATCGGGCGCGACAGGAACCCCGGCTGGTCCCGGTGCTGCTGGAACGCAACGTGGGCCAGAGCGGCGCGCTCGCCGCCGGGATCTCGCGCGCCCGGGGGGAGGTCGTGGTGACGCTCGACGCCGACCTGCAGAACGACCCCGCGGACCTGCCGCGCCTGCTGGCGGCGCTCGAGCACGCCGACGTGGTCTCGGGCATCCGGCGCGACCGGCAGGACGACTGGACGCGCCGGTTCGCGTCGCTAATCGCCAACCGGGCGCGCCGCGCGGTGCTGGGCGACCCGGTCACCGACATCGGTTGCTCGTTCAAGGCCTACCGTCGAGAGGCGCTCGAGGGGCTCCCCTACTTCGTGGGCGCTCATCGCTTTCTTCCCGCGTTGTGCGTGTTTCGCGGCGCCCGTTTCGCCGAAGTTCCGCTCTCGCACCGCCCCCGCCGTCACGGCCGGTCGAAGTACGGTGTCCACAACCGGCTGTGGCGCGGGCTCTACGATCTCGCCGGTGTGCGATGGCTCAAATCCCGACTGATCCACTACCGGATCCGCGAGGTGTCGCGATGAAAGAATGGTTTCAGTCCCCGGCCGCCTGGTACGTCCTGGGATTCACGGGGCAGCTCATGTTCAGCTCCCGGTTCGTGGTCCAGTGGCTCGCGTCCGAGCGTTCGCGGCGGGTGGTGATCCCGGTGGCCTTCTGGTACCTGAGCCTGCTGGGCGGTCTCGCGCTCTTCACCTACGCGATCCACAGGCACGACCCGGTCTTCGCCATCGGCCAGGGCGCGGGGCTGCTCGTGTACGCCCGCAACCTGTTCCTTCACCGGCGCGCCGAAGCCACGTAGCGCCGGCGCCCCACCGGCCCGCGACCCCGTGCCCCGACGCCCCGCACCACGCTTCCGCCTCAACGACGCGCGCGTCGCGATGGGCGTGATGGGTGTGGCGCTGGTCTCGACCGCAGGTCTGCTGGGGCTCTTCGAGTCCACCGAGACGCGCTATGCAGAGATCGGCCGCGAGATGCTGGCCAGCGGCGACTGGGTGGTGCCGCGCCTCAACGGCATCCCGCACTTTCACAAACCGCCGCTGGCCTACTGGGCGGCGGCCTCCGGCATGGCCCTGTTCGGACCCAACGCGTGGGGCGCGCGGATCCCGGTGGCGCTGGCTTCGCTGCTCGCACTGGCCTGGGCGGGGCGTGCGGCGTCGCGGCATTTCTCGACTCTCGGGATCCCTCCGGCGCGCGCGATCTGGGTGCTCGGCTCATCCCTGCTCTTCGCCGTGCTCGGGCGTTCGCTGTCCGCCGATCCGTTCCTCACCGCATCGGTCCTCCTCTACTGGGCGCTCGCCCCCTCGGCCTGGGCGCTGGGCGCGATCGGTCTCGGGTTCCTCGCCAAAGGACCCGTGGTTCTCGTTCACACCGTCCTTCCGGTCATCGTCGCCGCGCTGTGGGGGCGCGAGCGTCGCCCGCTGGCCCTGCTCGGGCCGGCCCGCGGCTGGTGGCTTCTCGCCGCGGTGGCACTGCCCTGGTACCTGGTCGTCGTGACTCGAACTCCGGGGCTTCTCCCCTACCTGCTCGGCAACCAGGTGGTGGACCGTTTCGCGACCACGGTGCACGAGCGCGGGGGACCGCCCGGGTACTTCGTGGTGGTCCTGCTCGCGGGGGCCGTCCCATGGACCGCGGCGCTGCTCGCCGGCCTCGCCCGGACGTGGCGCGAGCGGACGACCCCGGAAGCGCGTCTGCTCATCGCGTGGCTCGTGACTCCACTGGCGTTCCTCTCGTTCTCGGGTTCGAAGCTGCCGTCCTACGCGCTGCCCTCCTTCGCCGCGGCGGCGTTCCTGGCGGCACGCGGCTTCGACAACCGCATGGGACGCAGGGGAGTGGCGGCGCTGCTCGTCGCCGGTGCGGTGGCCGGACTCGTTCTCGGCGGTCCGGCGCTGGCGGGCCTGGCGGGGGCACGGGGCCCGTTCGGCTTCGCCCTGCCTCCGGTGGCGCTGGTCGCCTGCGCGCTCCTCGCACTGGCGGCGTTCGCCGCGCTGCGCGGGCGACTCGAGGGGTGCGCACTGCTGTGCGTGGCGGCGTTCGGCGCGCTGGCTGTTGCGGCCGCGCCCTTCGATTCGCACCTCGGATCGCCGCGTCGCATCGCGCGCCTGCTGGCCGAGAACCGCGGCGCCGGCGAACCGGTGATCGAGGTCGGGCGCTTCAACGCCGGGCTACCGTTCCACCTCGGCGAGCGTGTGCGCCTGCTGGAGGTGCCGCGCGAGACCAGCTTCGAGCGTCCGGCGCGCCTCCGGGACATCGAGGTGACCGCCGACTCGCTTCCCGTGCTGGTGGCCCGGCATGGTCGGGTGTGGACCTTTGGGCGCGACATCCGCGTGGAAGAGCTGGCGCGGGAGAAAGGGCTTCGCTACAGCCGGCTCGCCACCTGGCGCCGGGAGACGCTCGGGGTCCTCACCAGGACTCCGTGACGGACTCTATTGAGGAAGTCACAAGAACGACGCGATTGTTGACGGGATCGTAGACAGCTCGATCATCGCCGCTCACGCTTGGAGGGGCTGCTGTGCCCACCGAAGTCCATGTAGGTGTGCCAGAGAGATTCAAGAGCCAGGTGGCGCTCTCGCCGCTGCTTCCGCCGATCACAACCAGCCGGTCACCCTGAGAATCGTACGCAACTCCTGCCTCTCGGCGGGCTGGCGGAAGGGTTCCGGAGGGTGTGAGGTTGTTCCAGCTCTCGGCGAAGGTCTGCTGAGAACCACAGACGAGCGCAAGCAGGCAGGCAGATCGCGCAAACCACCGGATCACTTGGGTGGTCTCCTTCCATGGAGTCGCTTGAAGGTGTCTATGATCGGCACCTACCGCAGCAGATCTTTCATTATGCCGGGCAACAAATGTAGAACCCAGCATTAGAACGCCCAGCTCAATCCCCAGTTGAACTTGAGCTGGCTCTGGTCCGGGAGGTGGTGATACTCGAGCTCCAGCAGGTTGCCCAGATTGCCGGCCAGCCCGAAGTTCACCCCCCCCACCAGCAGCAGACCGCCCTTGATGATCGAGTCCGACGCGTTGTCGAGGCCGAGCGTGGGCGCATCGACCTCGCTCGAGAGGAAATGCATCGCCACCCCCGCTCCCACGTAGGGGTGCCAGCCCTCGCGGCGGAAGTCGTAGCCCAGGAAGCCGCCGAGGGTGGCGTCCTTGCGCGTCGATTCGATCCCGAACTTCTTGATCGTGCTCTTGTTGCGCCAATACTCGAGCATCGGCACGATCGTCAGGCCGTCGGCGAGCTGGGGCGGGTGGATCCGGAGCCGGATTCCGAGCCCCGAGAACGAGCTCTGGTCGCGCTGGAACACCGAGGAGGTCACGCCATCGATCTCGGTCAACACCGCGCCCGCGGCGTTGGCGGGGCGGGGGCAGGCGGCGAGGGCGAGAAGAAAAAGCATCAGCTTCCGTGCGTTCACGCGCATGTGGACTCCTTGTCGTTTTCGCGGCCGACATCCTGTCGGGGAGTGCCCCGACTATAGCCAGAGCCCCCCCGCCACGCCAGCGGAACTCGCCTGCGGGCGGATCTGTCCGCTAAGGCGGCGAACCTCCCCTGCCGATAACGCGGGGAGCGCCTTGGGCCGGGAATCCGCCGTCCCTACCGGAGCGTTTGGAACGCGTCGATCAAACGGCAGGCCGCCTCCAAGGCTTCGTTCGCCCCCCCGAGCGGAGCGCAGATCGGGCGTCTCTGATGACGCCACGGAGGTTCAACCAATTTGAGACGACTGGGATTGGGCCTCGAATCCGGCGCGCGACCGAAGTCCGGGGTGTTGCGCGCGCTCGCGGGCGTCGCGTTGCTCGCTTCGCTCGCCCCCGCCCGCCTCGCCGCCGGCGAGGACCTCCACGATGCCAAGGCCGACCTGCTCTACAACATCGCCAAGTTCATCGAGTGGCCGCGCGAGCTTTCCGTCAAGAACCAGTTCTCGTTCGCGATCCTCGGCGAAGACGAGCTCGCCGCCGTGATCGCCGGCACGATGAGCCAGAAGACCATCAACGGGAAGCCGGTCTTCGTACGCTGCATCCGTCGCCCCGAGGACGCGCTGAAGTCCCACGTCCTCTTCATCGCCGCGTCCGAGGAGGAGCGCATCCCCGAGGTGCTCGAGGCACTCCGGGGCACCAGCGTGCTGACCGTGGCCGACACCGCCGGCTTCGCCGCCATGGGCGGCATGGTCGACTTCGTGCTCGCGGACGCCCGGGTCCATTTCGAGATCAATCGCGAGCAGGCCGAGAAGGCACGACTCCGCATCAGCGCCAAGCTGCTTGCTCTGGCCCAGATCGTCGAAAATCGGGAGCCCTGACCATGCGGATGCTTCGCGACCTCTCGATCCGCCGCAAACTCACGCTCATCGCGATGCTCACCAGCATCGTGGCGCTGCTGCTCGCCTGCGGCGCCTTCACCAGTTACGAGCTCGTGACCTTCCGTGAGAAGCTCGCGCGCGATCTCTCGATCCTGGCGGACGTGATCGGCGCCAACAGCACGGCGGCGGTCACGTTCAACGACGCCGGCGCCGCGCGCGAGGCGCTCGGCGCGCTCCGGGCCCAGAGCCACGTGATTTCGGCCTGCGTCTACGACAGGAACGGCAGGCCTTTCGCGACCTATCTGCGCGGCGCTCCCACCGCCAGGGACTGGCCGGCGCGCGCGTCGCTCGAGGACAGGCAGCTCGACCGCACCTCGCTCAGCGTGTCGCGCCTGATATGGCTCGACAACGAGCAGATCGGCACCGTGTACATCCGCTCCGACCTCGAGGAGATGCACGGCCGCTTTCTGCGCTACGTCGTGATCGTGCTCGTCGTGCTGTTCACGGCCTCGCTGGTCGCCCTGCTTCTCTCCTCGCGGCTCCAGGGACTGATCGCCAGGCCGGTGCTGCATCTGGTGGACACCGCGCGCGACGTCACCGTGGCCCGCAATTACGGCGTGCGCGCCACCAAGCACGGCGATGACGAACTGGGCGCGTTGATCGACGCTTTCAACGAAATGCTGGCTCAGATCCAGGCACGCGACGAGCAGCTACAGCGCCACCGGGAGCACCTCGAGCAGGAGGTCACGACACGCACCGCCGAGCTGCGCGCAGCCAACCAGGAGCTCACCGAGTCGCGGGATCGTGCCGAGGCGGGAAGCCGGGCCAAGAGCGAGTTCCTCGCCAACATGAGCCACGAGATCCGTACGCCGCTCAACGGTGCGCTCGGCATGATCGAGCTGGCCCTCGACACACCACTCACGACCGACCAGCGCGACTATCTGCAGACCGCACAGACTTCGGCTGACACTCTGCTCGCCGTGATCAACGATATCCTCGATTTCTCGAAGATCGAGGCCGGACGGATGGTCCTGGACCCGCTCGCGTTCCATCTCCGGGCCAGCCTCGACACCACACTCAAAACCCTAGCCCTCAAGGCGCATCAGAAGGGCATCGAGCTCCTGTGCGACGTTCGGCCCGAGGTCCCGGACCCCTTGGTAGGGGATCCCGGCCGATTGCGCCAGGTGCTGGTCAACCTCATCAGCAACGCGATCAAGTTCACCGAGCGCGGCGAAGTCGTGCTGCGGGTGGCGCTCGAAGAAGAGACCGCAGAGGAGGTCGCGCTGCACTTCTCCGTGAGCGACACCGGCCTCGGGATCGAGCGAGACAAGCTGGGGACGATCTTCGAGGCTTTTACCCAGGCCGACAACTCCACGACGCGTCGTTTCGGCGGCACCGGCCTCGGGCTCACGATCACGAGGCGCCTGATCGGCCTGATGGGCGGCGACATTCGCGTGGAGAGCGAGCCCGGGAAAGGCTCCCGCTTCCACTTCATCGCCCGCTTCGGCGCGCGCGTCAGCACTCCCCCGATTCCCGGGGTCGTGCCGGCCGACCTGCGCGGCCAGCGCATCCTGGTCGTGGACGACAATGCCACGAACCGCCGGATTCTCGCCGAGACCCTGACGGGATGGGGAGCGGTGCCTACCGTCGCGGAGAGCGCGGATGCGGCGCTGTTCGTCCTCGAGACGGCGGCGGAGCGCCGCGAGCGGTTCGCCCTCGTCATCCTGGACAACCACATGCCTTACAAGGACGGCTTCCATCTCGCGGCCCTCATCCGCGAGATGCCGGAAGTGGCGGGCTCGATCATCATGATGCTCACTTCGGCCGGTCAGAGCGGCGACGCGGCGCGATGCCGCGACCTCGGCATAGCCGCCTATCTCACCAAGCCGGTATCCCAGAAGATCCTGTTCGAAGTCGCCAGCAGGGTCCTGGGTGCTACGGCGCCCGGGAGCCTCTCGACCGACGACCGGGACGCGGCGGAGTGCGCTCCGAGAATGCTGATCACCCAGCACTCGCTCACCGAGGAGCAGACGATGCTGCGGATTCTCCTCGCAGAAGACAATCCCGTGAACCAGAAGCTGGCCGTCCTGATGCTGGAAAAGCGCGGTCACCGCCTGGTCGTCGCCAACGACGGCCAGGAGGCGGTCGAGGCGATTCAGCGCGAGCCCTTCGATGTCGTGCTCATGGACGTCCACATGCCGCGCATGAGCGGCTTCGAGGCCGCGCAGGCGATCCGGGCCTGGGAGAAGACCACCGGCGGCCACGTACCCATCGTCGCGCTCACGGCGCTCGCCATGAGCGGCGACCGCGCCAGGTGCCTGCAGGCCGGGATGGATGCCTACGTGACCAAGCCGATCCGGGCCGCGGAGCTGTTCGAGACCATCCAGAAGGCCTGCGCCCCCTCGGCTCCGCCGGCCCGGCCGGATCTGCGACTGGTGCGCGGGAGACTCGCGGAGACCCCCGTGGATCAGGATCTGCTGTTCGAGACGCTCGACAACGATGTCATCGCCGTGCATTCCATCATCGAGACCTTCCGCGCCAACATGGAGGACCAGCTCCGCGACATCGTGCAGGCGGTCGCCGACCGCGATCCGCCAGCCCTTCGCGATGCGGCCCACACCTTCAAAGGCTCGCTGTTCAGCGTCGCCGCCCGGCCCGCCGCGGCGGCCGCTCTCCAGCTCGAGACGCTGGGTCGCAACGGCGACTTGCGGAACGCGGAGGAGGCGCTGGCCGAGCTGGAGCGCGAGCTTCAGCGTCTCGGGTCGGCGCTGGAGAAGCTCGCTCGGCCCGCGGCCTGAGCTAGCGCTGCTATCCCAGCCGCGGGATCGACGACCCGCAGACGTGGACGGGCGCGATCTTTTCGAACTCCTCGCGGGGGATGGAAGGGCCGGGCCGCGTGCAGTGCTTGTCGAACACCGCGGTGAGCGCAGTGGCGATCTGCTGGGGCGTGCGGCCCTCGATGTCCTGCCGCTGGACGATCGCGGCCACCTCGCCGTCCTTCAGGAGGGCGATGCACGGGGACGATGGCGGATAGCCCTTGAAATAGCTCCGTGCTTTCTCGGTCGCCTCGCGGTCCATGCCCGCGAAAACCGTGGTCATCTGGTCGGGGATCACCTTGTGCTGGAGAGCGAGCATCACGGCCGGCCTCGCGCCGCCGGCGGCGCACCCGCAAACGGAGTTCACGACAATGAGCGTCGTGCCCTTCTCCTTCAGGACGGCGTCGACGTCCGCCGGCGTCAAAAGCTCGCGGACTCCGACCCGCTTCAGCTCGTCTCGCATGGGCTGGACGGCCGGGGGATCGTACATGGGTTGGGAGTGTACGTTGAGGTTCATCCTGTTTTCCTCCTGAGGGATTCAAGGGCTATTGCGCCCTGGCACTCGTCGGGGTGGATGTAGAGCGGATCCTCGCCTAGAACGAATACCCCAGCAACCCGGGATCCGGCATCAGCTCGGGGCTCCAGGCATCGGGCAGGATCTCGACTTCGCAATCCTGGGGCAGCACGCTCTGGGTCGCCTGCTTGACGTCGGCCATCATTTGCGGCGCATAGGGGCAGAACGGCGTCGTGAGCAGCATTTCGATGCGGGTCTTGCCCGGCTGGATGTCCACGGTACGGATCAGACCGAGATCGATCACGGACAGCCCGATCTCGGGGTCCATCACGGTCTCGAGCGCGGAGCGCACCGCCAGCTCCTGTTGCGACGGCGCGGCGGCCGGACCGGGGTTCACGCTCGACCCCGCACCGGCATCAGGCGATTCGGTCCGCCGGTCCTCCGGGGCGACCGGGCGCTCGATCCCCGCCAGCGCCTCCTCGGGGAGCGGCCGGCCGGTGTGCGGATTCACCGGAGTCGCATCGTCCTTCTTCTCGTTCATGCCCAGCCTATCTTGATCTCGTCTCCGTCGACCCGGACCGCGTAGGTGGGGACCGGTGCGGTGGCCGGGAGGCAGAGGACGTCGCCGGTCCTCACGTTGAACCGGGCCCCATGGCGCGGACACTCGATCACCTCGCCCTCGAGCGTCCCGTTCGCAAGCTCTCCCCCATCGTGGGTGCAGAGATCGTCGATCGCGTAGTAGGCGCCGTCCACGTGGAACACCGCGACCGGTTGATCACCGATCCGCACCACCTTCACGCCGCCCGCGGGGATCTCCCCGACCTTGGCCACGGTCACAAAGCCGTCCGTCCGGGTGTCGCTCATGCGCTCCCTTTCGCCGCGTCGCCCACCTCGTCCTCCTCGCCCGGCCACTGCTGGATACCGTAGACGCCGGCCTTCAGGGTCTTGAGCGCCAGCAGGCCGCACTTGAGGCGCACCGGTCCGAGCTCGATGCCCAGCATCTCGAGCACGTCGTCGCGGTTGAGCTTCTTCACCTCGTCGAGGGGCTTCCCCTCGACGGCTTCGCACAGCATCGAGGCCGCGGCCTGGCTGATCGAGCATCCGCGGCCCGAGAACCGCACGTCGGCGATCTTGCCGTCACGGATGTTGATGTCCATCCGGAGAAGGTCGCCGCACAACGGGTTCGCGTCCTCGTACGAGATGTCGGGATGCTCGAGCGTCCCGCGGTTCCTGGGGTGCTGGTAATGATCGAGGATGTTCTCGCGGTAGAGATCGTTCCAGCTCATCGCGCGAACACCTGGCGCGCCCGGTGCAGGCCCTGCACCAGCACGTCCACTTCCTCGGGCAGCGAGTAGCAGTGGAACGAGGCGCGCGCCGACGCCGGGATCCCCAGCTTCTCGTGGAGCGGCATCGCGCAGTGGTGCCCGGCACGCACGCAGACGCCGTCGTCGTCGAGCACCGTGGCGACGTCGTGCGGATGGATGTCGGCGAGCGTGAAGGCCACCACTCCGGCGCGGCGGTCGGCCGGGGGGCCGAGCACCTGGAGGTCCGGCACCTCGGCGAGACGCCCCATCGCATAGGCCGCCAGCTCGCGGTCGTGCGCGAACACCGCGTCCATGCCGAGCGCGCTCAGGTAGTCCACGGCGGCCCCGAAGCCCACCGCCTCGGCGATCGCCATGGTGCCGGCCTCGAACTTCCACGGCAGGTCGTTCCACTGGGAGCCGGTGAGCTTGACCTCGCGGATCATCTCGCCGCCGCCGAGGAACGGCGGCATCGCCTCGAGCAGCTCGCGCCGCCCCCACAGGGCGCCGATCCCGGTCGGACCCAGCATCTTGTGGCTGGTGAAGGCGACGAAGTCGGCCTCGAGCGCCTGCACGTCCACCGGGCAGTGCGGCACGCTCTGCGAGGCGTCCACCACCATGACGGCGCCCGCGGCGCGGGCCCGCCGCGCGATCTCGGCGATCGGGTTGACCGTGCCGAGCACGTTCGAGATGTGCACCACCGAGACCAGCCGCACGCGCCCGCCGGCGAGCAGCCGCGGCAGCGCCTCGAGATCGAGCTCGCCGCCGGGCGTGACCGGGATGAAGCGCAGCTCGACCTGCTTCTCCGCGGCGAGGATCTGCCACGGCACCAGGTTCGAGTGGTGCTCCATTTCGGTGAGCACGATGGCGTCGCCGGGTTTCAGATTCG
>Ga0247727_10007742_pt1 | contig 20294 bp, 15 predicted proteins | sample WisWelCaveWW1625_FD_202498 | JGI IMG/M metagenome (GOLD analysis project Ga0247727, IMG submission 202498) | Biofilm microbial communities from Wishing Well Cave, Virginia, United States - WW16-25 | ecosystem: Environmental > Aquatic > Deep subsurface > Groundwater > Cave microbial mat | place... | reverse complement strand
TTTATTTTCACCGCTACGCCCTCCTGATCCAAATGCTATCGTACACCGCCTGGCATCTCGGCAAACCCCTCCCGGAATTGTGGGGGACGATTTTTTGGGGCCTGGTGGCCGGCGCCGCCGCGTATGCTATTCGCTCGCTCTGGCCGCTCATCATCTGTCACTGGTTGCTCAATGTTTTTATGGATGCGGTCATTTGGCTTAATTTGTAAAAGGAGAAAAAGTGACAATCTTAAATAAGAATCAAAAAGAAACCATCACCTGTTTGGCCGATGCAGTTTTGCCGCCGCCTGCTGAGCGGAGGGTCAGCGCGCAACGCATCGCCGATCGCGTGGAGGAGTTTCTGGCGGTTTCGGATTCGCCGCCGTTAACGCTGATTCGAACCCTGCTGGATGTGATGTACGCGCTGGTTCTGGTTAAAAAATTAGGCGTAGCCACCAGCGAAATTCGCGACAAGATTCGTGAGGCGTTGTCTTCTCCGATAGAAATAATTCAAGATGCCGCTCGGACGCTCCATGTTCTGATTACCTATATTTATTACTCCGACCCGGCGGTGGATGAACAGGTTGGCTATGTTCGCTTCCGAAATCGACCCCGCGCCAGCGCCGCCAGGGTGAGCGATAAATTGGAGTTTAAAACTCACACCGCGGTTCCCAATAAAAACTACGATGTGTGCATCGTGGGTTCGGGCGTGGCCGGCGCCGTGTTGGCGTATCGTTTGGCAAAGGCGGGCAAAATGGTGCTGGTTTTGGAAGCGGGCTCCTATTATTCCGCAAAGGATTACAGCGATGATGAGCTGCTCATGCTGGGTCGGCTGTACAAAGGCGGAATTTTTCAGGCCGCGGGCGGTTCGCTGGCGGTGCTGCAGGCGAAATGTGTCGGGGGCGGCGGCGTCATCAATAACGCCGTGTGCTTTCGGATGCCGGACTTTGTTAAGAAGGAATGGGATGAATTGGGCGCCAACTTGAATGACCAGGATTTGAAAGCCGCTTTCGATCGCATTCGCGACGAGCTGCATATTCGGCCCGCCGATGAGGTCATGGCCAGAATCGGCAATAATCGTCTCAACCGATCGCGCGAGCTGTTTCTCAAAGGCGTAAAAAAATTGGGCATTTCACACGGCGAAGGCGATCCCGATCTCACCAAAGCGGGTTTTTATCCGGCGTCGGTAAACCTTGCCGACTGCCTCGGATGTGGATATTGCAATTTTGGCTGCGCCTATGATCGCAAAAACAACGATTTTATCAAATACCTGCCGGAGGCCGTCAACAGCGGCCGTTGCGATGTGGTCACCCAGGCCAACGTGGACGAGGTGGTCACGGACATTTTAGGGCTTGGCCATTTAAAAGCCAGTGGACTAACTGTGAAATTCTCCGGCGGCAAAAGCCAAAAGGTAAAAGCCCGGAAGTATATTTTGTCCGCCGGGGCTATTGCTACTTCCGGAATTTTATTGCGCTCACAATGGATTAGTTTGATGGGTCTGCCCATCGGCGAGCGCTTCTCCGCCAATGTTGGCACGCCGGTAAATGCCAGATTTCGGGAAAAGCTTGATTCCTACGATGGGCTGCAAATTTCGGATTATTTTGTTGAAGTCGATCAACAGGGCAAATGGGATTGGGTGGCCGAGACCTGGTTTCATCCGCCCGCCACCCAGTCGCAGTCCATTCCGGGATACCTGGAAGATCATTTCGAGCGGATGAATAAGTATGCGCACTACGCCGCCGCGGCGCCGCTGGTGGGGACGCAGCCGGTGGGCAAAGTGAGTTTGAATCTATTCACCCGTCAGCCCGAGCTGAAGTTTGCCTTGCCGCTTGCGGATCTCGCTAAACTGAAAAAAGCCCTGCGGCGAATCGCCGAAATTTTTCTGGAAGCCGAGGCCGAGGAAATCCTCATCATGGCCCGCAATGAATTGGTCTTACACACCAAGGCCGAATTAGCGCGGATCGAAAACGAGATACAACAGCCGGACGACCTGCTGGTGATTGGAACCGGCCACCCACAAGGCGGAAACGGCATGAGCGATCGCAAGGAAAAAGGAAAATTTCTGGGGGTGGTTGGCAGCAGCTTTAAAGTGCATGGCGTGGAGGATTTGTATGTCTGCGATGCCAGTGTCTTCCCAAGCAGTGTCAAAGTGAATCCCCAGTGGACGATCATGGCGCTGGCGGATCTCTGTTCCCAGCAAGTTTTGAAAGAATTCTAACCATGTTGCCTAAAAACTGGTTGTGCCGCTTCGCAGTCCTTTTGTTTTGCCTGGTAATTTATCTGCCCCCCTTGCTGCCGCAGAAGTTAGAAAAAGTCGCGGTAAACCTGGGCGCCAAAGAATTTGAAGACCGACTTCCTTACGAGATTCCGTTTTTCATTATTGGTAAAGTTGATTTTCAGGTTGACGCCGTGTACGTTAAGTACAAATCCGCGAAGGAGAACACGTACCGAGAATCCACGACCTGGGAGCGGAGTTATGCGGAAGAGAATGAATTCTTGATTAAGATTGGCGATGGCCTCAAGCCTTATATTGACTATGAATTTTTATTTGTTGTTCAAGAGGAGGAAAGAAAAGCGGAGCTGCCGCCGTTGGTTGCTCCATTAGAAGAGATCCTGGTTAAAAGGAAATTAGCGCACGGTTTTGAAGAAACCGAAAAACATGAAACCTTCAAGGTGACGCCGCAGCCGAAATTTGGCCCGGACCCGAATCCGTATCAATGGCAACCCATTCGGGGAAAAGCCAAACCGCCGCTTGAAGATTATTTTAACGTGGACATTGGTTTTGGCGTCGCGCCGCGAACCGGCATCTATTCTTTTTTTACCAGTGCCCAACTTTACTTTAAGCCGGTAAACAAACAAAAAGACATTCGAGACTACAAAGGAAGCGAGGTTTTCTGGAAACGCACCGCCGTATTTATTGGCTTCACGGTGAAGAATTTCGACACGCCGGAGAAATTTCGCAGCTTTTTTGGCGATGTAGCGGTGGTATTCGGAGTCAGTTTTAGAGGGATGACGTTTTTGCCGTTCAAAAATTTCCACGGCATGGATGGCTTAAGAATCAATGTGGGCGGAATCCTATTCAAAGAAGTTGACGAAATGACCACCCCCTCCAAAGAGCATCTGAAAGTAGACGTGTTAATCGGAGGTTCGTTAGATCTGGATCTTAAAAAATTATTAGGGCCGATAGCGGCGATTGCGGGATTTTAGAAGTTATCAGTACGCCCGGCAGGATTCGAACCTGCGACCCACGGATTAGAAGTCCGTTGCTCTATCCATCTGAGCTACGGGCGCAAATACAGCCGTACCAATCTAAAGAAATCGTGCTTGTTTGTCAAGACATTTTTGGGGTTGAAGTTGGCTCGAGACGTGCCTAATCGATACGTACCGCAAGCACAATCGTCGTACCTTTAATGGATAGAGTAGAACGCGCTTTGATATTTTTAAGTTTGTCATTTTTCTCCATGAACTCCTTGGCCAAAGTGGAAAGCTTGTTTTTAAGGAATTGGTTAATCTCTTCCTGCAACTTCTTTTCAACGAGCGGCTCAATCGCCTCGACGACAACAGCGAAAATTTCGCCGGCTACACTTTTGTTCCATTCGATATCCAGAGTAGAGATTTTCGGCACCAGTTCGCCCTGTTCAATAACCAGCGCCAAATCTGCCGCGAAGGTCCCGTCAAAATAATCGGTGTGAATGATAACCTTTTTGTGCACCCGCCACCCGCCCTGTACCCTTACTTTTTCTACCCGGTCCTCGATTCCCGGTTTCCACCATTCTTCCTTTTTCCGGTCTTCTTTAGTGGCTCGAATTTTTCGCCCAAAAGCAAATTCAATCGCCTCGTGCCTGAAGAAAGGCTCCGTCTCATTTTTCCATTTATCCTTGTTGAGGATTTGAGTTATTACCTCTCCATCCGCTGGCAAGAACAAGCGAAGGATTGGAAACGGCAGTTCGATTTTTGCGGTCTGGGCCATATAAACCTCCCTTAACTGCGATTAATTGTTCTACTCGACAGGATACTTCAATTACCTGTTGATTTCGTGCTTTAATCTTGTTAACTTTGTTTGAATAAATGGAGTTCTCGTTATGGAAAAACAAACTAGTTCCATTACTCAATTGTTGGAACGCATTTCTGTCAATCCCAAAGTAATGGTGGGTAAACCTGTCATTCGCGGTACGCGCATTCCGGTTGAGCTAATTGTCAAGATGCTGGCACAAGGAATTTCGTCGGAAGAAATTCTCAAGGAATATCCTCGCCTTGAACCGGAGGATATCAGAGCTGCATTGGCGTATGCCTCGGCTGTTCTTAGCAATGAGGAAGTTGTTCCACTTGTAGAAACTGAGCCGGTCTCGTGAATTTCGTTGTCGATGAAAGCACAGGCCAGTCGGTTGTTGATGAATTGCGACAGCTTGGGCACGACGTGATATTTATTCATGAAATCTTTCCTGGTCTCGAGGACTCGCCGATTTTGGATATCGCTGTCCGCGAAGATCGCATCGTGATTACAAACGATAAAGACTTTGGCGAGCTTGTCTATCGTTCCGGTTTTCCGCATGCCGGTGTGGTGCTATTCCGGCTTCAAAATGAAAGCGCTGCCAATAGAGTCCGCATGATGAGGCAAGTGTTGCGGTCATGTGGTGACAAGCTCAAAGGTAACTTTGTCGTCGCTTCGGAACGCAAGATACGAATCCGCAAGGCTTAAGTAAAACTCTCCTGAACTAAACCAACTTTTAAGCTAGAGTAGAATCCCCTACTTATCCTTAATTTTTTTGAGAACCTGTTCAATTTCATCAACTGTTGTGTTCTCAAGGGCGATCTCCGTTCCATCCGGAAGTTTGAGGGTAGCGGCGGCAATCTTTTTCTTTTTAATCATATCTTTGATTTTAAGGAAGAGTGGCACCCCCGCGCTGATGGCGCTCAAAACCGCACTGGCTACCTTGAACCCAATGATGACGGTGTTGGCATCCAAACCGCGGGTCCGGCTAAGCGCCGTACCGGCCTGTTCTATCCCAGCGAGATTTTTTAATTCCTTTTGAATGGCCTTGACATCTTTTTCAGACGTGGTCAGTGGTAAGATAATTTGGAATTGGCCTGGCATAACATTTTTCCTTTTTAAATAGTTATTTTCGAGGAACTCTGTCAGGGTTCGGAAACCCTGACAGAGTTAGACCTGCACCTGTACCTCCACCTGTTTCGTCACCCATTCGCCGCTTGGATTCGCCGCGGGCGCCAGATTGCGCGTCCTCGGTTTCGTCGCCACGACCGCCGCTAACAAGGTTTCGAGGGGATTGGCTGTACCGCCGCGGGTGATCCGCTTTGGCGGCAATGGCTGGTCTAAAGGCGGCAGCTCCAGCCAGCGAAAATTCGTCGGTCCCAGCGTGGCAAAAACTTTAATCACGTCCGTGCCGGCGGTGTAATCGGCCGGCAGAGCGGCTCGCAGTCGCAGCGGCGGTAGCTCTCGACCGGGTTCCAACGTCTCAAAGGCTCCAGCGTCCGCAGGGTAAACCTGGGTGATGCCCCAATCGGGCTGCAAGTCCAGAACCGTAATGTTGAGAACCTGGGAGGAGTTGTTTCGCACCAGCAAGAAAGTCCATTGTCCGGGCTTGAGTACCGGTGTATTCCCCGGATCATCAAACGGCTTTGGCGACGGCCGATCGCCGGGGACGTAATCATTCTGGACTCCGATCAGTTCGACCACCAGCTTACCTCGCAGCGGGGACATGGGATCAAAGTTGTCGAGCTGGCTGATATTTTGATACTTGGTCAGGTGGACGAGCCGCTGTACCACGCGCGCCGCGCCGCCGCGGTCCCCAATCTTCAGGGCGGGCCGCAAGTTGGCAACCTCTTGCCCGGAAGAATCCCAGATTTCAAACTCGCCGTTGGCGTTGACCGCGACCTGATAATGTGCAGCTTCTTTTTCGGCGGCCAACGCCACGAAGCCGCTCGTGTCTGCTTGCAACGCTTCCTCAATTTGTTTCAGCGCCTGTTTCTGAGCAATTTTTCTCGGTACAACCTCCTCATCCTGATATACCAGCCGCACGGTGCGGCGCAGGCTGATGTCTCCCGGATCCAACAGTACCGCCTGCGCACCCGGCTCAATGGCGTCCTGACGAAGCGGCTGGATGATCCGGGCCCAGGAGTCCGTCGCGCGCAGCTCGCTGATCTCGACCAGCGCTAGGCGTTGGCTAATCTCGCCAAAGTTTTGAGCACCCTGCGGATAAACGGCAAACTGGGCGCCTTTGCGGACCCCATGCGCCTGACCGGTATTCAGCAAAATCCGCTGTCCTTTCATGTCCACGTCCATCACGTTGACGGCGAACAGCGACACGGCTTTATCTCTTGCAAAGACGATGCGATTCCCCTCGCCCTCAAGTTGCGGCGTCTGATCCGGGAATTGGCTGTGCACTTTGGCAACGACGCGATCGTGGAGGGTCTTATACGACAGGTCTGGTCCAATCTGTTTGAGGCCCTCCAGAAGCCAGTAAGTCAGTGCGCCGTTGCTTTCTTCGCCATCGAACGGAAACTCCCGGGAGAGTTCGTGCGCGCGGCAGGCGGCCAGCAGAACAAAGCCTTTGGGATCCGGAAGCCAGCCGCTGCCAAGTTGGAGGTTGCGCGTGACGCCGGTCGTCAAGCTTCCCCAGGTGGCGGCTAATTCCTCATCGGATGCAACTAAACTTTGTAGCGGCCGTGGGGTGGTGTCAATCGATTTCAGGCCGCGTATCCGGGCGCCGCCTCCCCCGCGCGTTGCGCCGCCGGAGTGGCAGCTATCCAGGACGATGGTGACCAGCAGTCCCTTTTCCATCATTTTTTTCAGAAGGTGCGCCAACTCAATGTCGCGAAGATATCGTGCGGTTGACCTGCCGATATCCATTGGCACCAGGGTCTCGTCGAGGCCACCTCTTCCCTTCAGATTGGGAAATTTGGTGCGGGTGCGGCCGCCGTGGCCGGAGTAGTGGATGTAAACCTGGTCGCCCGGCTGGGCCATCTCCCTTATTTGATGGAATGCCGCCACTATAGTTTCATAGGTTGGCCAGGTGTCTTTCGGCTCGGGCGGTTCCTTTTCATCCCTGTTGGTAGAGGTCAATTTGAGGATGCGTTCCTGCGGAACATTCAGTTTGCTCCGCAGGAAATTTTCGACGTGCGTAATATCGCGCACGCAGCCGCCCAGACTCGAATAGCGGCTCCCGTCCGGCAACTGGTTGGGTAAGTAGCAGTCAATGCCGATAAGCAGGGCATACAAGCGATTGGTTCCTGTGTCTCCCATTTCATGTTTCCCTCAGTGTTGTATAATTAAGGACAATGGGAAAAGGTAGAGCCGTATTTTCGGGAGGAGTGAAATCGCATTATGATACTATCTCACCAAGGCCATCTTTTTTGTGATCGTAAAATTACTAGTAAGAATTTGATATATATAAATTCCACTTGCCACATGGCGACCATCTTGGTTACGTCCATCCCAAACCTCAACGTGATACCCCATTGTTTTCTCTTCATCATTCACTAACGTTACCACTTCTTTCCCAAGTAGATTATAAACCTTCAACGTCACTTTTTCGGTTTTTGACAAAGCATAGCGAATCGTGGTGGTAGGATTGAAGGGATTTGGATAATTTTGAAAAAGCGTAAATTGAGTCGGCGTAATTTGTGATAAGCGTTCATCTATATATTCTTGTGGACCAACAATCAGACGAAATTCCTTGAACTTATTCTTACCAAAGCTATAGTATTGATAATGAGGTTGCACTTTCAAATCATGGGGTATGTTGATATCCTTAGGCAATAAAATTACCTCTACGTCTTGTGATAAATGCGAATCAATTTCGAATGTCAACTTCAGGAGCTCTTCGATATCTGATTCTATGATGAAATCCCATACTTCTCCTTCTTCCTTAACAAGCCGTATGTCTCGTTTGTAATTTCCTCTGAAAGTTGGCCAATCTGGATGTGGGATGTAACTTCTAATGTTTTGGTTTGTCGGAGATGGTGGATCGAGCCAATCAAGACGATCATACTGATCATTTGCAAATGAAGAATATCCAAATACAATCCTGTCAAATGATTCATTTAGGAACTTTATGTTTAGAATTATTTTCCAATCCAACATTTCTCGATTAGTATTCTCTTTATTTAATGAGGCACCGGCTTCGATGGGAGGTATAATTAAGGTTTGACTATCCACATCACTATTGATAAAATATCCTTTAAAGGGTATTAATTCGGTAACTTCTTCAGGAAAACGATATTTGCCGCTATCAGGAAGGTATTCATAAAAACCGTTTAATTGTGTGCTGAGATTAATGCTATCAACCGAAACATTATAGGCGAATGGATTGGCAACTTGGTGCCACCCTTTTTGGGGAAGTGAGATGGCATTTTGTTTTCGCATAACCGAACGCGCCGTACCCGTGGTGATGGAATCGGAGCGGCCAACCAGCCAAAAAGCGCGCCCCGGTTCAAAGCGCCATTCTTCGCTATCAGGGAGCGAATTTGGAAATTCTATCCTTTGGCCATTCTTCCATCTAAATAAACGCCAAACTTTTCGGTCGTATAAACCGCCGAAATCATCGAAAAGAACATCACGTATTGAGCCTCCTTCGTCACCATAATCGAGTGGTATCGAAATCATTTGGTACTTATCGTCTCCGGGAGTTGAGGGGACAACATCATTTACTTCATTATTCACGATAATCTGAATCGAATTTGGATTTTGTTTAGGGTTAGTATCAGGCAGAGTCGAAGAATTTTTTTTAATTGAATTATCGATTGCTTCTATATAATATTCTATGCCGCGTTTCCCAAATTCGACATCCACTATATTCCGAATGACCCCTTGATATAAATCCTCACCTATTAAAATCATTCCGGTATGGTCGTATGCGATTTCACCGCCTTTTCGATAAAACAGTTTTATAGAACTAAATCCGCGTTTTGAGGTAATTTTTGCCTGGATTACCAAGGCTTGATCGTCTTCACTTATCAAATCATTTGTTGGCTCATCTATCACAGGTGCATCTGTCGTAAAAACCACTAATCTTTTTGAAATATCTTGAACATTCTTTTTATGCCCAGCATTAGATTGAATACGAATGAGAAATTTATTTGAGTTTGTGTCTGGAACCTCCCAACGATATACTCCATCAATTGCTGGGTACGCCATCGCTAAAGTATCCCAATTTTCACCATTGTTCGAAGAAGAGAAAATATCAATGAAGCTGTTAAATTCGGTACTGAAATGAATATCTTGAGAAGTGGTGGCTTCGACGCTGTCTGGGAGTTGAGAATCATCAATCTGGATTGTGCCTTCAGAGTAGTAGTTTGCGCCTTCGTTACCAACGATCCATATGTTATCTCGGTCAAGGGCAAAAACCCCTTCAAAAAAGGTATTTCCTAAAATATCAACTTCGCAATTTGCCCCAGCATTGGTTATATGTAAAACGAGTCCATCATTGCCAACAACGAAAGCTTCATTATCCGATAAAGCATGCACCGAATTCAAACTTGTATTAATATTTTCACATGTTGTTATTGGTTGCCAACCACCAGGGAGTGAAGTCGTTCGCAGAATAGTACCATTCTCTCCGACAGCCCATCCAACCGTTTCCGATGAACGCGAAAACCCGCGATAAATAGTCTGAGGAACGCCCTCAATACGATTCCATGACTGCCCGGTTGGTTGGTGATAAATACCGTCGCTGGTCACACAAAAACCCTCACTTCCTTCTGTGAAAAACAGATCATAAACAGTTCCAGAAAGCCCGGTATCAGATGTCTCCCAAATATCACCACCTGAGTTCGTAAACCAAACAGTGCTATCTGCACCACCAACCCAAGCAAACTCGAGAATATCGATGAAAAATGCGTGACAAGCAAAAAATGTTGTAAAACCTCTATCATGATTTTTCCACGGCGACTGGCCTCCGTCTTCTGTCTTAAAAACTGCCCCTTCGGCGCCCACAACCCATCCATAATCCTGGTTTACAAAACATAGATCAGATAGATGTTCAGGCATAAATGGTAGGTTCGTTATTTCTTCGAAATCTTTTCCCCAGTTGCTCAGCTTTAACATTAAACCGTTTTCGCCTACTATGTAGCCATCACCTGTATTAAAGAACTGTACTGCTCTAAGCCTCTTATCGGTATAATCTCTTGAAACCCACTGGGCCGATAAGGGCATTACAGAAAAGACTACTATTGCTAATACAATATATATTTTGTTCATCACTTTGCCCCTGTCAAAATTTAAAGACCAATCCGGACGTTAGCTGGAAATTATGCGAAATATCTTTCCCATAAATATCAAAGCCGATAAAATCCCTTAAATCAGCACGGAAATCTAATAATGAGGACATTCTTAGTTTAGCACCATACCCAAGATTTATGGTGAATCCTGTTTCGTCTTTAGTAAAACCCTGAAAATGTAAAACACCGACTCCAAAGGTTAGGAAAGTTCCATGCCAGGGTTTATTGAGATGATAGAGAAGATTGAGATTCGCTTGAACAACCAAGCCAGACTCAGGAGTCGCCTCTGTATCTTCAGTTGGAGTAAATCCGAGCTCCGTCTCAAGTGCAAGACGAGGGCTAACAAACCTGCTAGCTCTAAGGCCAAAAACCGGACCGTCTTTAATTGGTAAGTCATTGTCAAACCAAAAGTAGCCTGCAAAAGGTGTGACTTTGGTTCGAACCTCAGGCTCATCTTCAACCACTCGGTCTTCAAATGTAATCCCATCAAAACTAACCGAAACAATTGGCTTTCCTTTTGTTTCATCATAAGTAATGCGTTTCGAGTAGGACCCATCAATTTCATCAATGAGTTCACCCTGAAGCGTATCTCCATCTGACGTGTGAACATCAATACCGATTCTTCGTGTTAAATCTGGTAGCGCGACATTACCAAACTTATCCTTCACGGTCACTTGTATGTCTGTTGTAATCATGTTTCCATCTTGTGAGATCTTCTCAAACTCAATTTTAGAGTGTTCCCAAGTGGAGTCAACATTGATTGAAATATACTTGTGGAAAAATAGCTGCCTCTTAAACGGCCTCCCTTCGAGATCATTTCCGGTGAACTCATAAGTGAATTCATATAGACCAGGTTTGCTAATTTCTTCATCAAGATTAAAGCTGTAATTCCCATTGCTCTCTAACAAACTTATTGGAGGCTGTAATATTGTTCTTTTTTGAAATACTAGACCTCTATTTCTTTGCAGGATAATTCGTTTTCTGGAAAGAAGCGCCATGTCTGGTTCCCAAGAACCTCTCCGAATACTGTCTGATTCTGCAACAGTTAGTGTTTGTTCATGATTCCAATTTCCTACCCAATCTATAGGTTTCTGGATCGTTACTGTACCTTTGGCGCCAGATATCCTCAAACTATCAAGTTCAATCTGTAGATTACTGAAGAATTTATCACCAGTTATAAAGCTTTTCCTATTAAAATCAGTCTTTAATCTTAAGTCTGAGCGACTAAAAATAGAGTAACTGTAGGGAGTTTCGATCGGCAAATTTGTTCCATCAATTTGCAAACGCCACTGGCCGTAATTATTTTGCACTAAAGTATCAGCCACAAAAATATAGATGTAATCAAAACCTCTGACAATTCTATAACCGGTTGTTTGCCTTGTTTGATCTGCATTGATGGTGGTCCCGTCTTCTAAAATAAGCCGAAATTCAGGGTGAAAAAGTCCCCGATACGGGTTCCAATGTATGGCGTACGAAATACTTTTGTCTAGTGATGTAATTGTAGTTGTATCTTCAAAAACTTGATGTGCGGCCAAAATGCCAGTAGGATCTGAAAGCGCAGCATAATGCAGATATCCTTGGAATAGATTAACATCCAAAAAATTTCTTAGGATTTTTTTTGCACAATCAGCTGGGTCAGTTGGGCAATCAACGGGATCAAAGTGCCACCAAATTCCATGTGCAGCAGTTGCTGTTGGCGCATTGGCTTTGTCTCCAATAATTGCGTACATGTGCCCACTCGTCGTTGCTGCTAGTTTCTGTAGATCATCATATTTGCTGCCAGTTTCATCACCGATTCCAATAGCATCAATCCGAATTAATTCCCCTGGAATCCAGTTAAGAGCAGAATCAAAAGTGCAAGGTCCAGCAGTAGGGCAAGTGAAGTAGGGCGAGCGATTGTTCTCGCCATCAGTTATGAGCAAAATAGCTTGCTTATCTTTTCCTGTTGGTGCTGCATTTAAAAAATCTCTGCTTAAAATTAAGGCATCGCCAATTGGCGTGCCATTCGGATTGCAAGAGATTTGCATTTTTTTAGCAGTATCGGTGTCATGTATATCGCTTAGTATAGTGGGGATAGTGCTATCAAAAGGATTGCTGATTGGGTTGGTACGAACTAAAGTTTGTGCCAAAAGCCCCTCAGCCCTATTCCCCGGTCCATCTATCCTTTTAGGAAACCGGATCAGTCCAACACTTCCATCAAATAAATCATCAGTAGTACCGGAATTACTGATCACTCTTTGGGAAGCACCAGCTAAAGTCGATAAAATTGAACTAAGGAAAACACTATAGCGTGAATTGGGAAGTGTTACTGAGGGAAGAGAACAAGTATAAGAGGGTGTCACGACTGTTGGGAACGAAAATCGCATGCTGCCAGAAGCATCAACAGCAATAACAAGATCTCCTATATTAGTTTGAGAATATACAGTCGCAGAAAATAAAAACAACCAACCTATTATTACGATGGTGATCCCTTTATTATGCATGGCATTATCCCTAATTTTATTAATTGTTCTAGGTTTGATATTAGTAAAACTTGAACCCACTATTTACTTGAAGTTAATTTCCCGGCGGCCCAGGCGGCTCCCCAAAAATTTGCTCCCCTGGCTGAAAGACGCCAAAATATAACCCCGTACCTATTCCAGCTACTTCCGTGAATAGATATAATGGATGCTTAATGGTTTTCTGCCAAAAAGATGTATACTTCTGGCGCTGCCACTGCTTTTTCAAGTTCATTGACTTTAACCAGCCATCTGCGATCGATAAAATTGCATCCATGCTTAACGCAAACCCTTCCTCCTCAAAAGTTGAGATTGATAAGCCGATCATCCTACCGTTCTTATCAACCAAAGGTCCTCCCGAGCTTCCGGGGGCTATTTTTGCATCAAAGACCAGAAAGTTATCCTGTCGACGTTTAATCACACCAATGGTTTGGGTAAGTTCATCTGAGTCGGGGAAACCAAAAGCGGCGATTTTCTGACCCGGTTTTACCCCGCCACTACGATCGTATTTAATGATTTCTTTGACAGAGACGGGATTGCGGGTTGCAACCAGTGCCAGATCGTTTGCGCGATTGAGACGGTCACGAACAACGAAAGCCGATACAAATGTACTCGCATCCCCTATTTTCACTTTGATATCACGATAGACTTCAAGTTGTATATCTGGATCTTCCATAGCCTCGAAAAAATTAGATGCTACCACATGGCAGGCCGTTAAAATTAAAGCACGTCCACTTTGTGAATACCCTACTACTAAACCACTACCGTTTTTTGTATCATTGTCACAATTTATCTTTACACAAACCGGAGCGACTTTATTAAAAACCTTCGCGGGCATTTCACGAGAAGCCCTGCTCTGATCATTCTCGGCGGTCTGACTATAAATATCTTGCGAAAGGAAAATCAATATACTAAAAAGATGCTTAGTTCTTGTTATGTGTTTGGCAAACATGTTAACTCATTTCGATTTAAACGTCAAAAAACATTAGCTCTATTACTTGTTTTTTCTGGGCATCATAAAAATGGGACACTCGAAAAACTAGAGTATTTTCAGTTAATGCCAAGTCAAAGAGTGAGATGTGATATTGCAGTGCGAGTAGGATTGTGATGCTATGGGGAAAAAGAGCAAGGTGTCAAAACGTTAGCATCATGTAGAAATCATCTCAAAAGTACAATTTATTCACCGTGGTTTAGTTAGAATAGTTAAAACTTTTCTATCTATAAGACACTACTTAAAATCAAATTCTCTCACATAAAATAAGTCGACACTCAAAAAGTTTTTGCTTACTTAACCATGAACCAATCATCGCTCTTTCTCCCTTCTTTTTTTGAAAGAATCAAACATTGGTGGCGCCAGGATAGTTAACAACCAGCCAATCCAAGTGATCAGCACCGAGGTATTGGGGTGTTGCGTAATAAAAGATAAAGAACCCGGCACCGTCTCCGCCATGAGTTCCCCCCGTCCGATTCTAAGACTTTTGGGTTTTCCCTGAGCCGTTACTACCAGTGAATTGTTATCCTTTACCAGATCAAGAATAAGAAAACGGTTGGGTTCAGACTTGATCTCCAAATCACCAGGCCTCTCGGATCTTCTTATTATATCATCAAACGGGAAACTCCTTTTGATGAAAATGCTGTCAATGGTTGATTGCCGGATATCCCTTTCCAAATCTATGATTTTGTCAAATTCAAGATTATGGACTGGTTCCTGTAAAACAAATTGTGTGGGCTCATTTTCAGATTCGTTTATTTCGAGGATCGTATATAAAGTACCCCTATTGCCAAACAAATTGAGCGAGCGATCAAAATCATCGAGCTGCAGGGTGACGGGATCGGTGAATAACCCGGTGAAGTCGGTGTTCGCACTGTCTCTTACAGAACACTCCTGAATTGCGATGGTAACATACTCTCCAAAACTCAATTGTTGGTAGGGCGCTGCGCTGCTTTCATTAACGTTTAACGCTAAAGTTTTTTCGTCCTGTTCAATGCTTATCTTACTCGCGGAATCACAGAGCACGTCTAACAGCGAAATGTCGGGAACATCAGAAAGAAATGTTACCCGGCTATTCAGTGGATTGGGCAAAAAAGTCAGTGAGTTTTTCAAAGGAGTATTCTTAATGGGGACCACAAGGCCATCAAAAGACAATTCAAAAGGCTGAAAGTGTTCAATACTAAAACTTTTTGACCAGATCCCTGAATGAAGCAGTGACACCTCTTCGCCCCGGGATTTTTCCAGAGGCAGGTCAAAGCTAATTTTTTTTGCGAAAACGGTCATCTCTATGAGCGAACTCTTAGGAACAGCAGAAAGAATGATGAAAGTGAGCAAACTGAAAAAAAGAGTTGCTAAAATATATATTGTTGCAACGAGTTTAGAAGGTCTGGGGACTTTAGTGGTGTTGCCTTGTCGAAAAGTTTTTGTTTTCATACGAAACAGTGAACCGTCTGGAGAGCGCATAAAAAGCACGGGTGTGCCCCATTCGATTGTGGAAAGAAGCGATACTCTTGCCTCCGTAGCCGCCACATCTACTGGCAATCCTTCTGCAATCGAGCTATAAAATACGTGGGAAAACCCAATCGCTGCCGAATCTGAAATGAGAAATTGCATTGCGACCACAGCCGGTATACCATGTTGTGTTAGTGTGACTGCAGTGCTTGCAAAGGGATTAGCAAGTGAGGTGCGGGCGCCCTTACAACTATTTAAAACCATCAGGCGGAGTGAGCGATGATTGCTTAACATCACGCTCAGATGTTCGGCATCAATGTAGTCAACTGATTCATCATCATTTTCAAAAGCCAGCATGCCCTGATGATGCTCCTCATCAAACTCGCCGTGGCCGATGAAATGAAACACATGGTATTTAGGGTGACGCAAGAGCCCTTGCAATTCCGTGATGGTTGCTTTGTCCACGAAATCAATTTTCACTAACCCTTTCTTTTCTAAATCCGCCAGAGCCGTCTTGATTTTTTGTCTCTCATTATTGACGTCCAAACCGACCAAATTTTGAGGGCTGGAAATTATAACCAATATTTGAAGCGGGAGCTTGACTTTCAACGGAGCGATGACCTTCGGCAGGTCAAGATATCTCACAATGGGAGTTCGTCGATTTAAACACAGGAATTGGTTAATGGAAGCTTCATATAAGTACTCCCAGGGCAGGTGGGATAATTCCGGCGCATCCTGCAGATGAAGTCTAACCCGCAGTCCGGCTTCCTTTTTTGCTTCAATTAAATCCAGGCTGCTTTTGTAGAGAGAGCGAACATCTTTTTGAAAAATCGCCTCAAATAGTGCACTGCCAAATTCCTTAATAAAATCGATCTTTTGAGGGTTTGCCGAAATATAACTTTCAACTCTTAATACGAAATCTCGTGCCGCTTCCTTCGAGAATGGCAGCGGAAATCGATGTTTTGCCTCGCCGGCGAATGAACGGGTTTTTACGAGGTACTCACTTTCGATTTTATGAAATTCTAAATCGAAATTGGAGTACTTTCTCTTTGTATAATTCATTTTAGCAAAGAATTAATTTACTACTCTGAATTCTTGCCTTAAAAGATCTGGAACATGATAAAACTTATAGTTAAGAGTTATGCAGGGGGAAACACTTGCGCCAGGTGGTGGCCTGAAGCAGGCCCTTACATTTAACCGCAATACTCCACTCGCCACTGGCACATTGTTGAGGTCTCTGCCATTCCAATGGAGATGAATTATTTCCCTTAAATCTTGAAGTCTTTTGGTAAAGATAAGTCTCTCATGTGTATCTACAATCTTATATTCCAAAACACTGATTGGCTTATAGGCTTCAAAACTAAATATGTAACGCATTTCGGAATTGTAGGGCCTGTTATAGTATAAAATTATAGGGACGATTGTGTTACCTTCGGGTTTCCGATCCACAGAGATCGGTAACAGATTTGCTAATACGATTCCGTAGTACATTGGAATTTCAGATGGCCATGCAAAAACATTTAGGCCTGGTGGATAAATTTCCCGAGTCGGTTGCATTTTATAAGAATGCTCAAACTCTCGTACTTCAATTTTTAGTCGAGTGGAGTCGATTAAATAAAAACCTAACTTATATCGATTCGGTGTGAGTCCAGTCGGTACTCTTTCGAGATTCTCGATTTGGGCCGCAATTAGATCCAGTCTTTCGCCGGCAACCAACCGCCTTTTGGGAACAATCCCTTCTCTTCGATCTCCGTAATTCTGGTATGGATATTTTAGATTCTGGACAAAGGACATCCAGAACAAAAAGATTAGCCAAAGTGTACGCATAGTTTCCTTCGGAAATTTTAAAAGCTATTCTTAAATTACGTAAGACACAATCAACTCGCAAGTCTTATTAAGAATTTTCCCACTTAAACCTTTCTTTCCCCAGCCAATCATAATACGTCAACCGCACCGCGCCATTCTGCAACTCCATAATGCAAAATCCATGGTTTCCCATTTCTGGCCTGATGCCGTCAGGAAAGCGCGGGGTTAATTCCACCCACTGGATGGGAGCCACACTCTTCTTTTTCTTCAACAGATCATAGTGTTTTTTGGTGTCTTCTTCAACATCTTTTTTATAGATGGGGTGACCACCGTGCCCCATGCAGCTTCCAATGAACGGCAGCTTGTTAGTTTTGTCAAATAACGCGCCATAATGGGTGTTGCCCCAGAACCAGAAATCGATGAGCTTGGCATCAATAAATTTTTTGAGATCGTGATAGACCCCCGTAAAATTTTCCTGCCCCAATCTGTACGGTTCATTTTGGCTGAGCAAAATATTGGTGCGTTTCGGGCTGGCCTGTTTTCCCTGGCGTAAACGTTCACCCAGCCAGGTCTGTAACTTCTCGTTATTATGGCGGCCATTTTCGTGATACGCCGTATCGATGCCGATGAGCTGATAGTTCTCATTTCGAATGCAGAAGTAGCTCCCCTCTTGATCCTGTGCCGCCCAACCTTGCCGGGTGGTGCGTTTGTATTTAATGTAATTAAAATACGCGAACGCGCCGGACATCATTTCGTGATTGGCATTGAGCGTAAACACCTGGGAGGTGGTTAAAAGCGGATCCAGGGGTTTCTGAAAATTTTCCTCAAATTCTTTGGCTCGGCCGGCGTAATACACATCGCCGAGATGGATGACGGAGTGCGGTTGGAACTCGGCGATTTTTTTCGCGATGAACCTGGAATAATACAGCCCGCTGCCGAAATCCCCGATCAGGGCCACCGTAATTTTCTGATCCGTTTCAAGAGGATGACCGGCTTTATCCTTGATGGTGTAAATGAAATTACTGGCGCCATTGTCGTGAAAGAGAAAAGTTGATTTCGCAGTTTTAATCGTCGCTTTATCGCGCAGCCAGTAAAACCCGGTGTTGACCGCCCATCCGAGCGCATCGGCTTTCGGCTCGAGTTTGGTTTCATCCGGGTCTACCTTAATATCTGGATATTGTTTGGCTTCCAGCGGCAAAGGCTTGGCGGGTCCGCGGGTTACTTCTCGCATTCTTTGTCTTTTTACAACAAAATCATCCGGATTATCGAAAGCGCGTCTGGCTTCGGCAATCAGATCGCGAATTTCTTGGTCCGTAAGCGGGTAATTCAAATCATCCCGTATTCGGGTTAAGGTTTTTTGCGGTTCATCTTTAAGAAGTTTTTCGAGTTGGGCCAAGCCTTTTTCATCCAGCGGTGGGAGTCCGGGTTCACCGCCGCGCACCCCTGGTAACGGTCCCGTGTAACCGAGCTCGTGATAGAGTTTGCTTAGATCTTTCATTTGACACCTCCCTTAGTATGGGTAATTGAAAATATTTATTGCTCGAACTTGAAAAATGCTGCTTCGAGGTGAAGCAAAATGAGAAAATTTGATTTTTTTCCATCCCTCAAAGATGGGCGAATCAAGAGAAGTGCTAAGGTGTGTCTTTCAGGGTTGAAGCAAAATGGGGGATAGAATTGCACTTTAATTTTAACTAAACCCCTTAAATTTGTCAAGTTTTTACTGAGGTTCTAATTTTCTTTCTTCTTAGATAAAGACAAATAAATCGACCCTTTTCTCTCAATGTTTCTGAAAACTTTGAGGGAACTTCCCGTTTACAAACCAATGTTCTATTTATTTTCTCATGCATCCAGTTGCTTATACCATTACAATAGCGATCAAAGCCAAACGGCCAGCGGTCATAAAAACAGCCGCTGATTGACCTTCCCGGCCTCACGCGCAACAGGAGTCTGGTAGTTCTTTGAAAAAATCCGAAGATAGAGAAAAAAGAATCTGGGGAAATGGTTCGCGGCGAGATTTCAACTCGCTATGAGGTTGTTAAGGGGCGCAATCCATCTGAGCAAACTCAGTGCTGAAATCTATTCAAATCGCGTAATTTACTCCAGACCGTTTTCAGATTTCACCGTCAGGATATCAAATAACTCCGTGAAGACCTGGCAGGTATCGGCCAGTTTTGTCCGTAAGTCTGCTTTTTTTATTTTTTCAAGATGAGCAATTAGGGCGGCGCGGCCAATCTCCGCGAGGGTGGAGCCGCTTCGAGTTGCACGGCGTTCAAGTTGCTGTTTTAAATCCTGAGTCAGGTAGATGACCACTCTTTGGCGGTGTGAGGTTTTTGATTTACCTGATGATTTTTCCACAATGGATGACAATGACAATAAGTGAAGGAGTCTTTTTTCTTTATGACCCTATTTTGGTCAAAATGGTTGCAATAATTGTTAAAAAAGAATTCGAGGACCATTGCTGGTAGGTTCCAGGGGGTCTCAGGCGGTAGAAGTTTCTGTCTTAATCTTCAAATATTTCTATTTTGTCTTTGTAAACGGCTGCTAGGCGGGTATCTTTTTTGAGAGCTTCTGCAATTTTAGACCAGAACTTGTCTAAGGTAGTCATCAATTGTTTGTTTGAACAGTTTCCTAAAGAGATATGCAAGACCTGGGGTGGCGCCCCATAGAGCAGTGCTCTTTCATAAAAATCATAATCTTTGGAGATTACTATAAGGCTCTCTTGCTTGGCGTATTGCCATAGCTTTTCGTCCGGCATATTTAAACCCGATTCTAAATCTGAAGCATGCAATGCGTCACATCCGTGATCAATCAACCAATCACATAAGCGCGGCGGCAGTTGAATATCAACTAAAAATTTCATTGCGTTTTTTCAGCAATTATCTCTTCTCGATGTGAGGCCATTCGGGCCGCATATTCAAGACAAGCTTGGACATCCTCTATTTCAAGATAAGGAAAATCTTCCAGAATTTCTTTCGGGGTCATGCCGCCGGCCAAAAGTTCAAGCATATTAGCTACTGTAAAACGCATTCCGCGAATGGTCGGTTTGCCGCCGCAAACACCCGGGATAATTGTGATTCGTGAGTATTCCATGGTCAAACTCCTGAAAGAAAATTTATCAAATAAATTTACACACCGTTGTGGACAAACGCAAAGAATTCGTGAAGTTTAAACTGTTTTACTTCACCGCCGTCGCCGGGCACACCTCCGAAAACGCGCAGTACTGGCAGGTGAACAGCTCAGGTTGGGGAGTGTAGTCCCGTGAACGGATGCCCCGGGCTGCTTCGTGAATTTCTTCAATATATTTTGTGATTCGTTTTTCGGTGACTTCGGCT
>Ga0247727_10007741_pt1 | contig 20294 bp, 11 predicted proteins | sample WisWelCaveWW1625_FD_202498 | JGI IMG/M metagenome (GOLD analysis project Ga0247727, IMG submission 202498) | Biofilm microbial communities from Wishing Well Cave, Virginia, United States - WW16-25 | ecosystem: Environmental > Aquatic > Deep subsurface > Groundwater > Cave microbial mat | place... | reverse complement strand
GTCGTTTAAGGAGCAATAATCATGTCGACTCCCACGGCATTTGTCTTATACATCGGGTTGGTTTTGCTTTTCGCCTTGATTGGCGTAATCATCGTCAATCGTTCCTGGAAACAAGAAGAGAAAAAAAAAGCCGATCGCTTCCAAAGATTTTGGGGCAACAACTAAAAATTATTCCCCCCTCAAAAATAGCACCCTCACCGCAAAATAGATCACGAGATCTTTTTCCTTTTTTCCTTTTGTCTTTTTCTCTTTTTTGCCTCACTCGTGCCTGAGCGCCACCACCGGATCGAGCTTCGCGGCTTTGCGCGCCGGATAAACGCCGAAGGTGAGGCCGACAATAAATGAAATAAACAAAGCCACGATGATCGACCACGGCGCGATACGATAAGGCAATGGCGAGAACGCCGCAACCAGATAGGCAAAGAAAAAACCCAGCGCAATGCCGATCATGCCGCCAACCAGCGTCAGCGAAATCGATTCGATCACAAATTGCATCGTGATATTGCGGCGTTTGGCGCCGAGGGCTTTGCGCACGCCGATCTCGCGCGTGCGCTCGGTGACGGCGACGAGCATAACGTTCATGATGATGATGCCGCCGACCACCAGCGTGATGCCCACCACCCCGATCAACGAGCCGAAGATGCCTTTGCTGATCGCCTCCCAGATCGACAGCAGTTGCTCGGAAGCGGTGATGTAAAAATCATCTTCTTCCGCGGGCTTGAGCTTGTGGCGAATGCGCAAAATCTGGCGCGCTTCTTCCTGCGCGGCTTGAAACGTTTCCATGCTCGCGGTGCGAATCGGAAACTCGAGCGACCGCCAGCGCGAGCCGAAATGTTTCAAATGCGTGGTGATCGGAATGTACGCGAAGATGTTCTGATTCGAGCCGAGAACGGAGGGCTTCTTCTCGCAAACGCCGACGACGGTGTAATGCCGTCCGGCAATCTTCACGGTTTGCTGGATCGGATCGGAATCGGGAAACAGGCTTTTGGCGACTTCCGAACCCACCACGCAAACTTCGCGGCGTTGTTGGATGTCGATTTTGCCCAGATGCCGGCCCTCGGCGAGAGGGTAATCGCCGATGGCCGCATACTCTTCGGTGCGGCCGCGAATCTCAACCTCATCAACGAAACGCCGGCCGTTATTGAGCCGCTCACTGCGATCCATCGCCGCATCCGAAAATTCCGCCAGCGTCATCTCGCGTCGCAGCGCTTCGAGATCTTCCAGGGTGAGATTCGGGTTCTTCAGCGACTTGAGAAATTTATCGAAATCCGTGAGAATTTCCCACTGGTTGACGCGGCTGACCGTGAAGACGTTGCTGCCTTGTTCCGCAATTTCATTTTTGACGTAATAATCCATGCCGTCGACGATCGACACTACGGCAATGATCGACGTGATCGAAATCACGACGCAAAGAATCGTCAACGCCGAACGCAATTTGCTGCCCCACAAGGCGCGCAACGCTATCGCAAGGCTTTCCCAAATCTGTTGCATAAGCTGGTCGCTGGTTTCTGGTTGCTGGTTGCTGATTGCACTGATTACTGAACACTGATTACTGATCACTGATTACTGATTACTGATTACTGATCACTGGAAACTGATTACTGCTTTTCTTTCTTCGCTTTGGCTTCGACCTTCACCAAATCGTCATTGCGCAGACGCCGCAGCGCGCTGAACGGGCCGATGACGACTTCGTCTTTCGGCTCCAGGCCGGAAACGACTTCGAAGTAACGATCGCCGGCGATGCCGATCTTCACGTCGCGATATTGCACTTTGCCGTCTTTGATGACGAACGCGCCCTGCACGTCTTTCTCTTTCGAGGTGTCGCTGGCCGCTTCGCCGTTGGTGAATTTGCTCTTGCGATTTTTCGGATCCAGCGGTTTAAGCTCGGAGGGTTTGCGCAGGGTCAACGCCTGAATCGGCACGGCAATCGCTTTCTCGCGATAGCCCGTGGTGATTTCCGCTTTGCACGAAAGGCCGGGACGCACATTGGGAATCACGTCGGTCAATTGCACGATCACTTCGAAGCTCGTGGCCTGCTGTTGTCCCGCGCCGCTGGCCGTGCTCAAAATCGGGCTGTGGCCGACTTTGGTGACTTGCCCTTTAAATGAAGTGTCGGGATAGGCGTCCACTTTAACAAATGCCTCCTGCCCGATTTTCACACTGACGATGTCGGTTTCATCCACTTCCACTTCGGCTTCAATGATGGAAAGATCGGCAACCGTCAACATTATCGTAGCCTGGTTGTTGAACGCGCCGATAAAGACGTTCTCGCCTTCTTCGATGTTACGCTTGGTGACAATGCCGGTGATGTCGGAATGCACATTCACTTTCTGCAATTCATGGCGGGCATTGGTCAACGAAGCCTGCCAGCGCTGCACGTCCTGCTCGTTGGCCTGGACCTGCATCTTTTGAACGTCGTAACTCGTGCGCGCTCTCTGCAAAAATTCTTCGGAAGTCAGCTTCTTTTCAAACAGGGCTTGCTGACGCTCGAACTCTTTTTGCGCCTGCGCCAAATTGGCTTTCGCCAGATCGAGATTTGCCTTCGAGGCGGCGACGCTGGCTTCGCTTTGCCGGACGCTGGCTTCGGCCGGCGTCGGGTCGATCTGCATCAGGAATTGGCCCTTGTCAACTTTATCGCCTTCATCCACGGCCAGCCGGACAACTTTGCCGAGGGTGCTGGCGCTGATATCAACCGAAGTTTTGGCGCGAATTTTTCCCGACGCCGACACGAGCGCGCGCAACTCGCGTGCTTCAACTTTTTGCGACTCCACGGTCGTGGCGCTTTTGCGATTCATGGTCAAATTGGCGATCACGAAAATCGCGATCACGGCGACCAGACCGATACCGATCCACAGTTTCTTCTTGTTCATAATCCTCCACTCTCGCGTTTTTTTAAGAGGCAGTTAAAAATTTGTAACCTATAGAATGTCGAGATATTTCTACGTAATGGCAAGAGGAAAGATTCAATAAAAATGGAGTATTGAATCGATATAACCGGAACGGTCGCTCAATTCAATACTCCACAGAAGCGAAAAGCAAGACAGCTCAATTCCCAGCCAGCCTTAGTCCGACGAATTCATCGCGATAATCTTTTTGGCTTCGGAATAGGACAGCGCCCGTTCGATATTGTTCGTCGTGAACTTGACGATTTCTTCGCACAGCCTGGTCGCTTGCGCCTTGTCGCCGGTCTTCAAATAGGCGCGCGCCAGCAGCAATTTCTGAAAGGGGTCGTTTTTGTCGGCTTGTTTCAAATGCTCGACCGCAGCCTGGTAATCGCCCTTTTCGAGCTTGATATAGCCGGCCAAATAGTGATACGCCTCCCAATATTGCTCACCTTCTTTGCCGCCGTCTTCGATCATCTTTTTAACTTGTTCGGCGATCTGCCACGCCTCGTCGTGTTTGCCCATTTTGGCGAGCGTGCGGGCGCGACCGTGGTGCATGCGACCGAGCCAGACCAGCTTTTGAATGCTATCGACCTGGGTGGCGGACGTGGGCGGCACGGATTTGTAGCCGATTTCGTAGCAACGCAGCGCTTCGGCCGCCCGGCCAAACTCGAGGTTTATCCTCGCCTTGTGATTCCAAATCCACACCGGCGGAAAGCCCTGGGCCGCGCCGTTGCGGTTGTAGCGATTCATAAACTCGTCGAGCGTTTTCAAAGCGGGTTCCGGCTTGCCCTCGTAAAGATCGGCCCAGATTTGCCCGAAAAACGGCCCGAACGGCGTGGCATCCGGATCGACTTTGCCGACCACCTGTTTGTAATTGACGCGGGCCTGGTCGTATTTTTCCTGCAGCAGATAACAATCGCCGATAAAACTCGCAGCGCGCGGCAGGCCGGCGTCGATTTTATTGGCGGTCTCAAAGGCGGCGATGGCGTCGGCAAAATTGCCCTTGCGCCGGTTGACGTTGCCGAGCATCATATAAACCATGCGATCTTCCGGCAACATTTGGCTGAGCTGCTTGAAAGCAGCCAGAGCTTTGTCGTCTTCGTTTTTGTAGAAATAGACCATGCCCTCCAGATAAAGTTGCTCGCCCTTCGAGGCGTTTTTCGCGAGCACCGAAAATTTGTCGATGTGTTTCTGGCGCTGCTGCGGCCCGACTGTCGCCGCAATCAACATGTGCGCCATCGCGAAATTGGAATCCGCGGCGACGGCTTTCTGCGCCGAAGGGGTGAAATTTAGGAAATCGAAACTTTCCAAAGCTCTGATGGCCTGCACGAAATTGTCTTTCGCCGCCGGCGAGCTGGTGGTCAATGTCAGCTTCTTTTGCGCGAAGCCGGACGAGACGCACAGGATCATGAACAGCGCAAACCAGTTTTTGCGATTAACCATAGTTACCTCCTGAAAATGTTTGAGTAAGTGATTTACAGAATAATGGACAGAAGAATAGACCAATATAAAGAGATTTTCGTTCAAGGGCAACGGCGTGAAAATCAAAATTTCCGGCCGCTTGCCAGAGCCTCAAAAAACACGGTTGCAAATGGCGTTAGGATTCGTTATTTTGTGTTATCGAAAAAAGTGAGAATAAATTCCATTCCGGTGCAATTATGCAAAAACTGCCTGTCGGGTTGTCCGACTTCAAAGAGATCATCGCGAGCAACTATTATTATGTGGACAAAACCCTGCTGATCAAAGAACTGATCGATCAGGGCGACAAAGTGCTGCTCCTGCCGCGGCCACGGCGCTTTGGCAAAACCCTCAATTTGTCCATGCTGCGCTATTTTTTTGAGAAGACTGTGGACGACAATAGCCATCTGTTCCGCCATTTGCAAATCTGGCGGGCCGGAGAGGAATATACCGGCCGGCAGGGAAAATATCCGGTGATTTTTTTGACGTTCAAAGACATCAAAGAATCGAATTGGAAAAGCGCGCTGGAGAAAATGAAATGGCTTATTTAGGAGGAGTTTTTTCGCCAGCAATACTTGCGCAGTAGTAACGGGTTGGGAGCCGAAGAACGCGATCATTTCGAGGAAATTGTCAAACTGACCGCCAGCCCAAGCGCTTATGAAAACAGCCTCAAGCAGCTTTCCAATTATTTAGCCCGTCATCACGGCCAAAAAGTGATGTTGTTGATCGACGAATACGACACGCCGATTCAGGCGGGCTACGTCAACGGCTACTATGCCGAAGTGGTGGGCTTCATGCGCAACTTGCTCAGCGGCGGGTTAAAAGACAATGTGAATCTGGAAAAGGGCGTGCTCACCGGAATCATGCGCATCGCCAAAGAATCGATTTTCTCCGGCCTGAATAATCCGGGAGTTTTTGAAAAGAATTGCGTGTGGAGCTGGAAAGCTTGATTCGCGGCGAGAGCATCGAAAAGCCGATCGAAGAGAATATCGTCTTTGCCGAGGTTGAGAAGCGCGAGGAATTCTTATGGAGCTTTTTGCTCTTTGGCGGATATTTGAAAGCGGTGGCGACGCGCAACGACGAGTTCGACCCCACCCTCACGCTGGCGTAGCTCCGTCTGCCCAATCTGGAAGTGCGCGGAATTTTCACGCGGTTGATCAAACGTTGGTTCAATGACAGACTCGAGAGCGTGAAACTGCGGGCGATGTTGCAGGCGTTGGTCAAGGGTGAGATCAAAAAATTCGAGCTGCTCTTTCGGGAATTGGTGGTGAACATTTTTAGCTATCACGATTTCGGCGCCGATGCGGAGAAGGTCTATCAGGCTTTCATCATCGGTTTGCTGGTCTGGCTCTCCGGGGATTATGAAGTGAAGAGCAATCACGAGTCGGGCCTAGGCCGATACGACGTGATGCTGATTCCAAGAAATCAACGCGAAGCGGGAATCATCATCGAATTTAAAAAAGTGAACGCGAAGCGCGGGGAAACGAAAGACAACGCCATGGCCAAAGCCTTTCGGCAAATCGAGAAGCAAAACTATGCCGCCGCGCTTTTGGAACGGGGCATCCAACAGATTCGCAAGCTGGCGATCGTGTTCAAAGGCAAACAGGTGTGGGTGAAGGAGCAGAGCGCATAGCGCCGAGGGCAGAGCGTAACAGCTAAAAAACAGTGATTCAAGATGATGTCCAAGATTATGCTTCCGCCTCCCCCAACCCGGTAAAAACCTGCAACAAAGACGCGAGCGAAGAAGGGAAACTCACCCCATCCGGGTCAGCCAAATCCCGGTGCGGAAAACTCGCGGGCGGAATCGGCGTCTGCCCCGTCACCACGCCGTCAAAAAGCCCCTGAATCAGCCCGGAGCCGCCCTGGTCGAGCATGTCTCGGACGGCGAAATAGGCTTCGTGCAAATCGGCGGCGCGCGCCACGTTCGGGTGCGGAAAAGCAGCCGCCGGACTTCCGGGAAGGGGCGCAGTGCCGAGGTGATTTTCCATTAATTGTCTGCGGAAATTGCGGATTGCCCGGCTGCGCCCAGCTTCGATTTGGCGGTCAAAACACGCCAGCGACAGATTCCCGTCAAACAACAGTCCCCGGCGCGTAAATGAGCCGCTCCCGGCGAACAGCCAAACATCGTCCACGATGACAACAGTGTGCATCAGTCGCACGGGTCGCCCCGGAAAACCCATGGGATGAAACAGCGTCACCCGTTTGTCATCCACCGCTTGCAATTTTGCCAATGCCCTTTTGCGCCGGTCATATGCGCGCGCGGCAAAAGTTTCGTAGCCGGGTCCCACCGGAAATTCTTTGCTCACGCCAATCAGCACCTGTAGCCCCGGCTGCGCCGTCATTCGTTCGGCGAGCAGCGAGACGAGGTCGGTCGACGGGTTGGCCGGGTCATTGGCGTTTTCGGTGTTGTTTAGGTTGTTTGGCAGGTAATCCGTGAAGGAAAACGCCGAAGTTTCGATGTAAACCAATTCGCGTGCCGATTTGATAGCGGCGGCCAGCACCGGCAGCGCGTCGCGCCTGCCATGTCGGGCGGTCACCGCTTCCCGGCGAAATTCGCCGTACAGCAGCAGGCCGTTGGCGTTGTTTGCCAGGCTCGTAATGGCGTTGCGCACCTGCGCATTGGAGGCGGGTTGCGCCGGAATCAGCCCAGCGACGTTGTTGACCACACCCGTCCAGTCGGCAGGCATCAGGTCGAACGCCGAGTCGGGAATCAATTTCAGGTTAGCCGAATCCGCGCCGGGGGCGATATTTTGCAGCAAAGCCACCGAAAATGTCCCCGGCGGCGCGGTCACTGGCGGCGGTGCCCAGCGGGGATCAGTGCCGAGTTCGTTGAGCCGCGAACCGAGCCCGCGTGTACGGCGCAGTGTCGCGCGCGCGATTTCGTAAGCCAGCAGCCCGCCCGAGGTGTGAAAGCCCACACCGAGGAATTCTTCGCCGCCGGGACTGCCGGGACTGCCAACCCGATGCAAGCTGCTCCGGCTGTCGCGGCGGAGCCAAAGCCCGTTGAGCACAGACGACCACGCGCCGGCGGCATCGCGCCCGGCGGCAATGGTCTCGTTCCGGGTCATAATCGGCAGCCGAGGCGCGACACGCGGCTGAGTTTCGTCGCCGAGGCTGAGCGCAACATCTACCGCGCTGGCGAGGTCTGTGATTTGGCCGATGGCGTTGAGCGGACGGGTGGGCAAACCAAGCAAACCTGCTGGGGCGACCCCGCGTTCCGGAGCGGTGTTGAACAGGTTCGTGCCGCGGTCGGCGAGGGCGGTTTCGGCGGCGTCGAGAGCGCGCGGTGCGTCCACCGAGGTGCCAAGCAAACCGAACGACCGCTTGCTGCCGCTGCGATTGACGGCCACCAGATCGAAAGACAGCTTTGGGTTCGTCGGCAGTGCCTCATTGCGCCGCAGCCCGAAAGGATTGGTCAACACAAAACCGATGGTGCGGTCGGCGGTCAGCACGCCGCCCGCGCCGTTGCCGCGCCCTTCGCGCGCGTCCGCGAGAAATTTTCGGTTATAAATCCGTACCGCCGTGCCGGATGCGACTTGCGGATTACCGGGGGATTTTTCAGGAATTTCCATTTTTAGAAAGACGTCCCGCGTGTCGGCGGGCGCAACGAGAAAATGGGCGCTCAGCGCGACATTTTCAAGCCGCCCGGCGATAGCGCCGTCCCCGCCCGCCGGAAAAACCGGCCACTCAGAGGCCCCCGGAACATTGGCTACGGCAAAATCGCTTTCGATCACCGGCGACACCACGAGCGACAGTCCGGCGGCGTTGGTCACCACTTGGCCTGCCTGCGCCGTCACCTGATTGCCGTTGGCGAGCAGTGTCAGATTTTCGTCGTGAAAAACCGGTATCTGAAAATCCAACCCCGCAAACGGCGCAACGAGCGTCTCCCCGCCCCGGAGGTGCAGCGCGAGGTCGTCAGCGAAGAGAGTCAGAAAATCGCGTTTCAGCGTGGACAGCGGTGCGCCTGGGTCGAGAGGCTGGGGCGCAAAGGTGTTGCCGAGCGTCCCGAAAGTCGCAGCACCGAGGGCGAGCCGCTCGTTCAGGTTGGCGGGCGGAAACACGACCAGCACGGGCTGCGCCGGGTTGGTCAGGCGGTAAATCCCGGCAGCGGCGTTTGTGGCGGTGAGGTTCGTGAGTTTCGTCGCGCCGTCCGCGAAAGGTTTTCTGAAAAACGAAACCAAACGCACGCGCACCTCCGTCCCGGCGAGTCCCCCCGTCAGTTGGCCGAGTTGGGACGCCGCCACATTCGGCGCAGTGGCGTTGGCGAAATCTTTGGAAATGAGCGCCGAAAACCGCGTTGCCAGCGCCGAAAACGCCGAAACGACGGCCAGCGCATCAATCGGTTGCCCCGCGTCGTCGTGAACGCTCAAGCTGCCACCCGCGATTTGAAGCCGCGCCCGGGGAGCAACAGGGCCCGCCGTCGGTCCAGAACCGATATTGGAGGTGTCGTGAAATGCGAAATATTTCGGCACGGGTCGCTGCACTCGGTCGGTTTGGGTGGTTCGCCCTTCGAGAATGCGTCCGTACATGCGCGCGAGGCGCAGATATACCTGCGGGTGCAGCGCGAACACCCAAGGAGTCCCGGCAGGCACGCTACCGTCGGGCATGGCAAGGCGCTTTGCGAAGGCCTGATTCAACAGCCCCGCCGCCGGAGCGAACCACTCGCCGCCGTCGGTGTTGCTCATCAGACGCATGGGCGAGCCGGCATTTTCGGTGGGCAGGTTGCTGCCATCTTGCCATGTTAGGGAAATTTGCGGATTGGCGATGCCCAAAAGGGAAATTACATCTTGTAACATGGTTTTTACCTTTGCGATTAGATACCTAACTCAACCACAGCAGTTGTACCGTCAGGCGCAGTCAGCCGCACTCGAAGCCTGCCGTGTTTAGGCGGAAACTGAATAACCGGATAGAAGTTTTTGAAAACCGCCCCGTACTCGCTCGGCACCGTGGGGCTCGTTTTCGGCTCCCGGAGGATCGCCGTGACGGGTGACGTTCTCAGTTTATTCAAATCACCGACGTTAATCTTGTGCAGAGCCGTCTTCAGCAACAATTGGGTACGCGAACCAAGCCCTGCAAACGAGATTTCTAACGTGTATTCGCCGAACGGCGGTGGCGTCACGCGCGTCGTGCTTTCGAAAAACACGAAAAGGTCACGGGCTACGCGGCGGGTTCTCAGATCTGCCAGGTGAGGCGCTTCGTTTTGCTTGATTTCCCCGCTCACCATTCGCTCCGAAATGCGGTTCAGCGGGTCGATCAGGCGAACTTTAAAGAGAAATTTTTCCCCTGAAACGTCGAAAATCGCCTCGAACGTCCGCCTGCCTCCGGCGTCGGGAGCGGAGTAGTACAGATCGCCTTTTGCAAGATTTCCGTCGCCGGGGTGCGTTTTTGCCTGCGGCAAAAACAAGGCGAGAGCGGGCGTCGGGGAAAATTGATTCTGGGCAAAATCCCACGGGAAAATTTCCGCCCGAAAACTCCCGTGCGGGGTCGCTTCCACGAGCGCGTCGCTGCGGAATTTCAGCCGCACCGTTTGTGTGTCGGTTTGTTCGCCCGCGGCGTCGTTGATTTCTGGGAGGGTGGCGGGCAGGCGTTCAGTTTTTACCAAATTGGACTGCGGCGAACGCCCTGGAAGAAAACCGTTCACATCGTCGCGCGCGCCGACTGCGACAGCCCGGTAAAAATATGGAAACCAAGAGGGTGGAGTCGCATCGTCGAAGGAAAAACGGAAATGGTGCGTTTCGCTAGGCGAGACTGCCGGACTGCCCTTTTCGTCGAGCGGTTGCCATGCTGCTTCGGCGCTCTCGTGCAGGGGCAAACCCATGGTATCGGCGTCGCGGGTAACAAACTCGCGCCGGGCGCGCAAGATTTCCATCTGTGCGGGTTTCGGTGCTTTCGGAAAATCGCAGGTCAACTTGGCGGTACCATCGCGCTGCGTCAGCGACAGCATTGGCAGTCCCGGCACCGCGCGGCGCGGCACAGCCACGAACAGCCAGGGCGACGACAGCTTCGAAACCTCCTGCTCCCGCGTGACCGAAGCCACGGCGAAGGCGAGGATGCCGTCGAGCGTCCCGGGGATTTCCACCTCGTACTCTACCAAGATGCCGGGCGCGGGCGGCGGAATCAGTTTGGTATTGAGCCGCGCAAAAGCATCGATGCAGCGTTCAAGGGGCATCGCGAGGTCGCGAAGGTCGGTCGCGCGCCCCACGAGGTCGGCGTCGGTGCGCACAGGCAGATCAGCCTTGTCGCGCAGTTTTGCTTCAAAAGCCTGAAAAACAGCATATCCGCCCGTCGCGTTTGGCACGCGGTCGAACGCCAGCCGGTAGCGTGAGACGCCACGCGCGTCGGGCAGCGCCGCCCAAAGAATGGTCGCCGGGAGGAAAATTGGCGGTGCAGCGGGGATTGGGTTTGGCACGTAAGCCGTCAGGTGCGGTGGGCGGCCAGGCAGCACGGGCAGCGTCGTGTTGCTCAGGAGTGCCGGGTTGCGCCACTCCGTCGCTTTGACGAACAGCGTGAAATACCACTCTTCATCGGGCTGAAACGCGAGTTTTAGGTCGCGCATTTTCACGCGGTAGCGGCGCATTTCGCCTTCGACGTTTTGCCCACTGGCGTTGGTCGCCTGCGGCAAAAGTTCCACGCTCACGCGCGGGTCGGGGCAGGTCGGCACGGCAGTGAAAGCGGGCGATGTGCCCGGTGGCGCATCCGACGGGAAAGTCAATTCGAGGAAAGCCCCGGCCGCGACGGTGTTGTCGGTTTGAAAAATCGCCGGATACGCGGTCGGTGGAATGTGTCCGTTATCCTTCGTGCCGTCCGGGAAGTAGCGTCGACGATGAAAAACCGCGACCAACTGGAAGCGTTTGGGCGAGCGGTCCTGCCAGTCCCACACGATTTCCACCGAAAGTTCGTGCGGGGCGGTGTTGCCCGCGATGCGCGTTTTGTCCGGAGTGAGCGACAAACCGTTGAGTCGGGGCGCTTCCGGGAAGCGTGCGGGGAGGATTTGGTCAATAACACTCCAGTCGCTCCAACGCGCGAAGGCGTCCATGGACGCCACACCGTAATGGTTCGTGCGCGCGCCCGTGAAAGGCAGCGCCGCCTGATGGTGAAAAAACCTGTTTTGAGTTTGCAGCACCCGGTCGCTCGTTTCGCCGGGTTTAGCCGGCACAAAAAGCGCTGGTTTGTTCGCGTTTTTGGCGGGCCGCAAGGGGTTGAGATAGGCGCCTGTGAGCCCATTTTCCGCGACAGCCACTGCGTTGCCCTGAATTTGCAAGCGGTTGACTTTTGTCCAGGTCAGCGCGATTTCGGTGGACCACGGGTCATCGCGCCGGGCCGGGCGATTTTGCGCATATATCTCCGAGCTCAACTCGCCTGGTTTGATGGTCGGGAAAACCGATCGATGCGACAGGGCGCAATGTTCCGCTTTGAATTCAAAAGCATCAAACACCCGGAAGGCAAACGTCGCGGAGACCATGTAATCGTGGCTCATGTGGAAGTACGAGGCTGGCTCCAGAAAGCGCTCAGACGCTGGGAGAAATTCCGGAAAATCAGTCGTGCCAAAGCCCGAAGCCAGTGCAAACCACGAGTCGGTCACAGCGTTCAGCAGCACGGTCGCCAGCAGAGGCACGTTCATGGTCGCGTCAGCGGTGATTTTGTCTGGAAACTCGGGCTGCCGGATGCCCGGCATCTTCACGTCGGTGCGGAAGTCCGCCTGCGTGCCGGCCGCCCGGGAGTCGACCCCTCGGAGCATCTCGTCGAGCCGTTGCACCAGCGACGGAGAGCCGCCGCGCAGCTCTTCGACTGCTTCTATCGGTTTCGGGATTTCCCAAACCGGCACATTGACGCCGGACGGCAGGGCGGTCGGGAGCGGCAGGTAAAATTGCTGCGACACCGAAAGTCGGACGGTCGCGGCATCGCGCGGGTCCTTGAGTTGGGTCGGGTAGCCTTGCAGCCCCGAGTCGTAGCCGCTGATTTCGCCGGTTTTGGCGGGTAAACCCACAATTTCAATCAACTCCCATTCGTCTTTTCGCCCGATGAAATTTTTCATCGTGACGCCGACGACGCTTTTTATTTGAAAATTATTCCCCCGGCACGAAAAACCGCCTATGAACGGATGTTGAAAACGCACCACCCGCGACGAGTTGGCGGGCACGTTGACGAATTGCAGCAGCAGGGGGTTGTTGGCGCTGTCGAGCGCCTGCACGGTCAAGGTATTTGCCGGGTCGCCGTTGTCCACCGTCACCAGCAGCACGTAGAGCGGCGCGGTAGGCACATGATAAACCCCGCCGCCGAGGTGAAAGGCGTTGACCTGATTCGGGTCAAATTTCACGTCGGTCGGGTCGCCCTTGCGCCGGTCGCGCCGCCAAACGGAAAATGGCGCGCGGGGCAAGCCCATGTCGGGCGTCACACGCCACCGCAAACCCAGCGGGACAACGCTTTGGTTGAGCAGCGGTTCCCAGCGCTTTGGCTCTATAAACTCTTTCAGCCCGGGAACAATTTTCGCGCCGGGAACACCCTGTGAATCTTTTGGCCAAAGCGGTGCGATCTCAAGCTCGAATGTTTTAGAGGGTAAGGCTGGCATATACAAGCATCCTTATTTGTAAGTACACTTCTAATCAAATCTCCCATGGCGCCTGGCTGGGCAGCGGCATCTCCACAAATGGGAAATCTTGCGCCCGCGCCTCGGCTGTCAGCAACGTGTGGCGATACTGCCGCAGGGCGAGGCGAAGCGTCCCAGATGCGGCGTTTTTCAGGAAAATCACCGCCCGGCAGCCGCCAGTGGCGTATACGATGCGCTCGACGATGACGGAGCCGCTTTCCACAACTTCGAGCCAGAGCTGCGGCCCGGTTTGGAAATGTTGGATGGCGTCATCGTCCGGGGTGGGCGTTTGAACCTCCACCGGCACGGGTCGCGTGCGGAGCAGGCTTTCAGGCGCGTCCACGATGATGGCGACCGGCTGCGCAGGCGTCGCGGCACTCCAGAGCAGCGTCAGACCGGGTTGATGAGCGGATGGAACGTCGCTGCCGATGGCGGCCAGCAGAGCCGCTTCCATTTCAGCGCCGCTAACGATCTGTACCTCTGCGGACGCGGTGTGCGTCGGGGTCGCGTCGTCAGGCACGACGAGGGTTTGCGACTTGACCGGCAGCGTCAGAACATTTTTCAGCGGGCACTCGCGGATGAAGCTCGTGGCGACCAGCGCGGCGAGTTCCCCGGCGCTTTCGAAGCGCGACGTGGTGAATGCCGTGCGGAAAAGCGGCGTCAGCGGATCTTCGGCGGCGGGAGTGGATTCGATGTCGAGCATGTACGCCGTGCCGCGTTCGAGCGGAATGTCCACCGTAAAGACCTGATGCCGTTCAGTCTCGACGATTTGCGGGATGCAGGGCATTTCGCCGACGAGGTCGTGCATGGTTTTCGCATAAGGCGACAACAACAGCGCCTTGATCGGTTGGAGTGCCGGGGTGTCGATGCCGGGTTGCTCGGGCGGATGGTTGCCGTTGGCTTTGCGCAGCACGGCGCGCAGGTTTTTGCCGAAGGCTTTGAACAATTGAATCGCCGAAGCATCATTGAAAATGAACTGCACCTTATCTTTTGTGAAGTGTCCGTCCGCGTCGTTTTCCGGGACGGTCCCCAGCATCCAGGGGTTGAGGCGTTTGGGTGACTGCGCTGCCGTGCGAAATTTGAACTGCTGAGAAAAGCCATTTTCTTTCCGAACGCTGTGGTCGTTGCCCTTCCGGATTTGTCCATCGTAATTCACGGTCACGGTGTACACGGTGTTCGGCGCGAACAGCGGGCGTTTGTCGCCTTCTTCGAGCGATTTGACCACCACCTCCACCATGTCGTCCTGATAGTGCTGCTCCGATACGACGCGCTCCACCTCCGCACGGGTGAGGGTTTCCACTACGCCGAGCATGACGGCCGGCGGGCTGCGAAATGCCGTTTTGGCCTGGTCGACAGGTTCGTAGAACAGTTCAACTCGCGCGATCGGCGCTTTCGGTTTCCATTCGATCACGAAAAGTTGATGGGTACCCTTGAAGCTACCCGCAAACAGATCGAACACGCGCCTCACGTCGGCGAACCACGGCCCGGCAGCGTCCTGCCATGCGGCGGGCAATTGGGCGAACGTATTGATGTAGTGTCCCGGTAGTTTGATCTGCTCCACGAGCTCGTTTTGAGCGTTGAAGGCGCGCAAAACCATGAACTCCGGCACTTTTCGCTCGGCGTTGGCGCAGATCAGCGCGCGCACCTCGGCGACGTCGCCCGAGTCCACCACGATGCGCTCACGGTTGCCCGCCTGGTCGAGAAATTTTTTCACCACCTCCTGGATTTCGGGGCTGAGGTTGTCGTCCTTCATGCCCGTGAAAAACTGGAGGAATGGAAACTGAAGCGCCTGCCCCGTCTGCGCCCCACCGCTGGCTGGAACGACTTTGGCAGGATCGAACACCTGGCCGGTCATTTTGGCGGCGTATTCCAGCACGAGGTCGTTGGTGCGGTACGGGTAGTCCGGTTCATGGACGTGCAGGCGCGTTTGCGGCGCACGGGTGCGGTTCGTCTCCGGCGGATCTGGCCAAGCGAAGCCGTTCAGCTTCCAGCCGGACGGCGAGTATCCGGGGAACGGATCGTTGGGATTCCGGATAATCGTGTTCACGAGGACGGTAAAATGGGCGTTGAACATCCAGAGTACCCTGGTTGCTGGGGCGATCTGGCGGCAAATCACCTCGAAGCGGTCGCGGATGGTTTGTCGTTGCTCCTCCGAGCGCTGATAAGCGCGTGGGAAGGGCAGCGGGATCCAACTGTTCAGGGCCAAATTGACCCCTTTGTCGGTCGCCTGTGAGTCGGCAGATGCGTTCGGGCGGGCGGGTTGCCACCACGTTGCCGGAATGTCGGTCACGCCATCGGGCAGCGCCGGGCTGATGGTGAGGCTTTGAATTTCGTAGCGCACCTCGCGCTCACCCTCCTGACCGGGCAGACCGCCAAGCGAGAACCAACCGTCGCTGCCGGACGGCAGAGTCGGCGCAGCGGACAAGGGCTTGAGACCGGTCGCCCCAGCGGCAAACACGGGTGGGTATTTCATTTGCAAAACCGGTATGGCGTCCAGCGGCATGTCGGCGACGATTTCGCCCGCATTGTGCGACACGCCCAGGGAAGCGTCAATCGGCTGGTCGGTGGCCTGTCCTTCGGTCAGCGCCGGGGAGTGGCTTTGCAGCGAGAGTCCGATGGCGAGCGCTTCGGGATCAGGCAGCGGTTGCGGATCGCCGATGGTGATGTCCACGCAGCCTTCGATCTCCGTCAGCCAAAGATCTATGCTGCCACACACCTCGCCTTTCACGTAAAGCGGCTCCGGCGCTTCCATGTCCAACTGCGCGCTTGCACCCAGCCCGATGAACCAAAGATGAATGCTTCCCTCGAGCCGCATCCGCCCGTAAAAGTGCAGCGGGGCGGTTGAAACTCCCATGTCCACCGCCCCGGCGACTTTGGCGTACAGCCCGGAGCTTTCGTCGCCCAGCACGAGTGAGGCAGCAATCCCGGCAGCGATGGAAAACCCGCCCAACGGCTCGAGCGGAAAATCCGGGATGCCCTGGCCGTCGAACATGAGGTACGCCGTGCCTTTGGCGATGCCGAGGATTTCGGCAGAGGCTTTGTTGCGCAGGCTGCCGATGTAGAGGTGCCAATCTTCGATGTCGTGAAAACTGAACTGCGTGTCGATCGGCACCTCGAGGCGCAGCAGATCTTTGATTTCGTAGTTAAAGATTAGCCCGATGGCGATGTAACCGACCTGGAAATTCAGGTCAACCACCGCCAGTATGCCTACACTCTGTTCGGCGGGCTTGCCGGATGGCGGGCGCGGAACGAAGATTTGGGCTTTGACAAAAATCAAAATGCGCGGTCCCGGCAGCTCGAGCACCAGCATGCCCTTGAGGTTGAGGATAAACGCGCCCTCCATCGTGCCAAGAACCAGCCCGACGCCAAAGCTCCAGCGGTCGGGCGCAGCCACCCAGGTCGGGCGGCCGTCCACCGCGATGAGGTGGGGTTCGCCTTTGGCTTTGTTGTAAAACCAGTCGAGTGCAATGGGCAGGTTGGGGTTGACGGGCGGCTCCTCATCGCGTTTGTAATGCATCCCGAACAGGCCGAGCAGCCCGTACAAGCCCAGCCCCGAATTGGCGAGCGGGATCGGCGCCGGAAACTCCACACCGAGTCCGAGGAAAAACGCAGTGATGCGCCGGTTGCCTTCTTCGAGGTTTTGCAGCCCGACCGACGCCTGAATGCGCAGTTTGAGCGGCACGAGGGTTATGTCGATCGCCCCCGTGAAGCCGCTGTCACGGATGTCGAGGAAACCGCTGCCGACGAGGACGCCGGGGATGTTGACCGAAATGCCGGTGGGGATGATCGTCGGCGCGCCGGGCGGGTCGATCGGGATGCGCACGCGCACGGAATCTACCGAAATGACGCCGAGGTTGACATTCAAGCCCAAATCCATTTCGAGCATGAGCGGATTTTGGCGAGCGACGCGGACAGAATCCACGCGCAGGATGGGACCGAGCGGTCCGCCGACCTGTAATGCGCCGGGCTCGGCCAGGCCCAGGTCGAAGCCCTTGCTGGTGTCGAAAACCGCCTCGTAGGTATGCGCATCCTGATAATTGAGCCTGAAGCCAAAGCCGCGGTAGCGCACGCGCGTCGGGATGGGTATGAGAGTCTGCGCGTCGCGTTTGGAGCGGATGGTCAGTATGCCGAGGTTGATATCTACAACAAAATCCACCGCGTAATCGAACAGGGCCGAGATATTGCCGAAGCGGGCGTTTTCCTCGGTCTCGTTGTCAGGGAGCAGCTCAGTGGCGCTCAACTCAATGCCGAACAGGGTCAACTTGTGGAACTCGAGCATCCCGGTCAAACCCAATGTGGTGGCGATGGCGACCTCCACCCCGGCGATAACGGCGTTTTTGACGGCTTCGTCGCCCTGCGCATTAACGGCAGAGTCAATACCAGCGTTGAGCAATGGCGCAAACACCAGGAGGCTGCCAAGCGTGTTGGCCAACGGGGCTGGGTTAAATTTGCCAATATTGACCCACCCATCACGCGCCTGCTGGTCAAAGCCGAGCGCCAGCACTTCGGTCAGGCGGCGCGTGGCCGTGTCGTAACTGATGGTCAGGCGGTAGTCGAGCACGCCCTGCTCGCCGCTCTGGCTGGCCGCGGGCGGGGTTTTGACGGCGTTGGCGATCTCCGAATTGCCGCTGTTGCGCGGGTCGCTGCTCTGGATAAAGCCAGCCGCCTCTTCGGCCTGTAGGCGGAAATCGAACTGGCCGCTGATCTCGCCGAGCACCAACTGGCCGCGCTCGAAGCGCACCCGGAAGCCGAGGCGGCGGAAAATCGACGGGCGTTCGGGCTCGGATGCCTCCGGGGGATGGTCGACCGGCGGGTCGGTGGCGGGTGTCGAGGTGATCTCAGTCAGTTCAGCGGTGGCGAGGCGGGCTTTGTTTTGCGGAACCGGCGCAGCGGTGGCGCGGGCGACGCGGAAGTTCGGATCGCTGACCTCGACCGTCGGGTCAGCTTTGTCGGCGGCATGCCCGTGTCCGGGGTTGGCAGTGATAGTCCGCGCTTCGGCGAGGCGGTGCAGGATCTCGCGCAGCGCCTGTGCCCGGCGGTCGGAAAGATCGCTGTCGAAGGAAGCGAGGCTGTCGCGCTCAAAAGAAGCGAACCCATCCACCGTGACCGCCCCAGAGGTTTGGTCGAGAAACTGCTGGAGGCGCGTCCGGATCTCGGCTGTATCTGTGCCAAGATTGCCGGGTGCAAGCCCCAAAAATGCATTCGCCTGACCGGCCATAAAATTGGTGGCGATGGTTACGGTGGACTGGTTTGGCTCTTTTGGATAGTTCAATTTAAAGAAAAGCGCCTGTTCGATGTTCCCGACCGCAGGGGAAGTCCACACCGCCGTCATCGCTGCCGGCACGTCACCTAGCGTCAGAATCATGCGATACGTGCCGTCCGGGCGCCGGGGGATCTCCTGCGTACCGACCTTCAGAACGGGAAGCGGCACATCGGGCGTCAGACGGAGCATGGCGACCTGCTCGCCGGTCTCGTGCTCGACAAGCACGATGTGAAAGCCCGGGTCGCCGGTGCCTTCCACAAAGTTGACGCGGTAGCGCCGCGTGGTCGGCGCGAGGGGTCCCAGCGGCGTGACATGGTCGATTACGATGGTCTCGTGCCAGGAGTTGTGGTTGCCGTGGTCCGATACATCAATAGTGATCAGTCCGGTAATCGCCTCTGGGAGAAGCCATTTCGGGCGGTTTACGCCTGCGCTTGTGTCCGGGATGATCGGAGCCTCCTGGAACTGCACCGTGACCTGGTAGGGTGAAATGCTGCCGCGGATGGAGATGTGCATTTCGCCGTCGCCGGGGATAACGACTTTGCCCTGAGTGACGTTGGTGGTGCCGTCGTTGTTGCGGGTGATTTCCCCGCGTGTCAATTCGAGTGGTGTTTTGGCGTTCAGGCGATAAAACACCGGTTCGACCTCTAATTTGCCGCTCCGGTTGAGGATGTCGAGGGCGATCTCGCCGGAAAAGCCTTTGTCGAAATCAAAAAGCAGATCCTTGCCGCGCGCGCTAAAGGCCAGCCCGGTCGTGCGCCCCGGCGCGATAAAAACGCGGATCAGCGGCAGCCAGAAGCCGTTGAAATCGTCGCCGATGCCGAATTGTTCGAGGATCTCGGGCGGCGTCACGTTATCGCTGAAATCCGCCACAAGGCGTTCGATCCCGAAACCCACCACGCGCGAGCTGTGCAAAAACAACGGCGGCGTCAGAGTGAAAAATCGCGCTGTGTCTATATCTCCAGGGTCATCGAAGCCCGCAGAGTCCCATGACTTGAGCGTGAGGTTCAGATTGCCGGGTGCGCCCTGCTGTTCAAGCACAAAAGCCAGCCGGGGAAACTCGAACACCACTTCCTGAAAATTGGGGTCGGGCTCCAGCCAGCCGTCGGCGCCGACGCGGGCGGGGAGGAAATCATTTTTCGGCAGCGCGAGCCGCACCGTGCGGATCAGCAACTCGAGGCGAAAATCGTTGCCCGGCAGATCGGAAACTGCCCCGGCGGGGTTATCGGCAAAACCGTCTAACAGCGCAGTTAATTGTTGTAAATCAGTCAAATCACTGCCGCTCAACCCGGTGGTATCGAGCGTTACGCCGCTACTGCGCCGGGGCACGGTGAGGCGAAACGCCAGCATATCGTCCAGCCAACTCAATTCCTGCCCGCCTGGCGAGGTGATGGATTGGCTGGCGGGCAACTCCGGGTTTGCGCGCCCCTCGCCGCCGAATTTGGCGGAGCCGCGATACACCACCGCCGTTTCGTCGGCAGAGCTGTGTAATTCTTCTATGGACAGATAATCAAGAATGCCCGTGACAATGCGGGACAGCGTTGCGGATGCGCCCGGCAGGGATTGATTGAGCTGGGCATTGGCATCGCGCAAATCACGCAGGGTGGTGCCGTTTGCGTTTTGGGTAGTCAGGCCAAAAGAAAAATACGGCTCCAGCAGTTCGTAGAAACCTAATTTTTCGGGCATATTATGTCTCGTCTACATCATTTATTAATCCATGTGCCAAGCGGTTTGCGCTTCGCGCCATTTCAAAGAATTGCGAGCACGTCTTTCAATCTCACTTGCCCCAGGCCAACGCCAGCCAGAGGTCTTCCATCGAGTTGTCGTTTAGATGGAGGCTAAACTTTCCGATCGCCGCGGGGTTCGGAATATTCTTCAGCTTGCCCGTCCGGAAGTTGTTTAAGCCCAGATTTGACACTTTTGCATTCTACGTCTCGTCAAACAAGGCGGTTAGCGCCAGTTGATTCGAAAAGTTGTTACTACCGCCCTGCTTCCAGCCAAAATAAAGTTGTTCCGGCCGCCGGGCGTTGTGAATTTCCAAAGCGCTATACAGTCGTTGGAGGTCCGGGTCGATCTGCGTCACCAAATACCATTGTTTGAGATT
>Ga0247727_10007740_pt1 | contig 20298 bp, 25 predicted proteins | sample WisWelCaveWW1625_FD_202498 | JGI IMG/M metagenome (GOLD analysis project Ga0247727, IMG submission 202498) | Biofilm microbial communities from Wishing Well Cave, Virginia, United States - WW16-25 | ecosystem: Environmental > Aquatic > Deep subsurface > Groundwater > Cave microbial mat | place... | reverse complement strand
TCAAAAAGCGTGCCAAGGACCTGCACGGGATCTTGAACGGGATCGACACGGGGCTCTGGGATCCTGCCCATGACAAGCGGATCCCGGCGCCGTATTCGGCCCTGGACCTTTCCGGGAAGAAAAAGTGCAAAGCGGATCTGCAGAAACTCTGTGGTTTCGAGCGGGACCCCGACGTGCCGCTCTTTGCGATGGTCACACGTTTGGCCGAACAGAAAGGCATCGATATCTTTTCGGAGGCGGCGGATAAGTTCCTGTCCCAGAACGTGCAGTTCGTGTTCCTGGGCGAGGGCGACAAGGTCTACCACACGGCCTTCCGCAACATCGGAAAGCGGCACCCGAAAAAAAGCAGGATGTTCCTGGGTTTTGACGCCCTCAAAGCGCACGAGATCTACGCGGGAGCGGATTTTTTCCTGATGCCGTCGTATTTCGAGCCCTGCGGACTTGGGCAGATGATCAGCATGCGCTATGGCACTCTGCCCATCGTGCGCAAAGTCGGCGGCTTGGCGGACACTGTGACGGACTTGGATGCTTCGCCTGAAAAGGGCAATGGCTTCGTGTTTGACGAGCAGGATCCGGGCCGGCTTTTGGCGGCCATCGGCCGGGCGCTGAAGCATTTTCCGGGCAAAAAGAAGTTGGAAGTGGTGCAAAAAAGAGCGATGAGACAGGATCTTTCCTGGGATGCCAGCGCGAAGAAGTATCTGAAACTTTATGAGGACCTGCTGAAAAAATGATCGTCATCGGACTGACCGGCAACCTGGCCTCGGGCAAGACAGCTGCCGCCCAACTTTTTAAAAAGTTGGGCGCACGCGTGATCGATGCCGACCGGGTGTCGCGCGCCCTCGTCGATAAGAACACGGCGCTGCGCCGCGCGATCTTGAAGATGTTCGGCAAGCAGTTCGCCTCGCGCGGTGGAAAAGTCGACCGCCAGAAGCTGGCCTGGCATGTGTTCTCGCACCCTAAGGAACTTAAGAAACTGAATACGCTGGTGCATCCGGGCGTGATCGTGGAAGCGTACCGACAGCTTGAAAAACTGCGTTCGAAAAAGGGGCTTGTGATCCTGGATGTGCCGCTTCTATTCGAGTCGAAGATGGAAAAGCTTGCCGATTTCACGGTCGTCGTGAAGGCGAGCCAGGCCAACATGCTCTCGCGCGCGTCGCGCCGCGGTATCCCGGCTCAGCTGGCACGAAGGATCCTCGCGGCCCAGTGGCCCGTGATGAAAAAGACGAAGCTTGCCGACTTTGTGATCGACAACAACGGCACGCATGAGGAGCTGGCCCGGCAGGTCGAACGTGTCACCAAGGAGATCTTGAAACAACAACAGACCCGTGAAGACGGGTTTTTAAGGAGAAGGTAAAAAGATGGATATCGACCTGGCAAAACTGAAAAAAATGAAGATGATGGAGCTCAACGAGCTCGCGCACAAGATGCAAGTGAACGGCGTGAGCGGTTTAAAGAAACAGGATCTGATCTTCAAGATCCTGCAGGCGCAGCCTGAGAAGGACGGCGGCGTCATGACGGGCGAGGGCGTGCTGGAGATCCTCCAGGACGGTTTCGGCTTCCTGCGTTCGCCCAATTACAATTACCTGCCGTGCCCGGACGACATCTACGTGTCCCCTTCGCAGATCCGCAAGTTCAATCTGCGCACGGGCGATTCGGTGCGCGGCCAGATCCGTCCGCCGAAAGAAGGCGAGCGCTATTTTGCGATGCTGATGGTCGAAAAGGTCAATTTTGAGGCGCCTGAAGAAGGACGCGAGAAGATCCTCTTCGACAACCTGACGCCGATCTATCCGAACACGAAATGGCAGCTGGAGACGGTGGCACCCGAAGTCTCGACGCGCATCCTCGATCTGCTGGCGCCGATGGGCATGGGCCAGAGAGCGCTGATCGTCGCGCCTCCCTACAGCGGTAAAACGGTCCTTCTACAGAAGGTCGCCAATGGCATCACGACCAACCACCCCGACGCCGTCATGATCGTGCTGTTGATCGACGAACGCCCGGAAGAAGTCACGGACATGCAGCGCCTGGTCAAGGGCGAGGTCGTTAGCTCCACGTTCGACGAGCCGGCCGAACGCCACGTGCAGGTGGCCGAGATGGTGCTGGAAAAGGCCAAGCGCCTGGTCGAAAGCGGGAAGGACGTCGTCATCCTGCTCGACTCCATCACGCGTCTGGCCCGCGCGTACAACACCACCGTGCCGCATTCCGGGAAGATCCTCTCGGGCGGCGTGGACTCGAATGCCCTGCACAAGCCCAAGCGCTTTTTTGGCGCGGCGCGCGCGATCGAAGAGGGCGGCAGCCTTACCATCATCGCTACCGCGCTGGTCGACACCGGAAGCCGCATGGACGAGGTCATCTTCGAAGAGTTCAAAGGCACCGGAAACTCGGAGGTGCAGCTGGACCGCAACCTGTTCCAGCGCCGCATCTACCCGGCCATCGACATCAAACGCTCGAATACGCGCCGCGAAGAGTTGTTGGTTCCTGCCGAAGACCTTGCTAAAATCTGGGTCCTCCGCAAGGTGTTGAACGAGCTCAACAGCACCGAGGCGATGGAGCTTCTGATCGAGAAGGTCTCGAAGACGAAGACCAACAAGGACTTTTTGAAGTCCATGAACAAGACATCCTAATGGTTCGACAGGCTCACCACTAAAGGAGAGGTCATGAAAGAGAAGATACACCCCAAATACGTCGAGACGACGATCACCTGCAACTGCGGCAACGTGATCCACACGCGCTCCACGAAACCCAACATCCGCGTTGAGATCTGCGCGAGCTGCCACCCGTTCTTCACGGGCAAGCAGAAGTTCATCGACAGCGCCGGACGTGTGGAAAAGTTCCAAAAGCGCTACAGCAAGAAAAAGTGATAGGTGGTAAAGGTTTGAAAAATGGCTTGGTGGTAAGTGGTAGCGCGCAACAGGGCACGATACCACATACCACCAGCTCTTGATGGCTCGTTACCACTTACCACTCTTATGCGTTTCCTAAAGAAGGTCGAAGAGAAGGTCCGGCGCCACGCCGAGGTCGGGAAACTGCTCCAGGACCCGGCGGTGACGCAGGACCTCTCGCGCCTGCGCGAGCTCGGAAAAGAGCTGCGTGCGCTCGAGAAGATCGTTCTGCTCTACAAGGAATACCTGCGCAACGAGGAGCATTTGGACCAGGTCCAGAAGATGCTCTCCGATAAAGGGCAGGCCGCTGACCTGGCCGCCATGGCGCAGGAGGAACTTTCCGGGCTGAATACCGAGCGCGAGAAACTGGTCCAAGACCTCGAAAAAAGCCTTATCCAGGACGACCCCACACTTTCCAAGAACGTCATCCTTGAGCTCCGGGCCGGGACAGGCGGGCTCGAAGCCGGTCTTTTTGCCGGAGAACTTTTCCGCGTCTACGTCAAATACGCCCAAGCGCAGGGATTCAAGGTCGAGACGCTTTCGACCTCCCCGAACGAGGCGGGCGGCTTGAAAGAAGTCATCGCCAATATCACCGGCGACGGGGCCTACGGCAAGTTCAAGTACGAGAGCGGCACGCACCGCGTCCAGCGCGTGCCGGCCACCGAACAGCAGGGGCGCATCCACACCTCGGCTGTCACGGTCGCCATCCTTCCCGAAGTCGAGGAAGTGGAGATCATCATCAAACCGGAGGAACTGCGCATCGACGTGTTCCGTTCGGGCGGTCCCGGCGGCCAGAGCGTCAACACCACCGACTCCGCCGTGCGCATCACCCATCTGCCCACCGGGCTGGCCGTGAGCTGTCAGGATGAAAAATCCCAGCTGAAGAACAAACAGAAGGGCATGAAGATCCTGCGTGCGCGGCTTTATGAAAAGATCACCTCCGAAAAGAACGCGGAGATGGCCAAACAGCGCAAAGAGCAGGTCGGAAGCGGCGACCGCTCCGAAAAGATCCGCACCTACAATTTCCCCGACCGCCGCGTCACCGACCACCGGATCGGTCTGACCGTCTATAACCTCGAGCAAGTGATGGAGGGGCATATCGAGGGTTTCGTCGACGCGCTGGCGGCCGATGAGATGGAAAAGAAACTTTCGTGAAGTCCGGTCTGGCTGCTCACGAACGCGAACAGATCATCTGCCACTACGCCCGCGTCGACCGGCTTAAACTGTACACGGGCCAGGCCCGAATCACGGCCGCGGCCGGACGCTCCATCCAAAAAGCCTTTGGAAAGCGGAAGAATGGCATCCCCTTGGGGCACGTTCTGGGCGTCGCGCCTTTCTATGGCCGAGATTTCGTCGTGACACCTGACACGCTCATCCCGCGGCCCGAGACTGAAAGGCTCGTGGAGGAGGCGCTGGGCGTCTTAAAGACCCATTTTTCTGGAAAACCGGCCCAGATCCTCGACCTGGGAACCGGTTCGGGCTGCATCGCGGTCAGTTTGACTTTGGAGTGGCCGGCCTGTAAAATGACCGCGCTTGATGCTTCGGCAAAGGCTCTCAAGGTCGCCCGTAAGAACTTCAAATTCTTCGGCTTAGGTCAAAAGATCCGGTCTGTTGAAAGCCGCTTTTTTAAGCATTTTGAAGGAAAAAAAGCTCTTTGGGACCTCGTTGTATCCAACCCGCCGTATATTCCGGCAGGTCTTTGGACGCGCCTTTCGCGCGAGGTAAAAAAAGAGCCGAAGCTGGCGCTGGATGGCGGACCGAAGGGTCTCGATGCTCTTGACGTCATTTTAGAAGAAGCGCCGCGCTATTTAAAACCGGGCGGCTGGCTGCTTCTGGAGATAGGGAAGGGGCAGTCCGGGCTGATCGCGAAAAAATGGGCCGGACATCGGTCTTACGCGTCGCTGGCATTTGAAAAAGATCTGAACGGGATCGACAGAATTTTAATCGCAAGGGTGCATGGATAAGCTAGTCATCACAGGCGGAAAGAAACTCGAAGGCGTCGTGGAAGTGAGCGGCGCGAAAAACTCCGCGCTGCCTATCTTGGCGGCGGCTTTTCTCTCGAAAGAGAAGAGCGTCATCAAGAACGTGCCCCAGGTGGCCGACGTCTTCACGATGGTGAAGATCATGAAGTCCCTGGGCGCCAAAGTGGGCCACGCGGGCGACACGGTGGAGATCGACGCCTCCGGCGTGAAGAATCCGGAACTTTCGTACAAGCTCGTCAGCACGATGCGCGGTTCGATCTGCTTTCTGGGTCCGCTTTTGGCGCGTTTCGGGCAGACCAAGATCTCGTTTCCGGGCGGCTGCGTCATCGGCCCGCGCCCCATCGACCTGCATTTGAAGGGCATGAAGGCCCTTGGCGCCGATGTCGAGTTGGAGCACGGCTACGTGGTCGCGAAAGCGAAGCAGTTGAAAGGCCGTCGTATCTTTTTGGGCGGCGCCTTCGGTTCCAGCGTCCTGGGCACGGGCAATGTGATGATGGCCGCGACCCTGGCCAAGGGCAAGACCGTCATCGACAATGCGGCCTGCGAGCCGGAGGTCGTGGACCTCGGAAATTTTTTAAAGAAGATGGGCGCGAAGATCGAGGGCCTTGGTTCGCCGTCCGTCGAGATCGAAGGCGTGAAGAAACTGCACGGCGCCCACTTTTCGGTGATCCCGGACCGCATCGAGGCAGGCACGTACGTGATCGCCTCGGCGATGACCAAGGGCGACGTGACGCTCAAGAACATCAATTTGAATGTGCTGGGCGCCATGCTCGACAAGCTGCGCGATGCGGGTGTCCATATTGTGGAGAAGAAGGGCCATGTGCGGGTGCGGCGCGAACGGGTCCTAAGGCCCGTGTCGGTGACCACGCTGCCGTACCCGGGTTTTCCGACCGACCTGCAGGCGCAGATGATGGCGCTCATGTGCATCGTGCCGGGCATCTCGGTCATCACTGAAAAGATCTATCCGGAGCGCTTCATGCACGTATCGGAATTGAACCGCATGGGCGCGAACATCATGCTGGAAGGCCACAGCGCGATCGTGAGCGGGAAGAAGAGGCTTTCAGGGGCGCCCGTCATGGCGTCCGACCTGCGTGCTTCGGCCGCGCTGGTGCTGGCGGGTCTGGTTGCCGACGGCGTGACGGAAGTGTCACGCGTGTACCATTTGGACCGTGGCTATGAAAACCTGGTCCTAAAACTGCAGTCCCTCGGCGCGAACATCCGCCGGGAAAAAGATCTAAGATAATGGTTCGACAAGCTCACCATAAAGGAGAGGTAACATGTCAGTAGTTATTCGGCTTAAGTCCGTGGGGACGAAAAAGAAGATCAAGCACCGCATCGTGGTGACCGATACCCGGTTTCCGCGCGACGGCCGCTTTCTTGAAGAAGTGGGCACGTGGGATCCTTCCACAACGCCCGTTTCCATCACCGTGAAGTCCGAGCGCGTGGCGCATTGGATCAAGAACGGCGCAAAACCCTCGGAAACGGTCAGAACAATTCTGAACCGAGCCAAAAATAGGAAATAACGAGTAATCAGTAGTCCGGGGCGGTTCAATGAAGATTGATATCCTGACCCTATTTCCCGAGGCCTTCGGCTCATTCCTGTCGCATTCTATCCTGAAGCGCGCACAGGCGGCGGGCTATGTCCGCATCCGGACTGTGGACCTGCGGGACTACACGCACGACAAGCATCGCACCGCGGACGACCGGCCCTTCGGGGGCGGTGCGGGGATGGTGCTCAAGCCCGAGCCCATCTTCGAGGCGCTGGAAAGCCTACTGGGAGGCAAGAAGCCGTCCAAGAAGACGCGGGTCATCCACATGACCCCGCAGGGTCGGCGTTTTGACCAGGCCGAAGCCAGGCGATTGGCGGGGTTCGACCGGCTGGTGTTCCTCTGTGGACACTATGAGGGGGTCGACGAGCGGGTGGTGGACGAGTGGGTCACTGACGAGATCTCCATCGGAGACTATATTCTGACCCAAGGGGAGCTTCCGGCCATGGTGGTGGCTGATTCGGTGGTCCGTTTGCTGCCCGGAGTGCTGGGAAATGCTGATTCCAAAGAATTTGAATCTTTTGCCGGGAATCTGCTAGAATACCCTCACTATACCCGCCCAGCCGTTTACCGGGGTTTGAAGGTTCCCGAGGTTTTGTTGTCGGGGGACCATAAAAGGATCGCCGAGTGGCGGCAGAAACAAGCCCTTTTAAGGACCAAAAAGAAGAGGCCGGATTTACTCAAAAAGAAGCGGGTTTTAAGGAGTTAGGACAATGCATCCGTTATTGAAGGCCCTCGAGGCCGAGCAAGTCAAAAAAGACGTCCCGGCGTTCAACGTCGGCGACACCGTCCGCATCGCGGTCAGGGTGGAAGAAGGGGACAAGACCCGCAACCAGATGTTCGAGGGCACGGTGATCCGCAAGAGCGGCTCCGGCATCCGAGCGAGCTTCACGGTACGGCGTGTCTCATTCGGCGAGGGCGTGGAGAGGAACTTTCCGACCCATTCACCCACCGTCCAGAAGATCGAGGTGGTGCGCAAGGGCAAGGTGCGCCGCGCGAAGCTTTTCTACCTGAGAAAGCAAACCGGCAAGAGATCGCGCATTGAGGAAAACCGCAGAGAAGAAGCTCAGCCGACTCAATCAGCTGCTTCTGTTTGACGAAGGTTTTCGGAAACAAGGATTCCTATCCCTGGCGGGAGTGGATGAGGCGGGACGCGGCCCGTGGGCCGGCCCGGTCGTTGCCTCGGCCGTGATCGTCAGGGATGTTTCTTTTTCGAATCCGGTGGATGATTCGAAGAAGATGACGCCCAAAGCGCGGGAGAGTGCCTACGGCGAGATCCTTGAGAAATGCGTGGTCGGTATCGGCCTGGTGGATGCCGAGGCCATCGACAAGATCAATATCCTCGAAGCCACGTTCCGCGCGATGGCGGAAGCCGTGGAAAGTCTGGGACAGGCGCCCGACTGCGTGCTGGTAGACGGCAACAAGACTCCGAAGATCCCCTACCGGCTCCATTCCGTCATTGACGGCGACGCGCAGTCCTTCTCGGTCGCCTGCGCCTCGGTCGTGGCGAAGGTGACACGCGACCGCTTGATGGCTGTGATGGACGACCTGTACCCGCAGTATGGTTTCGCTCGGCACAAAGGCTATGGCACACGCGAGCACGCGCAGGCATTGAAGGAACACGGACCCTGTAAGATCCATCGGAAAAGTTTTGAACCGGTCAAACACCTTTTTAAGTCATAAATGGAAACGCTTTTAATCATCGATTTCGGTTCGCAGTACAACCAGCTCATCGCACGGCGCGTGCGGGAAGCCAAGGTGTTCTGCGAGATCGTGCCCCCGACGATCTCGGTCGACAGGATCCTTTCCAAGAACGTGAAAGGCATCATCCTTTCCGGCGGGCCGGCGAGCGTCTACGAGAAGAACGCGCCCAAGCTGAACCCCGAACTATTAGCGCTGCGCGTGCCGGTGCTGGGTATCTGCTACGGGATGCAGGCCATCTCGCATCTGTTGGGCGGCGAAGTGCGGCGGGCCCGCCACCGCGAGTACGGCCGGGCCGATTTGTATAAGTTTGGCGGCGGCGGCTCACTCCTCAAAGGAACGCCCAAACGCTGGGTCTCCTGGATGAGCCACGGGGACTACGTGAAGCGTCCGCCGAAGGGGTTTGTCCGCACGGCTTATACGAAGAACACGCATCTGGCCGCGTTCGAGGACCCTTCGCGCAAGCTCTACGGCGTGCAGTTCCACCCGGAGGTTGTGCACAGCCAGTACGGCAAGACAGTGCTGAATAATTTTCTTTTTAGCGTCTGCCGTTTCAAGAAGTCGTGGACGATGGAAAATTTCATCCGCGAGACGGTGCTCAGGGTGCGCGACACCGTCAAACAGGACCATGTGATCCTCGGTCTTTCGGGCGGGGTCGATTCGTCGGTGGCCGCGGCGCTCTTATCCAGAGCGCTTGGGAAGAAACTCACCTGCATTTTCGTGAACAACGGGCTTCTGCGCAAGAACGAGGTGGAGGAAGTGCGCCGGGCTTTCAAGGGCCGTTTTCAGCTCAACCTCCGCATCGTGCACGCTGAAAAGGATTTTTTGAAGAAACTGAAGAACGTGGTCGACCCTGAGAGAAAGCGCAAGATCATCGGGCATGAGTTCATCTATGTCTTCGAGCGGGAAGCGAAAAAGATACGCCGCGCGAAATACCTCGCTCAAGGCACCTTGTATCCGGATGTCATCGAATCGCGCTCAGCATTCGGCGGGCCGACAGCCGTCATCAAATCGCATCACAATGTGGGCGGTCTGCCCGAGAAGATGGACTTGAAACTCATCGAGCCCTTGAGGGAGCTTTTCAAGGATGAAGTGCGCGAGCTGGGGCTGAAGCTGGGGCTTCCCGGCGCGCTTATCGGCCGCCATCCTTTTCCAGGACCGGGCCTGGCCGTGCGCGTGCTGGGCTCCGTCAACGAGGAGCGTCTGCGCATCCTCCGCGAAGCCGATGTGCGCTATCTCGAGGAGATAAAAAAGGCCGGGCTTTACAACAAGATATGGCAGGCCTTCTGTGTGCTTTTGCCGGTCAAAACCGTGGGTGTGATGGGGGATGAGCGCACCTACGACAACGTGGTCGCCTTGCGTGCGGTGACTTCGGTCGACGGCATGACGGCCGACTGGTTCGAATTTCCGCGCGACGTGCTGGCACGAGCGTCCAACCGCATCATCAATGAGGTCAAAGGCGTCAACCGCGTCGTGTACGACGTGAGTTCCAAGCCGCCGGCGACCATCGAATGGGAGTAAATTGAGACCCAATCATTTTAGAGGCGACCGCAGGGCCAATCCGGCCTCTCACCGGCCGATGCACCAGCCGGGCCGGCGCTTGCCGCCGCGTCCGATTTCACAGACCGACGAGGGCGAAAGGCTGTTCTATTCTGGTGTCGCCGTCGATCCGATGCCGCGCATCCGCCTCGAAAAAGGCAGTTCTGAACTGACGATGCGCGCCATGGACCTGATATGCCCCATCGGCATGGGACAGCGCGGACTTATCGTCGCGGCGCCCGGTTCCGGTAAGACCACCATCTTGAAGCATATCTGCCAGTCCGTCGGGAAAGGGTATCCCGAGATCAAACTTTATTGCCTGCTTGTGAACGAGCGTCCGGAGGAAGTCACCGATTTCAAACGCACCGTTCCGGCCGAAGTCCGTTCCTCCTCTTCGGACCAGACCTACGAGCATCATATCCGCGTGGCGGATGAGTTGATGCGCCAGGCCTACCGCGAGGCCGGTTCTGGTATGAACGTGATGATCGTCATCGATTCTCTGACGCGCCTTTCACGCGTGCACAATGCCGACCGCCCTTCCTCTGGACGCACGCTCTCGGGCGGCGTGGACGCGCGGGCTCTGGAAGTGCCCAGGCGCATCTTCGGCGCGGCGCGCAAGATCGAGAACGGCGGTTCCCTCACGATGCTGGCGACCATCCTGGTACATACCGGAAGCCGCATGGATGATGTGATCTTCGAGGAGTTCAAGGGCACCGGCAACATGGAAGTGGTGCTCTCGCGCGAGATATCCGACAGGCGCATCTACCCGGCCATCGATATCCCCAAGAGTGCCACCCGCAAGGAAGAGCGCCTGCTCGAGCCGTTTGAACTTGAGAAAATACGCAAGCTCCGTCGCGTGTTGATGGACCTGGGTCCTGTCGACGCGGCCCGTACCTTGGTCGAGCAGTTGCAGAAATATAAGACTAACAAGGAATTCTTGGATGCCATTAAAGTAAAAGGAGGTACGTCATGAAACTGTTGGGACGCCTGCTCGTATTGATGATCTTTGTGGGAATGTCGGGCCAGACCTCTTTTGCCAAAGAGGAGGTCGATCCGGCTCTTACCCTGCCCCGTAAAGCCCATAAAATATTCAAGTCCATGGTCGGAAAATGGTCCTTTTCGACCCACTCGTGGAGATCGCCGGGTTCGGAGCCTGAGCGTGTCGGCTCAGGATTGAGCACCAATACGACCCTCTATGGCGGCCGCTTTCTTAAGCTCGAGATCGTGGGCGGGGATAAAGATGGCCAGGCTGTAGAAAGTACGCGAATCATGGGTTATGACAATCTCAGGGAAGAATATCAGACTTTTATGCTGGGCAGTAAAGGCACCAGTATCCTTTTTATGGCTGGGACATTCGACGCGGCTTCCAAAATCATAAAAACAGAAGGGACGGTCTCTCTGCAGGTCACAGGAGAGGCGGCCCGCAGGGCTCGTACCGAGATCCATCTTATTGGCGATGACAGTTATAGCATTACTTTTTACTTGGAAGATCCCAAGGTTGGCGAATTTAAAGCAGTGGAGACCTTTTTTACGCGGATGGAACAAGTTCTTGAATGATGGTCACAAAAGGGGAAAAGTTATGAAACGGTTCGTTCGTTTATTCGTATTAGCGGGGTTATTGATGATGAGCGGCCATGCATTTGCCGAGCAGAAGGCTGCTGACAATGCGGCGAAAACCGAACACAAGGCGCTCGAAGCGATGGCAGGTCAATGGACCTACGAGGCTAAATTCTGGATGGCCGCCGGCACGGAACCGGAGACGTCCGTTGGTTCCAATAATAGCGCGCTGATCTATGGCGGCCGTTTCCTGAAAGAGGAATCGAGGGGCACATGGAACGGGGAGCCATTCGAGGGCACCGGCTACACCGGTTTTGACAATGTCAAAGGTGAATACACATCGGTCTGGATCGACAGCGCGGCTACGGGCATGATGCATTCCTCAGGCCAGTACGATGAGGCCAAGAGGACCTTCACATTCAACGGCAGCGGTTCTTGCCCGATGACCGGGGAAAAGGACATGAAGATGCGGATGGAGATCGTCCTTGCTGACAGCGATCACTACACGATGTCGGCCTATCGCAACGCTCCGGACGGCAGCGAATTCAAAGGAATGGAGATCGCGTACACGCGAGAAGCATGAACCCTGCCACGCAAGCGAGTTTTTTCGGTCTAGGGATCGCCCCCGCCATCCTCGACACGTTGGAGCGTCTGCGCTTCAAAGTGCCCACACCCATCCAGGAACGGGCCATCCCGCCGGGCCTGGAAGGCAAGGACGTGCTGGGCATCGCCCAGACCGGCACGGGAAAGACATTGGCCTTCGGAATTCCGCTGGTCCAGCGCCTGGCCCAGTCGGGCGGCAAGGCCCTCATCCTCGTGCCCACGCGCGAGTTGGCTTTGCAGGTGGATGAGACCATGCAGAAGATCGGCGCCCCCCTGCATCTTAAGACCGCGGTCCTGATCGGCGGCGCTTCGATGGGTCTTCAGCTCACCCTCCTCAAGCGCGGCGCACGCATCCTGATCGCCACGCCGGGACGCCTCATGGACCACATGAACCAGCGTACGGTCGACCTGAGGGACGTGAAGGGTCTTGTGCTGGATGAGGCCGATCGCATGATGGACATGGGTTTTGCGCCGCAGATCGAGAAGATCGTGCGCCAGGTGCCCAAAGACCGGCAGACGATGCTTTTCTCCGCCACGATGCCGTCCGAGATCCTTCAGATGGCCACCGGCTACATGAAACTGCCGCTTCGCATCGAGGTCGCTCCGCAGGGCACGGTGGCTGACAAGGTGGTGCAGGAGTTATTCATCGTGAAGGCTGATTCCAAACGGACGCTTCTGGATAAAATACTCAAGCAGTACCATGGCAGCGTGCTTCTGTTCACACGTACCAAGCAGGGCGCGAAAAAGGTCGCCCGAAGCGTGCGCGAGATGAAGCACAGCTCGTCCGAGATCCACTCCAACCGTTCGCTCAACCAGCGCAGAGAAGCGCTCGAGGGTTTCAGGTCCGGAAAATACCGCGTGTTGGTCGCCACCGACATCGCTTCGCGCGGCATCGACGTGAAAGGCATCGAGCTGGTCATCAACTACGACCTGCCCGATGACTCGGAGAATTACATCCACCGCATCGGCCGTACCGGCCGCGCGGGTCTTGAGGGGAGAGCCATCACGTTCGCCACACCCGATCAGGGAGGGGACGTGCGCAGCATCGAGCGTGTGATGCGCTTGCCGCTTTCGGTCTCCCAGCACCCCGATGTCCCTAACGAGCGTTTTTCATCCAGTGCGCCCGGCCAGAGACCGCGGGGCAACTACCCGCAAAAGCGCCGGCCCTTCAACCGGCCCGGAGGACACGGCGGGCATGGCGGGGGGAACCGCCCCACGCAAGTACGCTATTCAAGCCATCCCCGCTAAAGATGAGGTCCCGCACCGCGTTTTGGGCTGTTTTTTTAACACTCCTACTTGGAGTGGTCCCGGCGCACGCTTCGGCGTACGATAAAGGACTTTTCGTCTCGGTTCTACAACGGCCGGTCGTGTTATCGGACAAAAAGGCCGTCGACGAGCTCATCCGGTACGCCAAAACGAATGGCTATCGGACGCTTTATGTCCAGGTCTACCGCGCCAACCAGGCCTGGTTCCCTTCCAAGCACGCCGAGAACATGAAGAATGAATTTCCGTATCTTCTGGATGAGGCGCATCAAGCGGGGCTCAAGGTGCACGGCTGGATGAATCTTTTAAGCCTTTCGGCCAATGGGAATGCGCCCCTGCTTAAAAAATACGGGGATTCCATCCTGACCCGCAACTCCTCCAAAAAATGGACCCGCGGCGGCTACAAGATAGACGGCCAGTACTTTCTGGAGCCGGGAGACCCGCGTGTGGCCGAGGAGCTTTCCGCGATCGTGGAGGAGCTCGTACGAGCCTATCCGGCGCTGGACGGCGTTCAATTCGACTACATCCGCTATCCGGACGTGAAGCCCGCCTACGGGCATACGGAGCGGAACCTCGCACGCTACAAGAAAAGCGGCGGAAGAAAAACCGATGAGAAGGATCCGGCCTGGCGTAAATGGAAGCGGACGCAGGTGACCTCCCTTGTCTGGCTTCTGCGGCAGAGCGCACGCTCCGTGCGGAAAGATATCCCTGTCTCGGTCACCGGACTCATGACTTATGAGCGGGCGAGGGAAGAGGCTTTCCAGGATTGGAAAGAATGGGTCGAAAAAGGGCTGGTCGATTTCGTAACGCTCATGGCCTACACCGACGATGCGGCCCAATTCGACCGCTACCTGCAAGACGCGCGCTACCGCCTTCCGGAGGACGCCTCGAAAGTGAACATCGCCATCGGAGCCTATAAATTGAAGAAGAAGCCGGAGCTCTACCGCAGACAGTGGGACGTTTGCGAGGCGCAGAACCTGCGCTCCTGCGTGGCGCTGGATTATGAGAGCTTGCTTCAGTTCAAATGACCTCACGGCCCTCTTGCATTGGGCCTGCGATAGTAGGACAATAGTGTCGGTAAGTGGGATAAACCCACAAAGGGTACAACAGGAGAAAAAATGGGCTATCAAGGTGGTGGATTCGGCGGACCGAAAGAGATGTTCAAGGCAACCTGCGCAGAATGCAAACAGCAATGCGAGGTCCCTTTTAAACCTCGTGAAGACCGCCCGGTCTATTGCAAGGATTGCTTCTCCAAACGCAAGAACGCAGGCCCCAGCCGCTAAATAGGTAAATTGCTCCTCGGCCTAAAAGCCGAGGAGTGATTTCTTTCTAGTGTCGATAGAGCGTAAACAACTCGAGAGTGCCCGGCGCATTTTAAGCCACGTCGCGGACACGCTCGACATTCCCTTCTCCGTCCGCTTGTGGGACGGTTCCCGCGCGCCTTTGGGCCGGGATCCGCATCAGCAGTTTTTCCTCCTCATCGACGGTCCCCGTACCGTGACCACACTCCTGCGCGAACCCACGCTCGAGAACGTAGTGCGCCACTACGCAGAGGGCAAGCTCGACCTTGCCGGCGGCGACCTGTTCTCGATGATGGACTATCTGCGCAAGCACGACCCCAAAAAAAAGGTCAAGCGGCTCAAGAAGTCGCTCATCCTGCGAGAGGCACTGCCGTTTCTCTTCGGTTCCACTGAAAAGCTCAAAACCAAGCACACCTTTTCCAAGGATGAGACGGGCCTGCACCGCAAGCAGGCGGACAACAGCGATTACATCCGCTTCCATTACGATGTCGGCAATGATTTCTACCGGCTTTTTTTGGACGAGGAGATGCAGTATTCCTGCGCGTATTTCAAAAAGCCCGAAAATTCCCTGGACCAGGCCCAACGCGACAAGCTGGAACACATCTGCCGCAAACTTCGCCTGAAAAAAGGCGAGTCCCTTTTGGATATCGGCTCAGGCTGGGGCGGCCTCATCTGCTACGCGGCCAAGCACTATGGCGTGCGTGCGCACGGCGTGACCCTGTCCCATGAACAGCACCGCTGGACGCTGGACAAGGCCGACAGGGAAGGGCTCAAAGACCGCGTGACCGTGGAGCTGACGGATTACCAGAACCTGAAGGGGAGCTATGACAAGATCGCCTCGGTCGGCATGTTCGAGCATGTGGGGCGGAAGAATATCCCCGCGTATTTTTCCAAGATGAACTCGCTTCTGAACGACCGGGGCCTCATGCTGCACCATGCCATCACGCGCCGCGCCAAGGGCGACTCCAAAAAGTTCGACAAGATCGGGCCGGGGAGAGAGCTCATCCAGAAATTCATCTTCCCGGGTTTTGAGATGGATCATATCGGCAACACGCTGACCCAGATGGAAGTGGCTGGTTTTGAGGTCCGCGATGTGGAGAGCCTGCGCGAGCACTACGCGCTCACGCTTCAGCACTGGGCGCGGCAACTCGAGGCCCACCGTGAGGAGGCTGTGCGTCTGGTGGGAAGCGAGAAATACCGCCTGTGGCTGGCCTACCTGGCCGGCGTCTCCTTCGTCTTCGCCGACGGGAACCTGGCCATCCACCAAACCCTCGCCCAGAAACGGGTCAAGGGTCCCTCCGGCCTACCCTGGACCCGCGAAGACCTCTACCGCTAACGGCACACAGCGCCGGGTCCTGTCGGGGAGAAGGCATTCCTCGTCGCTCGGTCCTTGGGACATTTTTCGTAAGTCCGGGGAGCCTCGGCAAATCGAAACAAACTCGCGCCTAGGCGGCGCTCAAACATGTTTCGATTTGCCGTATCCCGCCGGACTTGACGAAAAATGCCCCACGGCCCTTCTCGCGACTGCGGAATGCCTTCACCCCGCCACCCGGCGCTAGCTAGTATGCGGGATTCTGTCTGGGAGCAGGTGCTTCAAAGGCGCGATTAGCCGCTCTTGTGTGTTTTTCATCAAGCGCGCAGGGAGACGGCTGAGCCGCGATTGTTCGAGCGCGGCCCAGCGCGAGTTATCGCGGCGATGCCGAGGGTTCCCCGCGCTTATGAAAAACGCACGCGGCGTAGGCGCCTTTGAAGCACCTGCTCGTAGACAGGAACTGCTACGAGCGGTAGACTGGTGCGCATGAACCTTCCTGAGATCCAGAAAGAGCAAGACGAGTGGTCTAAGCGGAATTTCGACAATAAGAAACCCTATCAGCCCATCCTGGGTGCGACCGAAGAGGTGGGGGAGTTGGCGCACGCCTATCTCAAGATGGAGCAGGGCATACGCGGCACCCGGGCCGAGCATGAGCATGCCATGAAGGATGCCATCGGCGATTGCTGTATCTTTCTCATGGACCTCTGCAACCAGATGGGCTGGGACTTTTCCGAGATCATCGACGAGACGTGGAGCCATGTCAAAAAATGCAACTGGAAAGAAGACAAGCTCCAGGACACGCTTCCAAAACACGTTCAAAAATAGGAGGTCCTTATGTTCTGCCATAAATGTAAATGTTGCACGTTCTCGTGGTTTTCCGGATTTTTTGCCCTGCCGGCGCTCGTTCACCTCGTCCGCCTGGTGACGAAGACCCAAGTCCAAATAGGGGATTGGATCGTGCCGATGAGCTTCAGCATCGGGACCATGGTTGTCGCCGGCGTCTTGTCGCTCGTCCTCTGCAAGACCGCTTGCAAAGCCTGCGCCTGCTCCGCCAAGTAAAGTACCAGACCCGTTCTTTCCGTCAGATTGACCCAGCGACGAGGAAGGCCTTCTCCCTGCCACCCGCGGCTAGACAATAGTGGTCTAAGGTCACAAACGGTGACCTTAGAATCTCCGCTGACTGCCAGGGTCGCCTTTTGGCTTTTCAATCAGCAGTTTAAGAGCTTTAAAAACGACCTGAAACTGGTTGTCATATTTCTTTTCCATTGCATCGATCTTCAACCAGAGATCTGTATGGGCCACGGCCAGCTCCCGCATACGGACGAATGTCCGCATGATATTAATATTGACCTGGATTGCCCGCTTACTCCTAAGGACGCTCGACAACATCGCCACGCCCTGCTCTGTGAAAGCGTAGGGCTTATAGCGTCTTCCTCCTCGACCCTCTTTGTTTGAGGTCACAATTTGTGACCTCAAATCCACAACTTCTTTATCCGTAAGATGATACATAAAATCTCTAGGAAACCTCTCTGGGTTTCGCTTTACGGCTTGGACAATGACCTTTGTAGATACTCCGTATAACTCTGCTAAATCCGAGTCGAGCATTACTCGCGTATTACGAATTAAATAGATTCTGTTTTGAAGCGGCTGCAGCTGTTGTGACATGGAAGTTTCTCCTTTCTATACAAGATGCGCAGACCCCCGTTTTTCGTGCATATTAATTCAGGATTTTAGATATCTACTAACGTACTCTGCGCCGGGTGGCAGGGAGAAGACGTTCCGCAGTCGCGATGCGCCGCGGGGCATTTTTCGTCAAGTCCGCCGGGATACGGCAAATCGAAACATGTTCGAGCGCCGCCTAGGTGCGAGTTTGTTTCGATTTGCTGAGGCTCCCCGGACTTACGAAAAATGACCAAGGCACGAGCGGCGAGGAACGTCTTCTCCCTGACAGGACCCGGCGCTCTGGTCGCTTGCTTGCCCGTCTCATAGCTGGTGGGGTATCATAGGGGTCAATGTCCGACCTTAGCCACCCTCTCGCCCTAGATAGACGTGTTTTAGAAGAATGCGAAACCCTCTCTTTTAACGGCCAAGCCACATTTCCTGAGGTGGTTGCTCGCTTAGCCGCCACAGGCGTCGAACGCTATTGTGCCGACCTCGTGAAGCTTGAGAAGTACTACTACTCTCCGGATGGCCAGAGCGAAGTGGTCCCCATGCCCTTTCAATATGCCCCTGCCATCGGCATGGAATGGTCTATCAACAAGATCCGCGCCGCCATCCGCGACATCCAGAAGGGGGATATCGCGTACCCTGAATTCCTCAAGCGCATCATGTCCGCAGGGGTTGTCTACTACGACGTCTTCATCACCGGCAAGAAGGCGATCTACACTGGCCGCAACGGCGACTTCCACGTCGAGAATTTCCCGACCAAGGAGAACCGCTAAATGGAAGCCCTGTTCCGTCTCTTGGTCTACGCGGCCTCCGTCTGGGTCAGCAACCAGTACGCGGCCGGCTATTGGGTGGTGGGGCCGGTGTTCGGAGCGGCCGTCGTGACCTTCGACCTGAAGGGCTTCAAGGACCTCAACCTCCCCAAGCACGGCATTTTCATCGCTCTCTCCACGCTCATCTACGCGCTGGTGTACCGCATCTCGCGCCTGGAGTGGGGTGGGGACACGGACCTTTTCCATTACGTCATCGGCTCCTTTCCCGCGGCCATTGTGACCGGCTCGGTGCTGATGTCCGTCCTGCACACGGTCGTCTTCAACAAAAGCAAAGAGCTCATGGTGCGCTCGATAGCGACCCTCGTTGGCAGTTATTTTGCGGTCACGCTCGTTATGTACATCAACGAAAAATCGAACCTTGGGTTTGATGTCCCATGGATCGCCCTCCTCATCGCCGCCTGGCAGGGCCTTTATCTCTACACCTTCTTCGGAAAGGAGAAATAGCCATGGAGAACGCAGAATCCAAAGCAGACCGGTTCAAGAGACTGGCCGAACCCCGGGTCGGCAACGCCATCAAGAAGATCGAGATCATCGGCAACCTCGCCAGCTCGAGCTATGAGTTCTCCACCGAACAGGTCGAAAGAATCCTGGGCAGCCTAAAAGCATCGGTCGATGAGGTAGAGAAGAAATTTCAGAAGGGCTTAAACCGCAAGGGTCACAACGACCAAGGCAAGTTTCATCTTTAGGCATCAGGTGTGGCGGCATAAGAACATGAGGTAGGACACAGCATGGAATATGTCATTCATTCACACAGGTACGGCGAGCAGATCATAAAGCAGACTATGCCAAAGACCTGGGGTGAACTCGAGGGTGTTATATCTGGAATTTCGGACGAGGACTTGATCGCCCAGTTCCCGAACTCTGCGACTCGGATGAGTTTGTCCGGCGCCATTAATGACCTTATTGACGAAGGTCTTAGGTCGAGTAAATGGGAGCCTCAAGCCGCTATCTTCCAAGATAAGGATTATAAATATAAAGATGCCGAGAGGTGGAGGTTGGATTTCGCAAAAGAAGACCTTTCGGTTGAGGTGGCGTTCAACCATGGTGAGGCCATTGCCTGGAATTTGATCAAGCCTGTGCTGGCTAGCGAGCTTAATCACGTTGAGAAAGCCATTCAGACGAAAGCCGGGGTCATTATATTTGCGACGGAAAAGCTCAAATCGAGCGGTGCTTTTGATGGGGCTGTGGGAACCTATGAGAAGGCACTACGATATCTCAAACCATTCAACGATATTCTTACCGTTCCGATGGTTATCATCGGATTAAAAGCACCTAAAACCTTTCATTTGGTCAAAAGAAAGATCGGTGGTAAGAACGTAGGAGAAATTGTCCGGAAAAAATAAAACGATTAGGCGACGACCTGAAGAGAGGTCTTTTTACTTTTAATCTTTTTTGATTGACTGGTTTGGATGTGCCCCTGGATAGATAGCCCAAGTTTTTGAACTAGCCCTACCACAAGAGCATTCCCCATAAAAAAAGCTCGTCTGGTGTCGGGCATGCCCTCTGTGTGCCCATCAGGAAATTGATTGATCCTCTCCAGTTCTACCGGTAAAAGCCTTCTTAGTCTTCCCGATGCTGTTCTCACTACATGCTTAAAGCGCGAGGGCGTTGGGCCGCCCTCGCTTGTGATGATGGTCCTGGCGGGTCTATCAAGAGGGTCGGGGAAGGGCAGGGGGCCCTCGGTATAGGTGAATTTATAACCAGCTTTCGTTTGGCGCGGCTCATTCTTTGCATTCTTTAAATATTTCCAATCCGCCATATCTGCTTTCTTGAGAAAATAATCTTCTGGGATCCGAGACTCATTTTCCAGTACATGCCCAAGGAAAGTCCTCTCACCCAAGTAGATCGCTTTTGTCTTAAGCGTGAATACCTTGCGTCCAATGATGATCCCTGTATTGCCGAACGGGGCGTCATGGGGTTGGTCCAAATTGAAATTCTTCGATAGATGTGCAAGCTTGCCCCTTAGATAAATAGGCGGCATCGCTAGCCTTGGCTCTTGACCCACAGGGAAAGCATTTGCAACGACGCCATCAGAGGTTAGCCATCTTAACAGATCGTTCATTTTGGTGATGTTCCGATGGATGGAGCTTCTTTTGCGGTACGCCAGTATGAAAAC
>Ga0247727_10007739_pt1 | contig 20299 bp, 17 predicted proteins | sample WisWelCaveWW1625_FD_202498 | JGI IMG/M metagenome (GOLD analysis project Ga0247727, IMG submission 202498) | Biofilm microbial communities from Wishing Well Cave, Virginia, United States - WW16-25 | ecosystem: Environmental > Aquatic > Deep subsurface > Groundwater > Cave microbial mat | place... | reverse complement strand
GAACTATATAGTATCAGTCTAGAGCCTACTAACGCAACGGGAGGCGGCACTCAAGCTGGCAGCGCACCGATGGTTGGAAACCGTTAGGCCAGGGCTTCGCGTGGGAATCGAGGCTAGGAGCCGACAGACGCTGCGCTGGTACTCGGTGAGAGCCATTGCCGGATCACTCCCCCGCGGCGGGCGGAGCCGGCGCGCGCTGCTCCAGGTCGATCGTCGAGAGCAGTCGGTCGAGAAACGTCACCTGCGCGGGGTGCAGCAGGAAGCGGGCGCGGTCGAGCGCCACGAACTTGGCCTCGTCGACCTCCTTCTGGTCCGAGCGCGGCGCTGCGTCCTCCGGCGCGGGGCCCGTGAAGCCGTGGATGCGCTTGCGGCTGCGAGCCAGGTCGACGCTGCCGATCGAATGCAGCCGACCCGCGCTGACGCCGGTCTCCTCGACCGTCTCGCGCCGGGCGGCGGTCTCGAGGTCCTCACCGGGGTTGGTGCGGCCCTTCGGGATGCTCCACGGCGCGCGCCGGTTGTACGGGCCCCAGGGGTGGACGATCAGGACCTCGAGCCGCCCGTCGGTCCTGCGGTAGAGCAGCGTCCCCGCGGACTCGATCACCGCCCGGTCCTCCGCGACTCCTTGTTCTCGTACATGCGCTTGTCGGCGAGCCGGATCAGCGCTTCCTTGGTGTTCGCCTCGGCGGGGTAGGTCGCGAGCCCGAGCGAGACCCCCAGCCGGGCGTTGATTCCCTCCTCCTGGAGGAAGGTGTGGCCCTCGACGAGGCTCCGCAGCTTTTCCGCGAGCACCCTCGCCGATGCGCCGTCCGTCTGCGGCAGGATCACCGTGAACTCGTCGCCGCCGTAACGCGCCGGGATGTCGGTCTCGCGCACGGCGGCACGGATCAGGAAGCCGACCTCGCGCAGCGTGCGGCTGCCGCGCAGGTGTCCGTACTGGTCGTTGATCGGCTTGAAGCGATCGAGGTCCACGAACAGCAGCGACAGCGTCGACCCGTAGCGGTTGACGAGCTTCAGCTCGCGCTCGAGCGCCTGGTGGAAGTAGCGGAAGTTGTGGAGCGGCGTCACCTCGTCGGTGATCGACAGCTCGCGCGTCTTCTGGAACAGCCGCACGTTCTCGAAGGCGAGCGCCACCGCGTCGGCGAGCGGCTGCAGCCGCGCGAGCGTGTGGTCGTCGAAGGCCCCGCTCTGGCAGGAGCCGAGCGCGAGCACGCCGATCGCGCGCTCCCGGCTGCTGAGCGGGAAGAGCGCGTAGGAGCGCAGCCCCTCGTCGAGCAGCCGCATGTCCTCGAGGTAGCGGTGCTCGTGGACGAGATCCTTCTGCAGCACGGGCCGGTTGTTGAGCGCGACGAAGCCGGGGCCGCTGCCCACCACCGGTAGCACGGCGCCGAGTCCCCAGGAGGTGCCTTCCGGGTGGCTCACCATCTCGAGGTAGTCGCCGGTCTCGTTCACGAAGCCGCAAGCCAGGCGGTCGAACGGCTGCAGCACCAGGAGCTCGGCCGCGAACGCGGGGATGATGGCGGCGAGCTCGCTGCCCGACGTCGCGGCCGCCGTGATGCGCCGCAGCGCCTCGCCGCGACCCGAGGAGGCCCGCAGCTCGGCGTAGAGCTGCACGTTCTCGAGCCCGGTCCCGAGCTGCTTGCCGAGCACCTCGAGCACCTCGCGGTCGAGGCCGGTCGCGGCGACGCTGCCCTCGTGGAGCACGAGGGCGCCGAGCGAGCGCCGCTGGGACAAGAGCGGCGTCGCGGCCAGCCGGCCCGCTCCCGGCAGCTCCTGGACCAGCGGACCGGCCTCGTGCACCGCCGCGGCCGCGAGCTCGCGGAGCGTCGCGAGATCGACGGCAAGGTGTTGCTCGGCGGCTTCGATCAGCTCACCGTCGTGGCCGGCGACGAAGATCGCGCCGCCGATGAGCTCGAGCGAGCCCACGATGTGCTCAAGCGCCGAGCGCAGCAGCCCCGTCTCGTCGCGCTCGACCGTCAGGTCATCGACGAGCGCGACGAGCGCCTGCAGCAGCCGGTCGCGGCCGGCCCCGGGCGCTGCCGTGGCCGGGGCGCGGGCCTGGCTGCGCGGAGGCTGGGGAGTGCGGCTCTCGAAGGGCGCGGTCATAGAAGCGGCGCGTCATTCTAACAGGCTGCCCGTGCCGCTGCGGCGCGCAAAGAAGGCCGCGACCGCCGCCTGCTCGGCCTGCTCCCGTCCCGCGTCCCAGCCGAGCTCCTGCGCCATGACACGGGAGACGGCGGCGAGCTCGGCCCCGGGCGGCGGCCCGGCGCTGCCGAGATCGAGCCGGCGCAGCACGGCATCGCCGAGTGTGAGCGCCATCTCGTCCCGCACGGCCGCGCGAGCGCGCTCCTCGAGCGAGCCCGGGAGCCGGCAGGCCCGAGAGAGGGGCGTGAGCGCAGTCCGGCAGGCCGTCGCCGGCCGGCCGAGCCGCCGCATCACGCGGTCCACCGCCCGCTCGGCCAGCGCCCGGGCGGTCGTGTACTTGACGCCGTGAAGGCTGACGAGGCCACCCGTCCGGTCCTCGTCCTGGTGGTCGACGATCCGGGACCGCGTGAGCAGCCCCGAGGGCCCACCCGAGCCGGGAACGAGGCCCTCGTGGACGAGCGCGAGCTCGGCGCGCTCGATGCCGGCCCAGGGGAAGGCGCGCGCGGCTTCCTCGAGAAACCCGAGGGGGTCGCTCGGCACGGAGCCGGCCGGCTCGTACGACGTGCCCACGATCGAGCGACCCTGCCAGGGCACGAGAAACAGGAAGCGGCCGCCGCTCCTCGCGCCCACGGCGCATGGGAGAGCCGGCTGGCGCCGCAGCACCAGGTTGCGGCCGCGCAGCAGCGGAACCGCTGGTCGCCGCGGGCCGCCGCGCGAGACGAGCTCGTCGGCCCAGGGTCCGGCCGCGTTGACGATGATTCGCGCGCGCAGCTCGAGCGTGCGTCCCTCGATCAGGTCGCGCACGGCGACGCCCACGACCCGGCCCGGCGCGCACAGCAGCTCGGCGGCCTCCGCGTGGTTGGCGACCGCCGCGCCGGCGTCGACCGCGGCGTGGAGCAAGGCGAGCGTGAGCCGCTCGCTGCTGATCAGCTGCGCGTCGTACCATTGCGCCGCGCCGGTGAGCCCTCGTGGATCGAGGCCCGGAATCGCGCGCAGGGCTTCCGCGCGGGGAAGCGTGGCGGCGTCGGGAATGAAGTGGTCGGGGCGCAGGCCACGGTTTCTGTCGCGCGTCAGCCAGTCGTTGAGACGCAGGCCCAGCGCGAAGGCCTCGCGCCCGGCCGTTCCGTGGCCGTACGTCGGGACGAGGAATCGGAGCGGCTCGACGAGCTCGGGAGCGATGCGCAGGAGCGTGCTGCGCTCGCGAGCGGACTCGCGCAGCGACGCGAGGTCGAGCCGCTGCAGGTGGCGCATCCCGCCATGGATCGTCTTGAGGCTGTTCCAGGACGTGCCCGCGCCGAAGTCCTCGCGCTCGACGAGCGCCACCGCGAGACCGCGCGCGGCCGCGTCCCAGGCCACCGCGGCGCCGTGGATCCCGGCGCCCACCACGACGACGTCCCACTCCCGCGCCGCGAGCGCGGCGAGCTCCCGCTTCACGCCCGGTCCGAAGCCGCGCTGCTCGAGAAGCGTAGCGCCACCATGGTCGCGTCGTCGGCCGCTTCGAAGGGACCGCGGTGCGCACGGATCGCCCCATCGACTTGGCCCAGCAGCCGTTTCAGTTCGTGGGCGCGATTCAGCTTCAGCAGCGCTTCGAGCCGCGACATCCCGTAGGGCTCGCCCGCCTCGTCCTCGGTTTCGACGAGGCCGTCCGTAAAGAGGAAGAGCGTGTCGCCCGGCGCGAGCTCTGTGGAGCGTTCCTCGAAGCCGCCGCCCGGATAGAGCCCCGGAGGCCGTCCAGTCGATGAGAGCCGCTCGGCTCCGTCCCGCCGCAGGACGAACTGGGTGTTGTGCCCGGCGTTGACGTAGCGCAGCCGGCCGGTCGGACCGTCGAGCACCGCGAGGAACAGCGTGTAGTAGGGCGCCAGCGGCTCCTCGTTCGCCATCTCGTGGTCGAGCGCGTCGACGAGCCGCGCCAGGTCACGCTCGAGCCACAGGCGGGCGCGGATCGTGGCCTGCAAGCTCGCCATCAGGAGCGCCGCCCCGACGCCCTTGCCGGAGACGTCGCCCACCAGGATCGCCATATCGCTGTCGGAAAGCGGGAAGTAGTTGAAGAAGTCGCCGCCCACCTCGCGGGCGGGAATCGAGACACCGCCCACCTCCGCGAATTCCAGGCGTAGCGGCACGCGTGGCAGGAGCTCCGCCTGGATGCGCCGGCCGATCTCGAGCTCCTTGCGCAGGCGCTCCTGTCCGATCAAACGCTCCTGGTTGCGGCGGAGGTCGAGGGCCAGGCGGTTGAAGGTCTGTGCCAGGCGTCGGAACTCGCGCCCGTGCGGCACGGGCACCCGCACGTCGAGCTCCCCGGCCGCGAGGCTCTCGGCTCCCTCGGTGAGCGACGCGAGGTGCCGGGTCATGCGCCGCGACAGCGGCAGGATCCCGAAGAGTGCTACGAGACTGAGCGCGAGGCCGAGCGCGAGATTGCGGGCGGCGGTGGCCCGGATCTCGGTGAGCGCGGGCCCGATCGGCCGCGCGACGGCGATCACGACGCCTGTCTCGGCGTCGGGACGTTCGGCCACCACCCAGTCGCCAGCGTCGTTGCGTGTCGCCGGCCGGCCCGGCACGAGCCCGAGCGTCTCGAGCACGGCCTCGTCCGCGGGGTCGGGCGCGTAGGGCCGTCCCTCGGCGTCCCGCGCGAAGGGAATGGCACCCTGCCGCCGTTCCGCTCCCGACAGGATCGCGCGCAGCAGCAGGCGCAGTTCCTCGGCTTCGGCCGCGGCCAGCGCTACGCGGCGCGCCTGCGCGTAGGGGCTCTCCGCCCGCGCGGGCGGCCGGGCCTTCATGCGCTCGAGCCGAGCCTTGAGCTCGTCGGCCACCACGTCGACGCGCGTCGACATCTCGGCGGCGAAGTCGCCCGCCTCGGCCGCGACCGCCTGGCGGAAGGCGCGCTGCGAGCCGCGCCAGGCATAAAGCGTCACACCCACGAGCGGTACGACGGCCAGCAGGAAGAAGGCGAGGGCGAGCTGGGTCCTGAGCCTCATCCGCGATGCTAGAGGGCCAGCCTATCACGCGGCTTCGTGAAGCCCGGTAACAGGCAACGCAGCGTGACTCTTCGAAAGCGCGCCGGAGGAGCCTCAGAACCTGAACGTATGCTGGATCTTCGCCGAGCCGCGGTCTAAGTAGCGGCGGTACGAGCCCGCCTCGTCGCGCAGCCAGCCGCGGTTCCACACCACGAACAGGTCGCTGCCGGGACGGATGCGCCAGCGCAGCCGGCTCTGGCCGCCGAGGATGCGCGAGTCGGAGTCATACTGCACGAGCGTCGACCACGCGAGATCGGGGGTGAGGTTGACGTCGATCCGCCCGGCGAAGACCCGGGTCGTGAAGTCGCCCGCGGGCATCCTGCCTTCGCCCCACTCGGCGCCGAAGCCGATGAGCACGTGCGCGCTCGGCTTGAGGACGAGCTCGCCCTCGACGATCGTCAGGTCGCCGTCGTAGAACGAGCCCCAGCGCACGGCAGCATCGAGCACCAGCTTGCGGCGCTGTGCCGTCTCGAGCGCCGCTCCCCACGAGGCGTAGCGATATGCACGGGCCGGAACCACTATCCCGGGCTGAATCTCGTACTCCTGGTCGAGCCTCTCGTACTGCTGGTTGAAGCCGAGCTCGACCTGATCGCCCGTTTCGAACTTCAGGCCGAGCGGGATCGCTCTGACGATCCAGTCGAGCACGCGGCCGTCGAGATCGGTGACGTACTGAGGCCGGACCTCTACGGACATCTGGCGGATGCCGAGGCGTCCCGGCCGCGGCATGAACGCAGCGCCGAGCGTCGTCTTGCGGATCCCGGTGCGCCGCACGAAGCCGAGCGCGGGCGCGAAGTCGTCGTCGATCTCCTTGAATGTCAGAGCCACGTCCCAGAGGTCGTTCGGGTAGTCGAGCTTGCCGCCCCAAGCGTGGCCGCGACGACCGCTGGCCTCGTCGTCGGTCACGAAAGCGAAGAGATCCAGGCTCAGGTTCTTGTCGCCCTGGAAGCTCGACGTGGCGAAGCGCGCGTCGGCCCCCAGAAGCGTGTTGCTGCCGGTGCCCTCGGGGTTGCCGTGGGTGAACAGGGCGCCGACGAACGACTGCTCGAACAGATTGCGGCTGACGCGCGCCGAGAGCAGGTTCTGGCGCCCGAGGCCGAGGTCGTCCTGCGCCCGCGTGACGACGTCGAGGAAGCCGATGTTCCAGCGGTCAACGCGGCCTGAGAGCTTCGCGCCGGCGAGGATGGGCACTTCCTGCCCATGGACGAGGCCGATGCGGCGGCTGTAGAAGGGCACCAGGTCGGCGTTCCGCCCCAGGCCGGCCACCTCGTAGATCCCGGCCCCCTCGAGGAAGAACGAGCGTTTCTCCGGGTAGAACAGCGGGAAGCGCGTGAGGTTCACCTGCCGCTCGTCCACCTCCGTCTCGGCGAAGTCGGTGTTCAGCGTGAGAGACGCCGTCAGGTTCGGCGTGACGTTCTTGAAGACGTCGGCACCGAGCTTGAGCGTGGCCTTTCCGTCCTCGTCTCCCGCGAACGCGTAGGGCCGAACGTCGAGACCGCGCCCCTGCCGCGCGTCCGTCAGGCCCTCGAGGCGGCCGGCCTCGGACAGGTTCGAGATCCAGATGTCGCGACGCGGGGCGGCCCAGCGGTCGGTCTCGAGGCGCCTTTCGATCCGCCGCTGCACGTTGAAGCCCCAGCCCTGCTGTCCGCGTTTGAAGCGCAGCGTCTTGAACGGGATCGCGAGCTCGGCGGTCCAGCCTTCGCCGTCGATGCGCGCGGCCGCGTCCCAGATCCCGTCCCAGTCGTAGTTGAGGCGCTCGTCGTTGTTGGAGATCTGGCCTTCGCCACGGGCCCCGCGCGGGTTGACCAGGAAGAAGAAGCCGTTGCGGCGGTCGCCGAACGTGTCGAGCACCACCATCACGTGGTCGTCGGCATCCAGGTCGTCGTCTCGGCCCATGCGCGTGGCGACGATGCTCGAGGGCGTCCGGTCGCGACTGCGGATGCCGAAGTAGAGGTTGTCGGCGTCGCGCAGGACGAGCACCTCGGTCGCCTCGCTGGCCTCCGCACCTTCCTGGGGCTCGACCTGCGTGAGCGGACCGATCGGCCGAGCCGCGGCCCAGGCCGGCTCGTCGAGCCGGCCGTCGAGCTTCAAGGCGCCGGTCGCGCTCGCTGCTCCGGCCAGGGGGTCGCTCGGGGCAGGCAGGCCTGATGCCGGCGCCGCGGCCGCGAGCAGAGCCAGGAGCGCGAGGCCGCGCCGCGTCACGGCGTCACGCGAGGGTCGCCTCGATCGCGGCCGCCGCGTGCTCGCAGTCCTGGCGCGACACGTCGCGGTGCGTCACGAAGCGTAGCGTCCGGCTGTCCATCGCCGTCCCCAGCACTCCCCTCGCGCGCAAGGCTGCGGCCGCATCGGGCGCGGTGCGGCCCTCGAGGACGCCGACGACGATGTTGGTCTCGATGGGCTCGAGCGTCACCCCGCGCCCACGGGCGAGCGCGTCGCCCAGCAAGCGGGCGTTCGCATGGTCGTCCGCGAGCCGCGGTACGAGCGACTCGAGCGCCACGAGGCCGGCCGCGGCCAGCACTCCCGCCTGGCGCATGCCGCCCCCGAGCAGCTTGCGGACCCGGCGGGCCTCGTCGATGCGCTCGCGTGACGAAGCCACGAGCGAGCCTGCCGGCGCGCACAGGCCCTTCGACAAGCAGATCATCACGCTGTCGACGCCGGCCACCAGCGTCGCCGCCGGGACGCCGAGCGCCACCGCCGCGTTCCACACGCGCGCGCCGTCGAGGTGGACCCGAAAGCCGCACTCGCGCGCCGCGGCGACGACCGCCCGATGCTCGACGACGCCCTGGACCCTGCCGCCGGCGAGGTTGTGGGTGTTCTCGAGCACCACGAGCGAGACGTCGGACTTGTAGTACACGCGTGGCACGACAGCCGAGCGCACGTGCTCCGGCGTGAGGTGACCGCCCGGCGCGTCCACCATGCGGGGCATCACGCCGGAGATCACGCTCATCCCCGATAGCTCGTAGCGCACCACGTGGCTGCGACGCTCGACGAGCACCTCGTCGCCTCGCTCCGTCAGGATGCGGATCGCGATCGCGTTGCCCATCGTGCCCGAGGGCACGAACAGGGCGGCCTCCATCCCCAGCAGCTGGGCCGCCTTCTGCTCGAGGCGGTTGACCGTCGGGTCCTCGCCGTAGACGTCGTCGCCGACTTCGGCCTCGGCCATCGCGCGGCGCATCTCGGGTGTGGGCCGCGTGACGGTGTCGGAACGCAGGTCGATCGGCGGCATGCCCGGCGACGTTACCGCCGGGCCGCCGCGAGTGTCAAAGCACGCGACAACGACGGCGGCGCGGACAGGTTGCTGCGCGTAGGATAGGCCGACTGCGGAGGCTTCATGCCGATTCGCTCGATGCCGGGGAGCTTCACGGAGATGCTGGCTCGCTACGAGCCCGTGGTCGGGCTCGAGGTGCACGCGCAGCTCCTCACCCGCTCCAAGCTCTTCTGCGGCTGCGCCAACCGCTTCGGCTCGCCGCCCAACGTGCTCGTCTGCCCGGTGTGCCTGGGCCTTCCCGGAGCCCTGCCGGTCCTCAACCGGCACGCCGTGACGCTCGCGCTGCGGGCGGCGCTCGCGCTCGGGTGCCGTGTCAACGAGACGTCGATCTTCGAGCGCAAGAACTACTTCTATCCGGACCTGCCCAAGGGCTACCAGATCTCGCAGTACGTGTTGCCGCTCGCCATCGAGGGCTCGCTCGCCTTCGACGGCCCGGGCGGCGAGCGGCGTGTGCGCATCGCGCGCCTGCACATGGAAGAGGACGCGGGCAAGCTGCTGCACGAGGGCTTCGCCTGGTCGCTGGACAAGAGCGGCGTCGACCTGAATCGTGCCGGCGTGCCGCTCGTCGAGATCGTGAGCGCGCCCGAGCTGCGCGGCCCCGAAGAGGCCCACGGCTACCTGGCGGCGTTGCGCGCGGTGCTGCTCTACGCGGGAGTCTCCGACGGCAACATGGAGCAAGGCTCGCTGCGCTGCGACGCCAACGTGTCGGTGCGCCCGCGGGGCGCCGCCGCGCTCGGCACGCGCACCGAGATCAAGAACCTCAACTCCTTCCGCCACGTGGCGCGTTCGATCGAGCACGAGGTCGCGCGCCAGGTGGCGCTCGTCGAGTCCGGGCGCGAGGTGGTGCAGGAAACTCGGCTGTGGGACGCCGAGCGCGGCGAGACGGCTGCGATGCGGTCCAAGGAGGACGCGCACGACTACCGCTACTTCCCGGAGCCCGATCTGCCGCCACTGGTGGTGAGCCCGCAGTGGCTCGACGAGGTGCGCCGGTCGCTTCCCGAACTGCCAGCCCAGCGCCGCCGGCGCTTCGTCAGCGAGTACGCGTTGCCCGATTACGACGCGGGGGTCCTCACGCAGGAGCGCGAGCTGGCCGACTATTTCGAGCTGGCGGCGCGGGAGAGCGGCCACCCGAAGCTGGCTTCGAACTGGATCATGACCGAGCTGCTGCGCAAGCTGAAGGAGGACGATCGGCCGCTCGCCGAGGCGCCGGTCCAGCCTGGCGCGCTCGCCGGGCTCGTGTCGCTCGTCGCCGCCGGGCGGATCAGCGGCAAGACCGCCAAGGAGGTGTTCGACCGGATGTGGGCGAGCGGCGAGCCGGCGGCCACGATCGTCGAGCGTGAGGGCCTCGCGCAGCTCGACGACGAGGTCGCCCTTCAGGCGCTCGTGGCCGAGATCCTGGCCGCGAGCCCCGAGCAGGTGGCGAGCTATCGCGGCGGCAAGACCGCGGCGCTCTCGTGGTTCGTGGGCCAGCTGATGCGCCGGACGGGCGGGCGCGCCAACCCACGGCGTGTCCATTCGCTGATCCAAGAGGCGCTCGACGAGCGACGCTGAGGCTTGCATCCGGCGAGCGCCGCCGGCGTATAGTGAACGAGGGTGACGTCATCCCTCTTTCAAGGAGCAGTCCGATCATGTCCAAGCGTTTGGCTTGTTTCGCAACCGTGCTGGCCGCCTCAGTCGCCGTTACGGGTCAGGCTCAGAACCCGCGTGGTGCCGCCTCGACGAGCGTCGCCGGCAAGACGCTCGCCGTCGACTATGGCCGCCCGGCCCTGAAGGGCCGCTCGCTCGACGAGCTGCTCAAGCAGCTGCCGCCGGACCGGATCTGGCGCGCGGGCGAGAACCAGGTCTCGACCATGAGCGTCGACGGCGACGTCGTGATCGGGGGCAAGCGAGTGCCCGCCGGCAAGTACTCGGTCTACGTGCACGCGACCGACGCCCAGACGTGGGAGCTCGTGCTCAATCGCGATCTCGGCGTGCCGCTCGGCAAGATCTGGGACAAGGCCCCCGACAACCTGAAGAACGAGCCCTGGCCCCACCTCGACGACTACTCGAAGGCGATCGCCAGCCAGGAGGTCGCGCGTGTCCCGCTGAAGGCGGCCCAGGCGAGCGGCCCGACCGATCTCTTCACGATCAGCTTCGCTCCGGCGCCGAGCGGGTCGACCCTGACGCTGGCCTGGGGCAACCAGGCCTGGTCGACGGACGTGACGCCCGCGGCCCAACCTCGCTAGGCGGAGCAGTAGCGAGGTTGGGCCGCGTTCTGGCCGTGCTGTCGGATGGCTAACGGCATAGCCCCGTTTCGGCACGGGAACGCCGTCCGGAGTCGCAAGACCTGACGCCCAGAAACGAACATCTGGTCCGGCTCGAAACCGGCGCGCGGGAGCCCTCCACCCCCGAGAGGGCTCACCCGCTCCCGCGCGCCGGGGTGTAGCCGAGCGCGCGCTGCCGGCGAGCCCACCACGCGTCGATTCGCGGCGCGAGCCACACGGCGACGGGTGCGAGAGCCCAGCCCGCGACCAGGTCCACGAAGTAGTGGTGGCGCAGGTAGATCGTCGAGACCCAGAGCCCGACGACGAACGGCAGCAGGGCGAAGAACCACGAGCGCAGGAAGCGCCAGGCGTAGATGAGGGCCACCGTCGAGGCAGCGGTGTGCAGCGACGGGAACGCCGCGCGGCTGTCGGTCGGCAGCAGGGAGAAGGCCTCCGCCGAGAGCGACGAGAATCCAACCGGATAGCCGCGCAGGTTCCGAGTGAACTCGGCCACGAGCACGAGCCGCGGCGGCGCCGCCGGAAACGCTACGTAGAGCGCGTAGCCGATGAAAAAGCACGCGATCATGCCGGTGGTCGCGGCCCGGAACTCGGTCCACCGCTTCTGCAGCAGCAGGACGACGCTCGTCGACGGCGCGATCCAGAAGAAGTTCAGGTAGAAGAACTGCATGAGCTCGGTACGCCCCGGCGTGATCAGGCGTTCGGCCCACACGGACGGCTGGACGCCGAAGGTCAAGGCGTCGAGCGCCATCAGCGCCTCGTGCACGTCGTGCGGGTTCACGAAGCCGATCGTGTCGTGGAGGTTCGTGTAGATCAGCAAGCACGCGAAGAGCGGCACGATCTCGCGCAGGCCCCGCACGAAGCCCGAACGCGGGAAGTGCCGGAGCGCGAGCGCGAGCCCGATCAGGAGCACGAGGACCGCCGCGAGGCGCGCCACGCCCCCTGGGTAGCGCGGCCCCAGCACGCCGGCCTCGCGGGCGTAGAAGAACGCCGCGAGCGTCAGCCAGCTGGTGGGCAGCAGGAACGCGAGCGCCGCACCCTCCTCCGGGCGCAGGCGGAAGACCAGCCGCGCCAGCTTCACAGGACGAGCGTCTCGCGGTGCTCCCCGAACACCTCGCGCAGCCGGCCCGCGATCTCGCCGACGGTGGCCCACGCCAGCACCGCTTCGATCATCGGGGGCAGCAGGTTCGTGCCTGAGCGGGCCGCCGCCTCGAGGGCGCCCATCGCCTGCGCCCACGGCTCGCGCGGGCGCCGCGCGCGCAGCGCGCGCACGCGCTCGACCTGAGCCCGCTCCAGCTCGGGATCGATGCGCAGGATCTCGCCGGGCAAGGGCTCCGCCTCGTCGCGGTAACGGTTCATGCCCACGATCACGCGCTCGGCGGCCTCGACCTGCTGCTGGTGGCGGTAGGCGGACTCCTGGATCTCGGCCTGGACGAGACCGCGCTCGATCGCGGCAATGGCTCCGCCTGCGGCCTCGATTCGGTCGACGAGCCCGAGCGCCTCGCGCTCGAGCGCATCGGTCGCAGCCTCGATCGCGTAGCTGCCGCCGAGCGCGTCCACCGTGTCCGCGACTCCCGACTCGTGCGCGACGATCTGCTGTGTGCGCAGCGCAAGTCGGGCCGACGCCTCGGTCGGCAGCCCGAGCGCCTCGTCGCGCGCGTTCGTGTGCAGGCTCTGGCAACCGCCCAGCACCGCCGCGAGCGCCTGCAGCGCGACGCGGACGACGTTGTTGTCGGGCTGCTGCGCGGTCAGCGTCACGCCGCCGGTCTGGACGTGGAAGCGGCACTGCTGGGCGCGCGGGTTCAGGATCCCGAGCCGCTCGCGCGCGAGCTTCGCCCACAGCCGCCGCGCACAGCGGAACTTGGCCACCTCCTCCACGAAGTCCGAGTGGCAGGCGAAGAAGAAGGACAGCCGCTCGCCCACGTGGTCGGGATCGAGGCCCGCCGCCCGCGCCGCGCGCACGTATGCGAGCGCGTTCACCAACGTGAAGGCGAGCTCCTGGGGTGCCGTCGCTCCCGCCTCGCGGATGTGGTAGCCGGAGATCGAGATCGGGTTGAAGCGTGGCAGCCGGGAGAGACAGTGGGCGATCACGTCGCACACGAGCCGCAGCGACGGGGCCGGGGGGTGGATCCAGGTGCCGCGCGCGACGTATTCCTTGAGGATGTCGTTCTGCACCGTGCCCGAGAGTGCCTCTTCGGGGACGCCGCGGCGGCGCGCGACCGCCAGGTAGAGCGCCAGCAGGATGGCCGCCGTCGCGTTAATCGTCATCGAGGTCGACACGCGGTCGAGCGGGATGGCGTCGAAGAGCTGCTCCATGTCCTCGAGGCTGCAGATCGCGACCCCCACGCGGCCCACCTCGCCGAGTGCCCGTGGGTCGTCGGAGTCGTAGCCGATTTGTGTAGGCAGATCAAACGCGACCGAGAGCCCGCTCGTGCCCTGCTCGAGGAGGTACCGGTATCGGCGGTTCGACTCGGTGGCGCTGCCGAAGCCGGCGTACTGCCGCATCGTCCAGAGCCGACCGCGGTAGCCCGTCGGGTGCAGGCCGCGGGTGAACGGAAAAAGGCCCGGTTCGGGCTGAGGCTCGGTATCCGGCCGGTTCTGCGGGCCGTAGACGCGCTCGCGAACCAGGCCCGAGGCGGTGCGCCGCTCGTCCCCGCGCGCGGTGCCGCTCATGAAGGGCTCAAACTTAGCACGCCCCGCCGCGGGGGTGTGCTTGACAGGGCAAAGCGCCGAACGTCATCATGATCCCGGGCGAGGGGAGCGCGGATGGAGCAGGCAGCAGGCGAGGACGTCACCCGGCTCACGGAGGACGTTGGCGCGACACTGCGCCGCGTCCTGGCCGAATCGCCGCAGATCGCCCATTGCCTGAGCCGCATCCGTGCCGAGGGCTACGACGTCTCGGTCGTGCTCGAGGCGACGATCGGCTTCAGCCGCAGCGAGGATCGCGGCGCCGTGGCCCCCCCCACGTTCGAGGTGCGGCTCGAGAAGGCCGAGCCTTTGCCGCTCAAGATGACCCCGCTCGACAAGAAATTCCTGCGCTCCCTGAAGATCACGGTCGACGAGGAATAGTCAGCGGGGGGCTCGGGGGGTGCTCAAACCCCCCGAAAGCCAGTCCAGAAAGCCTGACTCCGTCCCGTTCCCCCGTCCGGTTGCGGCTACGCAGTCCGCGGGTTGATTGCCGCCCTCCCCGCGAAGCGCGCCATCGGTCCCAGCTCCTCTTCGATCCGCAGCAGCTGGTTGTACTTCGCGACCCGGTCGCTGCGTGACGCGGAGCCGGTCTTGATCATCCCGCAGCCCGTCGCCACGGCGAGGTCGGCGATCGTGGCGTCCTCCGTCTCGCCGGAGCGGTGGCTCACCATGCAGCTGTAGCCCGCGCGCGACGCGAGCGCCATGCAGTCGAGCGTCTCGCTGAGCGTGCCGATCTGGTTCAGCTTGATCAGGATCGAGTTCGCGATCGCCTTCTGGATGCCCTCGGCCAGGATCTTGGTGTTGGTCACGAACAGGTCGTCACCCACGAGCTGCAGCTTCGCGCCGAGCGCCTTCGTGAGGTCCGCCCAGCCCGCCCAGTCCTTCTCGCCGAGGCCGTCCTCGATCGACACGAGTGGATAGACCTTCGACCACTTTTCGTACATCGCGATCAGCTGGTCGGAGCTCCGCGCGCCGACGCCCGATTTCTTGAGCAGGTACCTGCTCTTGCCCTCGTGGAACTCCGAGGCGGCCACGTCGAAGGCGAGCGAGACCTGCGAGCCCGACTTGTAGCCGGCGGCCGCGATCGCCTCGAGGATGGTCTCGATGCCTTCCTCGTTCGATTTCACGTTGGGCGCGAAGCCGCCCTCGTCCCCGACCGTGGTCGAGTAACCCTTCTTCCTGAGCGCGGCCTTGAGCGCGTGGAAGATCTCGGTCCCGGCGCGCAGCGCTTCCGCGAAGCTTGCGAAGCCGTGCGGCACGATCATGAACTCCTGGAAATCGACCTTGTTGTCGGCGTGGGCGCCGCCGTTCAGGATGTTCATGAACGGGACCGGCAACGTGCGGGCGGAAGCGCCCCCGATGTAGCGGTAGAGCGGCAGCGAGACGGCCTCCGCGGCCGCCTTGGCGACGGCGAGCGACACGCCGAGGATCGCGTTCGCGCCGAGCTTCTTCTTCGACTCGGTGGCGTCGAGGTCGATCATCATCTGGTCGACGAGCGCCTGGTCGAGCGCATCCTCGCCGATCAGCTCGGTCGACAGCAGGTCGTTGACGACCGCGACCGCCTTTTGCACGCCCTTGCCGAGGTAGCGCTTCTTGTCGCCGTCGCGAAGCTCGACGGCCTCGCGCTTGCCGGTCGATGCCCCGGAGGGAACCGCGGCGCGCCCCATCGCCCCGCCTTCGAGCACTACCTCGACTTCGATCGCCGGGTTGCCACGGCTGTCGAGGATCTCGCGCGCAAAAACGGAGTCAATCGTGGTCATTCGCGCTGCTCCTTACCTCACTCCCCGACCAGGCATTCCTCGCCGGGGGTCACGACCACCACACCGCCCTCCGACACCGTGTGCCGCCTGCGGTCTTCGGTCGCATCGTAGCCGACGCGGGCGCCCTCCGGCAGCTCCACGCCGCGGTCGATGATCGCGCGGCGAACGCGCACGTGGCGGCCCACCACCGCGCCGGGAAGCAGGATCGAGTCTTCGACCTGGCTGTACGAGTGGATGCGGACACCCGGGCACAGGATCGAGCGGCGTACCTCTCCGCCCGACACGATGCAGCCCATCGAGACGATCGACTGGGTGGCGAAGCCGCGGCGGCCCTCCTGGTCGAACACGAACTTGGCAGGTGGCAGCTGCGGCTGGTAGGTCCTAAGCGGCCACTCCGGGTCGTAGAGGTTGAACACCGGGTCGACGTGGACGAGGTCCATCGACGCCTCGAAGTAGGCGTCGAGCGTGCCGACGTCGCGCCAGTACTGCGCCTGCTTCTTGTTCTCGTCCCAGAACAAGTAGGCGAACACCCGCTCGCCCGAGCCCACCAGGCGCGGCACGATGTCGCGCCCGAAGTCGTGGCTCGAGTCGGCCTCGGCGTCGCGCAGCAGCGCGGAGCTCAGCACCTCCACGTCGAAGATGTAGATTCCCATCGAAGCGAGGCACGAGCCCGAGCTCCACGGCGCTTCGGGCGGCGTCTCGGGCTTCTCGCGGAAGCCGATCACCCGCGTATCGCTGTCCACTTCGAGGATGCCGAAGCGGTCCGCCTCGGCGAGCGGCACCTCGATGGCGCCCATCGTCAGCCGCGCGCCGCGCGTGATGTGCACGTCGAGCATCCGGCCGTAATCCATCTTGTAGATGTGGTCGCCCGACAACACGATCGCCCAGCGCGGGCGCTCGCGCTCGATCGCGTACAGGTTCTGCCAGACCGCGTCGGCCGTGCCCAGGTACCAGTGCTCCCCCATGCGCTTCTGCGGCGGCTGGATCTCGATGAACTCGCCGAGCTCCCGGTTGACCACGTTCCAGCCCATGCGCACGTGTCGATTCAGGCTCTGCGCCTTGTACTGCGTGGCGATGAAGATCTTGCGCAGGCCCGAGTTGATGCAGTTCGACAGCGTGAAGTCGACGATCCGGTACGGACCGCCGAAAGGCACGGCCGGCTTGGCGCGCTCGCGGGTGAGCGGGTAGAGCCGCTCTCCGGCGCCGCCGGCCAGCAGCACGGCGACCACGTCCCGGAGCAGCAGGACGTTCATGCGGCGCCCCCGATCCCGTCAGGCCCGCGAGCGCAGGACGACACGCGCGGGCGCACCGTCACCTCCGCCCACGCGCAGCGGCAGGCAGGTCATGTCGTACTCGCCCGGCTCGACATCCGAAAGATCGAGCCCTTCGACGACCACCACCCCCGCGCCGAGCAGCGCGTGGTGGGCGGGGTACGAGCTGTCGCCGAAGCGGTCGATCGACAGATAGTCGAAGCCCACGAGCTTGAGGCCGGCCTGCGCCAGGTAGAGCGCCGCGTCCCCGGTGAGATACACGTGGTCTTCCTGGTAGCCCGCCTTCAGCAGCTGGCCCGACATCCGCGTCTTCAGCAGCACGCGCAGGTCGTCACGCAGGTCGAGGGCTTCGAGGTCGGCCCGCTCGACCCGCTCGCGCCCGGGAATCTCGACGACCCGGGCCTTGCCGATCAAGATCTCGAGCGGCAGCGCGTCGACCGTCGTGCCCCCTGCGACGAAGTGCGCGGGCGCGTCGACATGGGTTCCGCTGTGCGTGGTGAGGTTCAGCCGGGCGAGGCCGTAAGGCGCCTCCCCCGCACGCTGAACGGCCTCGATCGCCACCTTGGGGTCGCCCGGGAAGACGGGCAGGCCCGGGACGAGCGGTACCGTGACGTCGTGGAGCCTGGCCATGGGTCGCTTCGCGGGTCGGAGGGTCCTTATAGCACACGCGCGCGGAGCCCCGCTTGGTAACGCCGACGGACCCTCCCCCAGACCACGGGAGCGCCCGGATCCCCAGCGGGAGGCCCCCCCAAAACAGACCCCACGGGTTTCGTTTTCCATTGACACCGAGCCTGGGGGGGGGGGGAGATTCCGTTTCGGCAAAGGTGGAAGACCCCACGCAGACGATTCGAGCGTTTGGGTCCGCCGCCATCAAAATGGGGGAAGGCCATGAAGTTGGGTAAGGCAATGCGAGTTGCAATCGCTCTCTTCGTGTTGGTGGTTGGGAGTGCCACACCTGCCGTTCCCGATTGCCATATGGATGCGTGCGTGAGGTGCGAACTGAAGCCCAACGGCCAATGGGTATGCAAGATCGTCTTTCAAAAGGCCTACTGCAACTGCGACTCATTGGGCGGCGGCTGCTCTCAGGGCGACAGCTGCCACATGATTCCGTGACCACGATGGCCGTCGACCCCGAGCAATAGGACAGGCGCGGGTGACCGCCCCACGCCTCATCCAGTCAGGGTGAACGTGCGCGTTCGCGAAGGTAGTGTGGTGCGGCGCGCCGCGTGTTCGTTCTTTCTCTGCTTGCTGTCCGCGACTTCGGTCGCGGCCATCCCCGTGCACATCAGCGCACGGATCTGCCTTCGGGACGGCAAGCCCGTTCCGGATGAGTCTCGAGTCCAGCTCACTCCCATCGGATTCATTGGAGCGGCGCCCTCGGAAAGGCGCGTCGCCCTCCGCGGAGGCAGCGCAGACGTGAGCCTGCCCCCGGCTGTGTGGCGGGCATCGCTTCATGTCCCCGGCCTGTGGGCTCCTGTTCAGGACATCGTGGTCTCTGATGGCGCAGAGACGGCACACGTGACACTGTGCGCCCGCTACCTGGCCCGGCTCACAGGCAGCGCGTCCGTCCCGGGATACAAGGGCCCGTTCGACCTCCGCGCGGCCGTCACGTCTTCACCGGACGAGCCCGCCGCCTCGCCGAACGCGCGTATCGCGCAAGAGGTGTTCGCGTGCGCCGGCTCTCACGAGGAGTGGACCTGCGAGGTGCCCTCGGGTCGGCTGGACGTCGAGATTCGCGCCACGGGCTTCGTGCCCAGCTATTACTGGGGCTTGGAGATCGCGCCGGGTGAGGCGGTCCGCATGCCCGCCATCCCGCTGCGGCGGGCCGCCTCGGTGAGCGGGGAGATCCACGAACAGGACGGCTCTCCGGCCAAGCACGTGGCCGTCGCCCTCACGCCGCCAGACAGCAGTCGGCCACTGGACACCAACGAGGGAGGGCGCGCGGCCGTCCGTGCCGTCACGAACGTGCGCGGGTTCTTCCAGCTCGTCGGCATGCCACCCGGCCGGTACCAGGTCCTCGCACGAGGCCGTGATGGCGTCGAGGTCTTGGTCGAGGTCCCGGTCGCCGCCCATACCGAATCCCGGCTCAAGGCGCCCCTCGTCTTGGCGGCGCCTGCCGCATTGACGATCCGTGTCAGCCCGGAGAGGCTGCCCGGAGGCGGCGCCTGGAGCTTCACGCTCAGGCGCACGGAGTTTCCCGCGGCGCGGCTCATCACGGATGCCCGGCTCGATTCGCGAGGAGAGTGGAGGCGTGCGAACCTCCGCCCCGGCCCGTATCGGCTCGAGTTGGCGGCGCCTTCAGGGCGATGGCTCGTCAGGACGATCGATGTGCAGCCCGGCGATCAGTTGGTCGAGATCGACGCGCGTCCACGCCGGATCGGGGGCAGCGTGCGACTGGGCAAATCCCCCGTCGAGGGCCGGATCGTCTGGGGCGGCCAGTTCGGCGCGGTGCGCATCCCTCTGCCACTCGACGAGGACGGTCGCTTCGAAGGACTGATCCCGGAGCATTCCGCCGACGACGTCCCTTGGGCCGTCTTCGTCGAGAGGACTCGCCCGACCGTGGCCCGCAACGTGGAGAACGTCATGCTCCCTTCGGATCCGGAAGCGGACGTGGAGATCGTCCTGCCAAGCACCTCGTTGCGTGGGACCATCGTCGACGCGGACGGCAAACCCGTAGCGCTGGCGATCGTCTACGTGAGCCCGGAGAAACAGGCGCCTCTGGAGCAGAAGAAGATCCGGGACGAGAAGGGTGAGTTCCAGTTCGACGGGCTCGCTCCGGGGCGTTACGCGGTGTCCGCGGTCGCGCCGACGAACGAGGCGTCAGATGAAGTAGAGGTGACGCTCGAGGAAGATGGCGACCAAGCCCGCGTGCGACTCGCGCTGCGGAGAACGGCGGACGTGGTGGTTCGCGTTCGGTCTCCGGAGGGGACACCGGTTCCAGGAGCCCGGTGCTGGCCCTGCCCGCGCAAGCCCCGAATGCCGGCGCGCCCGTCGAGGTGTCCGACCTGAGGGGCGAGGTCACCGCGCATCTCCCCGCCGGGACGGTCGAGGTCCTGATCGGTGTCGGTGCCGGAGGTTACGCGTCCCGGATGGCGAGGCTCGGAGTGACGCAAGGCGGATTGGTCTTGCTCGATTTGAGCCGCCAAGGGGGCACACTGCGCCTGAGGCTTGGCTCGGCCCCCGGGGAGGAGGCTTTGCCCGTGCTGTACCACGGAGGCACAGCCCTGGCTCTTCCAGCGCTCACGAGCTCGACGCTGGTTGCCGGTGGCAGCCCTTCACCGGACTCACGGTCCTGGACGCTACCCATGATGGAGCCGGGCCGCTACACGGCCTGTATCGTGGCGCCCGGCAAGCACCCCTGGATGAGCGACTCGAGCCTTCGCCTCGGTCGCGCCGACGGAGCCCCTTGCGCAACGGGCCTGTTAGGCGCCGGAAGCGAGCTCGTCCTCCGGCTCGAGGACTGAAGCGTCTCCTACCGGAAGCGCGGATCGTCCGGGTAGAGCGCGAGGCCGCGGCGGGCCCAGTCGCGGGCGGCCTCGATGTCACCGAGAGTCGCCAGGCTGCGCCAGCACGGCGGATCCGCGCGAGCGCGATGTGTGCTTCGGCGTCCGTGGGGTCCTGCCGGAGGATCGCGTCGAACGCCGCGATGGCCTCGCGCTCCCGCCCGAGGCGCGCATGGGTCGTCCCGAGAACCTGCCACGCGCCGAGCATCGCCCGCACCAAGGCCCAGGGCGGAAGGGACATCGGCGCCTCCCCGACGCCTTGTACCCCCTGCCGTCACGGCCGAAAAAGCGGACAAAGGGATATTCGCTTCGCTCAACCTACCGCTATATGCTGTGGACATGGCCGAAACGCCTCCATCGCAGCCCCGGGCCGGAGTCGACTACCCACGCAATCTCAT